>Ga0265298_10002714_pt1 | contig 24210 bp, 19 predicted proteins | sample AusTroGonzalo_MG_3_FD_193486 | JGI IMG/M metagenome (GOLD analysis project Ga0265298, IMG submission 193486) | Bovine rumen microbial communities from tropical cattle in Woodstock, Queensland, Australia - Gonzalo_01 | ecosystem: Host-associated > Mammals > Digestive system > Stomach > Rumen ...
TTGTGATCGAATTGATTTTTTATAGTTTTTGTCTTCAAATCATATCGCTTACATAGGCAAATATCATTTGACGAAACAATTTTCGAAAGATCATAATTCTTAAAGTGTCGTCTATTCTGAGTAAAGCAAAAGATCTCGTCGTCTTTTACATCTGTTAAATCATCAAAATACTGAAAAAGCTTTCCATATTCAGCAAAATATATATGATTGTATGGAACTCGCAAATCAGATGTTTTCAAAGTGGTCAACACATTCTCTTTCGAGTCGTATGCTTCATCAGAAATGATTTTCTCGCCGTCTTTCAACGTCTTAAGAATCTTCATATTGTAGAAAACACTTATATCATATTAATTTTATTTATCTTCAACAATATTTTGCATTTTTGAATCATCAACAAACATATGATAATTCTGCAATAAACATTCAACATCGATACATTTAGCATTTCTACTAATACGAAGATCAAATGCTAATACTTTACCAACTGGCCCGCATGCCATGCATATGACGACATCATCTTCCACGTTAGACAATTCAGACAGCAGACTATCATAAGAACTAAAGGAATTCTTTAATTTGATTTTACAAAAATTAAGAGACGCTGCATTGCTAAAAATCCCATTGTCATTTGAAAAATAAGTTTCATATTCATCGCCAATCACTAATAGAACTTTTTTATCCTTGAAGAATGTCTTTGCTTTATTGAAAATATCATCTGAACTTATCTTCTCTTCATTGAACGTTTTATACGGTGTAAAAATACATGAATCTATATATCTACGCTTACTTGAAAATAAAGTTATTTTATTTGAGTTTAGAAATTCCATGTATTCACAGATCTTCTCAGAATTAATCTTAGGCGCTTTAATCTTCTTTTCAATTTTATTGTAAACGGCGCTATCATAGAATAAGTTTCCACAAATCCCAATCTCAAACCTACTGTCTTCATTCATCAAAATCTTATGCAATAGTATTTGAAGCTTAATGTCATGGCGCTGATATTGACTATCATAGCCAAATATAAGATTTAAATCGTTTTCATCAAACCTAATAAAAGTCTTATCTAAATTTAGTACGTTGTCAAACGAGGCTTTATAATCTAATAAATGCGGAATAAGATTTCTTATCTTATCAAACAACGGCTTTACAGTAAAAGCGTCTTCACTAAAAAGATTGAATATTGGGTTGCTATCGATTAAAAGCCATTTATACTTATTATTTGTAAATTCGTTGAATTCATTGTAGAACGTCTTCCAAGAATCTATCATTTTCTTCTGGTATTCTTTATCACGCTTCATCTTAATAGCGTTCTCATGTGTAAATGAGCCTGCATGAGAATCTCTATAGCATGAAAGACTTACTGGAACATAAAACGCGTTTCCTATTGTTGAAAAATAAGACATCAATGGTGCATCTCCAATATGCATTTTATGTAAAGAATCAGTATATTTAGGTGGATTTAAAACATATTTTATATAATCATCAGCTTTAAACATACAACTTGATATGTGAATCTTACACATACCATTCAATATAAAGTACATAATGCATTCAATCGGAAACAATCCTTTAAAAACGCTTAAAATTTTGTTTTCATTCAATGGTGGATACGATTTGTCTTTTACATCTTCACCATTTTCATCGACTATTCTAGTAGAATGAAAACAGCATTTGAAAGCATTGCAACTCATTATATTTCGTTGAACTTGTAATTTACTTCCATGGCACCAATAATCGTCCCCTTCACAAAACGCTACGTATTTTCCTTTAATATTAGGAACGAAAAACTCTTTCTCAAGATCAACATTTTTTGAGTATTGATTTTCTGTCTGAAAAATAGGCTTAATGATGTCCGGATATTTTTCAGCATACTCTTTTATAATTGCCGGTGACCTATCAGTGCTAGCATCATCATGCACAATCACTTCATATTTGAAATTTGTCTTTTGACTGACAAATCCGTCAAGACACTGCTTTATGTATTTTTCATGGTTGTAGCAAGTGCACCAAACTGAAACTTCTATATCATCATTCATCTATTACAATCTCACCATTTGTTATTTTCATATTATTTTAAATTCAATTTCATTCTAATATCAGTGTCGTTCAACATTCCAATTTGCTTAAAGCCACAATGCTCATAGCATTTGACAGCAGTTATATTGTCTTTTTTAACAGATAAAAACATTGATTCCAATTTAAGAACGTTTTTAGCAAAACTTACTATCAATTTAATAGCCTTTCTACCAATTCCCTTTCCCCAGTATCGTTTTTCTCCAATGAAGATACCAAGCTCACCTGATTTATCGGTTATGTCAAGCAATTGGACATTTCCAACATATTTTTCAGATTTACCAACACATATAGCAAACGTCTTTCTATTGGGCGTCTTCAGTACCGATTCGACCCATTGTCTTTCGATTTTTGGAGTCACAACTATATTCGGTCTATTGAAAGTATATTTCCATACATCAGGATCATTTCTCCATTTGTAAGAAATGCTTGCATCACTATTTCGTATTTGACGGATTTTCACTTTCATTTCAATACAACCCTATAGCAGTTGTCAATATTCTCAATCAAATTCACCATCTCATCAAGCGAATCAGCGTTAAACAAGATAGTCCCTAGTGAATGAGTCGTATTTTGATACTTATGAACTTCATCTCCAATATTAGCAGTGCAGTAGCATTCAAGAAGATTGTTATTTTTGAATTTTTCATTAAACTCAATTCTATCAAATATGCCATCTTTCTTCGAAAGAATCATATAGTTGCTCCAAAATCCAGTTGTTGGCGTCATCTTTAAGTCGCCGCAATCTTCACCAACTGCAGCTTTAATCGTATAGTCAATCAAGTCTACATTAGTTGCATATTTTATTAGCTGAGGAATATAGCTTCCACCGTTTCTAGGACCAAGCTCTATTATATAGACATTGTCGTCTTTGTCTAAAATAACCTCAATATTGTATGCGCACGACTTCATTTCAAGTTCAGAGATCAATCGCTGTATTTCATTGTCTACTTTCAATTTCTGTTCATCTGTCAAAAGAGAAGGCCAAAACTCACCCAAAGCTACATACTCTCTAGTTCCATTTCCTGAATATAATTCATTGCCATAGCTTGAAAACACAAATTTCCCATTGATAGAAAAACCGTCGCCTGACACTTGATAGCCTTTCTTGACGATGAACTCTTCAGCAATGACAATCTTAGATCTCGAATAAGAGATAGCTTCGTCGAATGCAGCCTTTAATTCATCAACCGAATAGATTTTAACAACGCCTTTGCTTCCAGACGAGTCAACCGGCTTCACCATTATTGGAAACTTCAATTTGCTAACGCCATTAGCAATCTCTTCATATGAAGAACCAAACACTGACATTGGACAATTGAAATTATGACTTCTCAAAAATTCCCTAAACAGATGCTTATTAGTCAATATCTTTACTGATTCATACGGATTGCCTGGAATTTCAAGCTTATCTGATACATATGCCGCAGTGGGAGCTGCTGGATCTGATGCATATGCGACAATACCATCTATTTTTAGTTTTTCAGCCAGCTCAAGAACCTTCTCCTTATCAGTTGTACTTACATTGAAATATTCATCAGCGAATTTATGCCCAGGATTATCAGGAAGATAGTCACAAGTAATGACATAATGTCCCATTTCTTTCGCTCTTACAATACAAGGTATTTGCTGCATTGAGCCGCCTAACATGAGAATTCTCTTAGTCATCTAAATCTCCTTTCATAAGTCTATCTGTAAAATCGTCTATTTTGTCAAATGCATTTCTTAAAATGTCGACGTTCTTTGTAAACGCTATTCTAACATATGCGTCGCAGTCATCTCCATATGTTATACCTGGAACGACAGCTACATGATTAGTTTTAAGTAGTTTCATCGAAAAATCTAATGATTTCATATTAGATTTTGAAATATCGACAAATGCATAAAACGCCGAATCAATGCTAGATATTTTAAGCATTTTATTCTGTCTTATTCTTTCAATAACATAATCACGTCTTTTCATAAATTCAGACTTGACATATTCATTTGAAATTGTCTTTCCGTATGCTTCAATAGCAGCATACTGAGATTGCAACGGGGCGCATGCTACGACGTTCTCTTGGACTTTCGTCATACAATTGATAAGCTCTTCATTGCATATCGAGTAGCCAAGCCTATAGCCGGTCATTGAATATCGCTTTGACATACTATCGACGATTGCGAGTCTGTCTTTCATTCCATTTAATTGGCATATTGAACAAAACGGTTTTTCATATACCAATGAACTATAGACTTCATCTGAAATAACAAATAAATCGTTCTTAATAGCTATCTCTGATATTCTTCTCAATATGTCAACCGATAAAACCTTTCCAGTTGGATTGCATGGATTGTTTATTATTATAACCTTTGTTCTATCTGTAATGCAATCATTCAATTTATCAAAGTCAATGTTAAAATCATTATCAGCAAATGGTATCACAATCGGCTTTGCATCGCAAAGCAATGTCATCTGTACATAATTGACATAGCATGGAGAAAACATAACAACTTCGTCGTCTTTGTCTAAAAGACTATACAACAAAAGAAAAAGCGATTCCATTCCGCCAACTGATATTAAAACATTAGATGCATCGATATTTATGCTATATCTTGCAGAAGAAAAATCAGCGATAGCCTTTCTTGCTTCATAAAGCCCTGCATTTGACGAATAATGAGTATCGCCTTTAATTATCGAATCGCATGCAGCTAATTTTATTTCATTGCATGGAGATAAATCTGGATCGCCTAATGTCAAATCAACAACATCATCATAAGACTTAGCTAAATCAAATAGTTTCCTAGTCAATGATTGCTTTATCTTATACGTTCTTTCAGCAAACTTCACTTTATAATCTCCACAATTCTGTCAACATCATCAAGTGTCATATCAGTATGAATTGGTAAACAAAGAACTGTATCAGCAATTCGCCTGGCATTGTTAAGATCATACGTCTGAAACTCTTCATACTGCTTGAAGTCCGTTATCAGTGGATAAAAATATCTTCTTGAGAAAATTCCAAACGTCTTGAGCTGTTCATATAATTCGTCTCGTGACATCTTATAAGCATTCTCAACAAAAATTGGAAAATAAGAATAATTGCTTTCGACTCCATCGATGTCATTGAAGAATTTGATTCCTTTTATAGACTTCAATTTTTTTCTATAATCGTCAGCTATAATCTTTCTAAACTTAATAGCGTCATTCACTTTTTCAAGATTCAGGATTCCATAAACAGCTCTTATCTCGTCCATCTTTCCATTTATTCCGAAATCAGACACCGTCACTTCATCTTCAATTCCAAAATTCTTCAATGAATCGACTTTGGATTTCATTTCAGCAGAATGGCAGATCAAAGCTCCGCCTTCAAGCGTGTTGAACACTTTAGTAGCATGAAAGCTTAGCGTAGACATATCGCCATCTAACAAAATAGAGAGATTGTTCTTCTTTACGTTGAAAGCATGCGCCGCGTCATAGACAACTTTTAAAAAATACTTATCAGCGATTTCATGTATTTTTTCAGTCTGGCAAGGATTCCCATATACATGAACGCCAAGAATAGCAGACGTATTGTCATTGACAGCTTCTTCTATCTTATTTGGATCAATGTTTCCAAACTCGTCTACATCTACAAACACCGGCTTTAAATTCATCCATATCAAAGAATTCGATGTAGCGATGAATGAATATGGAGTCGTGATTACTTCTCCTTCCAAGTCAAGCGCTTTCATCGCAATAATCAATGGCAAAGTACCATTCGTGAATACTGAAATAAATTCAACGCCAAGAAACTCTGCAAGTCTTTGTTCAAATTCACTATGAAAACTACCATTGTTTGTCACCCATTTAGATTTCCATATCTTGTCGAGAGACTTCTTAAATTCATTTAAATCTGGCAATAAAGGAGATGTAACAAACAATTCTTTCATAAGCTAAATTATTCTTTATTAGCATCGTCTACAACAACTCTTACAGTGTCGCCATCGAACTTGACGGTGTACTTCTGGCTATATCGGCTTACGTAGTCGCCGCTGCGCCACGTGGCTTTTAGAAAGATCCTCAGCATAAGCCCAACGATTGACGTATTGATGTCTAAGTCGAACCCATTCTTCTCTTCGCATCTTCGCTGAAGCGCTTCTTCTATCAATGACAGGATAATAAGCTTATTCGAGTCGCTAAGATACGCGCCATTGAACTCTCGCTCTACGACTTGCCTTACAGTCCTTTCGACAACGCCAACGTCGCAGTCGTCTCTTAGCATCGCGTCGTAAGACGCCTGGTTCGTCTTACGCATATTCACTTCAAGCTTGTCTTGCCAGCTCTTAGGAAGCTTCGCTTTGAAGGCGTCCGTATCGTAGTACGTCCTCTCATAAGTAGCGCCTTGGATGTAGTCTTCGTCTCCGACGTTGAAGTACGCTGCAAGCATTCCAATGAACCCCAGCAGCGTCCTCTTGTCGTCGTCAGAGGTCGACTTCCACTTCTCGTAGAAGTCGTCTAGCTCTTTCTCTGAAATCATATCGGCTATTCTTGCACATTAGACTTGTCAGTCACTTCATAGTTCTCACTTGGTGGCACTTCTCGAATGAAGTCGTAGCCTGACTGCATATCAGCTGGCTTGACAGGGCAGTCATACTTAGCGTTAGATCCATCTTTTTTGGCGACGATTCTTACATAGTCGCCAACTGACGCGATGTAAGTCCCCCATTCAGTCGTGATCTTCAGCTCTTTAGCCGTCCTGAAAAATCTTCTAGACTGCGGCTGAGCATTGAACAATCCGCTAACGACTTCACCAGCTTCATTCTTCTGGCATTCTACTGGATTCTCAAGATCGTATATGTCTGAGAAAGCTTGGTCATCGTCAGATTTCTTAGTTCCTGGCACTGGATATTGGCCACCATTGTCGTCAGTTACAATCCAATCGCCTTCTTTATATGAAGCCATGCCTTCCTTAGTCTTAATCCCTCCATCTGAATCCATGCGCACAGCTCTTCTTGGCTTGCCAGGCTTTCTTGAAGCATCGATTTGGAATGCATCGCCGGCCTTCTCATATCTACCATCAGAGTCCATTCCATACGTCTCGAAGTCGAAGCTACCACTAGACATCTCGCTAATGATCTTACTGTAAAGTCTGTTAAACACATCTGTCATTTTATATCATCTCCTATTTTATTGAAATCAAAATAAACTCCATATCATCTATTTAAAGAAGAAAAAGCCGGAATTTCATCCGGCTTTCAATTTAAACTACAATTTACTCAATCGATAATTATTAAGAAACTTTAGGTATTAGCCTAAAATAAAGTCTAAACGTCTGATCCCAATCTGAATCAGATGGAGCCTTGCTAGACGGAACATTCCATTGGACATATGAATGTTTGTCATCATCTAAATAATTAGAACCTATTTCTTTATAAATTTTAAAATAATTGTTTTTTACAAATATTGGAAGCTTATAAGCTGGTCCAATTAAAGTGTCATCAAGATACACACTGATTTGGCTTGACTTTCTATCGAATTCACTACATGCTTCATCACATGTCGTATGAATAAAATTCATAAAATGCTTGAATTTATCGATAGAAGTCAACGTTCCAAATTCTGGCCACCATTTACTAGAGCAAATATCATTGATATAAAAATTCGATTTGTCTATTTTGTCAAAATCTATGTCAAAATCTACATCATACTTACATCCACCGCCTGGAGCCGTTGCCTTTAGATGATATTCAAAGCAGCATGGCTTGCCATTTATAAACATATTGCCATTAGAATCTGTAAAAAACTTAAAATTATTCTGAGATTTATTTTCGTCATTAGCGCTACTTACAGACTTACCTACGCTAATTGTCTCTCCATAGTCAACAGCTTTAGTAGTAATCGAGTATTCGCTGATCTCCATGATCAGCTTTCTATATGTTTCGTCAAATACGTTTTTCATCTACACTAATTAAATATCAATCTTGATATTATTTATATTGACATTTAATTAGCATTAAGACAATCAGTCTTCCAATTTAAGTCCAAGACGCTCAGCAATCGTAGGATCATTCTTTATAGCTTCAATGATAGCTTCGCGCTGCTTGTCAGTCAAGCTGTCGATGATCTCTTGCTTCTCTTTCTCAGTAGCCTCAGACGTGCCGTCATTCGACCAATTGACGTTCACGTAGTTAGGATATAGTCTTTTCGCTGTGGACTTCAAAGCTAATTGAAATAAATCGTAGTTTGGATCTCCTGGCTTGCGGTTGACGCCTTCAGCAGACTGAAAGATCCCGCATGGGAAGATTGGAGTCTTATGGAACTTGCCTACGCCCTTGATAGAGTTCTCAAGAATTGAGCGAGTCACCATGCGGCCTTCAGGCTCAGTAGAAAAACCATAATTAATACTTGTGAAAGGAAGCTGGTTACCACTCCTACTCTGTAAACTGTTGAGATTGTGGTACATACCTTCTACTGATTGGTCAAGCTCTTCCTTTGTCTTAGCCATAGCATATTCATATGCTTTCTTATACTTCTTATATCGTTCGTCTTCAATGCTAATCTTTTTTGAATCCATAGTTAAAACCCTTTTATATATAATCAATTTAAACCTTTATGCCATGTAAAAATCAAATTCCCGCAGTTATAGACAGGCAAATATCCATGTTTCATAATGAGCTCTTTGTTGTCTGTGCCTTTCCCATAGTCTGTTCCAAGAATGCTGTCTACACCATATCGCATTAGCATCGACTCGTTGATGACATGCATATCGAAGTTGCAGTAGTATGCAGTCGGCTTCGACAGCTTCTCCAGCTTCATTCCAATCTTCTCGTACGAGCTTCCATTGAACTTCGAGTAGTCGCAGTACGATATGATAGACTCTGGATCCTTCTCTTTGATGAAATGATTAAGAAGTCTTGCCGCTCCCCCAACGACTGCATATCCGTTCTTTGTGCAAAGTCGTAGTATCTCATGCTGATACTTCTTGTCGTAGCGAGACTTCACAAACGACATGACTTGGAGAAGCTCATCATTGAAATACAGTCCGTAACAAGTCTCTGACTTTGAGTATCCTTGAAGATGGAACTCATCCAAGAACTGCTTCTCTTCGTCCGGACTTACAGCTTTGACTTCGCATTTCCTAGCGAAGACTTTCTTCTTACTGTTGTCTAACTCGTTGAGAAGCCATCTTGACAGCTTTTCGAAGTTCTTCTTTAGCTCCCACTCCCATATATGGATTAGTCTTACGCCTTTCTCGCTACAGTTCTTAGTCTTATAGAGATGATACTCTCTATTGTTAGCTATAAGTCCAGCATTTCTAATTGGATTAACGCTATGGTTTGCTAAGTCGTTTATCTCGATTCCAATTCTGTAGTCAGGCAGATACAGATCTAGCTCAAGTCCATGCGACTTGCCATTTGGTCCGTCGATGATGGATCTATTTCTCCATTCGTACTTGACACCGTTCTCATCAAGTAACTTCTTTATCATCTCTTCAAGCGGAGATCTTCTCACCTCAATGTAGTCCATCAGATTCAGTGCTTTGCATTTTCCGATGACATCTACGTTGAAGAAATTGTCAAGTTCAGTCTTCTTGACTTTCTTATGTCCATCCTCTTCATATTTCGCCATGACGAACTGCTTGAACTTCTCGTCATCCATGTAGATGTCTTTATGCTCGACATTCTTCTGAATCCAATGATAGTACCCATTCTCTTTCAAATGACGCTGCCTGACTTCTTCTAATATCTCTTGAGACTTCATGACGTGATCTACGCCGTACTTCTCGATGCAAGTCTTCTTTCTGCGCTTAGTTGTTTCGTTAGTCTCTTCTTTCGACTTGCTATGCCATGTATCGGACTGCTTCTTCTTTATGTCAGCGTTCTGCTGCGAGAAGTCTGTACCATATTTCTCACGGCATGTCTTGATAGTCTTTTCGCGCCTAATTCTCAAGTCTTCCTCTGTCATTTTTTGATAAGTGTTTTTCATTTTTTCATGCCAATCACCTATCTGTGAATTAGTATATACTCCATATTTTTCTATTAGACCTATTTGAAGACGTGAAAATTGTTTGCCTCCATTTAAATATCTATCTATTATCGTTTGATGAGAACTTTTGATCTTATCGTTTTTAAGAAGTATTTTACAAAGACATTCATTCGATCTACATGACGGTAAATAGATTAGCTTATTGATGTCGAATTTACATGATTTGCCGCATATAGGACATAAATGATTGAAAGGCGAATCATTATTATCAATGCAAAATATTACTTCATCAGTTGTTTTTGTTGAAGTCATATTTAATAATTTTTCAAAATCATCATCAACTTCAATTCTATCAATTCTTATTTTTATAGAATCGTTTTTATAACGATTTTTTATAGAATCTCTTAACTGTATAAATAGTTCTTCCTTTTCCATAAAACAAAAAGTCCTGTTGAGCTACGACCTTCAACAAGACTTAAGCGTCTAAACGAAAACGCCCAGACAAATATCAATATAAATCTCGATTAGTCGTAGTAATCTTGATTCAAACATTATTTATATAATCAATTTAAACTTTTGATACACTAAAAAAGCCGCATCGCTGCGGCTTAAGACAAACTATTTAGTTAACTTACTCAAGTCCTCTAATGTTCAATTCAATGTCAGTAAGAAGCCCTTTCCAATTGTCGTTTGTCATTAGATACTTATAAGCAGCTCTCTTTAGATCTTTAAGAGCCTGTAAAGCGTCGTCATGCGGAAGATCTTTCGTCCTCTTAATGTAGTTCTGGCATGCTCTAATGATAAGAGCTTCCTGTGTCTTCATATTGAGCTTATCTGAATCTAACGCTGTAATGACGTTCTTTCTAAAAAGACTCCAATCAAACTTCGACACAAACTCATATGGGTAAGATGGAAGCGTGACGAACTTCCTCTTACAGGCTTTTACATCGCTGAAGTCGCTGTCAGCGAAATACCTATTGATGACAACAGCGTTTGTCTTGCCAAAGAAGCGAAGCATGACATAGTCGAACATATCAGGATTATCAACGCCAAGCTTCTGCTTAATAGCGTCGTAATCTGCGTTAGCGATGTCTTCTGGAGTAAGCTTGCTGCAATATTCAATATAGTCATTGTAGAATTTCTTAGCGATAGCGTTAAGATTAGCGTCATCAACAGCTTTCTTAGCAACGGCCCTGTCTTCAGGCGTAAGAACCTTCAGTAGATCAAATGGCTCAACAGTCTTAGCCATCAAAACGATAGAAAAAATTGACAAAAATACAAAAAGAAGTTTTTTCATTTATATACCTTTATTATCTTTTATTATTATTTATTGTTTAAAACTCCCAGCCAGTCGCCCCGTCATCGTATGCGACGAACATTCCGGCTTTCATTCTAACCATGACAGGCTCTTTCAATGGACGAGCATTAGTCTTTTCGATTAACTCGTTGCTATAGACAGGCTTCACGCCATTAGCTGTAAACAGCGTGATATGCGGACGCTGCCCAATTGTGTTCATTGTAGAAGCTATCTCGATGTCAAGCGGCTGTCCAATCCATGCTACGCCTTTATCGTCTGAGACGACATGCGTAGCGATGAAATCGAATTCAACTCCAATGTAAGTTGGCTTTTCAGTCAAATTCCCAAATTGGATCGTCATATGATCCACGTATTTGTTTGGCCAAGCGTCGTAATTGAAAATCTTGTCGTAAAGCTTGTCTACAATGACGCCAGCAGTGTAGATGATCTTTGAAATCTTCTTTCTAGAATTGATCATGTTCTTCAATGTAATTTTTTATATCAATATAAATCAATCGTCTTCATTAAATCTAGATTTTAGAGCTTTCGAAAGCTTCGACCTAAAATATCTAGTCTCGTTCTTATATCTGTCTTTAAGCGCTTGCTCGATGTCGGCTGGAAGATTTCTGTTCTTAGCTATAGCTAAGTCGAGGTCTTTATTGTCTGCGTTGAACAGCTTTCTTATCACTGCCACGCTTTCGGTGCGAGCCGGCATGCCACTCATAAGCCATGTCTTCTTAGCAGCTAGAACTTTGTCGATGACTTTCAGCATGACGCTATCAGGCACAAACTTGTTTCCAGCTAAATACTTCCATGCGTCCGGATCGTCGTCATACATTCTCTCGAACTCTTTATCACTAAATTTCTGATATCTCATCAATTGCGTCTCAACATCATCATAGCAGTCGCCATGCTTCTTTATAAGTGCTCTTGCATAGTCTATTGCTTCCTGGCTTATCGGACAAGGATATGATATCATAGCGTAAGCAAGCGTCGTAGCCTCGCCAACGTCTTCTTTCTCAATCGTCTTTATAGCTCTAAGCTTACGGTCAGACGGGCAACGCCAGTTGTGAATGACTCGCTCAAGAATGCCGCGTTTCACGTAGACATCATATTGGTTACATCCCATCGCGATGTCTATCATAATGTCGTAGTATTCAGGAATGTCAGTATTGAAATCGCATATTTCGCCAATGTTATAGCAATGCATACTCGAAATTCCTTCCTTTATCTTAGAGCCAATTGGCGAATTGACAGCCTTGATGAAAGCCTTTGGAAAGTCTTCTTCAATATTGTCAGGCTTGCTAAGATGGCTACCACCAATATAATCAAACAAATCAGATATATTTTTCGTTTCATGTTCAACAGAACGATAGAAGAACTCAACACAGGTCTTCATTGAAGTCAAGTTAGAAAAATCAGAGAAGCTTACAGGCCAGCCAAGAGACGAAAGCCAGTCTAATAAGCTGCTAAATTTATCCACGTTGTCGTCAGAGTCAGCCTTCCCGCCTTTCTTAAGTAGACTTATGAACTCAGTCTCTTTTTCAGCAAAGCCGGTAGTGCTAAGAAGCATAAGCATCTCATACAGATGCGTCAGATCTGGCCTAAGTCTTTCGATTTCGTCATAGTTAGAACTATCGTTTGAAACAGCTTCATTAGAATTTTTGGCTTCAGATTCGTTTTCTTCTGATATGACGTGTAAGTATGATCTCGTAAGTCTGTCGAGTCTCATTTCAGCAGCTAATAGATGTTTTCAATATTTATTGGCTAAACGCCAATAAATAATAATATATGAATATTGCTTTATAATATGACACTCTTATACGACATTCTAGACGCGGAGCTTTCATGCATTACGAAAGTAAACGATAAGCTTGACTGGTATGATGCGCATCTTAGCGGACTGCAAAGCAAACTAGATCTTGTGTCAGCTGCGCTTTCTTCAATGGAGACAAGTCAAGAGAACATCGAGCCAAGCCAAGAGAACGTTGAGCCAAGCCAAGAAGACGGCGACGAAAACCCCGACAATGGACTTCTATCGATGATGCGAAGCCTTGGGATAGATGAAAACGATCCGCCTCTAGACGATGTCGACAGCGAACTTTACTCCATAATGAAAGAGCTTGAACTAGACGAAGACGATTAATCTAAAGCATCATAAAACAAAGGCCTTGCTTCTATAAAGCAAGGCCTTTTTGTCAATTGAAACGAGTCTTACTGGTTGTTTGGATCCTGAGACTGTGGCTGTCCCTTTTTGCCAAATAATTTTTTAACGCCATTCTTAATAGCACCACCTGCTTCTCTTGCAGCAGCCTGTCCAAGCGCTTTAGCATTGTCCAAGTCAGTCTTCGTCGCAAAGTCAGCCGCAGCGCCTTTCACTGACAATGGCTTAGCTTGTATCTTCTGGATCTCAGCGTCTCTAATAGCCTGCAAAGGAGGTACGACAGGATTATCGTCAGTCAAAAATTCACTAATAGTAATAGGATTTTTTCCATCGTAATTCTTTACGTACTCTTCATAGACGTCTTCGACGTACTTGACCCATTGCTTCGCGATGGCTGAACTTTTCTCAAGTCTTTCATGATCCCCATAGTTTAATTTCAAATTAGCAGTCTCTCCACTGTCAGACATACCTTCAAGCTGTTCTGCAGCCCTCTTATATTCATTAGTCTTATATTGAATATATTTTTTTGCAGTCTTAAGCGACGCGTCTCTGCTGTTCATATTTCTAATGGCAGCAGCTTCTTCTGGAGTTATATAGCCTTGAGCAGCAAGATCCATGAACTCTTTATAATTTAAATTAGCTTCGACTACCTGCTCAGTCGCACGATCTTTAGCTTGCTTAAATGTGTCCCATGCCCAATCTTTAGCTTTAACCCAGACTTCGGCTGGAATGCAATAAGCGATGACCGCCATGATCGCCAAGAAGATTGGAAGAAGAACATATGGCTTAATGTAGGACCACAGTATCGCAAATGGAGAAGAGACTACACTTACAGTAGCGCTAGTGATAGATTTAAGTGCAGCGCCAACAACAGATTTGAACTTCTCAAATGTAGTCGGATACTTTACGTTAGTAGTCACTTCATCTGCTTCAATGTCGCTTAACGAACCATCTTTTTCGACAGCCTCTGTAGCTATTATGCCGAACATTTTTCTGAACGACGCAAACAGTACATCCAGAATGTTCCTAACGCCTGGAATCTCAAGCAAAGACTTAATCACATTTATGAAAGCATCCTTTCCAACGCTAGCTGCTTTCATAGCGCCATCATATATTTTCTTAACAAGATTGGAAACGGTAGCCTTCACCGTTTCGATAGCGCCGTCGAATATGCCTTCTGAAATGACGCTTTCGTCAAGAAAGAACTCTAATGTCATACAGTCGATCTTAATACAATCTAAGTCGATGTATCTACTTACTAGCTCGTTTTGCCTATTAAACTCTCTAAATGATTTCATTTACGTTGTCTCGTACAATTTTTTAAATTATTTATTCATATCTTATTAAACAAATATGATATAAATAACAACAAATAGTTCACTACTTCAATGAACATATTCAAAGCGATAAAAAGAGCGTTCCTTACGGTGTTCGGAGACATAAAGATATTCCGCTATCCATTCTTTATCATATACAACCCGACTACGTTCAAAGTTAAAGGCATTCATACTAGAGCCGCAATGAACGTGCTGAAGCCAGGCGACATCGTATTGAGAAAATACGTCAACTACTTAGACGGCTATTTCATTCCAGGCGAATATTCTCATTCTTCTTTATACGTTGGAAGAGGCAAGATCATTCACGCTGTAGCTGATGGCGTAGAATATATCGACGTCATTGACTTCTTAAGATGCGACTCGTTCTGCATTCTAAGGCAAGCTGACGAAGACCTTGCGAAGAAAGCTGTCGAGTTCGCTGAAAAAGCTGTAGAGAATGGCGCTGAATACGACTTCGACTTCAAGTCAGGCAACGACTCTTACTATTGTCACGAACTTGTAGCCACAGCATATAAAGATCTTGGAATAGAGAAGAAAAGCATTAAGATGTTTGGCTTCTTTAAGATATCTCCACGCTACATATCAGAGTCGTTCTTAGAGAATGAAAAGTTCACAAAAATTCTGGAGAAGAAACTATGAATGTCTTTGACATCCTAGCTAAAGCATATATAAGCATCATCTCAGAGCAGTCTGAAAGCCAAACCGTTCAAGATCTCCAGAATGACGATGCTGAACTAACTAAAGAAACGCCAGCAGACTTTAAAGACATTGAAAAGCTTAGGCCTGATATGACGCATCTATATGAAATGCTTATAGCTTTAGGAATGCATGGTGCTGCAGATAAAGAAACTGAATTTGCAGACATACTAAAAAATGGCGAAATAGACAAATATGACAACGACATTGAAGAATTCAATGAACTAATCAATAAACTAAATAGCATTAATTGGAATGTAAGTTTCAAAGACTTTTCATCATTATGGTCGATGAAAAACATTCTTTTAACAGTAATGCCAAGTATGAAAGCTTTAAACGCAAATAGTTCAAAACTTTGTAATCTATTGAAAAATGGTATTTTCGATAGATTAATAAATTCTGAACCAAGTTTCATAAATAGTCTAACTGACGTAATTAATGCACCAAGAGAGTACTATGAATATATTTTAAATATGTTCGCTGAATGCAATAATGAATTTACAGAGCTTCAACTGTCAGACGTGTTCCGCAACATATATTGTCCAGAAGACTTGATCATAGAATTCATTAAGAAAACTGCACAGCATTCAGAAAAACGAGATTTAGCGTTAGACAAAGCTTCTCGTAGAAAAGACATTTCAGACAAATTGTTAAAAGCTATAAAAGAACTGACTGGAAATTCTGAAAAACATAATATTAGCATGCTATATAACGCACCTTTCTCAAATGAAGAGTTTAAATATTATTTAGACAACGCATACAGCATCGGAAAAGAACTAGGCGACATTGACTTCAATCCAACGTCAATATGGTCGATGGAATGCTATTGGTGGACTAAGATATTCACTGCACTTATAGTAAATCCATATGTTCCAACCGACATCGCAATTGAAGCGTTGAAAATCATTATGAAATATAGGCATTTATACGGTTTCATTAGATACTTCTCAAATCCAGAAGTCATACGATATGCTTTCGTAAACTATGGCATAGGATTAGACCGTGAAAGCCCTGATTTAGAGTTTCGTACTGACCAGGAGTTCGCTGCAAATAGAAATACTCCTAACGACATACTTGATACGCTTATCGAAAAATACAAGAAGAAGACAAAATACAAACTTGGATTGATTCGATACGCTATGAAAAACAAAAAACTAAAAAATGGCTAATAAAGGCAAATAATACTGATGAGTAACTTTGATAAAACTGTAGATTTATTTTCAAGTCCATATTTGACAGTACTTGGAAAAGTAGCTGGCCGAGAACCTTTAGAAATGCCAGATAGAAAAAACAATTTCAAGTATACGCGCCAAAATATGCAAAAGATGGGCGTTGACGATAAAATGCATGAAGCCGACATAAATCATATAACATATTTTGGATCGCCAGTAAACGTCATAGACTTAGATTTATATCTTTCGCCTGGGCATGCTAATCCTTGGCCAGGCGATGGCGGTAGCGGTGGTGGTAGTCGGTGAAGGCGGCAGCAGCCGGAGGAGGCCGGAAGCCAGGGGCCGAATTCATATGAATACTGGTTTTACTCTGATATGCCAGTGCCATCAAGCTTAAATCATATATTCGTAGATCCACGTTATACATATTCATATCCGCCAACAATTGGCAAATGGTGGAGACACCGTATCAAAAGCTCAATCGAATATGATTCTAACAATATGACTGAACTTGCCGAACAACTTATAGGCGTGCCATTTGAGCAATTTTTATGGCCTGGAGTATGGAACATATTCAAGCCAGCTAAAAATAGTTCAATGGGGTCTCTTACTGAAATCGCATCTTCTTATGTAAACATCATAGATGATGATTTATGGGACCGTGCATCTACGGTGTCCAGTATGCTTTCAGTTGAATGTCATGAACCACCAAATGAATTTCCACCAAATGACGTTCCGCTTTATGATGACAAATTCAACATATATAGATATAAGCATGAACTTACTGGATATTCAATCAATGAATCGGGCGATAGCTTTTCGACTGAACCATCAAAGCTTACGCATTGGTTTAAAGGCGTGCTACGTGAATTGACATATGAAGTGTCAGACGATTCAACTGAACAAAATTTCAAAGATCTAGGCGTAACGTTTGACCAATATCTATGGCCTACGACAGGAACTGCATATGGATCAAATGAAAATGGCGATGACTTTTCGTTAATTGAAGACATATATAACAAATGGTTCATTGCATCAAGCGTATTAATCAGCGAAGAGAAACCTTCAGCTCACATTTGGACGGTAAACGACTTCAATGTCCAGACGGTAGATCCATCATATACTGTAAGCGCCATAATGCCATTTATACAATATATTAACGATAGCGAAGAGCTTAGATTCTATGACAATGTCGACTCCGCTGAATTGCCAATTAATGAACAAGTATTGGGCGTTGATTACTTCAATACAGAACAAACAACGTCTATGATAAGTGGAAAACTTTACAAATTATTCTATATAAATGATTTCTCAAATAATTCATTGATTGAGTCGAGCTTCGTTTACGAAGAATTTAAGACACATTATGAACTGACAAGATATGCATCAGACAACACTGGATCTAATATGATGACCGAAAGCGGAACTGTAGCTGACATAGCGACGCATTGGTATAGAATCGATCTAGATGTAATGGATTACATTGGTATGAGCAACGAAGATTTATTGTCTAAATACAGCAATAAATGGCAACAATATGTAACAGCTGAAACAATATCAGTTTGGAAGCCATATGACGATACTGAGAATCAATATGTAGTTACAGTTGATCCACACGATGAAGACTATGTAAATGGCGTTTCTACTGTAATAAAATATTTGCCAGGTTGGCTTAACGAAGACATTATCAGTTCAAACATAGATTGGGATGATGGACAGGGAAGCGTAGATCCGTATGCTAAATTTAGAATACGCTATACGAATCACTCAAATGAACAGAATCCAATAGACAATATGTTTAATAGCATTCCAAATATTGGAGAAATCGCTGAAAGAAATTCAGTTTCAAATGGCGTAAAAGAAATTATTTTAACTGAAACTGCTCCATCGTCTAACGTATGGGTAGCATTAGCTAAAGACAACCCAAATCTTCCATCAGATGAAGTGCTGTCGTCGTTTGAAGCAATTCCTGTATTTGCAAATAAGTTAAAAGCTTACAGTGATGAAGAGATTCCATTGATAAGCTCGCAGTTTAAGCCATGCAGAATGGTTTATGATAATAATCCACATCATGAAAAACCTATAAAAGCATTTTTTACAGATGTAAACAAATGCAACTATATTACATATAGTATGTCTGACATAGTTGATGCGTACAACAACGTCATCATAGGCGATGGAATGATCAGCCGTGAAACTGGAATACCTGAAAGACTTTTGAAGACAAGCTCATACAATTCGTTCTTCTCTAATTCAATATTCATAGCCGGAGTGTCAGGCGCTAATGTTGGAAGAGATGGAAAATTCGTAATGGACCCGTCGACTGATGACTATGATACGACAAATTGTAGAATAGTAGATTCAAAATATATTAAAAATGACTATGAAATAATAATTGCAGAGACAGAGTATTTAGAAGGCAGGCTTCCATATGATAAGTTCTCATATAAAGATGAATATTATAGTGAACTTACATCAATATTCGATGACGTCGTTTTCACATGCGATACGCCAAATATGTATAATACTGAATTTGATGTTTATGAATTATATGATTCATTCGAAGTATTAAAAAGTAACTTCTTAAGCGCCAATGGATTAAGTGCAGCAAATATCGCAAATGCTGATAAAGCATTTGTAATACCAGCATTTAGAGCAACATATCGTGTAATAGAAGGAAATGAATTCTTATCAGGAGGTGGAGACTGCTTTGATTGCGACTATTCGTTAGCAGATCTTGACAAGCTAGTATATGACAATGTTGGACTTCATTTTAGTGATTTGCCAAACGGCACCGTAAAACATTGGGCTAATTCGACTACAAATGCAGACAACAATTTCAATTTATTTGCATATATTCATAAGCTTAATGACAATTCATATAAAGACTTCATAACATTCAATGTAAAGACTGAACATTACTTCTATCATTTAAGCGGAATCGTTGATGCTCCTACTAAAGATACATATCATATATTTGGAGCAGCACTTGAATGCTATATGAGAAGCGATATGACGGCGCTTACAAAATATCAGATAACATCGCCAACATCGGGCTATATCGAAAACGCCAAACGTCAAATATATAGAATATATCAAGTCAATCCAAATATAAATTCAAATGGAACAAATGCAATTGGCGTAATCGATGACAATTGATTAATAAGTTAATTACAAAATATTATAATATATGAGCAAATTCGATGAAATAAAAGACTTATTCTCAAAACCATATTTGACTATATTTGGAAAAATCGCTGGACGCGATCCGCTTGAGCTTCCAGACAGAAAAAACAATTTCAAGTATACGAGAGAGAATAAGCAGAAAGCCGGCGAAGACGATGTGATGCATGAAAAAGACATCAATCATATCACATACTATGGCGCTCCAACAAACATCATAGATGAAGACATGTACATTGCAGTTGGCCGTCATCCATCTAAGACATTTACATATACGTTTTATTCCGATGTGCCAAGACCAATGGGAATGCAGCATATATTCACCAATCCAATCGACAATTATTCATATCCACCAACAATTGGCAAATGGTGGAGAAGAAGCATCAACAGCACAATTGAATATGGCCCTCATAATATGTGGCAATTGACAAGTCAGCTTATTGGAAAGCCATTTGCTCAATATAAATTTCCAAATGTATGGTATATATTCAAGCCATCTAAAGAAAGCGAAGTAGGATCGTTCGAAGAAGTTGGCCAATCATATACAAACATCGTAGATGATGACTTATGGAACAGGTCTTCAACCGTGTCTAGCATGATATCAATTGAATCTGTAGATCAACCATTGGACAAAATACCGTCAGACATTCCAATATATGACAGTAAGTTCAACGTCTATAGATATAGGCATGAACTCACAGGATATTCAGTAAATGACTTAGGCGATGTATTTTTAACTGAGCCATCAAAATTGACGCATTGGTTTAAAGGAACGTTGAGAGAGCTTACTTATGAAACTGAAGACAACTTTACCGAACAAAACTTCAAAGATAGACAAGTCGTATTCAGCCAATATCTATGGCCGCACTCTGGAACAGCATATGGATCAAATGAAAATGGCTCGAATTTCTCATTGACCGAAGACGTTCATAACAGATGGTACATCGCGTCAAGCGTATTCATAAGCGAATCGAAGAACCATGCATTTGCAGTAGAAGACTTCAATGAACAGACTATTGATGCATCATACGAGGTAAGCTCTATAATGCCGTTTACTCAGTACATAGACGACTATAGAGACATCCGCTTCTTCAGCAGTCTAAGCGCTGCAGCTTTGCCAGTAGACATGCAGATATTAGGCGAAGACTACTACTTAGAAGAAAATGACGATTCAGTTGTCAGCGGAAGATTCTATAAGTTGTTTCATATAAACGGATTCTTCGACAACTCACTAATCGAGTCTAGCTATGTCTATGCGCAGTACAAATGGCCGCATCATTTCAAAGCATATGGATCTAACGAATATGGAACAGACGAGTTCAGCACGCATCAGATTGTGACATCGCTATTCTGGAGATCTACGTTAGACGTCACTGACACTAACAAGTACGCTCAGCCAACGAAAGAATATTTTCACGACAACAGAGCTACATGGCAGAAATACATCGATAAGACTACAGGAACATGGTACAAAGAGACTGAAGACACTTCGCCAAGCAATTGGACTGACTATGAGACTGAGTATTCAATGTGGAGAGGCGATTGGATAAGCTTAGACTATATCTATGATGATGAAGACGGCGCAGGCAATATTCTATATGACATTGTCTGGAAACGATATAGAGATATATACAATGGCAGAGCGTATGGCACAAGCGATGTTGGCGATGGATTCAGTGAAGAAGAGAACCCATCTATTAGATTCTATAGAGCTAAGTTAGAAGACATTATCGATCTAAGCGGGCTCCCTTCAAGCAACGCTGAATTCTACAATAAGCATCATGCTTACTGGGAACAATACGTAGCTTCTGGAACAAACATAGGGTACATATATGAAGGCTCAGACGAAATAAAACAACTAAGTAGCGATACCGCAATATCAGCTGGCGAATTCTGGCAGATTTATTATCTAAATACAGACGTAGACAACCAACCATATTATGTCAGTGGTGAAACTGTATTCTGGGATAATCAGATGCTATCAGGATGGAATTGGGATAAAATTAAAATACGTTATACAGGAACTGCATATGGATCTAACATAAGTGGCGACAATTTCAATGAAACTGAAAATATCTATGAATTATTCTGGAGGACTAACATCAATGTATTAGCTCCAATAGATCTAGTGTCAAGCACTCAAGAATTCTACAATGACTATGGTGCTGTCTGGAAGCAATATATTTCATCAGGAACAAACATCGGTTATCTATATGAAGACTCAGATGTTGTTCAAGAAGAAGATGATGGAACCGCTCTATCAGCAGGCGAATTCGAGCAGATATATTATCTTAGCGCAAACTATGACGATCATCCATACTATGTTAGTGGCATAAACATTCTTTCAAGTTGGAATTGGAATGAAATTAGAAGACGATATGTTGGAACTGCATATGGTTCAGATTTAAGCGGCGCTGATTTTAATGAAACTGAAGATGTATATCATTTATTCTGGAGATCATCATTAAATACAATCACTTCAACCAATCTTCTATCAAGCGATGCTGATTTCTACAACAACTATGGATCCGGATGGACACAATATATTGCGTCTGGAACTAATATTGGTTATTTATATGAAAATTCAGATGAAATACATCAAGACGACGATGGCTTAGCGTTATCAGCTGGAACGTTTGAGCAAATCTACTACACAAGCGCTAATATAGCAAATCCACCATACTATATCAGTGGCGTAAACGTTCTTTCAAGTTGGAACTGGGATGCTATTCGACAACGCTATGAACTGACAAGATATGCATCAGACAACACTGGATCTAATATGATGATTGAAAGCGGTACAATTGAAGATATTGTAACGCATTGGTATAGAATCGACCTCAATCTAATAGATCTCATCAATATGAGCAACGAAGATTTATTGTCTAAATACAGCAATAGATGGCAACAATATATAACTTCATCAGAAATATCAGTATGGAAGCCAGAAGATGATGAAAACGATTTGTCAGTTACAAGCATTAATCCAGAAGATGAAAATTATATAGAAGGCTTATCATCAATGATATACTATATGCCTGAATGGCGAAATGGCGAACTTATAAGTTCATCAGTTAAATGGTATAGTCAAGTTAGCATAGATCCATTCGCTAAGCTAAGAATAAAATATACAGATCATTCAAATAGTTCGTATCCACATGATTCAATGTTCAACGCAATTCCAGCAGTTGGCTCTCCTGCTGAAAGACCATCTGTATCAAACGGCGTACATGATGTCATCTTAACTGAAACTTCTCCATCGTCTAACGTATGGGTAGCGTTAGCGAAAGACAATCCAAATCTTCCGTCAGATGAAGTGCTGTCGTCGTTTGAAGCAATTCCAAGCTTTATGCAGCTATTCACATCATATAGTGATGACGAAATTCCATCAATAAGTGCACGATTTAAGCCATGCAGAATGGTATATAATGACGACCCGCATAACGAATCTCCAGTAAAAGCATTTTTCCCAAATGTAAGTAAAACTAATTATGCTACATATAGTATGTTTAGATGGGACGACGCATACAACAACGTCATCATAGGCGATGGAATGATCAGCCGTGAAACTGGAATACCTGAAAGACTTTTGAAGACAAGCTCATTTGCGTCGTTTTTCTCAAATTCAATTTATATAACAGGTGTTTCAGGCGCAAACGTCGGAAAAGATGGAAAATTCGTAATGAATTTATATACAGGCGACTACAATACAGATGGTTGTCATATAGAAAATGTAGACAATGTTAAAAATGATCAAGAAATTGTCATTGCAGAGACTGAATACGTGAATGGGAGAAATCCATATGATAAGTTCTCATACAGAGATGAATACTATAGCGAACTTACATCGTTATTTAATAGCATTGTATTTACATGCGACATACCAAATATGTATTCTGGAGAAAAGTCAGTCGATGAAATATTCGCTCCATTAAGCTCATTGAGTGGAGAGCTAAGCGCAAGCTTAAATTTAGATAAAATCAACATCAAAAACGCTGACACTACATATGTAATTCCAGCATTTAGTGTAATATATAGGGTAGTCGAAGGCAATTCATATATATCTGGCGACAATGCATCATATTCAGTAGACTATGCAGCAGCCGATCTTGACAAATTAGTGTATGACAATGTTGGGCTTCACTTTAACGAATTCAGAAGAACTGTCAATCATTGGAACAACGCAAGAATACAAGACAATAGTACATTGAATTTAATGGTATACAGACATGATATAACTGACAGCGGCAGCAACACTACATATTGCAAAGACTTCATAGTATTAAATGCTACTACTAAAAATTATGTGTATCATTTAAGTGGAATCGTTGACGCTCCTACTA
>Ga0265298_10002715_pt1 | contig 24209 bp, 30 predicted proteins | sample AusTroGonzalo_MG_3_FD_193486 | JGI IMG/M metagenome (GOLD analysis project Ga0265298, IMG submission 193486) | Bovine rumen microbial communities from tropical cattle in Woodstock, Queensland, Australia - Gonzalo_01 | ecosystem: Host-associated > Mammals > Digestive system > Stomach > Rumen ...
GGCCTCCGGAAAGGCCGCCTTCAGGGCGTATGCGGACCCGATCGCATCCATGTCGGCATTGCCGTGAACTAGGATGACCTTTCTCTTGCCTCTGAGTCTGTCCGCTATTTCCCCGAACATGCGGGGTCATGCAGATGGCAGATAAAAAACTGGGGCACAGGCGGGCGATCACTCGGGCCTGGCGTCGTGCAGGCTGATAGATACCGCGAAGTTGTAGTGGATGTCGGTCACATGCACATAGAACACGCCGTCCAGGACCTCGGCCGATGTCAGGTCCGCCCCGTTCACCCACAGGACGAAGGTACGCAGTTCGCCTTTGTAATAGCACTCGATGACCACGGTGTGCTCGTTCTCCTTCTTGAGCTTCTCGGCCCAGACTATCTCGTCCGTATCGGACCTGATGGTCGTCTTGTCGCCGACCTTCACCCCCTTCTCGAGGGCGGAGAGCACCCCCGTATCCTCGTCGATGACCGCGAAGAGGTCCGCGATCCCGTCAGGGTCGGTGACGAATGTTATCCTGTGGTCGTTCTCGGAGTACAGCACGACGAATGCGGCCAGCGAGAGAATGATGGCCGTCACGCCCACGGTCACTATGGTCTTAGACCTCCTGTCCATGCTATGCTCCTGCCCTTGAACCCCTTCCCACCGATATAAAGGGTGGTATCAGTTACTCTTCTTCGGCTTCCTGCCGGTGCCCCTGATCCTCTCGATGTACTTGTTCTGGCTCAGACCCGTCACCAGTATGTCCGAGCTGTACAGCCTGACGGTGACGAAGATCGAGACTACCGCGAACACGGCCATGTACGCGATACCTGCCAACACCAGGGTCAGATCCCCGTTCAGGAGGGCCTCGGTGGCCATCATCGGGTGGCTGAAGGGTATGGCGAACAGGACGCCCTGTATGAGCGCGTTGGAGCCGTACCATCCGGAGAACATCGTGATGAACATGGGGATGATGGCCAGTATGCTCAGGGGCATGGTCATGGTCTGTGCCGACTTGTAGTTCTTGGCGAATGCTCCGAGGATCATGCATATGCCGAGGGCGCATGCGATGGACAGGAACATGGATACCGCTATGAGCGCGTAGTCCCCGAGCCCGAGCGCGAGTCCTATGGTTCCGAGGTCGAGACCGCTGTCACCCACGGCCATGATCGTTATGGATGAGATGTAGAAAGCCATCCCGAACATGTACGCCAGACCGAATATCAGTCCCACTAGGGCCGCGGCGATGATCTTACCAGTGACGATCACGGTCCTGCTTATCGGAAGGGTCAGCAGGGTCTCCAGGGTCTTGTTCTCCTTCTCGGACCCCATGGAGCTGATGACGATGCTCCCGACCATCATTATGATGATCATGATGATCATCGGGATGAACATGGTCTGACCGGTGAGGGCCTCGCTGATCTCGGCGGGTGTGACATCCGACTGGGCCTCGCCGTTGACGAAGGTGTACGTCTCCGACGATTCGATCGGATACTTGAGGAAGTCGATGTACTTCGATTCCTCCTCGCCGGTGATGAACTTGGAGAGGTCGCTGTTCATGTAGCTGACCAGGGCGTTCGTCACCGTCGACGACACCGTGCCGCCGATCATGCCCGAGGGCTGGTAGACGTAATACTGGGCGACCTCTCCTTTGAGATAGGTCCTGTCCGCCCCTTCATTCTTCAGGCTGTCCTCGATGTTCTTCTTGAAGTCATCCGACAGGACCAGGGCCACACTGGCCCCGCTGGTCTCCATCTGCTGCAGGATGTCGTCCTTGTCCATCTTTATGACGAACTGGTCGATGTTCTCGGGCGTGATGCGCTTGTCCCCGCTCTTGAGGTAGAAATTCTTCAGGAACTCGTATGCGTTCCATTCGCCGTCCTCGGTCTCGATGGTCTGGGAATCCGAGTTGGCGATGCCCACGACTGGCATGACCGTGCTCTTGCTGACCTCGTCCCCGATGAGCCCTCCGAGCGCTGCGAAGAGCATCACCATGATGAACACGGATATTATGGATCCCGGGGTCAGGAGCTCCCTGATCTCCTTCTTTACGATGGTTCCAAGGTGGCTCATGCTCCCTTCACCGCCGTGACGAAGACCTCTTCGAGGGTCTCCTTGCCGTATTTCCTCTTCAGCTCCTCGGGCGTTCCGACCTCGATCAGGTTGCCCTGGTCGATCATCCCCACCCTGTCGCACAGCATGTCCACCTCGAACATGTTGTGGGACGACATGACGACGGTCACTCCGCTCTTGGCTATCTCGCGGATGACCTCCCTAATCTCGTATGCGTTGATCACATCCAGTCCGGATGTGACCTCGTCCATGATCGCCAGCCTGGGCGACGTCATGATGGCCCTCGCGATGAGGAGCCTGCGCATCATACCCTTGCTGTACGTGTCTATCCTGAAATCGATCTTGTCCCCCAGGTCCGCCAGGGCTATGCCCCTCTCGACCATTTCGTCCTTCTCCTGTCCGGATGCGAAGAGGTCGGCGATGAACGTGAGGTATTTCCTTCCTGTGAGGTCCTTGTATGCACCCGCATCCTCCGGGAGGTAGCTGATAAGCTTCCTGACCTCGTCGCCCTCCTTGGCGACGTCCTTTCCGTACACCTCGATCTTCCCCGAGGTTATCTTGAGGATGGTCGAGATCATTCTCAGTATGGTGGTCTTTCCGGCCCCGTTGTGTCCTATCAGACCGAAGACCTCCCCTTCGTGCACGGTAAGGGAGACGCCGTGCACGGCCTCCCTCTGGCCATAGGTCTTGCGGACGTCCGTCAGGACGAGTGCATCTGTCATGGACGGATGATTGTGGAATTATGATAAAATGATGTCCCCGGGACGGAATGTCCCGGCGATGATGGTTTCGAAGGCTCAGTCTTCCTGGGGTGCGTTACCCATGGCCTTGTTGATGGTCTCCTGGAGCGCGGTGTACTTCTCCTTCAGGGAGTTCTCCTGACGCTCGAGGCTACCGATCCTGACCTCCATCGTCTCGATGGAATCGTCGAGGTCGGCCTTGAGGGAATCCAGGTCGTCGACCTTGATCATGAAGGCACCGGATGTCCTGAAGACGGCTCCTGTGGTCCTGTCCAGTTCCTCCTTGGTCTTGATGAGCTCGCGCCTGTTGGCGTCCATCTGCATCTTCTGGGATGTGACGGCCTGGAGCTGCTGCTGGACCTGCTGGAACTGGGTGATCTGGTTCTGAAGCTGGGGGCTGATTCCGTTCATTGGTTCACCTTGGTTAGATCTCCTATGTCTTCTATCACGCGTATGCATTCCAGATAAGAGTTGATCGCCGCCCTCATGGCAGTGGTGTCGGTGGCCCTGATGCGTATCAGGACGTCCTCGCCGTCTTTACCGATCCTGGTCTCCGTGCGCGGCAGTTCCCTGCCCGCCTCGGGGGAGATAATGGGCACCGCGACCTCCGCCGCGGCGCCCTGGATCCTGAGTTCGGCCTCGATCATATCAGTCGGACTTGTAGACCTTCTTGTCGACAGGCCTGTCTTTGAGGAAGATCTTGTATCCGCACTTCTCGCACTGGAGTCCGAGTGAGTTGATACTGTGGGGCTCGTTACACTTGGCACATCTGTATTCTTCCGTGCTCATAGTACTCACCTTTCAGTGACTCACTGCTCTGAAACCTTTGAGATGTCCTTCTTGGTGTCGGGGCTGTAAGCTGTTGCCGCGAACTTGGTGTCGCAGTGCTTGCAGTACCAGATACCGGAGCTGACCCTCTTCACCGACATGTGGTGGCAGACGGGGCACTCGTGCTTTCCCTTCTGCTGGGCCTCGATTGTCTTGATCCTGTTGCGGACGATGACTCCGTACCTTGCTCCGAACCTTCCGGAACTTCCTGCTTTCTCTGTTCTCTTTGACATGGATTTCACCCGATGATTTTCCTGATCTCAGCACCCTTCTCTACAGCTCTGTCGAGACAGAGGCTGAGTTCATCAAGTGTGATCGAACCGCGGCCGCCCTTCTGCATGGCTCTGAAGTTTCCGACATCGTCGGTCGTAACCGTCAGACGTGCGGTCGAAATCTGCTCTTCGTCGAAATTAGGGTCTACTATTAAAGTATTACCTATTTTGACCTCGGTGACCGATATGGGGGTGCACGTGATGGGCAGGGGTTTGTTCTCTCCCTTGCCGTACTGCTCCCCGGGGATGGTGGCGCTCTTCAGCGCGCACACCGCGGCGAGGTTGGCCGCATCGAAGAGGTTGCCGTCGTAATCGAGGGCGTAGATGTCCACGAAGCACATCCAGACCTCCTCTCCGGGAACGATGCAGAGTGCCTCCACATCGACCATTCCGGACTCGCGGATTCCGCGGTCCACGACACGTGCTAGCTCGATGGCGTCCTCCCCGGGCGGTCCGGACTCGAAGGTGGGGTGGGCCATGGGGATGAGCTCTGCCCCGGTGGTCAGGACTCCGATGTTGGGGGTGTCGGGGAAGGGTGTACCGGGGATGATCTTGACTCCCGCGATGACCTCGGTCTTCCCCATCTTGACCCTTGCGGATCCGTCGGCGCTCTCGATGACGTCGGTGAGCACCTTGATCTCGCGGACGTCGGTGACCCCGCGTCCGTCCAGCCTCTTGCCCTCCTCGATGAGTTTGAGCATGTGGTCGCGCTTGATCTCAGACATTATCTCGGTCATTCGGATCCCTCCTGCGCCTTCTTGGAGTACCTTCTCTTGAGGGCATCCTTCTGGAGCTCGTGGAGCTCGTGGCAGCCTGCGACGGCCATCTTGATTCCGTAGTCGAATTCCTCGCGGGTCATATTCCCGTCCATCTGGAGGAGCACGATCTCGTCGGTCGAGGGGATGATGGCGATGGGCACATCGGCCTGTCCGTAGTTGTCCTCCTCCTTGTTGAGGTCCAGGAGGACGTGTCCGTCGGCCTTGCCTGCGGCAAGTGCGGGGACGATGTCCCTCATGGGGATTCCGGCGTCCGCCAGTGCGACCGATGCGGCTGTGAGTCCTGCGCACCTCGTTCCGGCGTTCGCCTGGAGGATCTCGATGTAGACATCGATGGATGCGCGGGGATAGAGTTCGGTGAGGACGACCTTCTCCAGTGCCTCGGAGATGATCTTGGAGATCTCGATGGACCTCCTGTCCGGTCCGGGTCTCTTCCTGTCGCTGACAGAGAAGGACTGCATGTTGTACTTGCACTGCACGATGGCCTTCGTAGGGTCCTGCAGGTGCCTGGGGTGGCACTCCCTGGGTCCGTAGACCGCCGCAAGGACCTTGTTCTTTCCGATCTCTACATATGCGGATCCGTCCGCGTTGTTGAGGACTCCTGCCTCAACCTTGAAGGGCCTGTGCTGCTCGGCGGTCCTTCCGTCGATCCTGAGGCCGTTCTCGTCAACCAATACCATATCTGTGTGTCCGCTCATGGTCACTCATCCCCCTCATCGTAATCTTCGTCTTCATCCTGAGGGATTCTCTTTTCGATAAACTCTTTGATCCTGTCTGTCAGGTTGCCGCTCTGGGCCTGTTCCTCGATCATCTTGATCGCTTCCACGGCCACATCGGCGTTCTCGTCGTCTCCGTCGACCCAGATCCATCCGTTCTGTCCGACCGTTATGCGGCAGTCGGTCATGTTCTTCAGCATGGAGATCATGGAACCGCTCTTACCGATGACCCTGGAGACCTTCGTGTGGGAGATCTTCACGAGCCTTCCGCCCTCGATCTTCCTCAGTCCCGAGTCCTTCATCGTGACGGAGATCTTCTTGCTCTCGTCGACTGCGAGCACCTTGATCAGCACCACGTTCCCTATGGTGAGGAATCTGGACGTGTCTCCGAATTCGACCTTCCAGGGTACCTCGCTCACATGCAGGGGCGCAGGGTAGGGTGCTCCGATATCTATCAGCCAGTTCGAGGGACCGATGTCCACTATGACACCAAAGACGGTGTCGCCCGAAGTTGGCATGTAACCTCCCCTCAAGGGGATAACTCCGACCGTGTTCTGGAAGACATTCCTCACTCCCATCACACTGGCACGGACCTTGCCGTCCAGCACGTATGCGTTCTCACCGGGTCTCATCCCCGTTCCGTCGAGGATGTCGCCGGGCACAACGATCTCGCGTGTCTGTCTGGCGTTTCTTTTTTCCATTTTATCACTCTCGCGAATGTCAATTTATCAGTTTCACGGATGCCGAACCTTTCGTCTTGTGCTTCAGCTTGTCCGTGAGTTCGTTGATGAGGCCTGCCGGAATCTCCATTACGCCTATCCATGAGCCGTCCGCGGTCCACTCCTCCCTCTCGACAATACCGTACGATATGATGTCGTCGAAGCAGCGTCCGTAGTCCGAGCCGGCCAGTTTGATGGCGATGCGGGATTTCTCGAACCTTATCGGCAGCAGGGGCCTGAGCAGTTTCATGGCCTCGTCGATCTCCTTGTCCAAGGGTTTGAACGGGTCGACGTGGAACTTCGCCTCCTCCAGCGCCATCTGGATCCTCAGCGGCGGGTGGGGTGTGTGCGTCTGCGGGTTGATCGCATTGGCGGCAATGTATGTGATGATCTGCTGTTTCTTCGACTCGAGCATCTCCTTGCGCTGCTCGGCCGTAATCTGAATCTCGCCCTTCTCGACGATCTTCCTAGCGATCTCCGCAATGTCCTCTGTACCGAATGCCTCTTTCAGCTTGTCCTCAGACTGTTTGGTCCCCTTGCTCGCGTTCTTGAAGACCTCCTCCACAGCCATGTAGTCGACTATGTCGAAGGTCTTCCCCTGCTTGATCATGTCGAACACCTTCGGGTCCAGGAGGATCTCGAAGGTCTCGCCGTGGCTGTCAAGCTTTGCTGTTATCGCATCATCAAGGCTGACCATTCTTCCGCCTCAGGCCTTGAGCTTCTTGGTGTCCTTAAGGAAGGACTCGATCTCGGCTTCGCTCAGTCTCCTGAACTTCTTTCCGACATCTGCCACACCGATCTCGATGGTGTCCGCGCTGGGCTTCTCCTCGATGGCAGCTTCCAGTGCCTTCAGTCCGAGCTTGATCGCGGCGTTGTAGGACATGTCCTCCTTGTACTCCTTCTCGAAGAGGTCCATCACCGCTGCGCGTCCGCTTCCGATTCCGGTGGCCTTGTATGCGACGAGTGCTCCAGAGGGGTCCGTCTCGAAGAGGTGGACTCCGAGGTCGTCCGTTCCAGCGACGAGGAGCGCGGTTCCGAAGGGACGTGCTCCGCCGTACTGGGTGAACTGCTGCTTGTAGTCGCAGACCTTTTTGACTAGCATCTCTACGGAGATGTTCTCACCGTAGTTGACCCTGTGGATCTGGGCCTGTTTCCTGGCCTCGTCTACCAGGACCCTGGCATCGGCTACGAGTCCGGATGTTGCGCATCCGATGTAGTCGTCGATGTCGTGGATTTTCTCCGTGGATTTGGGTTCGAGGAGTTTGCTCATCGACCTCTTGTCGACGATAAGCGCCACTCCGCCCTTGTACTTCAGTCCGATGGTGGTCGAACCTTTCTTCACAGCCTCACGGGCGTACTCTACTTGGAAAAGTCTTCCGTCAGGGGAGAAAACTGTTATCCCCCTGTCATAAGCCATTTGTCCGGGTTGCATAATTGCCGCTCCTTATTTCTTTACGCGAGTGCATCCGTGACCTATTATAAAAGGGAAACGTGGGAGAATTCGGTATCCATGCGATCGGTTCTTCCTTTTGCGGGGGACCTTGAGTTCGGGGTACACGTCGCGGATCTTCCTGAGGGTGCCCGATGTTATCAGTGATTCCGATCCGGGAAAGGATGAGGCCATGGTGTCCGTTACCCTATCGATTTCGGATGGGTTGCAGCGGACGACGGCCCTTCCGGAAAAACTAGTGATGACGCGCAGATCGGGCATCTCCGCGGTCAGCGCCTCGAGCGCTTTCAGCACTTCCGTCCTGCCTGCATCGGGAGGTACTGTGAACACGACGTAACGTCTTCTTCCGCGGACCGCTTTCACGACCATGCTCTGGGGGAAGACGTCCCCTGACTTAACATCTTCTCTGCACTTCGGCGCATTGGCTCCTAGCGCTTTGAAACCGTTAAATTTTAAGGTTTACCTAAAAATTTTTCAGGAGTTTGATGGATGAACTATCTATCCATCCAACGGAGAGAGCCAGCCAAAAAATTAAGCCTGTTAAACCCTTGTTGGAGGGTATTTAATGATTCGGTTAACGCCGTTGAAATCTTACTCTAAATTTTTCTTCGCCTAAATACGAAGTAAATTTTAAAAATCAACTAAAAATCAAGTAGCATTATCTTAAAGGATGAGATAAAAGACCCTATCAATTTTAACATCTGGCTCTTTAAAAAAATTTAGGAATTAAGCAATTTCTTAATTTTATTCAAAACGGTCTTCTTGAGGTCATTAATAAACATCTTAATAATATAAAAATATTTTTTAATGGGTCTTAATATACTTTGATTCTATCCATATTTTATTCCTAAAACGGAGGCAATGATTTGACAAAATCGGCATTGGTTATCGGAGGAGGAATTGCGGGAATTCAGGCATCGCTTGATCTCGCAGACAGGGACATTCACGTCTACCTTGTGGAGAAGGACCCCACAATCGGAGGAGTGATGTGCCGTCTGGACAAGACATTCCCTACGAATGATTGTTCCGCATGTATCCTCTCGCCTAAAATGGCGGATTGTAACGGACACCCGAACATCGACGTTCTGACCTACCACGAGGTCCAGAAGGTTGAGGGTGAAGCAGGAAACTTCAAGGTCACGGTCCTCAAGAAGGCCAGGTACGTCAACCCCAGTGAGTGTACCGGCTGCGGTGACTGTATTGCAAAGTGTCCTGTGAAGAACATCCCGGACAAGTACGAGTTCGGGCTCACAACCAGGAAAGCGATCTACATCCCCCACGCACAGGCTGTTCCCCGTGTAGCGGTCATCGACTCGTCTGTGTGCATGAAGATCAACAAGGACAAGTGCGGAAACTGCGCTAAGGTCTGCGGAAAGGGAGCTATCAACTACGAGGACAAGGACGAGCTCATCACACTCGACATCGGATCCATCATCGCTGCGACCGGATTCAAGGTCTGGGACGCATCTGTGGCCACCGAGTACGGATACGGCAGGTTCCAGAACGTAGTCACAGCCATCGAGTACGAGAGGATCATGTGTGCATCCGGTCCCCACAGAGGACACATCGTCGTCCCCTCCAGTGGAGAGACACCCAAGAAGATCGCATACATCCAGTGCTGCGGTTCCAGGTCCCAGAAGAAGGGCTGGAAGAAGTACTGCTCGTCCGTGTGCTGTATGTACGCGACCAAGCAGGCAATGATCACAAAGGAGCACGGAGACCTTCAGGAGGACATCTTCTTCATGGACATCAGGTCCTACGGAAAGGAGTTCGAGGCCTACATCGAGAGAGGCCAGAAGGAGTACGGAATCAACATGCACCGCGGTGCACGTGTCTCCAACATCGACGAGGACCCCGTCACAAAGAAACTGATCATCAACTACACCGATGACAACAACGACGGAGTCTCCGAGGAGTTCGACATGGCCGTTCTGTCCATCGGACTCGCAGCCCCCGAGGGAGCAGAGGAGTTCGCACAGACACTCGGAATCGAGCTCAACGAGTACGGATTCTGTAAGACCACAGTCTTCCACCCCCTCGAGACAACCAGGCCCGGTATCTTCGTAACCGGAGCATTCGCCGCACCCAAGGACATCCCCACATCCGTCGCCGAAGCATGCGGATCCGCCGCAAAGGCCGGAGCATGGATCGTCGGCAAGGACTTCGAGCCCTGCGCTCCCAAAGTCTACCCCGAGGAGAAGGACGTCATCGGCAAAGAGCCCAGGGTCGGAGTTTGGGTCTGCCACTGCGGTATCAACATCGGATCAGTCGTCGATGTCCCCGCTGTCGCAGAGTACGCGAAGACACTGCCCAACGTCGTCTATGCAACCGAGTCCCAGTACGCATGTGCCCAGGACTGTCTCGATGCTATCTCCAATGCTATCACCGAGATGGGTCTCAACAGGGTCGTCGTCGCATCCTGTACACCCAGGACACACGAGCCCCTCTTCAGGGAGGCATGCAGGAACGGAGGACTCAACAAGTATCTGTTCAACATGGCCAACATCCGTGACCAGTGCTCGTGGATCCACATGCACGCTCACGAGGAGGCAACTGCAAAGGCAAAGGACCTGCTCAGGATGGCAATCGCCAAGGCATGTCTGCTCGAGCCCCTCGAGGGATCCGAGATCCCCGTCACCCAGTCTGCAGCCATCATCGGTGGAGGTATCACCGGAATGAACGCAGCTCTGGACATTGCGGCCCAGGGATACCCCGTACACCTCGTCGAGAGGGAGAAGGAGCTTGGAGGATTCGCACGCAACTTCAACTTCAAAGAGGATGGAGTTTCCGTCAAGGACTACCTCGAAGACCTGATCAAGAAGGTAGAGCACAACAAGCTCATCACCGTCCACACCGGAGTAACAGCGAAGGACATCCCCGGATTCAAGGGTAACTTCGAGCTCCAGCTGAGCGACGGAACAAGCGTCCCCGTCGGAGGAGTCCTCTTCGCCGTCGGAGCAGCACAGTACCAGCCCACCGAGTACAACTTCGGAGTTGACCCCAAGGTCACAACCCAGATCGCTCTCGAGAAGAAGATCGAGTCCGGAGAGTTCGGAGGAAGGGACGTCGCATTCATCAGCTGTATCGGATCCAGGAACGACCAGGTCCACTACTGCTCGCGTGTCTGCTGTGCTTCCATGCTCAGGAACGCAATCAAGATCAAGATGAAGGACCCCACCGCAAACGTCACCGTCATCCACAAGGATATCAGGACATACGGATACCGCGAGGAGCTCTACCTCAAGGCATGCCAGCTCGGTGTCAGGTTCCTCAGGTACCCCGTCGAGAACGAGCTCCCCGAGTACAACGGAGAGGTCGTCAAGGCATACGACGCAACACTCGGCATGGAGCTCGAGATCCCCGTCGACACCCTTGTTCTCGCAACCGGAATCACACCTCTCAGGGAGGAGAAGGAAGAGCTCGCCAAGATGGTCAAGGTCCCCATCTCCAAGGATGGATACTACTTCGAGGCACACCAGAAGCTCAGGCCCGTCGACTTCGCAACCGAGGGAGTATACGTAGCCGGAGCCGCACACTGGCCCAAGTTCATGGACGAGTGTATCGCACAGGCTTCCGGAGCAGCTTCCAGGATGCTGACAGTCATCTCCAAGTCCAAGTACGTATCAGAGGGTATCGTAGCTACCTCCAACCCCGACCGCTGTGACGGTTGCGGTGTCTGTGTAGGATGCTGTGACTACAACGCAATCTCGCTCGTCCAGCAGCCCAACGGAGCATTCAAGAGCTTCGTCAACGCTGGTCTCTGTAAGGGATGCGGAAGCTGTGTGGCTTCTTGTCCCGCCGGAGCGATGGAGCAGAGAGGATTCAGGAACAAGCAGATCATCGCCGAGATCGATGCATGTCTCGATTACCCTGTGGGAGGTCAGTGAAATGGCAGACTTTGAGCCAAGAATCGTAACATTCTGCTGCAACTGGTGTTCATACGCCGGAGCAGACGGAGCAGGAGTAGCAAGGCTTCAGATGCCTACCAACTTCCGTATCATCAGGACAATGTGCTCCGCACGTGTCGACCCCGAGTTCGTCCTCAGGGCGTTCTCCAAGGGAGCTGACGGAGTCATGGTGCTCGGATGCCACCCCGCAGACTGCCACTACATCGGCGGTAACTACAGGGCCAGGAGAAGAGTCGCACTGCTGAGGATGGTCCTCGAGCAGTACGGATTCGACCCCAAGAGGCTCAAGCTCGAGTGGGTTTCCGCTTCCGAGGGAGAGAAATTCCAGACAACCATCGTCAACTTCGTCGATGTTATCAAGCAGCTTGGACCCACACCGCTCAAGAAGGAGGCGAACTGAAATGGGATTCTTTGACAAACTGTTCAAGAAGGATGAGAAGAAAGCAGCGAAGGCCGCAGCAGCAGCAGAGCCCAAGGCACAGACAGCAGCAGCCAAGAAGGAAGCAGTCGAACCCGCACCCGTTGCGGAGGGACCCGTCGAGCCTATCGGACTCCAGGCAGCCGACCTCGGAGAGCTTCTCCCCGGAGCACCCCCAGGAGGAAAGTTCAAGCTCGCCATCTACTGGGCAGCAGCCTGCGGTGGATGCGATGTCTCGCTCCTCGACACAAACGAGAGGATCCTCACCATCGGTGACATGGCCGACATCGTCATGTGGCCTGTCGCAGCCGACGGAAAGGAGAAGGACATCGAGGCGATGGAGGACGGAGAGATCCTCGTCTCCATCATCAGCGGAGCCGTCAGGAACTCTGAGAACGAACACATGGTCAAGCTCCTCAGGAAGAAGTCCAAGGTAGTCGTCTCCTACGGAACCTGCGCATGCTTCGGTGGAAGCCCCGCCCTGGCGAACCTCGTTCCCGGAGAGTCGAAGGAGATCCTCGAGTACGTCTACGAGAAGACCCCCTCCACAGCCAACTTCCAGGCTGACTACCACGCAGGAGCACCAGTCGTGCCCCTGACATCGTACCAGGCCCCCGAGGGAGAGCTCACACTGCCCGTCGTCTACGATACAGTCAAGACCCTCGACCAGGTCATCGATGTGGATTACTTCGTCCCCGGATGCCCTCCCCTCCAGGAGTCTATCAGTCAGATGCTGAAGGCAGTCGCAGACTTCGCCTACAACGGAGTGCCTCTCCCGCCCAAGGGAACCGAGATCGGAGTCACAACCAAGACTCTGTGCGAGGAGTGCCCCAGGAAGAAGGAGAACCTCAGGATCAGCCACATCTACGAGCCCCACGAGGTCGACATCATCCCCGATGTCTGTCTCATGGACCAGGGTATCCTGTGCCTCGGACCCGCCACCGTCGGTGGATGCGGTGCAAGGTGCACCAAGGTAGGCCAGCCCTGCCGTGGATGCTACGGACCCACATCGGATGTTCAGGAGCACGGAGCCAGTGTGTTCACCGCAATCGCTTCCATGTTCCCGATCCGCGAGGATGACGGTATCATCGGAGAGGATGAGATCGTGAAGATCATGTCTGAGGTCAAGGACCCGCTCGGATACTTCTACGCATTCACCCTCGGTAAGTCATTGATTAAGAAAGCAGTTGTAGAAGGAGGTCAGTAAATGGCAGCACCAATCATTTGGGACGACAAGCAGAAGGTCACAGGAAACAGAGTGACCGTTGACCCCATCACACGTCTCGAGGGACACGGAAAGATCGAGATCTTCCTTGACGACAAGGGAGATGTGGCGAACGCCTACTGGCAGGTCCCTGAGGTGAGGGGATTCGAGAGATTCTGCATCGGAAGGAAAGTAACAGAACTCAACCAGATCACAGCGAGGCTGTGCGGTGTGTGCCCCGGAGCCCACCACTTGGCATCGACAAAGGCGATCGACGGATGCTACAACACGAAGCCGACGGAGACCGCGTTCCTGCTCAGGGACACGTTCTACAACGCCCACTTCGTGCACAGCCACATCGCGCACTTCTATGCGCTGGCAGCACCCGACTTCGTCTGCGGACCCGCAGCACCCGCCGCGGAGAGGAACGTCCTCGGAGTCGTGGCCCGTGTCGGACTCGAGCTCGGAGGAGCGGTCCTCAAGACCCGTGCCGAGGCTCAGAAGGTCCAGGCCATCATCGGTGGAAAGCCCACACACCCCGTCATGGGAGTGCCCGGTGGAGTCACCACTGCGATCACCAAGGAGCAGCAGGACGAGATCATCGGCTACGCCAAGAACATGGTGGAGTTCGCACAGACCTCCCTGCAGGTCTTCAACGACGTCGTCCTCGCCAACAAGGAGTACATGGACATCGTCCTCAATCCCGACCTCTATTACAACGAGACCTACCACATGGGACTCGTCAACGAGAAGGGACAGTTCGAGATCCACGACGGAAAGGTCAGGGTCGTCAACCAGCAGGGCGCAGAGCACGATCTCTACGACCCCTTCGACTACCTCGACCACATCGGAGAGGCCGTCGAACCCTGGTCCTACGAGAAGTTCCCCTACCTGAGGAAACCCGGATACAAGGGACTCGTGGACGGACCCGAGAGCGGAATCTACAGGGCGACACCCCTGTCCAGGCTCAACGTCGCAAAGGAGATGCCCACACCCCTCGCTCAGGAGAAGTTCCTGGAGTACAAGGGAGTCCTCAGGGACGCCGGAGTGCCCGGACCCTGCCAGCACACACTCGTCACCCACTGGGCAAGGCTCATCGAGCTGCTCTGCTGTGCCGAGAAGTGTCTCCAGGACGCTGAGTGCCCCGACCTGACCAACAGCGACATCAAGCAGAAGGACATCCAGGCCGGCGGACGCGGAGTAGGATGCGTCGAGGCTCCCAGAGGAACCCTGACACACGACTACACCTGCGATGAGAACGGAATCGTCACCGCATGTAACCTCGTCGTCGGAACGACCAACAACAACGGACCCATCTGCATGGACGTCGCCAAGGTCGCCAAGGGACTCATCCACAACTACGAGGTCTCCCCCGGTCTGCTGAACATGGTCGAGATGGCGTTCAGGGCATACGACCCCTGCAACTCCTGTGCGACCCACAGCCTGCCCGGACAGATGCCGCTGACCGCTGTCATCAAGAACAGTGACGGATCGGTCTACGACACCATCACCCGCAACTGAGTTCAAACCATGGGAGGGGAAACCCTCCCTTACATTGCCTTCTAAAAAGGACTCAGCAAAAACCCTTGACAGGGAGCATGTCTCCCTGTCGGTTATTCTTGTTTCAGAATTCAACTGTATTTCGCACGGGTCTGCGGACCCTGCTTGAAACGGCTGCTCTCCCTTCCGGTGAGCATGTTGTTTTGCCTCTTGCCCAGGCAGACGCCGTCCAGCAGGTAAATGCTGCCGTTGTCGAGGTCCAGGAGGTCGCTGTTGAGGATGGGGCCCAGAAGGTCCTCGCCGATGACGTTGATAGGGGATCCGCCAAGCATCCTGTTGAAGGCCGGAATGACTATGAAGCTCTCCGGCAGTCTGGGATATCTCTCGTCCTCCGTCTTCGCGAAGCTCCCTCTGAACCAGCAGGGCTCGGTCATCTGCCTTCCCACACCGTCCCTGAACATGACCGCAGGATGGTTGTGGCCGAGGACCAGGGTATCGCAGTCCATGACTTCCGCGGATGGCCATGTGTGGCCGTGGACGAGGCCCAATTCTCCGAATCTCATGCCCGAAGCGGGACGGATCCTTACACGCGGTGGAAGGAACTCCTCTATCATGGTGTCATGGTTGCCGCGGACGACGTCGATGGTGTCGAAGCGCTCGAAGAGGCTCTCGAAGAAATCAGGTATCTCGGCGTATTCCTGTTTGGTGGAACCCGGTACGGAATCCTTCACATCGCCCAGGACGATCAGCTTGTCGATGTCCTCGTCGGCTATGTCCAGGATGGTCCGCCTCATGTCCCCGGTATGGGAAATGAGATGGAATCCCTTGGAACGCAGATGCGATTCCACCCCTATGTGCAGATCGCAGATGATGAGGGCGTTGCCTGCCTTCAATGCAGGCACGCCGTAGACCGGCTGGGGGTCCATCATAATCTCAGATTGTCCCTCAGGACGTGCGGGATCTCCTCGATGACATCAGTTGCGATGAGACCATAGGACTTGTCCTTGAACGCATACTCTCCGGCCTTTCCTGTGAGGAAGGCTCCGAGGGATGCGGCCTCCATAGTGGAGAGTCCCTTCGAGAGCAATGCCGCTACGGATCCGGAGAGGACATCTCCTGTACCCGCTCCGGTCATCGCAGGCGTTCCCGCCCTGTTATACCTGGTGGCGTTACCGTCCGTAACAGTGTCCACATGCCCTTTCAGGAGCAGAGTGACGTTCATCAGCTGTGCCAGCGGCTCGGGTCCGCCGTATTTGGAATCCAGTTTCCTGAACTCACCCTTGTGGGGCGTGATGATCGTGGGTGTGAGGATCTCCATGCCGATGATCGCGGAAAGAGCGTCGGCATCGACGACCATGGGCGTCTTGCACTTCCTTACGAACTCCTTGACGGCGAGCATGGTGTCCGGATCCTTTCCGATACCGGGCCCTATCAGGACGGCATCGTACTTCATGGATTCCTCCAGGAGCATATCCACCGAATCGGTGATGAGGTGGTCCCCGGGAAGAGGTGTTATCATGAGCACGGGGCAGTAGGTCGCGATGGCCTGTGCCACGTTGGAGGGTGTGAACAGCCTGACGATATCCGCACCGCTGCGGAGCGCTGCCATGGAGCACATCGCCGGGGCACCGAAGTAGGGGCCTCCCGCGATGATCATCAGTCTTCCGTTCTCTCCCTTGTGACTGTTCTCGTCGGGGAGAGGGTATCTGAGGACGTCTCCGGGACCGATGTATTTCATCGCATCCACGGGGATGCCCACATCGGCGACGAGGATGTTTCCGCAGTTGTCGTCGTTCATCCCGACCTTCACGTCGTGGAAGGTTATGGTGGTCTGGGGAACGATGGTAACGTCGGCTCCGAGCCCCGAGGGGACATCGACGGATATTATGGGGAGGCCGGATGCGTTGGCCTCCAGGATGAAACTCTTGTAGGGGTCCTTGACCTTCCCCTTCCTGATGCCGGTTCCCAATGCGCAGTCCACGATGACATCCGCATCTCTGAACAGCTCGGGACTGTAGTCCTCGACCCTGCACTCCAGTTTGGAGTACCTCTGCCTTGCGATCTCGGAATGGATGAGGTTCGATCTTTTGAGCATGGCGACCGTGACCCTCTCCGGGTCCATGAGCAGAGCGGACGCAAATCCGTCCCCTCCGTTGTTACCCGGTCCGCAGACGAAAAGTATGCGTCCCTGGGGATAGTGTTCCTCCAGGAAACCAGCTACGATCTTCCCCGCATTGTCCATTAGCGTGGATACTGGGATTCCCAGCGCTTCCGAATTGGCATCGATGACCCTTGAATCAAGACCGCTAATCATTTTCGCACCTCACTGGTTCTTGATCAGGATCTCTGCGATCTTCGGCATGAGCACCGTCTTAGGCATGTCGGACCTCTCCACACGGACGCATCCGTGCTTCTCGCGGGGGAACTTCGGATACGACATGTCCTCGAGGATCTCGTATTCGAGATCGAGGATCATGGCCCCTTTGGCGATGATGTCCAGATCGGGGTTCTCCACGCAGAGTCTCTTGGGAAGCCTCCTGCCTTGTGCCCTGGTCAGATTGATATCGAAATACTCTGGCCAGAGAGTGATCGCAATATCCGGATCGTAAGTCATGGTTGGGCATCGGAGTCGCACTAATAAGTGTTTCCGAACAATAGTAGGAAAAAATATCATCTTACCCCTAAAGGGGTAAGGAAGTGGTTTGTGTCAATGTGATTACTCAATGAGCACTGCGTTAATTGCTCCATCCTGGCCAGGCCTGGATGTGATGATGGCATCTCCGATCTCTGTGGAGATGGTGGCTCCCTTGTTCATGATGTTACGCTGAACATAGTTGGGATCCGAGGGGTTGGACTTGACGGTCAGGATCTTTGCCTTGGTGACCTTGTTCGTCTTCTTGTCCATTACATTTGCGTACTCTGTGCTGAGCATACCAACCTTGACACTTCCGCCCATTCCGCGATACTGCTTGAGGTTCGTCGCACCGATCCTGGTGAACTGCTTCTCTCTGCTGATCTCGAATTTCCTCTTTCCCTGACTGGGGACGAGTCTGCCGCCAGTGGGCTTTCTGTTGGATTTACCCTGCCAAAGTGCCATAGTAATCGAGCCCTCTAATTATAGTGCTCTATTTAAACGTTACCCACTATATTTTGTCTTCTTATTATAGAAAAGGATGTTTAATAGCTCGTGTATCTCTCGAGACGCAGATCCAGTATAACAAGTATCGCAATAATGACAGCGACACCGATTATCCCTGCGGTGCTAGGTGAGTGCTCCGATTCCCCGGTCTCCTCCACAGGTTCTTCGGCGGAGGTCTGCACGGAGTCCGAATCGCCAGTGAGGTCCGTGCATAAAGGGACCAGGATGATCAACGCCGTAACGATGGCGGCCGATAGGATCAGTATTCTCCTCATTCGACATTCCTTCTGATATGGATGATATCGTCCACTCGGTATTTAAATATACCCTTGGGGGGTAAGGGTATTATCAATCGGCATTCGGAGCGAATGATAGTTCGGTTTTTTACCACCTAGCGCAATCACCGATTCGATGGATTTTAGATACCTGAAGGAAGAAGATGCGGAGGAGGCCTCCGCGTTCGTCCATGACATGTGGGTGGACACGTATGCGCCCATAGTCAGGGGAGGAAGGCAGCGTGCCGAATCCATCTTCGATATCTGGATCGGTCCCGAAAAGATCCGCAGCGATATGGCCAGAGGGCACTTTTTCGTCTATCTGGAGGTCGACGGCAGAACGATCGGCCTGATATCAGCCGGGAAGGAAGGCGATGACCTCGAGATCAGCAAGATCTACATCCTGCCCGAATACCGTCACAGGGGATATGGGAAGGAGGCGCTGGATTTCCTTCTGGAGAGAGGACGGGAGCTCAAATGCGTGAAGGCCTATCTGGAAGTGAATCCTGACAACGATAATGCGATCAGATTCTACACGGATTCTGGATTCAAGCCCATCGGCAGAAACGAGTACGATTATTCCTATACAACGGTCATGGCGGTAGAACTGTGACCGCCATGACCTGATTCGGGTTTCAATCACGCGCCTATGTGGCGGAGCATCTTCACGTCGACCTTGTCGCCTTCGACGGTGACGATCGCGCTGTATCCTTCCTTCGCAGGTCCGGGGTTCACGAATGTGGTACCATTCTTTGTCTCGCATCCGATGGCCTCATGGATGTGTCCGGACATGGCGAGTATGGGGTGGTACTCCTCCACAATCTTTTTGATGGAGGGGCTTCCGACATTTATCCCTGCACTGATCTTGTCCAGCGTATCGAGGGAAGGGGCATGGGTCATGAGTATCATGCCCTCGGAGGCATTCTGCTTGAGCCCGTCGTAGATCTCATCCTCCTCGAGCTCGAACGGCGTGCCGAAGGGGCTCTTGTTACCGCCTCCGAGACCGACGAGGTCGTGACCTTCGATCACTGTCTTCTTCTTGTGCATGTCGATGGCGACATCCCCGATCTTCTCAGGCATGTCCCTGGGGTCGCAGTTACCGGGTATGACGTATACCTTGGACTTGATCATCGACAGGAGTTCCACGGCATCCTCTGACGTACCCATGTCCGTGACGTCTCCCAGATGGATTACGAAGTCCACCTTGTACTCTTCGATCTCCTCGTTAATCCATTCCATGGCGGAACGATGCTGGTGCAGATCGGTAATCAGTAGGAATTTCATGAGTGGAAATCCGATGGTCGATACTTATGCCTATCTTCGATGCACCTCGGCGATCGGCATGTAGCTAAGCGTATGCCGTAATCGGATTACTCCGCAGGCCATCTATTTATAATGATTAGTCAATATTTTTTGTGATGGATTAATCATCCATATGAGGTATGACGATGGATAAGATAGAGAGATTCTGGGGGGACTACTTCTTCCTGAACAAGTGGTACCCCATCGGCATCACATACGACGGCATGAGGTTCCTCAACAGCGAGGCGGCATATCAATCTCAGCGCTGCGCGGACAGGGAGGACGGAGCACGCTTCGCGGGTCTGGATCCTGCGAGGGTCAGAGAGTACTCGGCATAGATGGCCCCCCGTCCGGACTGGCCGGAGATGAGGCTCGATGTTATGGAGGATATCCAGATGGAGAAGTTCACCCAGTACCCCGATCTGGGGAGGAAGTTGGTCGCCACGGGCGATGCGGAGCTGGAATACAACAACACCTGCGGTGACACCTTCTGGGGCATCGTCGACGGAGAGGGCGAGAACCATCTCGGTAAGGTCCTTATGAAGGTCAGGGCCAGGCTGAAGGAAGGTCAGTCCTCCTGAATTCAATAATCTATCAGGGGCCTGGGCTCATCCTTGGGCTCCCCCTGATACGGTTTCCTGCCGATGGATGTCAGCTTGTCAAGGACAAGCTTCTTCCCCCTGTCGGTCACACCGTAGATCTGGATCTTGTTGCCTGCGACCAGGACGTCCCTCTTCTCGGCCTCCGCCCTTATGCGCCCGGAGGCGCATGCGGTCAGGAAGTCGCAGTTATCGAACAACTTTTTCGCACCGTCGCACGTTGTATGGCTGCTGTGGACCCCGACTATGAGCACATCGTCCCCGTACTTCTCGCGGATGGTCACGGCATCGTCCGGGATAGCTACGGTCACCGAGAACCTCCTGTAACCTTTGGAATACGCCAGTTCCGCACCCTTCACCATGTCCAGGGGCACCGTTTCGGGGTCTATGACGTTATCTCTGCCGATGGCATCGAGGACGACCTGCAGCGGGGACGTCTCCACGAGTCCGGAGATCCTGCCGCACATGCCCTGCAGCAATGCGGGTTCTGTGATGATGGCCGTTCCGCACCCGTCCGCCGCGATCACAGCCGCATCCAGCTCGCCGTTGGCCAGAGCCGTGCTGAGTATCTCCGACACCCCGAACGTCACGTAGTCCTTGGCGCGCACCACGCGCTTCTCGGTGCAGAATCCGAAATCCCTGATGCGGAACTCTATGTTCTCGCGTATCTTCTCGGGAGTGATGTCCCCCATACCGACCAGTTTCTTGAAGAGCGGGCAGAATCTGATCTCGGGCTCCCCCACTTCGATTACTTTACCATCCTCGATCACGATGCGCGTCATGCCGAGGGCTTCGAACACGTGTCTTCCGTCAGGGCCGATCATATGATGCAATCGCCGAGGTCCGTATAAAAGCGAATCTCAGGAGGATTCCTCTTCCGATTTCCGTTTATCCTCAATCACTTCGCGGTACAGCTTCTCCAGCGCTATCGCGGTGTTCTCGATGGAATATTCCTGGGCGGTGCGGAGGGCGCCCTCCCGCAGTTCCTCGATGTTCTCGAGTCCCTTCCGGATCACCCTGACGCAATCGTCCTCCTCCGTCTCGAAGAGGTATCCGTTCACCCCATCCTTGATGACATCCGTGAAAGCGCGTCCGTTGGCGCAGATGGCAGGTATGCCGCAGGCCATCGCCTCTAGTGTGGTCAGCCCCTGCGTCTCGAACTTGGAGGCGGTGACGAAGATGTCCGCGCAGGAGTAGTAATCCGCTATCTCGTCGTCGGGGACGAATCCCGCGAAGACCACCTTGTCTGAGACGCCCTCGTCGACCGCCAGCTGTCTCCACTCGTCGCCAGCGGGACCCTTCCCGCATACCAGCAGGACGGTGTCGTCTTCGAAATGCTTCATGCATCTGATGAGCAGGTCCACCTTCTTCTCGAAGGACAGCCTTCCCACTGTGATCAGCACCTTCCTGCCCGCCAGTCCGTGGCGCTCCCTGATCTCGTCCCCTCTGTCGCTCCTCCTGAAACGGTCCACGTCGACTCCGACGGGGATGATCTCCATGCGTTTGGGCTTCACGCCCATCTCCAGAAGCTCCCTGGCGATGGGAGGGGTCGGCACCACCAGTGCGTTAGGCCTCTTCAGTTCCTGGCGGAGATAGATCTGGACCAACCTGTTCAGCAGGTCCGGGGGCAGTTTGACCGGCGAATATTGGTAAGCAACCTCGTTCACCATGGTGACGAAGGTCTGCACCGTCGGGATGCCGGAGAAATGGGATGTGACCAGACCTTTCAGTGTCATCACGGTGCATCCGTGGAGATGTATGAGATCCGGTTCCCAAGCTTCCACGTCCTTCAGCTCGTTGTGCCTGAAAGTGGGGAGGAAGTATCCTTCATAGGACTTGAACGGTTTCGCAGGGACGTACATGATGCCTTCCTCACGGTCCTTCTCGCCCGGGTCCGGTGCGACTATGAGCACCTCGTGGCCCATGCGGTCCAGACACTGCTTCGTGGTCAGAACCTGTGTCGCCACCCCGTCGCGGGTGGGGAAATAACTGTCCGTGACTATTGCGATCCTCGTTCCGCTCCCTCCTATGGATGTATCTCGCATGTTTTGCTGTTATAAGACTGTGCCCATAGGGGTCCGCTGCCCAAAAAATGGTCGTAATCTATCCATCTAGAGGCAAAAAATCGTTTTTATAATACCATGCAATCCAGATATCATGTTCAAAGTAGCGGATCCTGAGAAGTTCTTCACCATGTGTGGCGCCCTCGTGGCGATTATCCTGGCCGTGGGTTCCGTTACGTCGATCCTGCTGTATCCGGAATGGAGCATCAAACTGAATTCATTCTCGGACCTCGGTGACTATCTGTCCCCATCCAAATGGGTGTTCAACCTCGCATGCATGATCGCTGGAATATTCCTGAGCATCTTCTCGTTTGGTTACATCAGATTCGGCCAGAAGATATCCAGGATCGGAGGGTACGCGTTCTTCTTCGTCGGTATCGCCCTGTTCCTGGTCGGTTTCATCTCCAAGGATTTCGATCACGCGTTCGATGTGGACCTGCATATGACCTTCTCGGAGATATTCGCGTTCTCCTTCCTGATAGGTGCGAGCATCGTCTGCGTCCAGAACATCATCGACAGGGAATGGAAGTACTTCGCACCGGTGGCCGTGTGCGGAGTGATAGTCGTCATAACCTGGCTGCTGTACCTGAACGGCGAGGTCGTCAAATACGGAGAGGCCCAGCTGGTCTGCTTCTTCATGGGATTCGTCTGGTTCGCCTGTCAGACCCTAAGGAACAAGAAGTACGGCTTCGGCGCCAAGTCTCTGAACTCTGGGGACGGGGCGTAATCATTCCGCAGGATCGGCCCTCTCCCTAGCTAGCAGAGATGCCAATATCGTCACGGTCAGAACAACCGCTATGAATGCCAGCGATGCGGCTATGGGTATCTCCACGACATCCGACAGGAGCAGCTTCGCGGCTATGAACAGCAGTATGGCCCCGAGACCGTACTTGAGGTACTTCAGGGAACTGAGCCCGCCCTTTATCGCGAAGTACAGGGACCTCAGCCCCAGTATGGCGAATATGTTGGAGGTGTAGATCACCAGAAGGTCGCTGGATATGGCGAGGACCGCCGGGATGGAGTCCAACGCGAACACCAGGTCGGACAGTTCTATGACTATTACGCACACGAACAGAGGGGTCTTCATGGTCCTGCCGTCGACCTTCGTGAAGAACCTGTCGCCGTCCAGCTTCGGCGAGGTCCTGAGATGCTTGCTCAGGAAGTCCGCTATCCGGCTCTCGGATTCGCCATCCTCCTTGGAGAAGAGGGTCTTCAACGCGGCGTAGGCCAGCAGGACCCCGAAGATGTAAAGGACGAAATCGAACTCCATCAGGCGGACACCGATCAGCATGAAGGCCAGACGGAAGACCACCGCACCGAAGATCCCGTAGAACAGCGCCTTGTGCTGGTATTCGTCCGGGATGGAGAACAGTCCGAAGATGAGGATGAACACGAACAGGTTGTCGATGCTCATCGACTCCTCCATGATGTATGCGGTGATGTACTCCATGCCCCTGTCGTGGCCGAGCGTGAGGAATACGAACACGCCGTACGCCGCCGCGACGGAGATCCATAGTGCGGTCTCCTTCAGCGCCCTCTTGGTCGGAATGCGCTCCGGCTTGTGGTGCAGTACGAGGTCCAGGACGACGAGCGAGAGTGCGACCACTGCGAAAACGATCCACGCCAGCGTTTCATTGTCCATCTGTTCCCCGTCCGGAATATCGATTCGATAATGCCCTGTGATGAATCTTCAAGGATATCAATTATCGTTGACGACAGACCTGCGACGTCTCGTTACGGGCCCCACGTCCATTCCTATGCCGATCGCCGCGCCCTTCGCAATCGATTTGATAATAACGGATGTGCTGCAGGTCCGATAATAGCCTTATAACAAGGCCTCCATCTGACCCTCCATGCCGGAGAGCGGGGAGAGGGCTTCTTTCAGCGGGAAGATAGGATTCATCCTAGCGACATCAGCTTCGGCAGTAGGTCTCGGGAACCTTTGGCGCTTTCCATACGAGACGTCTCATTACGGAGGGGGCATATTCGTCCTCATCTATGTGATACTGGCGTTCACGTTCGGTATCAGTCTGATGCTCCTGGAGACCTCCCTCGGAAGGAGGACCGGGAAATCGTGCATCGCGGCCTTCTCAGGGTTCGCCAGGAAATATCGCGCTATCGGATATTTCGCTGCCATCATACCCATGCTGATCGTGCCTTACTACTGCGTCATCGGCGGATGGGTAATCGAATGGCTTGCGGAAACAGTTACCGGCAACCTGTCCGTCCTCGCGGAAAACGGAGG
>Ga0265298_10002716_pt1 | contig 24208 bp, 32 predicted proteins | sample AusTroGonzalo_MG_3_FD_193486 | JGI IMG/M metagenome (GOLD analysis project Ga0265298, IMG submission 193486) | Bovine rumen microbial communities from tropical cattle in Woodstock, Queensland, Australia - Gonzalo_01 | ecosystem: Host-associated > Mammals > Digestive system > Stomach > Rumen ...
AAGCTGTACGTTTCAGAAATTTTCTTAAATGTCTTACACCAGCTTTCTTCAGCGTATTTATTGTTATCGTCATCTGCAATAAATGCTGTGATTACATTCGATACTGTGTTTTTACCCATAAGCTTAGTAAGCTGACTCAAAGTGGTATTTTCTTCTACTTTTTTATCAGACTTAGATAAAGCCTTTTGTGCTCTATTTAAGATAATAGCAAATCGGGTATGGATATCTTTTAAATATTTTTCAATACGTTCAGTCTGTACATCTGGGTCTTGTTCTTCAGGAGACCAAGTATTAGTACCCAAACCAATAAGACCATCCAGAACTTTATTGTAAATAAGAGAATTTGAATCAAGACCAAGCTCGGCCATTCCAAGAATACATTTACATGTATTAGAAATTGTACGTCCAGAAATAAAGTTCAATACTTCAGGAATATTGTCATCACGGTCATAAATACCATCATACATAATATTTCTGATATCCAAGAAGCCCTTATTAGAACCAGCTTGATATGCCTTAAACATTGCATCAAATGCTGCACGTGATTCAGTTACAACTTTTGTAATAAGCTTATCATCAGCTTTAGCATTATTAAGTTCTGGCCAGTCATCTGTTGTACAAGCAGTGGTTGACCTACGATCCATAAATGCTTCAGGCTGTGTAAACTCATAAACAACTTCTTTATTTGAATCTGGCAAAAGATTTATAATACAGAAACGGTTTAACTGTGGTGAAATAATATCAGAAAATCCTGGCAAGTTTGGTTTATAGTTTGCAGCAGCAACTACCCAACAATCATCAGGAAGTTTCTTTCCACCACGAATAGTTCTTTCAAGAATTACTCCAAGTAAAGCCTGCTGTGTTCCAGGACTTGCACCAGAAAGTTCATCACAGAACAAAATGGATTCTCTTTTATTATTATGGTTTTCCATAATACGTGCATACCATTCAGGTTCCTTAACAATCAAATTTTTACATCCTGGTTCATTTGTCTGGAAACCAAGAATTTCATCCTGAGAATATTGTGAACCACAAAGTACTTCTACATGGCGGTCATATTTTCTTCCGATATTATAAATTGTTGTTGTTTTACCACCACCTGGGTTACTAACAAAAAGCACAGGTACGTTTGTACGCGCGCTCATCAATACAGCTTCAATGATGGTGTCACGGTTCTTATTTAAATTAAGCGTAGATGACGCTTCGTTACCATTAAGAGCTTTTGCAAATGGATTTATTTTTTTAACTGGAGTTGCCATTTAATTTTTCCTTCTGATTAATGTATATTTAAGGCACTACAAATGCCATCATGTAGTTCTGTATATCCAAATGGCTCATCATATAAATCAAGTTTTGTATCAAAGTTTTCCTGGCTTACAAAAACATATTTATTTGATTGTCCATTTTCATCCATAATTACATCCAAATCAATTTCTTGTGGAAGCGCATCATATGGATTAAAAGTTATCTTTATAGGTACTACAACCTTAGATTCCTTATTCTGCGCATAATGCTTAGCAGTATCAGATGCAAGTCGATCATCTTCCTCAATACGCATTTCAATACCAGCATGTCGAATTTCCTTAAAGAAATTATCTGGGATATTTACACGGATTTCTGAATCACTAATATAAGCTTTAAGCTGGTCTATTAAATGCTTTGGAGGGCTAGCATTTTCCCATGTTGTCTGAATCTCATTAATAGTTGCTCCAAGATCCAGAGCTTTATTACCAAATGCTGAAAAATAACCAGTAAACCTGCCCGACGAAAATGACTCCTCAGGAGACTGGTTCAATAACTTAAGACCTGCAGCATATCTTGCTACGGCTTTATCTTTGAATCTTATTGATCTTGCGACAGAATCGCCATCTTTGCCATCAGCAATTAAATCATACATGCGATTCCAGTCTTTAATTTCTACTGTACTCATAAATATAATATGTTTCTAAGTACAATTTAGCATAAAAAAATAGGTAACCTAAACTAGGTTACCTACTAAGGAGCAATTAGTAATTTATTTTTGAATAAGCTCATCAATAAAAATTGAATTGCTGAAGAAATATTCACCAGCATCAATAAGATTATTGAAATCCTTATTACGATATTTAGTTAAGTACATAACTGAACAACCGCCCTGGAACTTAAATCTGTTCTGAGTTGGCGTAATATTATAATCCCAGTCTGTCTCACCAATATTTCTTACACCTTCTAGCTGAAGGATAAAGATATCCTTATAAAGTTGAACCTTATCAATTCGCCAAAGCTTTTGCTGCTTTGTTTCTTTTGTAGTTACAGGTACCTTTGAAGGGTCCCCACCATTTAATACAAACTCAGCCATTTCAGCGGAAGTTGATGCACGTTCTTCTGTAATATTTTCAATTATTCTAGGATAAAATTGAATAAGCTTTTCTTTTATATCATGTACCCAAATTTTAGGTTCTGTGTCATAATCAAATGGGAAGAAAAGCTTTGTTTTAGTTTCCTCATGGATAATAAACACACCATCAACACAATTCTCTGTGCCCACAACATCCGATACCAGAATTGGGGCTCTGTCAAGATATGCATGGAGTTTATCAATAGAGTCACTTATCCATTTCTTACCATTCTTTGAACTTAGTCTCATATTATTCTGATTCATCCTCTTCGTCCGTATCGGTTGCAACATCAATTAATGCACATAATGTAAAGAAGTCTTCATTAGCCTCTTCACCTTTCTTATGACGCTTCTGATAATACTTATAAGCATCTTTAAGATCCTGAACTTTCATTTCTTTTTCAGCTGCAAATGTCTTAAACTGTTCAGCCGAATCAGTATTCAACATCTTAATTGTTTCTTTGTGGGTATCAATCTTATCATTGTTGTCATCGATTGCTTCAAATAATCCCAAAAGTTCGTCTTTCTCTACATTTACCATTCTGTTCTCCTGTTCTTAGAATACCTACTTTCGATATTCCTCTGGGATACTCATCTCACTTATCCCATTCATTTTTTTTTATTTTTTATAATCCAAAAACTTTGGATTAATTTACTTTAACTTTCTGTGTATTTGCCTCTGCTTCCAATCTATCTCTAGCAAGCTTTACTACCTTTGTCATAGCATCCAAGCGTTTATAAAAACGGTCTACTGCTTCAAGCTGTGTTGGAGAGTATCCTGAGCGAATATTCTGATTTGGCAATTTAACCGATTTAGCTTCTTTACCATCCACAATTGGAATAAGCTCAGCTATACGAGTATTTTTATCTACAACCGCTTTCTTATCATATGCCACAAATTTGAGGGTCATGATCTTTACACGTTCATTACCTTCTTCGTCACATTCGTATCCAGCAGTATAAAGTAAATCGCCCTCTTTAAGGTTATCAACCCAATCGCCACTTTCAATTGGAATCTGACTATCAGTACTTTCCTTTGCTAAAACTTCCTCAGCAGCAGCCTGTGACACCGCTTTACTCTTATTCTTCTTTTTTGCCATTTTAATTAACTCCATTAATCATCATGTTCTAGTAAATACCTAACACGTGACTTTGATATATTTGATGGATGTGCTGCTGAAACATTCGTTAGCATCATCTCTTGTATCTCTTTAGAGAAGCCTCTTGCTCTTAAACTTCTCAATGCAGCTACATAATTTTCACCTGCTGGACAATCACCATGAATTGCATTATAAGCAACTTGAAATGGTCCAGTAGTTACTTTTTTATGCATATTTTCGAGCTTTTCAAATTCATCTGTTTCCTTTAATGCATCAGCTCTCATAATACGCTTTCTTTCTTTTTCAGCTGCTTCTAATGCCATCTTACGAAGCTCCTCATTATGAATAGGTACTGACCATTCAAATTGAGAATCCATAAGACATGCGTCTTTATTATAATAGTAACATGTCTGCATAATTCCAGTATCACGGATACCATTTGGCTTTCTTGTTAGTCTGGATATAGATGCACAAGCTTTATCTAGTTTATCCTTATGATCCTGAAAAATATACTGTGCTACTGAATCCCAATAATACTTAAAATCCTTTTTTATATCTAATCTGAACTTTTCAGGAATTCGTACCAAAATATGAATTGATTTACTTCCGGAAAAAGTAACAGATGTAATAGTGGATGCAGCGGGACCATCGAGAATGTCATCAATAAGCTTAAGTTGTTCGTCCAAAGGTAACTCATCAGATTCATATACAAAGAAATATGGAGTCATATTCTGGTCGATTCTTCTTAATTTACCATTCTTAAAATTATCAGTATCCCTTTCATCTTTTAAGTACTTTAATATAGCTTCTTCATTAAATGTTGCTGCACAAATAAATTCGTCATCGTTCTCTTGCATAAAATGAGGAGCCATATCATATTTATTCTTATATGATGGTATAGGATGGTCCGCAATAATATTACAAGCTACACCATTCATATTCAAGTGTTTATAACGAGGCTTTGTCTTTCTTACAGACTTGGTTGCGCGAATAGGCATTGTTGATTTAACTTTGCGAACTAGCATACTTCTATTCTGTTACTTCCTCTTCTATATTTAATGGGGTGACAGTAAAGCACTGACCATTAAAAAGCTCATAATATCTTTTACATTCACCGTTACTCTGCTTTAAGAGCTGAACTTCAACTTTATCATCTTCTGCCTGCGCAACAGGGTCATCTGGGAAGTTCTGGTCAATGTAAAACTTTGGTCTAAATAATGATATCGCATAACGACAACGCTCAAGCAATGCACCAGAGTTTTTAATCTGATGTCTAGATGGACGAAGCTTTGCAATATCTTCAATATCAGTAATTGTTGCAGATTCACCAGTACGATTCAACTGTGCTGTACCAATATAGTGAATCTTTAATTTCTTTGATAATGCATTCATTTTGTTAACAGCCATTTCAATGGTTGTTGCTAATGATGCACCAGAACTACCACCAACACAGAAATCCTTAATCATAGTAATCAAGTCAAGGATTACAATACAATACTGCTGTCCAATTTCATTCTGAAACTTTTTAATTTCTTTTTCAAGACCATTAATTGAAATATCAGGATTTTCAGAGAATCTAAAGTTTTTATTTAATTCAAGCTTTTTCTTCTCATCCAGGATTCTCTGATAAACAGTATAGAATGTTTCACTATCGGGAGGATTAACAATATCTGAATATGGAATTTGTAATCTTGCTGCTAACAAACGGTCCATAGTAGAAACCTGTCCCATTTCAAGAGAAAAGTACATACATGGAATACCCGAATCAATAAGCTTATTTACCAAGTTCAAAACGAATGTTGATTTACCCATACCAGACTGAGCAGCAATAATACCACCCGTTTCTGGAATAGGACCATCAACTACGATTTTATCAAGTACAGGCTCGTTGAACCAATACTGTTTACCATCTTTACGTTTTTTGAACTCTTCAATATAAGCGTCTGTCCATTCTTTTGTTGTTAGCGCTTTCTTAAATGTATCTGTATCATCTGACAATACGAGGTCTTCAGCTTCATACAATTCATCACGAATAGAATCCCGCATTTCAGGTGTAATAATGGTGTTAGTTGATAAAACTGTTTGAACTCTAGAAAGTCTGTCAATAGCATCCATAGATTTCTTGGCAGTTTTAAGAGTTGTAACCATATCTTTAATGGTTTTAACAGGTTTATCATTTATTTGGATTACTTGGTCAATAACATCTTTTGAGATTGTCATTTCATACTTTGAAGCTTCATTGTATAATGACATATCAGTAATAGGAACATTTGCCTTTACTAAATCTGAGAATGCACGATGTATTGCTTTACAAGTTGAATGTATATATAAATCTTCTGAATAGTCAGTATTATCCAAAATTGAATGATCGAGATAAATTGCATTTAATAATCTATACTCAGATAATACTACTGCTTGACTACTATCAATAGTCTGTATTTCGCTCATTTATAAAGCTCCTTCCAAATCTTAAAAATTATATTAGCATTTTTTTAGAAAAGACTCTCAATTTGAATCTCAGATTTCTGGTCTAAGTAATTGTCTTCAAAAAGCATATTTCCATTATTCAATGTTACATTTCGCTTTACTAAGTCGATAAGTCCTTCACCAAATATATTTTTATCAATATCATCCATGCTGATGTTAGAAATAAAAATAACACCACGCTTATTTGATTGTATTCTGTTTCTTAAGAATGTATCCAAGAAACTAAGCTGATATCCAGAACGATATATTGTTACACGTTCTTTCATAAAGGATTCATCTATAATTAATAAATCTACTTCTGTAAGCTTTTCTATTTGTGTTTGAATGTCTTCGTCTCTTTCAGCTTTCATAAGCATCTTTATAAGATCATTCATGAGAATATATTTTACTTTCTTTCCTTTTTTAAGGAACTCATATCCCATTCGCATGGCGAGGGTCGTTTTTTGTGTACCATTTGGCCCATAAATATATATGGTGCTAGCTGCGAGTTTTTCTCTTATTTCTAATGGCTCATTAGCGTCCAATGACCGGGTCGTAAATGTACGCAATCGTTCCATATTATTTCTAGACTTCTGTCCAACATAATTATCAAAAGGTATATTCATAATATCTGGAGCAATATTTGCTTTTTGTAAAGCAGCTTCAAGCTTAGCTTCTTCTCTCCAAGCTTTATGGCACTCACATTCTTCGGCTACTTCAACCATAGTTTTGCCATCGCCCGCAACTACTTTCTTTACGATATATCCTTTAGGGTTTATGCCATTTTTACCTATACATTTTCTACATGGTACGAATTCTTTCATAAAAACTCCAATAATATTACTTATATTAACCTTCGTCATTACTAATTTAATAATTAATTAACCTTAATTGGAGAATATAAATATGGATGATAAATTATTCGAAAATATTTATAATGAATCAAACAATGCACGTGAGAGTGATAATAAAGCTCGCTTAAGCGAAGCAACATATGATTTATTAGACCAGATTGTAAATAATTTCTTCGCAAAAGAAGATGAAATCTTGGATATTATTAAAGGAGAAAATGCATAATGAGAAAGCTTATGACATTATCCGAAGGCGAATTAGATAAACAATTCAGCGAAAATATCCAGGAAGCTATTGACCTTAATAAGAATGATATTCGCCGCGTTAGAGGTAAATATCGTAGTGTTCCACGTATCTATGCTGATTATCAGGAAGAAGCCGATGGAACTCTTACCTTCTTGGGATACGTTCCTTATCATCAAAAAACAGACTTTACATGTGAAGTAAATAAATGTGCGGATCACTCTATTGACTTTGGACATTTCTACCACATAAAACGTCAAGTTGCTGAGTTCGAAGGTAAATTTACTCATGGTACTACAGAACGTGATAACCTTGGTGAATTACATAATAATGTTGCACCAAGTTATCTTAATGCTGACGGAACAATCTCTGTTTCTAAAGCAGGACTTATGGGACACTTTGAATCAGATTCTATTTCATATTCAGACTATAAGTTCTATGTAGCACAGCTCTATAAAAAGGAGCAAGAGATTCTTAAGTCTATTACGGATATTGCAGCTGACATGTATAAAGGTGAAGGCTATAACAAAGTTACTGATACTGCTGAGAAATCAGACCAAATACGTGGACGTGCAGTTTCTTTCACAGGTGCTGCTGCTGACCGTTGCGAAGTAGATATTATTACTGAAATCGAATTAATTCTTATTGATATTTTTGATAAAATTGATAATACATCATGTACAGACGAAGTTAAACTTGATATCGTACGATATGCTGCTGAAAGAGTTGCTAAGAAACATCTTGGTAAAACGTCAGCTTTAGCTAAGAGAACTTCTCCTCGTGGTACAGGTAAGCTTAAGATTAAAGCTAATCCTACACATATGGCAGATAAGCTTATCAATGATATGAAAAACTATACAATTGATGCTTTAGGTGGAAGTGACGATAGCGACGAACGCGCAGAATACTATGACAACCTTGATATGTTACGTAAGTCTATTGCATCTAAGAAATCAGATGATGACTATATACCAACTGGTGAGGGCGATGTTACACCTCGCTTACGTACTGCTAAAAAACGTGGCGATGGATATACTACTTATAAGAAAATGTCATCTAAGTATAAATCAGAACATGCTGATGACATTGATGATGATAACTGGTAATTAAACATTAATGAAATAAAAAAGGAACCTATTAAAGGTTCCTTTTTTTATTAAAAGTTATTTAATTATTCATCCCAGTCGAAGTCTTCTTTTGCTTCAGATGCTCTTGATGCTGCAGTTGCAACACCTTTTCTTGTACTTTCAACAGGTGGAGCAATATTTGATGCTTTTACAATTGTTCCTTTTTTTAATCCCTGTTTTCCGATAGCGGATGAAATCCAAACTTCTCCAATAGAAATTCTATTGGTTGGTTTTTTATAGGTTCTTCTTTCGATTTTCTCAAGAGACACAAGAGTAATTGAAGCATTTGGACGAACGTTAATAATCTCTTCACTATCTAGAATTTGTCCAATTTGAACTTCATCATGAGATGTACCTAAAAAAACCTTGCCTGTAACATCTTCAACTTTATATGATTCCGCAAAAACAAGCGAAGCCAAAATAAAAGTAAAGATAACACTAAAAAGCTTTTTCATGTTAAACTCTCCCTAAATTGATTTAGATGCTTTTAATTCACTTAAAGCTTCATCAAATTTACCAGTATAATCAACATCTAGATCCAAAGTTTCAGCTACATACTGTAATACAGCTAGTTGTACAACTTTTCTTTCAAGCTTATCCAAAATACTGAAGCCATCCGGGAATTGAGGGCCACTTTCAGTTATAGTAAATCTTATTTTAACTTTTGGAGCTGTCCTAATTCTAACAAAGAGGTCCAATGATGAATCTACTATGTTAACATCTTCAATCATAAACTTATGGAAGCCCTGTTTACTTTCCTGCCCAGAAATTTCAATATAAGGTAAAAACTTTACAGAAAACTCATTTGTATTTTTAACTCTTACATGCTTTTTATAGTCAAGAAGAGATTTATTATTAAACTTATTTACAATCTTTGCAAGCATTTCATCTGGAAGTTGATTTATCCAATCGCCCTCTGTGAAAGCATCCGCGCGATCAAACTCATTTAAAAACTCAACCCTGTGGTGGTCTGGATGGAAAGCCAATTGCCACGCATGGTCTTCTTTATTAATCATTACATAAAGTGGCTTTGTGTTAGAATAAGTATATACGTTATAAAAATATATATCAGCTGCTGTACACCAGTGGCACTTTTCCTTTTCACCAGACGCATTCGTAAAGTAAGCAATTTTTTTCTCAGCTTCAAAGGTTTTAGGTGTCAATAGTATCCAATTTGCATCTTTATATAAAAGTTCAACATCGCCATTCTTACCAGAGCCCTTTGTATTTTTGCCATGCTTTAGGGATTCACTACGCATAAATGCGCGTAGTTCTTCATATTGATGTCTTGTAAATAAAGTTCCTTTTATATTTAATGATTTATAAAGCTCATTCCGTTTTAACCAATCAGATTGGCTATATTTTGCTAAATTCTGGCAAAGTTCACGTGTTGACCAAAGATGAAAGTGTTCAGTAATATCATCCGCATGAGCTGCAACCTTTACTGCCATCTGGATAGTTCTTGTTTTATCTGCGTGCAAACCTTCAGCATTTGTTAAGTAATTATTTATATCCTCAATAAATGCATCAGTATATGCGTATTGCTTAAGCTCTTCAGGAACTCTTTCGCCTATATTGCCAGATCTTATAGCTTCAATAGCTTTATCTGGAGTTGATAAATCTAACGCTTCATTCAAAACCATAATAAAAATTAGTTATTAAATTGACGCGGTTAGACTAAACATCTTCTCCGTAATCTCAGTAAATATTGCTTCAGCTGTTTTCATCTTAAGAAGCTTTGCCTTAAACTTAATAATAACAGCTTTTTCTGCAGGACTCTTAATAGGTGTTTTATCCAAAGCTTCACCTACTTGAGTCTTAATCTGTTCCAATGTATAATTTTTATAATTTGTACCACCGTATACTTTAAGTAATTCAGCGAGGGTATCTTTTAATCCTTTATTCATATTAAGCACCTACTGTTTTTCTAGTTGCGCGAACTGGAGCATCAACTACCTTATTAGCTGCCTGACAGTCTTTAATTAACTTACACATTTCAATAGTATAGTCTGACTTTGAAATGTACTTTCCTCCATGCTCAGAGACGCGCATATATGCATCTCTAAGCAATGGAAAGTTCTTATGTGAAGCAAGCTGTTTAGCTTGCGCTAAAAAGTAGGAGTTCTGCTTAATAATTCTGCCAAAAGTATCATAAGTAACAGCATCTGCAACTACCTTATACGCCAACGCAAAATTATTCTGATAGTCGCCTTCTAGCAGGTTATTAAGAACGCTTTCATCGGTTTTTCCATCCATCATTGAAAGAAGCATATTATACCAAGCTTCCATATCTGTTAGCCCAGTATTCTCTTTTATAGCTTCTGGTGTGAAAGCATTGCAGTATACACACTGCTCTAATAATTGGGTAGCTTGCCTATAAGAACCCGATGCATTTGTAGCTACTGCTTGTAAAGCTGGTCCCCAGAACTCAACAGGATCAGCATCGCCAATAATCTCCTTATTGGTCCAGTTATTTGTTCTCTCCAACAAATCCTTAAGGTAATACATTATATCACCCATACCTGCTGGCTTAAATGGGAAGGTTACACACCTAGATTTAAGACCACCCGCTGGTAGAGTTTCCATTGAAGTAAAAATAAAATAGAATCCTTCACGAGGTTTCTCAAGTATCTTTAACAAAGCATTCTTTGCTTTAGTAGAAAGCTCCTGAATTTCCTCAATAATCATTACTTTATTATGATTACCATGAATAGAAGGTTTCTCTATAAATCTATTTACAATGTCTATAACTTCATCTTTACCAGTTTGTCCACCATCAATCTGCATACAATTCTGGTAACAATAGCTTTCATCTATAATTGATTCACAAGATGGACAATCACAACAAGGATCACCATTCTCTTTAGGGTGCTCACAAAGAATCATCTGTGCAAGAATCTTCGCTGCGGTTGTTTTTCCTGTACCAAAGCATCCTTCAAATAGAGTAACTTTTGGATAGCTTTTTCCCGCTTTTTTTAACCCATAAAAATATGTTTTAATATTATTGCACCCATACAATTCACTAAAAGTATGGGGTCTCATTGAAATTGACCACTGCATTTATATACTCCAATTATTTAATTTAAGTATATATTAGCAGTCGTAGAATATTAAAAATCAAGAAAACTAAAGGTTTATTTCTACAATTTCCTCATAATTTTCTAGATAATGAATAGCTTCATTAATAGCATCAGAAGCTTTTATTAGCCAAGTATCTGCATCACTAATTTGTTTCTTTATCATTGGTATTGCAGCTACACGTTTAGACTTCTTCGCAATTTCTGCGCGTTCGGGATGAGCCATCTGTAAATCAGAAATATCGCCTTTTACGTCATCTAAAGCTTCTTGTAATTCGAAAATAGTTTTCATGAGTTTATTCCTTTATTATAATCCTGTATCCAAGACTTTTTCCAGATTTCAGCTGCCATACTGTCTAATTCCTTATGGCCAGATAATAAATCATCCTCATTAATATGCCATCCACAATGTATCCAATATGCAATAACTTCTGCGAAATACATTCTTGCGTAATGCTTTTTCTGAGTTTTAAGGTAATTTTTAAGACGGTTAGTAAAGATTTTCCAGCCTAATGGAGACGACTTAATCCCTGGCCTAAATGAAAGATATCCTACCCTAAATACGCTCTTCCAAATATTTTTTATGTCTTCTCGGATAAAGTCCTCATCCAATTCTGTATATTTCCAGAATGTTTCAGGAACATAGCCTATTTCACAAGTATATTTGAGAGCTTTATCAAATTCATCCCAAAGTGTTTCATACATTGAAATACGTAAGCCGAGGTCTTTTCTATCTCGTATATGACGAACAAGATTATGTAGACCGCTTGGGTTTCTGTGATTCTCATATCCCATATTTATTTACCATCCTATCATAATCAAAACATTCCATGCTCATTTTCCATAAGAGCGGATGATGCTGTTGGCTTCTTTCAACTTTTTCTTTAGTCTTTAAATCTATTGCAAGACACTTATATCCTTTCTGAGCGCAAAAGTCCAGGAAATCACGACGCATTTTATCAAAGCGTGCAAGATGAACATTACTGAAATACGTTGGAATAATCCATTGTGTTATAACGTGTCTACTATCCGCATAGTCTTTTGGAAGATGAATTTTTATAATATCAGGATTTGCATTAATAATGTCAACAATACATTTAAGGACACTCTTCTCACGAATATCATTATCTGAAATTGAATCATAATTAAACTTAGCCTTAGCTTTTTTAGCTTTACGTGCAGCACGAATTGCTGCATCAATATCCCAGGCTAAAAATTCCTTTTCTTCAATATCAATAAAGCTATCAGTAGTAAGGTTAATATTCTGATGATTGTCACTACAACCCATAGACCCTATAAGGTTTGTATAATAAGGAATCAAATCATCTTCTGTTTTGATTTCAACCTTAGCATTACTAAGATATACATCTGCTTTTTCTACAATTTCTTTTGGATTATTATGCATTTCGCACCAATCACAAAAGTCGGATTTTCCAGTCCATTTACTCATTATATCCTCCAGTCAGTAAGCTTACGCTTAGTTGTAGGTTTATCTTTTTAATTACAAATAATTGATATTAGGTGGTGCTATAATTCCCCGTCTATAAAGCAGTGCCATTGCAGCGCCACTCATAGCATTACGAAGCAATGCATTCTGAAGCTCATCATTGTCAATATCAACTACTGATGGTTCACAATCTTCATTTTCATCCAGGTTAAGCTCACCAAATTCTTTTGGCATTTCTGGGATTGAATAAAGATAAGCATGCATAAGATTGTTATTATGCGCGGGATTTGGATTATACTCGCCAAGCAAAGAAAGTCTCTCAGGGTCTACATCCTTAAATCCAGTTTCTTCCTGAAGTTCTCTTACAGCGGCTACTTTTGGTTCTTCGCCTTTTTCAACAGTACCACAAGGCCATTCAATAGTTTTATTTTCAAGGCCCCAGCGAGTCTGTCTTACAACAAGAGTTTTTCTATTCTTATCAACGACAATAACCATTACCCATTCTGGACAATTAAGGCCTACTGGCTTAAAGCTTGTTCCTTCAAACTCCTTTTCTACTACAGTAAAAACTGGAGTTTTAAGCAATTCTTTTTCACTTATTTTATTCATTTTACAGCCTCATATTTATCATCAATAGTTTTTACAAACTTTGCCCAAAGACGTGCAGTATCAATCTTAGGTATTGTATCTACGCCTTTTACAAAAATAATTTCATTTAATTTTTCATTTTTTGCTTCTGCTTCTTCACAATCTTTCTTTGTTGGATTTTCCATATTGGTATATTTAGAGTATGTATAATTCTGATAAACCTTTACATATCTATAATCAGTAGGTCCAGTACAAAGAATAAATAAAGCCACAAATGAAAAGAGAACAACTGCTACCCAACGTAATGATATATAGATTGTATATGGTAAACGAGGCCATTCAAAATATTCCTGATATTCCATATACTTTTCCATAAATCGGTCAGCGCTCGAATAAAACTTAATCTTTCTCTCAAGCTTTTTCTTTTTTGGATCATTTTCGTCTGCAACAATATCCTTATGTATTGATAACTGGTCCGACCAATAACGACTCTTTCTACTAAAAGCTTTATGAAGCTTTATTTTAAGAAATCTAAGCAGTAATAATACTGCTACGATACCAATACATTTAAAAAAAGATGACAAATAAAATGCCCAATTAAAACTTACCATATGTTCTCCTAATCAAGTTTTGAAATTGAATTAATACTGATATATACATTATCTATATGTGCAAAGTCCTCATCCAGAAAAGCTTTTGCAATTTGTTCTTCCCATTCTTCAATTTGATTTGTCCAGTCGTCTTTACTACTGATAACATTATCACGGGTCATAACTATCCACTTGTCATCTTCAAGCTTAGTTCTTGATCCATCTGCATGAACATAATCAAATTTTACATGATATTTTATAAAAAAATTCATTTTTGACACCTCATATAAGTATCATCTAATAAGGGAAAATCCTGGTCTTTATAGGCCTCATGAATTGATATCATATCTTCTTTTTTAAATCTCTTAAAATAATAAGCACACATAGTGTTATAATAAGACTTAAAAAATCCATCTGCGTATAATACTTTCTCTAGGAATTCACTTTCTGAAATAACCGACTTAAATAGCTTATACGCAAAAAGATTATCGATATGTCGATATAAGAAAGCCTCTCTAATAGGCGACAATATCTTTCCAGAAAGTCCCTTATAGAGTGGCTTAATTTTTTTAATTGTAGTATCTTTTAAGTCATTCTTGTGGTCATTCCAGTATTTATCAACCTCATAAAAAAACTGGATAGTTTTCTTTTGAAGCTGAAATACGGTTTGCTTCATTAATAAACCTCCAAAGCTTTTCTTATTCTTTTTTCAACCTGTTTCTGATCGCGTTCTTTCCAGAATTTAGATTCAATTTTAATAAGCTTTGTACATTCCTTATTCAAGCAGGCTTTTGTCTGAAGCTGCTGCTTTGTAAGGTATGTTTTATGGAATGCGCAGTATCCAACACATCTATCAAAATATGTTTCACTGCCATTTAACAAACGAACCATATCTTTTGGTTCATTATGGATTCCCCACATTTCCTCAAAGTCTCTACGGTTCTTACCTATGTTATCGTAGTGATCTTTGCTGCAGTTTTTATTATCAACAAATTCAGCGTCCTGTGGCGCAATTTCATGTACCCATGCACGAGCTTCCTCTATTGTCTTGAAAGACTTTTTCTCGCCCGCACCCATAGATGTGTAATAGCCCTTACCAACGATACGGCCATCCTTCTCCAAATATGCGATACGAGTATTTGTTACATCTTTCTTGAATACTACTGCTGTACTGATTCTGTTTGCAACGTCTACTTGTACCATAGTAATCTCCTTATCTGTCGATTTTCATGCAGATAATAACGATTGCGAATGGGATAAGAAACATATCCACGCCCAGCACTTTCCATGTACCATATGCTACACCAGCAATGATACCAACTACCAGTAAAATAACAATTGTTACTACTGTTAAGATCCATTTAATAACTTTGTCCATAATACACTCCTTGTAGCGTTATTCACTACATATAATATATGTTTTTTCCAGAAAGCCTAACCTAAAAACTTATCGAACTTTTTTAACTTTTTTATTTTTAATTCGACCTTCGCCGTTTAAAATATGTTGATAAATTATTAAAAGTCTAAATATTCTACAGTAGGTATATTTTTTATTGTGTCACCGTTATTATAATTTGTATGAATAGAAAACAACAAATAAAACTTAAACATTTAAAAGAAAAACTTGAGACAGGAATGAAAGTTGTTGGCCGCTGTAAATGCGGCTGTGCTACTTTTATCTCTACTGTTTGTGAGAAACCTCATATATTTAATTATTACTGTACCATTTGTGGCTCAGTAGGTGATGTTAGATTCCCTAAGAAGGGTGATGAGTTTAATCTCTCTGAAGAAAATGATAATCCAATTAAGCTTTTAATTTCTCTTAATAGCGCTGCTGGACGAAACATTACAGATGACGTTATTGAAAATACACCTATTAGTCCTTATGTTAACCAAGGTCAAGGAGCTATGTAATGACACAGCCTATTAAACAATTCAAAGGTAAATGGAATGTTACAGATGCTCTTCCTACAGGTGAAAATGGTGATTATTGGGAAGTTGTAGGTGATGCATATGTAGAAATTACTAAGAATTGTAAAAAACACCTAACAGATGGAGATTGGCTTACAATTGCTAATGATGAGCTTATTGTAGCGCCTAAATGGAGCTATAGCCGTATTTCAACATATGATGCTTGTTTGCTTAAGTATTATTATAGATATGTTATGCCTTTTGATCCGAATCAAGAAGCTAATACTGAAGCAGCACATAAAGGTTCTTGTTTCCATGAAATGGCTGAACAGATGGAATCTGGAAAGTCCCTTGAATCAATGCAAGAAATACTTGAAGCTAAAATTGTTGAGCATAATGTTGATAGAACAAAATACTCAGAAGATGAAGCTTTCAGACGCTTTATGCTTTTCTGGCCAGAATATGTAACTAAGAAAGAAGCTGAAGGATATGTAACTCGAAAAGAGTTTACATTTAAGACAAATATTGATAATAGACTTTATACTGGAAACCTCGACCTTTCACTTTATAAGTATAATGAAGATGGTAAAACTTTAGATAAAGTAATTATTTTCGATTACAAGTCTCCTAAATCAAGTTCTGCTGCGTCATATAAAAAACAGATTGTACTCTATGCTTATATGGTAGGACAATCCCAGGGATGGACAAATCAGCAAATTTATGAAAATATTGAATGTTATATTTTCTTCCCATTCTCTGACCAGAAGCATGATAATGATTTTGATAATATGATGGCATCAGTAAAACGTGTAAATTACACAGCCCAGGATGTAGCTGACGTTATTAAGCATGATATTGCTGTAGTTCGAGAAGCTGACTCAATTCCTTGGGAAAATGTTAATTTACAAGAGTTAGGTACTTATACAAAGTTTAGTTGTTCATATTGTCCATATTTAGGATCAATTGAAGATAAAACAACTGGATTTAGTGGTTGTAAATGTACTTATGACATGGGCTTTAGACAGAATCGCGGATTAAAGTTTAATCTTCGCGAAGGTGTCAAAAAGGAGACTAATGATGACGCTAAATAGAGATTGGTGCTTGACACCGTTTAATGAAGTTACACCAAATAGATTTACTTATAAAACTCTTAGCGAACAATATGCTGTTGATCAGATTTTAATTAATGGTCATTATTTATACGCTATGAATTCAGATTTCAGAGAGCTCTATTTAGGTACCTTTAAGTCAGAGTTAACTTTAGTAGGCGAAAAAGAAGTAGACTTTTTATATAAAGATTATTTTAATCTTTTCTATTTTGGCCTACTTGCGGCACCTTATATTATAAGCCAGGGTACTTCGCCAAATCTTTATTTGGAAAGATGCTCCGCTGAGCATAGTACGGGATTATCACAGTTCTTAGCATCTGAAACACAAAGATTGCATAGAGCGGTTCAAGCTCGTCCTGGAATGCCTTTTTATTATTATAAGCAATCTAAGACTAGATTCTTTAAGGACTCTCTATCTGGACAGATGAAAGCAATTTGTACTGCAACTCCAATGTTAGAGAAATCTATTAAATATGCTGAACTTCTTAATAAGGATGCGCAATTTGCTGCAAATAAATTATTAGAAGAAGGCGACCCAAATATGAAACAAATGATGGAAACATTAAAAGATCCATCTTGGAGTCCAATGCTATATGGAAAATAAGGAACCTATAAATCCATTAAACTTTGTATTAGATGACACTGATGAAAGACCTTCAGCCGAAGCTATGGATGACTATTATCAGAAAACTGAAGAAGCTTTAGGTCAGTTCATGTTTTTGTTATTTATTCCAAATTCTCATACTCGCTCAGTTGAAGTTTATATTGATAAAGGCGAATACCATACTTGGTATACAATTGAAGAATTTGGAGAAAAAATTAGAACTATCTGTGGTGTTGCTGAAGCTAATAGACTTATGAATGCTTGTAGAGAATTAGGCGTACCTTTTTTATATGATAGAGTTAAAGGTACTCTAGTGGAAATAAAAGAAAAACCGCAAAAGCAAAGGCTTAGCGTTAATACTATAAAAGACCTAGGTGGATTCGGGCATGTTGAAGCTCCTGCATACGGAACAAATAGCGTATTTGAATCTGTTAAAGGACAATACCTAGACCTAGTAAATAACTTAATGAAAGGAGAAATGAATGGCAACACGTAGTCCGTTATCTGTAACTGAAGGTTTGGATGGTGTAGACGTAAAACCAAATCCAGCATATACACCTGTATCAGAAACAGCTAATGCTGAACCTACAAAAGTAAATGTATGGGATAGCTTTTCTAATAATGACTCTGATATGGAAAGAGAGCTTAATAAAGCTGGAGAGGAACTTTTAGCATATGTTGATAAGCAGATTCAACGTATGAATAATAAAGTATCTTTCAATAGCGGAAATATTACATTATATGAACTTGATGTAGCATTATCTACTTATGAGCCTACATTATTTGCGCTTACTGCTATCTATGAACAAGCTCGCTTTGATGCTGAAGCTGCAAAAGAAAAATATAATGAATGGTATTATGATAAGTATATGGAAATCAGGAACACTTATAATACCATAAATGTAAAGACTGCACAATGGCTTTCATCAAAAGAAATTGATGCAACACTTTTCAAAACATATCGTAAAGAAGCCGCTTCGTTGAAGGCGGAAATGATAAAAGCTGAGGGTCAACGATCCACAGTAGAAAGATTGCTTAAAGGATGGGAACAATACGCTTTCATTCTAGGACAACTTTCAAGAAACGTCAATGCTCAGATGGCCGGCTCTAATATGAGCGTTGATTTAAAAAGAGGTGATGATAACACACAAGGCTGGTAAAAAAATTAAGCTCCCAAATTGGGAGCTTTTTTATTTTAAAATCTTTATTAATATACTTATCAATGGCACTATAATAAAGATAGATGCCAGAAAATAATACCCACCCACAATTATATACCCGATAGTATCATTTGGCTTACTAACTCGTACACCAAATATCATGAGACATCCTATTATCAATAATAATATACTCACTAAGACTGACATAACACTACCCGTATAAAAAATTAGGAGCCCAATATTTTGAGCTCCCAATATTTTTTAATCTATGTTATTTCTAACTATCGATTTTTCTTACCAATCTTTGTGATACAGCCAATTGGAAGAACAGTCAAACCAAGCAAGATTGCCTGTGCCCAATAGATTGCTGCGATAGGTTCACATCCGAATACCAAGCTAACTGGGCGAAGTACTGGAATAAGACCTACACAAATGATTGCTGCCTGTGCTGCAACGATAATCAAAGGAATCTTAATGAAGTTCTTATTGTCTTTAATACCTGCGAAGATATCAAATCCGTCTGAACGACACTGGAATCCATTGAACAATGAGCCCCAGATGTAGAATACGAAGTACATTGCCTGCATCTGATAAACAGTCAAAGCATCAACATTCTTGAACATCATTACAAAGCCTACAGCTGCAAGCCATACTGATGTAAGAATAATATTGATAAGCATCTTTGCGCTAACAATAGATTCTGTACGACTACGTGGCTTTTCATCCATATACTTTTCAAGAGCTGGCTCAGGACCAAACATGAGTGACGCAAGTGAGTCACAACAGAGGTTAACAAAGAGCAGCATAACAACAGTCAGTGGTGCGTTAAGACCAAGGATAGGGCTGAACAATGTTGCAAGTACTGCAAGTACGTTCATACTAAGCTGGAATCTTACGAACTTCAAAATGTTGTGGTAGATTGTACGACCGAAGAGGATAGCATCCTTGATTGACTTGAAGTTATCATCGATAATAACCAAGTCGCCTGCTTCCTTAGCAGCTTCAGTACCAGAACCCATAGCGAAACCAACATCAGCAGCCTTAAGAGCTGGAGAGTCGTTTACACCATCACCAGTCATACCACATACAAGTCCCATTTCCTGACAAACACGTACCATACGTGACTTATCAGTTGGAAGCGCACGTGCAATTACACGGATACCAGATACAAGAATCTTAATTTCATCATCTGTAAGTGTACCAAGCATTGCAGATGAAACTGCGATACCAGTCTTTTCAGTTGATGTCTTTGTATCCTTGTACTTTTCAAGCATTGCTGCTTTATTTTCATCAGTAAGGATAACTGCATTCTGGTCAAGAAGATTTGCATCCTTAGCAATAGCAACTGCTGTTTCAAGACGGTCACCAGTAATCATTACAACCTGAATGCCAGCGCGATTTACTTCAGCGATAGCATCACGAGCTTCTGGACGAACATCGTCACGAATAGCTGCGATACCTACAAGTACCAAGTTATCCTGGATTGTGTCTTCTTTAAGTGTTGCATCTTCTTTATAAGCAAAAGCGAGCATACGCATTGCTTTATTTGCCATTTCATCAATCTTTGGATTGAGCTTAGCAATATCGAAATCTTTAACTGTACCATCAGCAGCAAGGTACTTTGTACAGTTAGGAAGAAGACGTTCTGGAGCGCCCTTGTAAACAAGAGTCTTATCAGAAAGCTGTGCCTGGCTGAACTTGTTAGCAGAGTTGAATCCCTGTTCTTTTGTAACTTTTACATTTGGCTCAGCAATGTTCTTTGCGAGAACATAATTCATCAAAGCCTGGTCAGTCATGTTACCACCGATTACTTTACCATCAGAGATAACTGCCTGTGTATTTTTAATGATACATTTTGCGAGTGATTCGCTAGGATTTGTTTCTGCACCTGCGCCATCGAAAAGATTAACTACTTCAAGATGTCCCTTTGTAATTGTACCAGTCTTATCTGAGAACAAAATGTTCAAAGAACCAGCTGTTTCAATACCCTGAGCTTTACGAACCAATACGTTATGGTCAAGCATCTTAGATGTATTCTGCATGAGTACCAAAGAAATCATCAATGGAAGTCCCTCTGGAACAGCACAAACAATAATCAAGATTGCAAGGTTTGCGGCCTGTACAATAGTATGAACAAGTCCCTGCCAGTTTGTAAAGAATGGAGCAAATCCACCTGCATGAACAATACCCATAGTAAGGTAAAGAACTACGATAAGTGCAGCTGAAATGTAACCAAATACTGAAATCTGATTTGCGAGCTTAGCAAGTTTAACCTTAAGAGGTGAATCAACCTGTTCGCCGTTCATTTCTTCAGCCATCTTACCCATCATTGTAGCGAGACCAACAGCTTCAACACGCATATAGCCTTCACCATCAGTTACGATTGCGCCACGGAAAAGTGATGACTTATCAACGAATGTATCACCTGTAAGTGTTTCAGGAATATGTGACTTTTCATCGCCAGTCTTTTTAGCTTCTTCAGTTTCACCGTTAAGTGCTGCATTGTTTACTTTAAGCTTACCATCAATAAGAGTACCATCAGCAGGAATCTTATCGCCGGACTGAAGCAATACAATATCATCAACTACGATGTCATCAGCATCAATAACCTGTGTCTTACCGTCACGAATAACCTTTACCTTGTCCTTTTCAGAACGTGATTTAAGGTCACGATACTTCTGGTCTGAACCAACAGCTGTCTTAGCTGAAATTGTTGCTACCAAGAAAACCGCAATCAATGTACCAATTGGTTCAAAGATACCCTGGTCAATTCCTGGAATGATCTTAAGACAATTGTCTCCCAAAACAAACAATCCAATCATAAGAGCGGCGATAGCCATAAGGATCTTAATCATTGGATCACCAAGAGCATCCTTAAACTCAGCCCAAAATGTAGTTGGTTCTGAATCTGGGATAACATTGCTTCCGTGTGCTTTACGAGAAGCTTCAACCTGACTAGAATTCAATCCTGTCATTTATTCCTCCATACAAATTTTAACATTTGCATTTAAAATATTATTTTAAATTATTATATTTATAATATGTGATTAAAAAAGGCGTAAGCCTAAAACTTACGCCTTTATGAAAAGGATTTTTATCTAAATTGAATTAGATTAAAGTGAGTTGAAGAGGTCATCAACTTCAGCAACCTGCATAGACTTGCTTGTATCGCGACCGTTTACAATGTCATCAACTGCGCGGCTTGCTTCGTTCTGGTACTGCATCTTAGATACCATACCATCGATTTCAGCAAATGTGTTATTGATATCAACAAGTCCAGAGTCTGTAATGTTTTCCATTACCTTGTACATGTTGATCTTTGTCTTAAGCATTTCTGCTTTTGCAGTAAGCAAGCTCTTGTTGAGATTGAGCTGCTTAAGAGCCTTCTGTACGCGCTCCCAAGTCTTGTCAATTTCTTTCTGCTGTGCTTCGAGGTCTTCAAGCATTTTCTTATGTTCGAGATACTGTGTACCAGCAATCTGGAATTCCTCGTCGTCTGCTTTAACACCCTTGTTCTTCAAAACTTCACACTGAGTCTTAAAGCGAGTTGTTTCTTTGCGAATCTTTTCAAGGTTGTCATTAAACTCAAGACGAGATGCCTGAAGCTTTTTAGCATTGTCAGCCTGCTTGTTGAGGGCATCCATTGTATCAGCGAGAACTGTGTTTACGCGTGTTTCTGCTGAAATAAGCTTGTCAAGGCCAGATTCTGCCTTGCGTCTGAGATGATGAAAGAACATTCCGAGTTTCATCTGTGGTTTCCTCCAATGAGATTATTATAAAAATTTACTTTTTTGGCGAGTCTGCTACCATACAATAAAATATTGATGGTACTATCTTCGGTCTTTCCTGTAAGATATTGACGAACCTTGTCAGCGTCTCCAATGGACATTTTCCGATTCACAAGTTCTGCCATACTTTCTGGTACTAGGCTTTTAATAAACTTTGTATCAGTTCGGGATAAATATATACTAAACATAATATCTCCTGATATATGTATAATATATAAACAACACCAAATAAGTATAAAATTATAAGTGTCCCATAAGACGCTTATAGCACTTCCGACAGACAGCTGTATAGGTATTATCACCTATAACTAATGCTGTATCTTTCCTTCCCCTGAACAAGGAATAATTTCCATGTTCCGAGCCACATTCTGTACAAATAGAGTTTAATTTCACTATTTCATCACAATATGGCAATATCTTAATAGTTTCAGGCCAAACTGTATTTTCAGCTGTAGCCAATAAACCACCAAAATATATATCACACTTATGTTCTTCCGATAGTTCCTTACAAATAAGGTCACAGTTCGGAATCATAAAGTATTCATCTATAAATATAGCATCATAGGTATTTACCCACTTACTTAACTCAGCATCCTTCAAGTCGGATACTTCAGTTATGTCAGCCATGCTTTTAAGGTCACCCTTATATCCTCTAGCAATAAATTCTCTAGAGTCAAGCTTAGGCCTTACATATAAAACCTTTTTACCTGCTATATGTTTACGTTCCAATTGTCGTATAAGCTCTGTACTTTTGCCACAAAACATTGGACCACAAATCAATGTTATCATACTTTTATAATAACATTAAATATAGTAACTTTTACTAAAAAGTAACATGTTTCAAGTAAACTGGTACTTTTATAAAAAAGTATATTTTTTAAAATGTTTCAAAAAAAATGGTTACTTAGCTATATATTAATAATATATATTAATTAATTATACATACTAAGTAACCATTTTTTTTGAAACATTTCTTTTTATAAAATCACCATACATTGCGAAACATGTTACGCTGCGCTCGCGAAACGCTCGCACAGATGTTACACTTAAAAGCCACAGGCCATGTTACAGTTAAAAAAAAATGTAAGTTTTTTGAAATTTAAACTATATTAATTAATGTAAGCAAGAAAGGGTACATATATTGTAGCCTTGCGATAGCGGCTTATTATATATGGCTAGGCTTCTACAGATTTGCTTCTTTCCAATCTTCCCATTCCTCATCAGATACTGGACCTTTAGCAATCATTTTACTGTACCAATTCTTAAGACTCTCTGATGTTCCTTCAAGTTCCACTTCAGGCTCATATTCACCATCATTCCAGACGTTTCTGATAACAACATCATATCCATCTACAGAATCAATAAGCATATGAAGTGAATCCATAAATGTTGGACCATAATTAATAGGAAAATATGCTAAAATTCTACCATCCATAGGCATCTCCTAATAAGTTTATTCTATTATAATATGTAGTTTATCCAAATTTCTTCTAAAATCCCTATATAGTTTCATTTTTCAAAAACTTGCATTTTTCTTGTTAATTTATAAATACATAAATAGTAAGAAGGTATTTAATGAACAAAAAGTATGACCATTTGGTTTTACTATCAGAATTAGATGCTGATCAATTCCGATTATATAACATATGCGCTCAAAATACTATGTATTTTGCAAACATGATTTATAATACCATATGTAGTACATCGGCAGTAAATGTAAGTGTTTTTAAGAGAGAATGGTTTATTGATTGGCTTAATTTAGATGTTGA
>Ga0265298_10002717_pt1 | contig 24205 bp, 19 predicted proteins | sample AusTroGonzalo_MG_3_FD_193486 | JGI IMG/M metagenome (GOLD analysis project Ga0265298, IMG submission 193486) | Bovine rumen microbial communities from tropical cattle in Woodstock, Queensland, Australia - Gonzalo_01 | ecosystem: Host-associated > Mammals > Digestive system > Stomach > Rumen ...
CTTTCACACTAAACGCCCACCAAAATGGGCGAAAGCGGATGCAAAGGTACAACAAATTTCAATACCCTCCAAATTTTTCGGGAACTTTTTTCAATCTTTAACGAAAGTTTTCGGGATTGTTTACAAAGTCTCCTATACCTTATTTATATATATAAGATTATTCGTAGATTTCTTCTATCTCATTCTCGCCAAGAGCCTCCTCAACGAACGAGCACGGATCGTATCCTTCAGGCATGTCGAACAGTGCATTTTCGTTATAGCCCAGCTGCTGGTCTTCATACACTTTTTGCATGTAATAAGCGAAGATTGGCAGTGCCATGGTAGCGCCCTGACCCATATCCATCGTATCGAAATGGATGTCACGGTCATCGCCTCCCACCCAGGTCACACTGACGAGGGTCGGTGTTATACCAACAAACCATGCATCACTGTTCTTGTTGGTCGTACCTGTCTTTCCGCCAATCTCACCCTTGAGATTATACTTGAAACGCAAACGGCCAGCAGTACCGCCATCCACCACTGCCTTCAGCATGTAGAGCATCTTGTGGGCACTCTCCTCGCTGATGACCTCATTCATACGAGGCTGGAACTGGGCAATGATGTTACCCTCGCCATCCTCGATGCGCGTCACGTACATGTGGGCAGCGCGGATACCATGATTGACAAAGGCCGTGTAGGCACTAGCCATCTCACCGACCGTAATCTCGCAGGGGCCAAGACAGAGAGCCATAGACGGATGGATCTCGGGATTATTGATACCATACTGATGAAGCAGGTCGACGAACGCCTGCGGATTGAGCTTACTCATCAGATAGGCCGAAATCCAGTTGTTGGACTGCTGAAGACCCCACTTGAGGGTCACCATCTGACCATAACGGGCACGGCCACTATTCCTTGGCGTCCAGGGTTTGCCTGCCACCATATAGGTCTGCTGAACATTCGGCGCCTCATCACATGGCGAGAATCCGTTCTCCATAGCCAACGAATAGAGCAGCGGCTTGATGGTAGAACCCACCTGACGCCGGCCTTCCATAACCATGTCATAGGCGAAATGTGAGAAGTCAAGTCCACCGACATAAGCCTTCACGTGTCCATTCTGCGGACAGATACTCATGAATCCTGTACGTAGGAATGATTTGTAATATTTTATCGAGTCCAATGGTGTCATCGTCGTATCCACTTCTCCATGGTAGGTGAAGACGGACATACGGGTCGGTGTACGGAAAGACTTCTGGATTTCCTCCTCAGTCGCATTCTCCTCCTTCAACACACGATAGCGCTCACACTGACGGACGGAGCGCATCAGGATCTGCTTGACCTGAGCGGCTGTAAGGTCATTGGTAAAGGGCGCATTGGGTTTCTTCAGGTTAGCCTTGTCGAAGGCAGGCTGAAGGAAGTCCACCACATGCTTCGCAACGGCCTCCTCTGCATATTTCTGCATACGGGAGTCGATGGTCGTATGGACACGAAGGCCATCCGTATATATGCTATAGAACTCGCCGTTCTTCTTCTTGTTTTTGTTGCACCAACCGTACAAAGGATCTGATTCCCAAGCTAATGAGTCGATGTAAAACTTCACGTTATTCCAAGAAGCATAGAGGGCGCGCTCGGGCTTGCGGGCTGTCAGATAACGACGCAGGAAATCACGGAAATAAGTGGCAATACCATCCTTATGATCTGACACATGGAAACGCAGTTTGACTGGTTCTGCAGAGTATTTCTGGAAATCTTCCTCAGAGAGTTTGCCTGCCTTGACCATCTGCGCCAGCACGACATTACGACGCTCACGGCTTCGTTCCGCATTACGGACAGGATTGTAATAGGACGGGTTCTTACAAAGTCCGACCAGTGTAGCAGCCTCGTTGACAGTCAGGTCTTTCGGTTCCTTGCTGAAATAAGTGTTAGAGGCAGTCTTAATACCGACAGCATTATGAAGGAAGTCAAAATAATTCAGGTACATCGTAATGATCTCATCCTTCGTATAGTTTCGTTCCAACTTGACGGCAATCACCCATTCAATCGGTTTCTGGAGCACACGCTCAAGGGTAGTATGCACCCGTTCAGAATAAAGCTGCTTTGCCAACTGTTGAGTGATGGTGGAGCCTCCACCAGCACTTTTCTTACCCATCAGTCCACGCTTGACGATAGCGCGTGCCAAGGCATAGAAGTCAATACCAGAATGCTCATAGAAGCGTACGTCTTCCGTAGCCACGAGGGCATCGACCAATGCGGGTGACAATTTGGTATAGTCGACCATCACACGATTCTCACGATTGTAGTTCCATGTTCCGAGCAACTTGCCATCGGAAGAATACACTTGGGTGGCAAACCTGTTAATCGGGTTCTGCAGGTCTTCAATGGGCGGCATATAACCTACCCAACCTTGGTCGATGGCATAGAAAGCCACACCTGTTGCAACGACAATCAGGAACAAGAATGTCCACAAGAAACGTACAAACCACTTTACCATAAGCCTAAAAATTCGTCACTTTTTATTAATCTTGGTGCAAAATTACGATTTTCTTTGAAAATATCGCACGGAAATCAGAAATAATGCGTAATTTTGCACGAACAAAACCAAAATATCGAATGGAAAAGCAGAATTTTGTGACGATTGCCAATCTTACGAAGGAGAAAATCCTGTATATGATCAAGATGGCAGAAGAGTTCGAGAAACATCCCAACCGCGAGATCCTCAAGGGGAAAGTGGTGGCCACACTTTTCTTTGAGCCGTCGACACGCACGCGTTTAAGTTTTGAGACAGCCGCGAACCGCCTCGGCGCACGGGTCATCGGCTTTGCCGACCCCAAGATCACGAGCGGCACGAAGGGCGAGACGCTGAAAGACACGATTCTGATGGTCTCAAACTATGCCGATGTCATCGTGATGCGTCACTTCATCGAGGGTGCTGCCGTCTATGCATCGGAAATAGCCCCAATCCCCATCATCAATGCCGGTGACGGTGCCCATCAGCATCCCTCACAGTGCATGCTTGACCTGTACAGCATCTACAAGACCCAAGGCACGCTTGACAATCTTAATATATATATGGTGGGCGACCTGAAGTATGGCCGTACCGTCCACTCGCTGCTGATGGCCATGCGCCACTTCAACCCGACTTTCCATTTCGTAGCACCCAAGGAGTTGGCGATGCCTAAGGAATACAAGCTCTACTGCGAAGAGCACGGCATCAAATATCAGGAGCATACCGCCTTCAACGAGAAGGTCATTGCCGACGCGGACATCCTCTATATGACCCGTGTGCAGAAGGAGCGCTTCAGCGACCTAATGGAGTATGAGCGGGTAAAGAATGTCTACGTGCTCAACAGCGACATGCTGAAGAGTGCCAAGCCCAACATGAAGATCCTCCATCCCCTGCCTCGTGTCAACGAGATTGCCTATGAGGTGGACGATAACCCACATGCCTACTACATCCAGCAGGCCGGTAACGGCCTTTATGCCCGCGAAGCCATCTTCTGCGATGTGCTCGGCATCTCATTAGACGAAGTAAGAAACGATAAAACGATTATACGATGAACAAGAAAGAACGTTTGGTAGCCGCCATTGAGCATGGTACTGTCATCGACCACATACCAGCCAGCAAGACCTATCAGGTAGCCAGTCTGCTCGGCCTCTTCAACCTGAAGACGCCTGTCACCCTCGGCTTTAATTACCCTTCCCAGAAAGTGGGCAGCAAAGGGATTATCAAGGTGTCGGACAAGTTCTTCACAGATGATGAAATCTCCCGTCTTTCCGTCGTTGCACCGAATGTCATCCTCAGCATCATCCGCGATTACGAGGTTGTAGAGAAGAAGACGGTAGAGACACCCGCCGAGATCAAGGGCATCGTAAAATGCAACAATCCCAAATGTGTGACGAACAACGAGCCGATGCCCACCCACTTCCACGTAGCCAACGGCATCCTGACCTGCCACTACTGCGAGAAGGAACAGGACATCAATAAAGTAGAATTAGTATAAACCCAATAGAAAAAGACAATGAACAGAGACAACACTATCTTTGAGTTGATTGAGAAAGAGCATCAGCGCCAGTTGAAAGGCATTGAGTTGATTGCCAGTGAGAATTTTGTAAGCGACCAGGTGATGGAGGCCATGGGTTCCTACCTGACCAACAAGTATGCCGAGGGTTATCCCGGACACCGTTACTACGGCGGTTGCCAGGTCGTCGACGAAGTAGAGCAGTTGGCCATCGACCGCGTTTGCAAGCTGTTTGGTGCCGAGTATGCCAACGTACAGCCCCACTCCGGTGCTCAGGCCAATGCCGCTGTGCTGCTGGCCGTACTGAAGCCCGGTGACACCTTCATGGGTCTGAACCTGGATCACGGTGGGCACCTGAGCCACGGCTCACTGGTCAACACGAGCGGTATCCTCTACAAGCCCGTCGGCTACAACCTGAACAAGGAGACAGGGCGTGTGGACTATGACGAGATGGAAGCCCTCGCCCTGGAGCACAAACCCAAGCTCATCATCGGCGGTGGCTCTGCCTATAGCCGTGAGTGGGACTACAAGCGGATGCGCGAGATTGCCGACAAGGTGGGTGCCCTGCTGATGATAGACATGGCTCACCCCGCAGGACTCATCGCAGCCGGTCTGCTGGAGAATCCCGTGAAGTGGGCGCACATCGTCACCTCTACCACCCACAAGACCCTTCGTGGTCCACGCGGTGGTATCATCCTTTTAGGCAAGGACTTCGACAATCCTTGGGGCTACAAGACCCCGAAGGGCGTTGTCAAGAAGATGTCGCAGCTGCTGAACTCCGCAGTCTTCCCTGGACAGCAGGGTGGTCCACTGGAGCATGTCATCGCTGCCAAGGCCGTAGCCTTCGGTGAGGCTCTGCAGCCCGAGTTCAAAGAGTGGGCCAAGCAGGTACAGAAGAATGCCAAGGTGCTTGCCGAAGAGCTTGTGAAGCGTGGTTTCAGCATCGTCAGCGGTGGTACCGACAACCACTCGATGCTCGTAGACCTGCGCACGAAATATCCCGACCTGACAGGTAAGGTCGCAGAGAATGCCCTCGTCGCTGCCGATATCACGGTGAACAAGAACATGGTGCCGTTTGACAGTCGCAGCGCCTTCCAGACCAGCGGTATACGTCTTGGGACACCAGCCATCACGACTCGTGGTGCCAAGGAGGACCTGATGGTTCAGATCGCAGCCTGGATTGAGGAAGTGCTGAATGATCCCGAGAACGAACAGGTGATTGCCAAGGTGCGTGCCGAGGTCAACGAAACGATGAAAGCCTATCCCCTATTCGCTTATTAATTCTAACATGGGTTAATAAAAAAGGCTCTCGCCAAGACGGTGAGAGCTTTTTTTTATTTCAGCGTCAACTGCAGAGGCTGCGCTAATCCACGCAGATACCATTCTATACGGGCTTTCCATTCCTCCTCAGTCCGCACGTCATACTTCGCCCAGGCTGAGCCGAAGTAGTAGGTATAGGGTTTACGGTCGTAGTCATTGACAATGCCCAGTACATGCTTACCCTGTTTCTTTGTCGTTACTGTGCCTTGGGGGAAGAGTACTGCCACGTAGAGCGGTGCGTGATGTACATTTGGCTGGTCGGTGGGATCAGTATAACTGACATAGTTCTTGCCAAGAACGTACGAATCCTGATCCTCGGGCTGCAGGACGACACCGGAGCAGAGGCTAACAGTCTTTGACGGAGCCAACTGTTTAGAAAGATTGGTAACACCAACATACCATACCTCCATCTTACAGAAGTTTGAGCCCTTGTCGAGCGTGATAAGGCGGTTCTCAAAGACACATACGCCACAAACCATCCGCGGACTTTGCTCCAGTCTCACGGTAAAGCGCAGCGGCCCCTCGTCGAGAATCTCATAACGCTCGAAACAATAAGGCATCACAATGCTGTCGCCAACCATCAGAGCTGGGGCACCACAGCCAAGACTGGCCCCTACACGATAGGGATCGAGACCACGGCCATGGTCGTAGTGATAGGAGATGGTACGGTAGATGGAATCGCGGACATGCCAGTTATGACGGTAGATGGAGTCAATGCGTGGAATCGTCACCACATCCTCTATATAATAACGATCGTCCACCACCAACTCTGGAGTGTTTTTCGTCCAGACATCAATCCCGTAGGACCGTTCGCCCGTACGCTCCAATGCCGGGCCATAGACACGGTAAGCACCTCGGTCATTCTCCCAAGCGAAATCATCCTTGCGCTCTGGATGAAGGGCGCCATGACAGACCATTGGGAACTTCTGCGGCGAGCCCTTCGAAAGCGTGAAGCGTGCTGCCCCACCCTTGCGGACACCAGCCTCCAACAACAGTTTCCCATCGAAAGAGATCTGGTAGGGAACATCGAGGCCCGCAGCATCCTGCACACGAAGGCTGTCTGCAGGAATACCAAGTCTCGAGAGAATGTTCTCCAGGGGCACCTCAACAATCTGCTCCCGGTATTCAGCGGAAGGATTCGAGACTTCAAGCGTCAAGGATGCGACAACGGCAAGCAGCAGGTTCATTTCAGCACGGAATTGAAGTGATTGATAGCCTGGCGATAGAGATGGTTACGGGTATTACCGCCAGAGATGCCGTGATTACGGTTGGTATAGACCAACTGCCGGAAGTCCTTGTCAGCCTGCACAAGGGCCTCAACATATTCTGCAGTATTCTGGTAGTGGACATTGTCGTCGGCCAGACCGTGACAGATGAGCAGCGCACCGCTGAGTTGCGAGGCACGGGCGATGGGATTAACCTCGTCATAGCCACTCTTGTTCTCATTCGGTGTACGCATGAAGCGCTCAGTATAGATGGTATCGTAGAAACGCCAGCAGGTAGGCGGTGCGATGGCGACGCCAGCCGCAAAGACGGGACGTCCCTCAGACATCGACATCAGCGTATTCCAACCACCAAACGACCAGCCCCAGATGCCGATGCGATTTTTGTCGACATAGCTCTGCTGACCCAGCCAGATGGCCGTCTCCACCTGATCGCGTGCCTCCAATTCGCCAAGGTGAAGATAGGTGCATTTCTCAAAGTCAGCCCCACGTCCGCCAGTGCCACGGTTGTCCACGCAGACACAGATATAGCCCTGCTGACAGAGATACTGTTCCAAAATAGCGCCATTGCCGCTCATACCGATGTTCCAGGCATTTTTCACCTGCTGGTTACCTGGGCCTCCATACTGGTACATGATGACGGGATACTTCTTAGAGGGGTCAAAGTCCTTCGGTTTCACCATCCACATGCATAGTTTTGCCTCAGGCGTGGTAATGATATTGAACTCTTTGGTGCCCATGTCGTAGGAGTCGTACTTCTGCTTCAGTGCCTTGTTGTCGATAAGCGTAGTAAGTTCCTTGCCCTGGTTGTTGCAAAGCGAATAGACGGCAGGATTGTTGATGTCGCTCCAGGTCAGGACGAAATTCTTATAGCCAGCCGAGAAAATGGCCGAATTCCAGCCCTCCTTCGGCGTCAGGCAGTCAGTCTTTCCGTTTTTGTGATTCACATAGACTTTCTGGTTCATGGGGTCTCCGTTAAGGGCGGCAAAGTAGATATCACCCGTCAGTTCATCATAGCCATAGACATCGGTAACAATCGTATGTGCTATTCCACCAAGACGAGTCCCGGACTTTTCCAAATCGCCCACCGAGCGCAGCAACTGTCCATTGAGGTTGTAGACGTAGATATGGTTATAGCCATCGCGCTCACTAGTGAGCACCACGTGATTGTCGGTGACACGGAGCTGTGCCAGCACATCCTCCTTGATGTATTTCTCAACCTTGTCCTCGATGATCATCTGACAGACCGTCGACAGCGGGTTGCACATATAGACCTTCAGCAAGTCCTGGTGACGATTCATCGTCACGACAGCCACCTTCGCCGGGTCATTCGTTGGCAACAGACGGGGGATATAACCATCGGCATCGAGCGGCAGGTCGAGCGTGCGCGTCTGGTGCGACTTGATGTCATAAGACAGTACCTGCACCTTCGAGTTCTGCATACCAGCCAAAGGGTATTTATAGGTATAGTCGCCCGGGTAGTCACGGTACAGCTCCTTCTCTGGTGCCAATCCTTTGAACAGCTGCATGGAATACTGGGGCACAGCGGTCTCATCGTAACGTATCCAGATTATCTGCTTGGAGTCGGCCGTGAAGACCATCGACGAATTGGTGGAGAACTCCTCCTCGTAGACCCAATCCGGAATACCATTGATGATCTCGTTGCGCTTACCATCCTTTGTCACCTGACTCTCAGCATTGTCGTAGAGCAGCTTGACAAGGTGGATATTGTTGTCACGGACAAAGGCTATCTGGTTGCCATCGGGCGAGAAGACAGGTGTCTGCTGAGGTCCGCCCTCGGAGAGCGGTTCCAGCTTGTTGTTCTGGATCATGAAGATATAATACTCCGCCGTGAACGAATGCCGGTAGATGGGCTTGGTATTTGTCTGGATCAGCAGCCTGCGTCCATCGGGACTCACGATGTAGCCCTGCACACGGCCTATCTGTGCGCCTCGTGCCGTCGCAGCATCGAAGAGCACCCCCACCTGCTTACCTGTCTTAAACGAGTAGGTGACGATGCGTTTGCCATCGTCGCTGATCTGGGCGTAGGTCTCACCATCAGCCATCGGACGTACCTCCGTCATTGTCTCCTGACGGAACTCACCACGGGTAATGTCCCTCAAACTCAATTTATTACCTGCCTGTACCTGGCCCATGACCAGCAAGAGGCAAACTGTCACATTGAATAATCCTTTTATATTCATATCTTGTTCCTTTATATACGTAAGACTGTGCAAAGGTAGTAAAAAAACACTAACTCTGCAAGCATCTGGAATTAAATAAAGTGAAACTACAGAAATTCCGAATAACCAGTGTTGAGCAACTGTTCAATACTGACGTTCTTGTTACGTTTCATGTAACGATCTACTTTCTGGATATACAGACTTTTAAAGACCTCTTTACCTATGGCTTTGTTGACCACCCATTGTATCCTTCCCATGTGGATGTCGCGCTCAGCCTGACTTAACGGTTTATCAAAGGGCATCGGATAAAGGCTTAACAAATAGAAACCAATACAGTCGGGAACAATATACTTACGCTGCATCATTCTACGCTGTTCCACCGTATAGCCATACTCCGGTTTCAGGTAGAGGAGATAATCCTCCCCAAGATACTTATCAAGACAAATCCCCACCATCCCATTGCCGACAATAATGCTCTGATCGAGAGACCCTATCTGGGCGTAGACCTCAGGCAGTTCCATTCCAGTGAACTCCTTTTGCAGGAATTTGAAAGAAACGTTCAGATCCTCATTGATGTCATCCATATTGGCATACTGCTGTTCCGCCTCATTAATCAGGGACTGCAGGGTCGAGTCCTGGTAGAAATGCAAGAACTTGGCACTGATCTCAGGATCATTCACCTTTCCGATACGAAGCACATCCTCAATCAGCGTACGCGTCTGCATCGGATAGGCAGTATTCATCTGTTGGAGGGCGGAGAAATCACTGGTTGTCAGATATAAGCTCTGGATGCGATCATAACGGTCGACGGCAATCTCAGACTCATCGAGTCTTAACTGCCATTCACAGCTGATGCACCCCAACATCACAAGTATTAATATAGTATATATCTTACGCAATTATTACGAGCCTAACTATTTCTATAGTTTAAAATTTCTGCAAATTTACTAAAAATTATTTTCAAAACCAAATTTTAACCTAATTATTTTAAATTTTTCTGCTAAAAATGCACAATTAAGCCAATTTGTGTAAAAAACCGATGCCCATTTGCGCCTTTTTACGTACTTTTGTAGTCTACTAAAACATTAATGATTGATATGAGAAAGCTTCTCCCCATAGCGCTGCTTACACTTGCATCAGCAGCAATGGCCCAACAGACCATTACGGTGAACGTCACCAACCCCTCGAAATCGGCACGTTCGGACGAGCCGGTAGTCATCAACCTGGCTTCCTACGGTGATATCCGTTCCGCCCTCATTACTACAAACGGCCAGGAAATACCCTGTCAGTTGGATGACCTCGACCAAGACGAGACATTCGACGAGCTCTGCTTCCTGGCAGACCTGAAAGGCAAGGAACAAAAGGCCTACAGCGTGACCCTCTATACAGAGGGGGAGCCACGACAATACCCTGCCCGCGTATTCGCTGAAATGCTCGTTCGTAACGACAAGGTCAAGGAGAAAAACAAGCATAACAACTTTCTGGAGTCCATCACGGTGCGTGGTGACTGCGCCAACTCCTATAATATCCAGCACCATCATGGTGTAGACTTCGAAAGCGAGTTGAATGGCATTCGCATCTACTTCGACAAGCGCCAGACACTCGACCTCTACGGCAAGTTCCAGAAACGTCTGGAATTGCAGGCCACACAGTTCTACACCTCCCCAGAACAGAAAGCCGAAGGCTATGGCGATGACGTGCTGTGGGTGGGCAACACCTTCGGACTCGGTGCTTTCCGTGGATGGGATGGCAAAGAGCCGACGATGATAGACCCCGTGCGCTCACGAACCCAGCGTATCATCTCCTATGGTCCCCTGCGCACTATCGTAGAGCTCTTCGACCGCAGCTGGCAAGGACTAAACATGACCATCCGCTACACCCAATACGCAGGTCACCGGGATACGGATGTAGACGTGTTCTTCAACCGCTCCGTCGCAGAGTACCAATTCTCTACGGGTATCATCAACGTCAAGAACTCTGAGGAATTCTCAGACAAGAAAGGACTTCGTGCCTGTTGGGGGACTGACTGGCCATCGAGCGACACCATCAATTTCAAGCGTGAGACCGTTGGCCTCGGCATCTGTATCCCTATGAAATACGTGAAGAGCGAGGAGCCTGCCAACAAAGACAACTACGCCTTTGTCGTAGGTACAACCGACAGCCACCTGAACTACCGTGTCATTTACTGTTCAGACAACGAGACCTTCGGCTATCACTCTGCCAACGAGTGGTTTGAGTTTCTGAAAGAATGGAAAAAAGAAGTGGTCGAGAAGCCAGTTACGGTAAAGTACTGAACGTCTTGCATCCCTTCACATAATACTGCCAGAGCAAGGAGAAACCCCTTCGCTCTGGTATTTCTTTTGCCACACGACCTGCCTGGATGGCCTTACGATCTGCCTCGAAATCCTTCTTCCAGCGCTTGAAAGCCCTTCTGGCCCGATAGACAGCCTTAAAGTCACCCACGTTCCGTTTCAAGATCAGCATCTCCCAGGCGGCCAAATAGTCGAGCCACCAACGCCAGCGCATGACAAGCTTCAGGTCTTCGTCAGGGAGACACTTATAGAGCATTGTCAGGTTATTGCGGAAGTTCAGGAACGTCTTCATCGGATTACCCTTCGGCAGTGTACCGCCACCCACATGATAGACATAGCTCTCTGGCAGACAGACAACCTTCCGTCTCTTAATCCGCAAGCGCCAACACAGGTCAATCTCCTCATTATGGGCAAAGAAACGGCCATCTAACCCGCCTACCTCCCAGTAATCTCTGGATCGAATCATCAGAGCTGCCCCTGTGGCCCATAATATTTCAGTTGCATAGTCATACTGTCCGCAGTCCTCTTCCACCGTGTTAAAGATACGCCCGCGGCAGAAGGGATAACCATATCTGTCGAGGTATCCCCCACTGGCACCGGCATACTCGAACATATCCCTGTCAACGATGCTCAGCAGTTTCGGCTGACAAGCGGCCACCATCTCATGTGCATCCATATATTCCACTAAGGGTGTCAGCCAATGATGCGTCACCTCGATGTCTGAGTTCAGCAGAAGATAGTATTCCGCTTCAATCTGTCTCAAAGCTTTGTTATACCCCTCAGCGAAACCCCAGTTCTTGTCAAGCTCTATCAGTCTCACTTCGGGAAAGCGTTCCCGGAGCATCGTCAATGATTCATCTGTCGAGGCATTGTCGGCTACATAGACCGTCGCTTCTTCCTTCGAATATTGCAACACAGAGGGAAGATAATCCCTAAGCATCTTCTGACCGTTCCAATTCAGTATCACAATCGCTACCTTATCCATTCGCGCGTACCTTATTATATTATATCCACCTTTAATGCCTGTTTGTCTAACGTCAGTTCACCCAGTCTCACCTTCACGATCTGGTTGTCGAGTGATGCGTCAGCTTTCTGAGCAGGCAGTTCCACACGGATATAATTCCGCGTAAAGCCATGCATCGCCCTACCACGAGGAGCCTTTTCAAACAAGACCTCTGCCTCCTGCCCAATATAATTCCTGTAGAAAGCCTCTGTCTTCTGATCCGACAGCTCCAGCAAACGCTTAGAGCGCAGTTTCTTGTCCTGTTCACTCACCACATAGGGAATCTTCAATGCTGCCGTCCCTGGTCGTTCGGAATAGGGAAACACATGCAGTTGGGTCACATCCAACTCGCTGAGGAACTCATAGGTCTCTTCAAAGCACTCCGGCGTCTCACCCCGGCAGCCAACCATTACGTCGACACCAATGAAGGCATCAGGCATGCTCTTCTTTATCCTATGAATCTTGTCGGCAAATAACTGCGCATCATAATGGCGGTGCATCAACTTCAGCACCGCATTACTACCACTTTGCAACGGAATATGGAAATGCGGCATAAACGCACGACTTCCAGCACAAAAGTCTATCAGTTCATCAGTCAACAAATCTGGCTCCAATGAACTAATCCTGTAACGGCTGATACCTTTTACACCGTCAAGAGCCTTCACCAGGTCGATAAACCGTTCTCCTGTCGTCTTGCCGAAGTCACCGATGTTCACACCGGTCAACACGATCTCCTTGCCACCTTCCTGGGCAGCCTCCTCTGCCTGATTGATTAGCGAAGCAATCGTTGGGTTTCTGGAGAAGCCACGGGCATAAGGTATCGTACAATACGTACAGAAATAATCGCACCCATCCTGAACCTTCAGGAAGAAACGCGTACGATTTCCCTTCGAACAGCTCGGTGCAAAAGTCCTGATGTCCTTCGTCTTCTGGCGATAGGCTTTCACCTCGTTATGGGTAGATTCCGTTTCCCTCCTACTCCAAGCGTCGCTCAGGAACTGCACGAGACTTGCCTTCTCATTAGACCCCAATACCAAACTCACGCCCTCTATGCCAGCCACCTCATCAGCCTCTAACTGTGCATAGCATCCTGTTACCACGACAAATGCACCTGGGTTCTCCCTTACCATCCTTCGTATTGCCTGACGACATTTCTGGTCGGCGACCTCTGTCACAGAACAGGTATTGATGAGGCAGATATCCGCCTGTTCTCCTTTATGCGCAGTCCGAACACCTAACTCATGAAGCATCTTTCCGAAGGTAGATGTTTCTGAGAAGTTCAATTTGCACCCAAGGGTGTAAAAAGCAGCCGTCTTGCCGTGAAAGGCAGATGTATCTATCATGTCTATAAAACTGGTATATGTTTGCGGGCACAAAGTTACATCTTTTTTCTGAAAAATAGCCATTTTTTTGCATTTATTCGAATGAGTGCAATTTTACACCATTTTTTAACATTTCATAATTAGCTGATTTATAAGATATTACGAAAAAGTTACAAAAAAGAGCAAAAAAAAAACTAAAAAAATGATACGCCGTATAAAAAAAATGTCTAACTTTGCAGCGTTTTAATAAACAAATGATTGTTTTACAGATTTAAAAGCTTAGAAAAAATGAAGAAATTAGTATTTATGTTCGTAGCTGTTGCAGCTATCTCTTTCGCTTCTTGTGGTAATCAGGCTCAGCCTGCACAGGTAGACACCGACTCTATCGAGGAGGTTGTTGACAGCGTTGTTGACAGCGTAGCTGTTGATTCTGCTGCTGTTGATTCTACAGTTGCTGAGTAATTAGTTAGTAACTTACGAACTAATTGAGAGAATTTGGAAGGCCGCAGGACGTGAGTCCCGCGGCCTTTACTTTTTGTGCATGTTTCTACTCCCTACCTAATGCCACATAAAAAAATCCCGAAGTTAGACTCCGGGACACTGTTATAATAAATAATGATGCCTTACAGCAGTGATTAATTATTAATTGTTTGATTTAAAAAAGTTCGTGGATTATGCCTCGGCGGGAGCCTCTTCCTCTGCGGGAGCAGCGTCAAGAGCCTCAAGCACCTCAGCCTCGTCAGCAGCCTCCTCAGCAGCGGAAGCAGCGGCAGCCTTAGCGTCGGCAGCAGCACGGATGGCCTCCTCAGCCTCAGCAGCAGCCTTCAGCTCAGCAGCATTCTCTGCAACAACCTTCACAGGGATGGTCACTGTCACCTCCTTGTGGAAGTGTACGAGAGCCTCATAGTCGCCAATCTTCTTGGCATCCTTCATGGTGATGATCTTGCGATCAACCTCCTTGCCGAGCTTAGCAAGCTCCTCAGCAACCTGGGCGGCGCCGACAGAACCGTAGAGCTGACCAGTAGCGCTAACCTTAGCAGCAATGGTAAGAGCCACACCCTCAAGAACAGCTGCGCGCTCCTCAGCTGCAGCCTTTTGGGCAGCCAGCTTGTGAGCCTGCTGCTTCAGGTTCTCGGCGAGTATTTTCTTGGCTGAAGGCGAAGCAATCACACCCTTTCCCTGAGGAATGAGGTAATTACGGCCATAGCCAGACTTAACGTTCACAATATCGTTCTTAAATCCCAGACCGATAATATCTTCTTTCAGAATAATTTCCATAACTTGCGTCCTCCTTGTTTTACTTCATCAAATCGGTTACGTAAGGCAGCAGTGCAATCTGGCGGGCACGCTTCACGGCCTGAGCCACACGACGCTGATATTTCAGAGAGGTACCTGTGATACGGCGGGGAAGAATCTTACCCTGCTCGTTAAGGAACTTCTTCAGGAACTCGGGATCCTTGTAGTCGATATACTTGATTCCGCTCTTCTTAAAGCGGCAGTACTTCTTCTTCTTCGTATCGATAGAAGGAGCAGTCAAATAACGGATTTCTGTGTCCTGTGCCATAATTTAAGCCTCCTCTGTCTTTGCGCCAAGCTTGTTGCGGCGCTTCTCAGCGTACTCCACAGCATACTTGTCAAGTTTAACTGTCTGGAAACGGATCACCTTCTCGTCACGACGATAGGCGGTCTCCAGTGACTTAATCACTTCCGGCTCTGCCTTGAACTCAATCAGATAATAGAAACCTGATGACTTCTTCTGAATGGCATACGCCAGTTTCTTCAATCCCCAGGCCTCTTCGCTAAGGATCTCAGCCCCTTTATCGGTGAGAACCTTCTTGATCTTTTCGGCCGTTTCCTTTGTCTGTTCATCAGACAAAACGGGAGTCAAAATGAAAACGGTTTCGTATTGATTCATACTGAATTAAAATGTTTATAAATGTTATTTTGCAAAATGCGGGTGCAAAGGTACGAATATTAATTGAGAATTGACAATTGGCAATTGATAATTAACCAAATCCTTAACAGAATTTAATATTTTTCGCCCGATTTTGTAAGTTTCACATGCAGAAAGATACCTATAACGATGATCAGCAACCCAGTGAGCAAGACAAGATTATGCCCTGTCCAGCCTACCAGATAGCTCACAATCAGAAAGAGGGCGCCGGCCAAGACCAGCGCCACTCCCATCAGATTTCTCAGTTTATTCCTCATCAGGCGTGATGAGTTTGTAACCCTTGCCGTGGATATTAATAATCTCAATCTGCGGATCATCCTTCAGATGCTTACGCAGCTTGGTGATGTAGACATCCATCGAACGGGCATTGAAATAATTATCGTCAATCCAGATCGTCTTCAGAGCGAAGTCGCGCTGCAGGATCTCGTTGGCGTGGCTGCAGAGCAGGGCCAGCAGTTCATTCTCCTTCGTGGTCAGCTTGCGCAGTTCGTCACCGAAACAAAGCAGTTGCTTCTGGGTGTCGAAGGTGAACTTACCAATATGGTAGACGGTGCTCTCTTTGTTCTTCTTACCCTTGGTACGGCGGATGATAGCCTCAATACGGAACACAAGCTCCTCCATAGAGAAAGGCTTGGTGATATAATCGTCGGCACCAATCTTGAATCCATCGAGAATATCCTCCTTCAACGTCTTGGCTGTCAGGAAGATAATGGGGATGTCCTGATTAGAGTTGCGGATTTCCTTTGCCAAGGTGAAACCATCCTTCTTGGGCATCATCACATCAAGCACACAGATATCGAACTTGGTCTTCAGGAAGGCCTTGTATCCTGCCTCACCATCAGCACAGAGTTCTGTGGTGTATCCTTTGGCCTGCAGATACTCACGGAGCAGCATACCGAGGTTCTCATCGTCCTCGCAAAGCAAAATTTTCAGTTTGTCGTCCATAATCTTTTCTATTTAAATTGTTAATACTATAAATTGATTCTTAATCGTTTGTCTCTTGTAAGATCGGCAATGAGATCGTAAACGTCGTACCCTTTCCAAGCTCACTCTCACACTTGATGTCTCCTTCGTGCAGATTGATGATCTTCTTGACATAAGCCAATCCAAGACCAAAGCCCTTCACATCGTGGACATTACCCGTATGGACACGGTAGAACTTCTCGAAGATCTTCTTCACATTCTCTTTCTTAATGCCAAGACCTGTATCGCGGATACTCAGGCACAAGCGGTCTTTCTCATTCCAGGTCCTGATATAAAGGTCGAGCGGCTCGTCGGGCTTGCGATACTTGACCGCATTATCCATCAGGTTGGTGATGGCATTCTGGAAATGCACCTCATCGACATAGATGGCAGAATCGACAGCCTCAATCTCAGTATAGATCTTTCCTCCAGTATGCTCCACACGAAGGGAGAATGTGCTGGCAATGCTCTCCACCAACTCGTTGAGGTCGAGTTCCTTTTTCTTAAACGAGGCTGTCTGCCTGTCGAACATAGACATCTGCAACACCTTTTCCACAAGGAATCTCAGGCGCTTTGACTCATCATTGATGACACCTCCGAGATGCTTCATCATCTGAGGACTCTTGTTCACAGACTCATCGTTGAGCATCTGAGCAGCCAGCGAGATACTGGAGATAGGCGTCTTCAATTCATGGGTCATATTGTTGATGAAGTCATTCTTGATCTCCGTATACCGCTTCTGACGGAAGATAATGAAGATGGTGAAGATAAAGGTAATCAACAGTACGATGGTGAAAATCATCGAAGGTATCATGAAACGTACACTCGAGAAGATGTAGGAGTTCATGTCTGGGAAATGAATCTTCACCACTCCCATCTTCGGCGAGGGGTCGTGGTCGAACAACGTCTGCTTATAGATATGCTCCCTACCCTCGTCGGTAAAATCCGGACAACGGTACACCTCACGGCCATCACTCGTCTCAACCGTAAAGTGATAAGGGATATTGATGCCGTTGTTCAGCAGCTCTACCTTGATATCACGATCCAACAGGCGGAAGTTGACACGTTCCTTCAAAGGCTTGTCGGATGCTGTATACAAGATATTGTAAACCACCTCGTCGAGCAATGCCTTCTGATAGACATAGCGGTTACGGACTATCTCCTGGAGCGACTTAGAGGCTTCAGAGATACTACTCTTGTCAGTCCGGAGAATCATGGCCTTAGGGACATTGGCGGGTTTGATGGCAAACGTCTTCAATTCGAAACTTGAATAGACCGTCCCGTCGTCAGCAGCCACAGCAAACTGATGAGACTGTTTCGTTGTACCGTCCAGTCCATCCACCATCATTGAATCTTTACTGAAAGCCCTACGTTCCGTTTCTTTTATATCCTTTTCCAGATAACGTCTTGTCTCGTTCACCTCCAAGTTACGAGATGCCTGATAGAGGCTGCGGTACACCGATTCGTCAAACTGCTCCTTCTTCATCTTAGCCATTTGCTCGATGTAGGAGAGCTGCATAAAGAGCAATCCCACGAAGGAGAGGCCCATTATCGTTGCGATGATCCAAATCGTACTTTTCTTCATTCTGATAGTCAATTATGGATGCAAAGATAGGGCATTTCTTAATAACAAAGCCATGTTTTGTTAACTAATTACCCTAAATTTAACCGAATTAACAGAAATCAAAAAGTTTAATTAAACATATTCAATTATCTAAATTTTCAGACATAAAAAAGCCTCACCTGATTAGGGCGAGGCTTTACGCATTCTTCGTTATTCCTTTATTTCTCTTCTATAACAGAGAACGTCAACTTCTCATAACCTTCGAAATCATCGAACTGGATCTGGAAATCTGCATACAGATAGTAGTTGCCACCCGTATTATGTGAATCTGATATAGAATTACTCTTTGCCAAAGCATTGAGAATCTTATTATACACCACCTTATCATTGTTGTCGTCAGGAATCTGGATAGCCATCGAAGTGACGACACCATTCACGATTTTATAAGTATAGTCACCTCCTGCATACAACTGGAAATCATCAGTCTCAAGAATGGTCTCCAATTCACCCACCTTCTCCTTCAACTCATCGAAGGACAAGTTTACGTGGTTAATTGGCACACGGTTCTCGTCCAGCTTAATATAAGTGGTATCAACATCACTTGTGTTGGCTGCTTCTTCTGCCGCATTTAGCGTCATTGTACCCAGGAACATCAACATTCCTGCAAGTAGCATTTTCTTCATATTTTTCATCTCTTTCATCTCTCTCTTCATTAAATTCGAGTGCAAAGATAGTAATTTATAAGATACGCACCAACGGTTTGGTACTTAAAATATATAAAAAATGGGAAGAAAGTGTACTTTTTGACCAAAATCAACCGCTTTGTGGTGTCATTTTGCCACAAAGCGGTTGATTTCTTATACCATTTTATTATTTCAGAGGTTTAATCACAAAAGTGAAATCATAATCCTTATAAGGCATCTGATACTCCTGTCTTGGCCATGCTCCCCATGAGTTCACACAGCCCAGGCCAAACTGGCGCTGCTGGATGAACACCTGTGTCTTGCCAGCAGGAATGAGGTCACCACTGTGATGTCCCCATGCCTTGTCCTTGTGCATACCGTCGTCTAACTGATCCATTGTATATGGCAGGGCGCTGGCTTCCATCGGGGCATTGCTATAGAACTGCAGGCCCTTGCCATTGGCATCAACGACGCTGAACCAGCGAACGTCAATATGGTTGCCCGACTCCTGCGGACGCACATACTCAAAGTACTCGTCCTGTACCTTATTACTATATACACCAATGAATTCAGAAGAATGGCGGTCACAATAATTCTCTGCAGGACCACGGCCGTAATACTCTATTCGATCGTACTGCTTAGGCATCTGCAAGGTCATACCGTAGCGGAACATGTCGCTGACTTTGGCCTCCTTATCGGTAGTAAGATGTTCGCGAACGATGATCTCGCCATCAGAGCCAAGGGCATAGGTCAGGGCGAGCTGGGCTTTCTGGTCGGGCATATCAATGTTCACAAGAACAGCATTGTCCTTTGCTTCGACGCTCTTCACCTTCATCTGCGGATTCTTCCATGTGGCAAAGCGGCGCTGCAGACCAGCTCCATAGTCATTGTCGGTAGGAGCACGCCAGAACTCTGGCTTGATGCTCTCACGGAACTGCAACATGTCCTTGCCGTCAACGGTGAGATAGTCGATAAGACCCGACCACTTGCCAACATAAATGTCGGTACCTCCTGCTGAGAGTTTCACGTAGCTGTTGGTCTCTTCCTTAGTCACGCTGACACCCTCTGGGGTCTTCAACTCTGGGAACTTATAATCGTTCACGCAGAACTGCTGGCGAGCCAGCACCTGGCCCTTGTCAATGAGGGGCTGTGCCTCCTTGGACTTGAACTGGAAGATGACAAATATCTCATTGTCGCCATGATGTCCCGTCACCCGCTGGATGGTCTGCATCAGCTGCTCGTCAATAATGAGCTTGCGCTGCTGAGGCTGTATGCCACTGATGTCAATCTTGCCACCATGTCCGAAAGTCATACCAGCAGGGCGTCCGGGGTTGTCATGATGATGTCCGCCAGCACCGCCCACGAACCACTCTAACTCCATGTCATCGAGTGTCTTGAAGAAGTTCTCGTTGTAGATTTCAAACTTTCCTTCCTTCAGGCCCTTGTCTGTCACCCAGATATTCTGATAGTAATAACCCACTTCGTAAGCATGGGGATTCAGACGACGGTCTGGAGCTATAACACCATTACAGTTGAAATTGTAATCAGAAGCGGGGTACTTACCATAGTCGCCTCCGAATGTAAAGATAGTACGGCCAGTGATAGGACTCTTGTCGCGCATGCCCTGGTCAACAAAATCCCAGATATAGCCGCCCTGGTACTTCGGTTCCTTACGGATCAGGTCCCAGTACTCCTTGAATCCACCCATCGAGTTACCCATCGCATGGGCATACTCACATTGGATCAGCGGACGGGGATTATTGCCCTTGCAATAACGCTCGCACCAGCCGTAGTCAGCATACATCGGGCAGGTAATATCGGTATAGCCACCGTCGTAGGGCGCGCGCTCATACTGAACGGGACGGGTCTTGTCATACTGCTTGATCCAGGTGTAGCACTTCTCGAAGTTAGGACCGAAGCCAGCCTCGTTACCCAACGACCAGACGATGATAGACGGATGGTTCTTGAAGGTCTTGACATTAGCCTCATTACGCTCCATGTGCATCAGTTCAAAGTCAGCACGTTTAGCCAAAGTATGCTCGCCATAGCCCATACCGTGGCTCTCAAGGTTGGCTTCAGCGGTGAGATACAGACCATATTCATCGCAGAGGTCATACCAGCGCGGATCGTCGGGATAATGACAGGTACGCACGGCATTGATGTTCAACTGCTTCATGATCTTGATGTCCTGGATCATACGCTCCACAGAGACGATATAGCCACCATCAGGATCCAGCTCATGACGGTCAGCACCTTTTATTAATATAGGCTGGCCGTTAACCAGGAGCTGGCCATTCTTGATCTCCACCTTGCGGATACCGATACGCTGGCGGATAGACTCAACGAGTTTGTCACCATCGTAAAGAGAGATAATGACCGTATAAAGGTTAGGCGTCTCAGCCGTCCACTTCTGAGGATTGGGAATCAGCGCTTCAGCTTCTCCCTTGCCGTCACTCTTGATCACCAACGGCGAGATCTGGCGGGCTTCCTTGCCGTCAGGACCAGTCAGACTGACCGTGAATTTCTTTCCCTTGGCACTTGGGGCATCCAGCACGATGTTGATCTTACCATTCTCGCCAACGAGGTCGGTTGTGACGGTGATGTCCTGGATATGCACCTTCGGGCGGGCATAGAGATAGACTTCGCGGGCGATACCCGTAAAGCGCCAGAAGTCCTGGTCCTCCAGATAGGAGCCGTCGCACCAGCGCATAATCTGCATGGCGATGAGGTTCTGGCCAGGCTTCAGATACTTCGTGATGTTGAACTCAGCAGCCACCTTCGAATCTTCTGAGTAGCCGACGTACTTACCATTGACCCAGACAGAAAGGTTACTCGTGGCAGAGCCCACATGGAAATACACCTCTTGACCTTTCCAGTTGGCAGGCAGGTCGAAAGTACGGCGATACGAGCCCGTGTAATTGTTGGTCTCACCGATATAAGGGGGATTGTTATCAAAAGTGGTACACCAGGCATAGCCGGCATTCTTGTAGATCTTGTCGCCGTAGCCGTTCAGTTCGAACAGTCCAGGCACAGGAAAATCCACCCACTTTGAGTCATCATACTTCAGTCCGAAGAAATCCTTCGGCGCATCCTGATGATTCTTCACGAAGTTGAACTTCCACATACCCTCCATAGAGAGGTAGCGTTCCGACTGCGTCTTGTCGCCTTTAGCCTTTTCCTCACTTTCAAAGGCGAAGAAATGCGCGTGGCGAGCCTCACGATTCACTTGGTTGACTGCGGGGTCTCCCCACACAGGAGTCTTGTCTGCGGCAAAGGCAGATGCCGATGCCAGACAAATCATTGCTAATAGTACTTTTCTCATGTTGTTATTAGTTATTTATTCGTAATTGTCATTCACAGGTAACCACAATTTGATGGTGCAAAGATACGAAATAAAGTCTATATATCCAAATTATTTCCACTTTTTTATAGTATATCCTTTACACCTTATTATATTATATAACTGGAACTTCCATTGCTATAAGCAAATCATATTCTTCCCAGATAGGGATGATACAGATGGAGTGCTTTCTCCTGACGGAGACCTGTTATAGAAAGAATAGCTTTTTTCTGTCATATGTCTGTTATCTTCTTTTTGAACTGTTGCATAATACGCAACAGTTGCAAAAATCAGTACACTGCACCTTTGTTTGCCATTCTTGATTGCTCTTGGTTTCTATTTATTGCTGCAAATTTACTTATTTTTATTGAGTTTTGAGCAGAAATCATCCAAAAAGTGCAAAAACGAAATGTTTTTCACATCTTTTGGCTTTAAAAAGAGTACAATATATGGAATAAAACCCTACCTTCCCACCCAGAACATCAAAGAAGCACATGGGATCAGAACGATATGTTTCCTTCATTGTTTCTCAGATAGTCTCGATGGGTTGTTCAGAGGGTTTGAATGAGTTGTTCAGAGGGTCTCTACATCCATATAGGGACTATCTGGATGAGGTGAAGGAACTATCTCAACGAGGCGTTAAGACTATCTGCGCTCGGCTTGGTCGCTTGGCTAGTCCAAGAACAGGGCGAGACCATGCATCATATGGGATGTATATTATAGCGAAACAAAAAGGAAACATAGCCGTCCGTGCCGTTTTGGCAGTTATCTTATTGATTACTAAGCAGGTAAAGAGGGCTATGTCTGCTTAAAACTGTGCCGTAAGTGTGCCGTCACCATGCCGCCTCGTCAGCGTGTCATTATGATTCCGCATATCATGCTGATCAATTGGTTCTTATAATTCGGCGGTCGAAAACAGCCGAATTGAAAAATACTTGTTATATGCCAACCATATACTATTGAACTCGAACTTGAACATTATGAATACAATATGCAAAATTTCAAAATCATCCGTCACCCGTCATAGGATACTTGTTATTACGTTGATATTCAGTGGTTTGAGAATGAATTTCAGAATCACAAACCTTCATTTATCCGTCACTTTTCCATCACTTATCCATCACTTTTCCGTCATTTTGGGGTTAAAAATGGGGAATTGCGTGCTGACGGGAGGCTATGGATGATTGTTTTAGAGGGTTTAAACCCAAAGACGCAAGGCTGGAAGCCGGGAGTTTGCAGCCTGGAAACCCTTCAATTCTCTCGAGAATTGAGAGGTTTGCAGCCTGCAAAGTTTTATTAAGTGGCTAGTATTCATTGAGTTTAGTGCCTTGAAAAGGCTAGATGACGGATATATGACGGAAAAGTGACGGAAAAGTGACGGATTGAGCGAATAGAAATTCCGTATAACCAATTGATTATCATACAGATTCTGAATAGACTATGACGGGTGACGGATAGAATCGAAAAAATCTTATTAAAAAATTTGAAAATGGCGATAATCCATCGTCTGAAGGAAAAAGAGGGGTAAGTGTTTGGCGGATTGAAAAAAATGCAGTAATTTTGCATCGCATATAAAAAACCATTACATTATATATGAAGAAACTGATATCAACCATGATGCTGGTGCTGGTCGGCATGACGGCGCTGGCGCAGAACAAAAGTCAAAAACAGGTCGTATGGGAGAATCCATCGGCCTTTATGGGAGAATACAACTCTGAGTTTAAAATCACCAAGGTGGAACTGACGGAGACGGAAACCGTGCTGCACATCGTAGCCAACTACAGGCCTGGCTATTGGATTCGCTTTGCCAAGGAGTCGTTCGTGAAGACGCCTGATGGCACGAAGTACGGCATCACGGGTGGCGAGAAGACCAATGAGAAGGAGGCTGACCTACAGCTCGACTCGCTCTTCTGGATGCCTGAAAGCGGAACGGCCAATCTGGCACTTCACTTCAAGCCCGTACCCCTCGACACCAAGGAGATGGACTTCCTGGAGAGCTACAACGACGGCGACTTCAAGTTCTGGAACATCTGCGACAGCAAGACGAAGAAGAAACTGGAGCTGCCTGACGACTGGAAAAGCGTGAAATATGCGAAGGACGAGACGCTGCCCGCCGCCAAGATCGATAAAGGTGTGGCTACCATCAAGGTGAAGATGCTGGGCTACAAGAAGGGCATGGATCTGGATTTCTTTGTGGGCACCTTTGTTCCATTAGGCTCCAAGGAACGTTTCGACAAGACTTTCCGCTTTGCCGATGATGGCACCGTGAAGGCAGAGGTCCCCCTGCGGCTGACTCGCGAGGTGACGATTGGCGTGCAAGGATTGGCTTTCGGCAACATC
>Ga0265298_10002719_pt1 | contig 24203 bp, 19 predicted proteins | sample AusTroGonzalo_MG_3_FD_193486 | JGI IMG/M metagenome (GOLD analysis project Ga0265298, IMG submission 193486) | Bovine rumen microbial communities from tropical cattle in Woodstock, Queensland, Australia - Gonzalo_01 | ecosystem: Host-associated > Mammals > Digestive system > Stomach > Rumen ...
TGAATGTCGGAATCGCATTGAATATTTAAATTCTTCCATACTGGAGCGGACTTATACGCCGAAACAGCATCACATGGCACATAAACCGTGATGTCAGCCCCATCGTTATAGAATGTAGGATATATACTGATCACTCCATCATAATTATATACGGCTTCAGCAGCAAGTGCAGGAGGTGTTTTTGCCAAACATGTAATAGTAGTTAAATTTCTACATTCATAAAATGCACCACCCTCTATTGAGGTAACACTGCTCGGAATAGTAATGGACGAAAGACCACTATCTTCCTCAAAAGCCCGTATTCCTATTGAAGTAACAGTATTAGGAATAGAAATTGAAGTAACTAAATTTTCAAATTCTCCCAAGGCCTCTTCACCAATAGAAGTAACAGAAAAAGTATTATTTCCCAATGACACAGTATTAGGTATCTCAATAGAACAAGGGAATAAATTTTTAAAATAATTTTCATCCCATTCCCCTACAGTTACCTCATTCTTATTTAATACTGCATAAATAATTCCTTTTTGACTAAAAACTAATCCGGCTCCTGTTAAATCTACATCGCTTCCAATTGTTAAAGAAGATAATGGATAAGGCTCTTGATCCATCTCCACATCCAGATTCACAAGAAGAAAAGCACCTTCTCCAATAGAAGTCACACTATTAGGTATTGTTAGAGAAGTCACTCTTCCACAAAAACCAAATGCAAAATCACCAATAGAAGTGACAGTATTAGGAATTGTTACAGACACTAAGTCTGCATGAAAACTAAAAGCCTCATGCCCAATTTTCGTAACTGTATAAGACTTTCCATTAATCGTAACAGTACTTGGAATATTCGCTACTTCTATGTCACTTCTTGCACTAGTTAAAGTAACCGTTCTGCCATCAGGATTAATTTCAAATTCATAATCAGAGAGTTCGCTTCCGCCTCCTATGCTTTCAATATGTTTGAATTTGCCCCAGACAGAATGAGTGTCATAGTAATTCTTGCTATCAGCAGGAACATACAAGGTTCCATTATAGTTTGAGAACGAATCAGAGTATGCCGAAGGAGGATTTGTCGCTTTACACGTCACACTCGTCAACCTGTCGCATCCATCAAATGCCCCGTTCCCAATTGACTTCACACCGCTACCAATTGTTACCGACTCCAAATTACCACAATCGTAAAAGGCATAAGGAGCTATTGATGTAACACCATCCCCTATCGTGACAGTCTCTAACGAAGATGTGTTGAATCTCCAGTCTATCGCTCCTTTCACCGAATTTGGAATAACCAAGTCAGTTAGCGGTGAGCCATTGAGATAAAGACGACTCCAACTGCCTCCGTTCAAAGACACGTTACAGAAACTTTCCGCACTGGCAATCTCGAAGCGGTCTATGTCAAATGCATTTTCTCCAATATATGTGATGGTGGAAGGGATTTTTATTGAATTAACATCCAAATAAGAATACTCAGAATAACTGTAATCATAAGTTGCTCTACCACTTACAAACGCATAATCGGAAATACCCGTCACCGTATATGTTGTTCCATTATAGGTAACCTGACTTGGAATCACCACGTCTTCGGGAATCGTTTGTTCTTCACGAGACGTATAAAACGAGGTGATGCAATAGTCAATGGAATTATAATAACATTCCGTATCCTCGGTTCCGTGAGTCACCCAAACGGTTCCGTTAGACTTAATTTCATAGAACAATCCGTCTTTTTGGAAAGTTGTGACAGAACCAGAAACAAATGTCGCCACATACGACTGATTCTTCGAAACCGTCACCCGACGAGGATTGTCGGTGTTGCCGTCGTCCCAACTCGAAAATACATATCCCGAATTAGGAGTCGCCTTAATGGTGATTGTTTCGCCTTCCTCATATTTTCCGCCACCGCTCACAGAACCATACGATGATTTGTTTGCAGAAACCGTCACAGTATATAATGTAGATATGTTCGGCTCAGCATATTTTGGAGAAGAAGTCACAGAGACATTGATATTTCCATTTTCAAAATAAAGCGCCCAATCGTCTATTTCAGATTCTGCAAAAAGGCAATCAACCCACGTCGCAGAACCAATAGGATCCGTTCCATTTTCCAACGGGTACGAGAATTTGTAATTTACTCTATCGCCTGATTTTATATTTTGGGCAAAAATAACAGCTTCTTCCGTCGTCGGTTCAAAATAATGACCGTCGTACTGTTGCGACTTGTCAGCCAACATATAACTCAGTTCAACAATATCGGCACGGGCAATTCCCGAAAATTCCACATTTGCATAGTAACCTTCGGCAGCGTCGTTAGAGTTAGTGCTACTGCCCTGATAATGGTACACATAATGACCATCTTCTTCGGCTTCCTCTTGATATACAAGAGTAATTGCGTCCTCGTAACCTGTAGCATCTTCATAAACCACTGACAAGTTTGCATCCGAAATCACATACGGCTCAGTAGGATCAAAGCCATAATCCATTGAGGTTCCAGCATATTCAAACGACAGAACAAGAGCAGCATCAGTCAAATCAATTTCTTGTTTATAATACTCGCTCCATGTAGTGGTATTGTCAATAGGAATCACGCCATATAAAGAAAAACGCTCGCCTTTCACCACATCAACACTCAACACGGTTTGGGACAATTCAGCCCACCAATTGGCAGTTTCCCGTTGATCGACAATCATCACCTGCAAACGTCCGGTGTTGCTTGACACGCCCGACAAAGACACAGCAAACATATCTCCGATTCTCGGATAATACGAATAGAAATCCACTGCATCCAATATTCTGTCAATACTTCCTTCCTGCCATTGAATAGATTCGTCATATATATCTTTTGCACCATACTCATTATAACCAATTTCAATAGTCTGAGCTTCGGTGAAATATGCCATGATGTCAATATTGGACGTAACCGTTATGCGAAGAGGATTGCTCATTTTGCCACCGCTCCAACCAGCAAAAACATACCCCGGTTTTGGCGTTGCCGTAAGTACTGCGATTTCCCCTTTTTCATATTTTCCGCCACCGCTCACCGTACCTAATGAAGATACTGACGAAACCGATACGGTGTACAAATCTTCCACAGAAGACTCTCCCAAGTATGAAAATTCAAAGTTCGAAAAGTCAAGTTCCACATTCCTTACATAAGTACGGTCCTCCCACGGATACATGCCATAATTAAAATCAACTGCCGCATCATAATCTTCCATTTCGAAGGAGAACAGCAATCCCGGTTTGTCAGAATCGGTTTGATAGAATAATCCTTCATCTGTTTTTATAAAACCTTCCGAGGCAAGGGTCTCTATGGTAAAAATAAATTCTGCTGAAAATTGTTCTCCTGCGGTAACATATCCTACCGTTTCAAATTCCGAATTTTCGCACCAATAACCTGCTGTTGCCTGTTGGTCAACAATACCGACATTCAAGTAGCCATCGGCATTACTTGTACCCGTAACCTTCAAAGCAAATTGCTGGCCCTTTTGAGGAACCCATGCGTCCAAACCTGCATAATCGCCTTGTTCCACGAAGAACGATTCCACAGCTTCAGTAATCATTGACTGGTATCCATCTTGCCACGTATATGAGACTTCTCCGGTTCCATCGTCACCATTACCATAAAAGTTATAAGGCAGAGTGATTTCTTTTGGATTATCTCCATGTGGAGTCTGTGGTTCACTCATTGCCTCAATTGCTTTATACAATCTGTCAGTTGCTGCATTTACCTCACTTTGAGTAGCATAAACATTATCATATATTTCACTACCATTCTCCCAAGCACTTAGGAACTCGTTATATACAAGCTGCGAAATACAATCTCCGCATGTTCCTATTCTGATGTTTCCATTTTCAATCTCTTCAGAGATAGATATCTCACACACAGACAACAACAACATTAATTCCTCTTTGTCCACTTCTTCTGACGATGAAAAATTCGGTATCCCATATCCTTTATCAGCACCTATGGAAAATTCATCTCTAGAACATAGATCAAGAACTATCTGCGAAGTTTCAGATAGAGAATTAGCGAAGAGAACCACATTATATCGATGTTCATAAGAATTAGCATTTAGCAAAATCGGCAATGAACCTTTTATTGAAAAAGTTTCTCCTTTTTCAATAAAATCACTTATTTGAATAAGCCCATCACCGTCTTTCGTGCACAAATTCGTTGCGTAAGCCTTGGGATACGCATAAGAAGAGCCATCCCAAAGTGCTATCTGTAAATCATAAATGTCTTGTGTAGCAGTACCTTCAATTTTAAAATTAAAATAATCTGATGTTGTAGCTTGATAATCATAATTTAAATTGAAACTTGACATATATTGAGAAAATAAATCTTCGGAATTCCCGTGGTATTCCAAAGCATACGGATTACAATACTCGCTCAAATCACCAAGATACTCAAATTTGAATACAGAGAATGCAAAATCAACAGCTTTCGCATTTGACGCATCATAATTTGGGTTCTCACCGTCGTTATATTCCGTAGCCGCAATAGTATCAGCCAACTCATACGCAAACACTAATTCAGGAGTGTTGGTTTTAGCCTCAGGAAATTCCTCTGTGCCTAAAGCCGTAATTGTTAAAACAACGTTTCCTTCAAATTCTTTACCCGATTCTATGAAATCAGTCTCCGCTCCATCTTGAGTAACTGTCATATCTCCGAAAGATGAATTTTTGAAGAACCAACCTACTGCTTCTGTTTGATCAACAATACCAACTTTAAACTTACCTGATGCAGTACAAGTTCCTTTCACAGTTAACTTATACACCTGCTGCTTTGCAAACTGCCATGTTGTATATCCAGCAATATCAGTACCATAAAACGCTTGAACACTTTGTTTAATAATTGCAGCATTACCTCCCTGCCAAGAATAAGCAAGTGCGTCATCCTTAACATCAGGTGTGTTATGATCTGGATCGGAACCATTAGCGTATTTGTTGAATGGCAAAGAAACTGTTGTTCCATCATCAGTTGTCGTAATCGTCATTGGATCCCCTGCCATGGCAGCAAAACTCAATACTGTAGCGATTAAAAATAAAAATACTTTTTTCATAAAATTAACTTTTTACACCAATGTCTTTTTGAATGGGTAAAAATAGAAAATTAATCCGAAAAATAATTTGTTTTTTCCAAAAAATATACATCCGAGCGGACATATTGTAAATACTACACTATGGGGCGATATTTTTTTATTCAATTCAAAATTTTCCCCTGTATTTTATCAGCAATTTCTTCCATCAGCCATTTGGGAGTTGAAGTGGCTCCGCAAATACCCACTGATTTGTGAAGAGTGAAGTTGATTTTGTCTAAATCAGTACTATGAGAAACAAAATAGGTATTTGCATTGATTTTCTTGCAAATGTCGAACAAAACTTTGCCGTTGGAACTTTTCTTGCCGCTTACGAAAATGATAGTGTCGAATTTTTGGGCAAATTGTATCAAATCGGCTTCACGATTGGCAACACGGCGACAAATAGTGTCGTGGCAGACAAAATCATCGTTCCCCACTGCCTTTGCCCGCGAAGCAATTGCTTCCTGAATAATCTTCAAATCGTGAATATTTTGCGTTGTCTGCGAAAACAGCACTATCGGACGAGAAAAATCAACAGAGTCCAAGTCTTCTATTTTATTGATAACAACCGCGGAATTATCGGTTTGTCCAAGTAGGCCAATAACTTCGGCATGTCCTGGTTTGCCGAAGATAAGCACTTGACCGTTTTTCTTCAGTGCCTCCTTATAGGCATTCTTTATCTTTTTTTGCAAGGCAAGCACCACGGGACAAGTTGCGTCAATAATCGTGATGTTGTTTTGCCGTGCTATCTCGTAGGTTTCGGGCGGCTCGCCATGGGCACGGAGCAACACGGTGCAATCGTGCAAATCTTTGAATTGCTCATACGAGATGGTAACCAAACCTTTGGCATTCAGACGTGAAACCTCAGCACCGTTATGAACAATGTCACCGAGACAATACAACGAGCCCTTTTCTTCGAGTGCTTTCTCCGCTTGATGTATTGCGTTTATCACTCCAAAGCAAAACCCCGATTTTGAGTCGATTTCTACAATTGTATCTTGCTTAGAATCCATTCTAACTGTCCTTCACGTGTCATATTGCTTGTGTCAACCAAGATTGCATCGTCGGCTTGTCTGAGCGGACTTTCCTTTCGTGTGGAATCAATGAGGTCGCGTTGTTTCAGGTTTTCCAGTATTTCGTCGAAATTCGCCTTGCCTTCTTTTTCCATAAGTTCGTCGTAGCGACGTTTCGCACGGATTTCGGGCGAGGCAGTCACAAAAAATTTGTAGTCGGCATTGGGAAACACCACCGTACCTATATCGCGACCATCCATTACCACATTGGCATTTTTCCCGTATTCCTGCTGCTTTTCAACCATTGCTTTTCGTACAAAGCCTACTTTGCTCACAAGACTCACGTCGTGGGCAACTTCCATGCTACGAATCTGTTTTTCTACATTAACGCCATTCAGGTATGTATCTTGCAGTTGCGTATCGCTATTCAAAGCAAAACTTATACTGATTTCACCAATCCGTTTTGCAAGATTTTCCTCATCAACCACGCTGTTTTTTATCAGATTGTTTTGTTGGCAAAAAAGCGTCACGGCACGATACATGGCACCAGTGTCAACATAGGTGAAGCCAAGTCGTTTTGCCAGCGACTTTGCTATGGTGCTTTTCCCGCACGATGAATGTCCGTCAATTGCGATTATCATAAGCAGATTTTTTATTTCGACACACAGAATATACTGTTTCAGCATTAAAAGCAAGGGTAAAGGCATTACGACCACCCGCGACATGTTGCTTCGCCCAACCGTACGAGATTTGGAAGCGAGAAAAATTCAATGCTAACCCAACATTGAGCCCAGTGCCTTTTTTCGACGTTCCAAACGAAAGTTCCTCGGATTTCTGATAATTGTAACCAAGCATTGCGACGATATTTTTCCCGATAAAAATCTCTGCGGAAACGTCAATATGTTTCAGAAATTTCTTTCCAAAGGTTACAAAACCTCGTTCTTCGTCATCAACATACAAGGAGGAATTTGTTTTTTTCTTTTTTTGTTCCACATTTGAAATGTCGAATTTCTGCAAATTCTCGTACGCAAAATTAAATTGCAACGGAGCGTGTTCCAACTTTTGGGAAATACCCAAATCAATGCTATACGGAATCGGCTCGCGATTGCCGTCAGTATAAGGTTTTAACTGCCAACCCACATTTCTCAACGCCAACGAGGCACATGTACGTTCTTTCTTATAGGTAATGCCATAGTCAAACAGCAATGCATACGACGAATAACTTTCCAAATACGAAAGCAACGGCTTTACGTTCGCGCCCACATACAAATGTTCTTTGATAGGATAAGACGCACCACAAATCAGCAGATACTCTTTCGGGAAAAAATGCCCCGTTTCCGTGCCCGATTCGTCGTATCCTTCGAACGTCCCATAACTGATGAAATGAATACCGCCAGCCATGGTGACCTTGTTCGAAAGCGTGTGGGCAAAGCCGATGGAGCCATATCCAATTCCCGATTCTTTTTGATGAAGCAAGCCATAATTTCCGGTTGCTTCGTTAGAATAAGAAGAATCTAACAGTGACGGATTTTTAAGAGCAAACGCCACTTTATTGTCAAGCTGTGTGATAATGTTTCCTCCAAACGCGTTCTCGGAAGCTGAATATGGAAGAGTGACGAATTCAAACGTGGATGCCCCTCCTATTTGAGCAAAAATAGAAACGGGAACACACAACAGAAAAAAAAGAATTCGTCTCATACAGTAACAATGACACAAAGAAAAAACGACAAATTTGCTTTTTTTATTTCATCAGTTTGCGGAATGATTTCTTCGCAAACTTCGGAAAATCTCTTTTTTCGCCCCAGAAATTTTTGCCAAGGCACTTTGTAGCAGCATTCTTCATTCCTCCGCCAACGCAATCCATTCGGCTTGCTTTCTTGGTAAAGAATGTTAGTCCCTCTATCATTGGTTTTTCCGATTTTGGGAAATAGCCACCTTCCACAGCAATTTTTCTGTTCTCAAGAATCAAGTCGTTCAAAGGCATTCTCACCGGACAAATGCTTGCACAGTTTGCGCACAACGAACACGCACTGCAAAGATGTGCGAATTGGTCAAAGCCACGCAAATGTGGCGAAATCACCGTTCCGATTGGCCCTTGATATGTGGTATCGTAGGTGTAACCACCAATGTTCTTATAAATAGGACAAGCGTTTAGGCACGCACCGCAACGGATACAAGACAAGGCAACACGAAACGTGTCTTGCTTATACAATTGTGTACGACCATTGTCGAGCAAAATCACGTACATTTTTTCCGGACCGTGAGATTCATTTGCTCTTTTCGGACCGCTAAACACCGAAGAATATGCCGTAATTGGCTGACCTGTACCATTTTGAGCCAAATGAGGCCAAAGCAAGCCCAAGTCTTTATACGAAGGAATTATTTTTTCAATTCCCGCAATGGCAATCTGAATTTTTGGGAACGAAGTTGACATCAACGCATTTCCCTCATTTTCGGTAACAGCAATGGCACCCTTGTCGGCAACAATGAAATTTGCGCCAGTGATACCAGCGTCGGCAGCAAGATATTTTTCCCGCAATTTTGCACGGGCAAGCATAGTCATTTCCTCAGCAGAACTTTCCAACGGAAATCCGAAATGTTTGTTGAACAATTCTGCTACATCGGCTTTGGATTTATGCATTGCAGGTGTCACAATATGATAGGGTTTTTCGCCAGCAAGTTGCACGATATATTCGCCCAAATCCGTTTCAACCGACTCCACGCCGATTTTTTTCAGATTCTCGTTTAACTCGATTTCTTCCGTCGTCATCGACTTGCTTTTGACCACGGATTTCACGTTGTTTTCCTTGAAAATCTCCGTTATATAAGCAATAGCGTCATCGGCAGTGCGAGCCCAAAGGACTTCGCCACCGTGAGCGGTAAAATTCTTTTCAAACTGTTGTAGATATTCCGACAAATGTTCGAGCGTGTGTCGCTTTATAGCGGCAGCTTTGTCACGGGCAGCCTCGCGATTCTGGTAGCGGGCAGAACCTTTTGCCACAGCGGCGTAATACTTGCCCATATTGAAACGTATCGTCTTCCGATGTTTCTCGTCAAAAGCAACACGCGCGGCATTTATCCTAAATTTTTTTGCTCTCTGATTGCCCATATCTTACAAATCAATTTTGTTGACTCTGTTGACGTGTCTGCCACCTTCAAATTCAGAATTCAGGAACATTTGAACAATTCTCCATGCTTCTTGAGCAGGAATGAATCTTGCAGGCAAGGCACATACGTTTGCGTTGTTGTGAGCACGAGCCAAACGAGCAATTTCCTCGTTCCAACAAAGAGCCGAACGAACGCCCTTATGCTTGTTCACCGACATATTCACGCCGTTGCCGGAGCCACACAACACCAATCCCACCGAATACGTCCCACTACTAATTGCCTCTCCTACCTTGTGGGCAAAATCAGGATAATCGACCGAAGCGTCGGAATTTGTTCCGTAATCAACTATTTCATACCCTTCTTGCAACAATTGCTTCTTGATGAATTCCTTCATCTGGAACCCAGCGTGGTCGCAAGCCATTGCTATCGTTGTTTTTTCCATTTTCCCTAAATTCTTTTGCGTTACAAAGATAGTTTTTTTTTAGAAGTCTTTTTAAGGACACCAAAAATAAAACCATAAAAACGCATGAAAAAGGAGGGAAACATTATGAAGAAAATTAGTAGAGCCGAAATGTAATGTAGCTCTACAACCCAACATCATCGGACAATCAACAATAGCGCAACGATAAACGTCACGGAATCATTACACTATCGGTTTCAATTCGATGGTCATTCCCAGTGCCGAAGCAATTCGGTACAGGGTTGAGACCTTGGGGTCAATCAGACCGTGTTCCATACGCGAAATGTAGGATTTGTTCGTGCCAATCCGTTCAGCAAGTTCTTGCTGTGTGACATGGGCATTTTTACGAACATCTTCTATCATTTGTCCCGTGAAGAACGCAAATGCACGTTCTTCCGCCTCAGCACGCGAAGCGGTGCCTTTCTTGCCAAATTGTGCATCAAGTTGTGCATCAATGTCAAACAATTCCATTTTTTCGTTTTTGTTCATAATACGCCTCCTTTAATTGTAATGCTTTCTTTATCTCATTCATTGGTGTCTTTTGAGTTTTCTTTTGAAAGCAATTAAACACTACCACTATGTTTCCTTCATCGAAGCAAAAAAATATTCTATATATGTTCCCATCCCAAAGTATCCGCAATTCAAACAAACCGTCCCGAATGAATTTCACATATTTTTTCGACAGTCGTTCCTGTGTCTTTAGAAGGAGCATACCGTATAATACTTTTTCTTGAGCTCCTGCATCAAGTGAGTCATAGAACTCCTTGTAATAGTTTCCGAATGCTTTTATCTCTCTTTCCATTGCTGCAAATATATATAAAAGTTTACAAGTTAGGCAACTTTTTGACGTTTTTTATTGGTTATAAAATTAAAGTACCCCTTACGGAGGATAAATTCGGCGTATCTTACCCTTATGAGGTTTTTCTATGACAAAAATAGAAAAAACATACATTTGTCAGTATTCCAGTAAAGAAATCTTTATCAACGGTTGTAAATAGACAGAGAACCGTGATGGTGGTTGTAGAGACGCCACATTGTGACGTCTCTACAACCCAAAACAAAAAAACCCGATCCTTGCGGGACCGGGTTTCCGTTTTTGATTTGTTCTATTTAGATTATTTCTTAACCCAAATGTTCAATACTAATTCATCTTTTTCTTCATCAAATGATACAACTTCGAAGAAACCTTGGCATTTAGCATTTTTGAAAGCGATAGTAGTTTTACCTTTCGTAACTGCTCTGTCGAATTCAACAACTGTCTTGTCAAAGTCAGCATCAGTTGCTTTGTCAAATGCATCTGACGTTGCATTTTTGATTTCAGCAAATTTAGTTTCAGAAGCTTGTGCTTTTACGATGTCATTGCCAGCTTCACTACCAGAAATGATTTGAACAGGGTTAATTCCTCTCCAAATGTTCTTTCCTTGTGCATCTACTTCACCCGTTTTTTCTGCAGATGAGAAGCAGAAAATTACGTTAGAAGCATCATTTTGCAATTCTGATTGTTTTTGAACACCTTTGTCAGATGTGTAGAAAGAACCGTAGTTATTAGAGAAATAACCACCCATTGTAATTTGTGATTGATCAAATTTTTCTGCTGTTTCTTCATCATCTTTACTACATGAAGCGAAAGCCATAAGACCAGCTAAACCAAGAGCTAAAAATTTTAATTTTTTCATAATACTTTTTTTGTTTAAATTGTTAATAAGTTAAATTTTTGACACCACAAAGATACACCTTTTTTTGAATGTGCAACAAAAGATGTGATTTTTTTCGTGAGATGATTTTATACATAATTATTATTGAACGGAAAATACGTCGGGGCATTATCAATAAATCTTGGGGCTGTCGTGTGCTGTGTGGCTGTCGTATTACGGCAGCCCCACAACATTTCGGCTGCCACAATGTGACAGCCCTACGACGTATGGCAGCCCGACATTAAACGAACCGAATTGTCACATCGTGGTGTCCGAATAAACAAACCGTAATGGTGGCTGTAGGGCTGTCGTACCACGGCAGCCGACAATTGTAAAATAAATGAAATTGTTTTACTCTCACCTTTGTGTTATTCACACATTCTATTGTCTATCATTCTGTTGGTATATTGCTGAATGAAGGCTTTCGTGTAACGTTCCATCGTGTCTTGTTCTGCAATACCGCTATTCAGCAAATCTGTCTTAAAATATCTGTCTTTCTTGAAGTTATACAGATTCACCGATGATTTTTCGTCAAATTGAAGAACATAATCCTTGTAGAAGCATTGGAAATTTTCGTTGGTATAATGTATTGCCATTTGCTGACGGCTTGTATCAAATACATTTTTGCCGAATGCACAAAAATCCGCAGGATACTTCAAATACGACAGCACCGACGGCAAAATGTCGGTTTGTTGTGCAATGGTGGTTGTGTCAAATTGTTGCAAGGAATTATCGGGACGATAGAAGAAAATTGGAATGGCAAATGCTCCAGGAGTGTTCTTGTATTCCTCTAAATACGCCACCGAAGCGTGGTCGGCAGAAAATACGAATAGGGTGTTTTTGTACCATGACATAGTCTTCGCATAGTCGAAGAATTTTCGTAACGCATTGTCGGTGTAGCCTATACATTCGTGCACAGGAAGCGGTCCCTTGGGGAACACGCCTTCGTATCGTTCAGGCACTTTGAACGGGTGGTGCGACGACAGGGAGAACACTGCAGTGAAAAAAGGTTCCTTGAACGTGTTCATTTTCTCGGCATAGAAATGGAAAAATTCTTCGTCCCAAATCCCCCAGATACCGTCGAAATCAGCATCGTTGTTGTATTCCGTCTTGCCAAAATAATCATTGAAACCAGCCAAATGCGTAAACGACTGGAATCCCATGGAGCCATTCGGCGCACCATGGAAAAATGCAGTGTAATAGCCCTCATTTCCAAGATATTGCGCCAAGCTACACGTCTTGTTGCTCGAATAATGCGACAGCACATAGGGAACTTTCACATAAGGTATTCCAGCGACAAGCGAAGGGATTGCATCTATCGATTTTCGGCCATTCGCATAGGCATATTTGAATACTAGACTATGTTCCATCAGGGAGTCAATAAACGGTGTATATCCCTTATAATCAGGAATATCCTTATTCAAAAAACCGACATATTCCCGTCCCCAACTCTCCAGAATGAAAATTACCACATTATATTTTTGCATTTCGACAGAATTGTCTGCCTGATGGTAAATTGAAAAATATGATTCCCTTTCGTCCTCGTCAAAATAATTCAGTCGTTGCAACCCCGATTTCCCAATGGTACGAATCAGTGAAAACGGCGTATTCTGCACGATAGCCATTTCATTGGGCTGGTTTACATATTCGCCCGCGTCGGCAAGTGAAATAGGTCGGGTGCTATGTCGAAATCCGCCCCGAACGCCGCCATAACAAAGAAACAACACAACGCACATTCCCACAACGGAAAAACCATAAAAACGTAGGTTGTTTTGCGTTGGTTCCTTCAAGCGAAAACGGTCATATAAAAACACGAGCAATGCCACTAATGCAATGAAAAACAAGGTCATATACCACCAATCAATCATAAATTTCCCTATGAGCGGTAACATATTTTCCTCATTCGAAAACTGCGAAAACACCAATGAAGTAGTACGTTTTACCGTAAATTGGTAATACACCGTATCAGACACGTTAGCCAACAATCCAAGCGAGTTGGTGACAATATATAGCCACTTTGCAATTTTTTGATATACAGCATGAAATGTAAATCGGAACGGCAAAATCATCATCACAATGAATACAAAATTCAGATAAATGATTGCCGTTGTGTCGAATTTTAAGCCGCCACGTAAAATAGTAAGAAATTCACCAAAAGAAACCTCTGGGAAAAGACTTGCGTTGAATGTATAAAACACCACACGGGTTATGGTTAACAGTACGTACAGTACCGCAATCCTATATATAAGAAGCAGATAATGAGGCAGTTGGGGTTTCATTATTTTTTAATGTTTCGTACTATTTCCTTCATCTGTGCCACCGTCAACTGTCCATTGGCAGATGCGTGCGTTTCGTCAATAGCGGCGAATGAGAAAGGGCTGCCCAAATAAAGACACGCCACACGAGAAATTTTCCCTTCTTCGCCCATTGCCAAGGCAACAATATTGCCATTCGTCTCGTACAATGACAATACTCTCGAAGCATCACGTTTTGACCGTGCCATTGTCGCAATTTTAGCTATGTCGGCACCTTGCGAAAAACAACAGTCAATTATTTCTTGTAACGTTTGTTTCGTTGGCGTTTCCTCGTAATTGTGATACGAAACAATGCACTTGCTCCCCTTTTCGTGAGCAAAGTTCATGATTTCTTTCTTGAAATTCTCCTGTGATTCTATTTCCACATCAACGTAAGTTGCACCCGAAAGGATCGCCGTCTTCAGCAACTTAGCACGTTTCTCGTCATCACAAAATTCTGGACGACAAGTGGCAATTGTCGGAACAGAAATCTGAGAGAACACATCAGCTACAGACTGCTCGTCCAATCCGCACAAGTCAATACGGATTTCTGCCATTTCAGCCGAATGAGCCACGGAAATGATTTTAGCAATTTCCTTTTCTATAACACTAACACAAATCACGTATCAAAGAAGCTAATTCGGTATATGATATTTTTTCAACGCTACACGCTCCAATGCCTGTCAAATAGACAAAATGAACACTGTCACCCTCGCGTTTCTTGTCGCATTTCATCACATCGAGCAATTCGTCGGGATTGATTTCGGCAGAAGTGGGCAGACCAATTTTCTTCAAAAGTTTCACTAATCGGTCACACTCCGCTTGTTTCATCTTCCCTTTTAAGACAGAAAGTTTTGCCGCCATCACCATTCCTACACTCACTGCGCAACCGTGAGGCATTTTCGTGATTTTCTCAATAGCATGTCCAAATGTATGACCAAAATTAAAAATACGTCGTTGTCCTGACTCTTTCACATCGCCGCTTACGACAGAAGATTTTATTACAATTGACTCATACACAAAAGTTTCCAGCGCTTCCATTGAATAATTCTTCAAATCTGCCACGTGGTTTTCAATGTACGAGAACAACCATTCCGAGGCAATAGCTCCGTGCTTCACCACTTCGCCCATACCGCTCAAAAGTTCCCGTTCCGGAAGAGATTTCAGTATATTCAGTTCGCAAATCACAAATTTGGGCAAACTGAATGTTCCTATCATATTTTTATATCCTTGGAAATTCACGCCATTTTTCCCTCCAACGCTTGCATCCACTTGACTCAACAAGGTTGTAGAGACAAATCCGAATTCGATTCCACGCATAAAAATGGTGGCAATGAAACCGCTCATATCGCACACGATTCCACCACCAATACCAAGTATAAATGACGATCTGTCAAATTCCGCATTGATCAGTTGCTCAAAAATCGCGTCCAGCGATTGCAGATTTTTATTTCCCTCACCTTGTGGAATTTCAAGGACTAAATCAACTTTGGGAAACTGGTTTCCATACAAAGAACGAATAGCCGGATCGGTTATGATAGCTATTTTTCGACCTTTAGGAAGGTATCGGGAAACATTTGCGAGAGATTCTCCCACAAATATTTCCGACGACCCTATTGAACTTTTTATCTCGAGTTTCTTCATAACTCTGTCTTTGCCATTTTTCGGCTACGAATTTACAATTTCCGTTTGAATATTGATTGATTCTTGGTGAATTGCTTTAAAAGTTTTTTCAATCAATTCGTCGCTTAAGCCTTTTTCAGCACCGCGGGCAAGTTTGTCTGTCAAGATTTGGTCCCAACGATGTGACTGGAATACTTGCACATTGTTTTCCTTTTTCGTCTTACCCATTTCGCGACATACGTCCATACGTTTCGAAAGCGTGTCGAGCAACATTTCGTCAAGTACATCGATTTTTGCACGAAGTTCGCTCATAACTTCCTTGTAGTCAGCATTATTCGTTCCACGTTCACGAACAACCAAGTTACTGAGGATTTCACCTAAATCTTGTGGAGTGAATTGTTGTTTCGAGTCGCTCAATGCCACATCGGGATTGCAGTGCGACTCAATAATCAAACCGTTTGCGCCCAAATCCAACGATTTTTGTGCCAATTCTTGAACAAACTCACGTTTGCCGGCCATGTGGCTCGGGTCACAGATAATAGGCAATTCAGGAATTCTACGATGTAATTCTATCGCCATCTGCCATTGTGGAGCGTTGCGATATTTTATTTTTTCGAATGAAGAAAACCCACGGTGAATGGCACCAAGTTTCGTAATACCTGCGCCGGCAATTCGCTCGAACGCGCCAATCCACAATTCCAAATCAGGATTGATTGGATTCTTGATAAGCACAGGAATGTCAACGCCCTTCAACTCGTTGGCAATTTCTTGCACGGCAAACGGATTCACCGTCGTACGGGCACCAATCCAAAGAATGTCAACACCCATTTTCAAAGCCTCGTTTACGTGTTTTTGACACGCAACTTCGGTTGCCGTAAGCATTCCATATTCCTTTTTAACTCGTTTCAACCAAGACAATCCTTCAAATCCTACGCCTTCAAATGAATTTGGTCGAGTGCGAGGTTTCCAGATACCCGCACGGAAAATTTGCACACCAATTTCTTTCAAACCTTTTGCAGTTTCCATTACCTGCTCTTCTGATTCTGCACTACATGGGCCTGCTATGATTACAGGTCGTTTTGCGTTAATGCCCCATGTTTCTATTCCATCTACTTTCATATAATTATTTTTATTTATTTCTTGTTTTGTAGAGACGCGATTAATCGCGTCTCTACGATTATACATTATCCTTTTAATACGTCTTTAATTCTGTTTGCTTCCTTGATTTCATTATACAATTCATCAGTTCTGTCTTCGGCAATCAATTGTTTGAAATGATTCAGCACATCGATATAGGTATCGATTGATTTTGTGAGGAAACGGGCGTTTTGGCGGAAAATCGGTGTCCACATTGCCGACGAACTTTTTGCGATTCGCACAGTTGAGGCGAAACCACTACCAGCCATTTCAAAGATTTTCTTTTCCTCGTTTTTCTCAATTTCCTGAACTGTCAGACTCAATGCGTATGCAATCACGTGCGTAAGGTGCGACACGTAGGCAATATGTTTGTCGTGGTCTTCGGCAGACATATACAACACGCTCATTCCCAATAATTTGTATAGCATTAGGGCACGCTTCAGGGCAAAGTCGCTACTCAATTCCTTTTCACAAATAATTGCTTTCTTGTCTTTGAACAGACCCGCGAAAGCTGCTGTCGGACCTGAAAATTCCGTTCCCGCCATAGGGTGCGAAGCCACAAAATTTCCTCGGCGAGGATGGTTGCGAACCTTTCCACATATTCCCGCCTTTGTTGAACCAGTGTCGATTACAACGGCATCGTCGCGCATTGTGTCGAGAATTGACGGAAGCATTTCACGTGCCGCATCAACGGGAATGGAAATGATAATTAAATCTGCAATCAAAACAGCTTGTTCAAGCGGCATTCCCATATCAATAATGCCAAGTTCCATCGCTTTTTTCAAGTTTTCCACGCTTGCGTCAACACCGATGATTTTCGTCTCGAACCCACGGGCAGAAAGCGCCATTGAGCCACCAATCAGACCTGTTCCTATAACTACAATATTCATATTAGTTCAATATTTCGTAATTAAATTTTTCGTCACGTTTATATTCTCCCAAGACCGAAAGATTTGAAACCACCTTCAACACTGCTGCCAAAGCGGCGTCAAACTTGTTTTTGTCCTTCCATTCCAAATCCACGTAGAACGTATATTGATACGGACTTCCCAAAATAGGAAGCGACTGGATTTTGGTAAGATTTATCTCATGTTGCTTGAATGCCGCCAACACATCGACAAGCGAACCTGGCTGATGCGACAATTCAAAACAAATCGATGCCTTGTTGTTTTCCTCGCTATCGACGGGAATACGGCTCAGGGCAAGAAAACGAGTATAATTTTTCTTGTGCGTCTGAATGTTACGGGCAAGAATTTCCAAGCCATACAATTCAGCGGCATATTCACTTGCGATGGCTGCCGCATTCGTAAGATTTTCCTCAACGATTTTCTGGGCACTCGAAGCCGTGTCGGACCAGTTGATGATTTTTATGTCAGGATAGTTGTCGAGAAAATCCTTGCTTTGCTGGATTGCGATGGGATGCGAATACACCTCGTGGATGTCCTCGATTTTCGTTCCCGGCAACACCATAAGATTTTGCGTGATGTGAAGGCTAATCTCGCCTATCACCTTGAGTTTCGAGCGTTTGAGTAATAAATAGTTCTCGAGTATGCTACCAGCAATGGTATTTTCAATGGCGCAAATGCCATAGTCGGCAGTGCCGTGTTCCACAGCCGAGAACAAATCCTTGAACTGGTTGCAGTTGAGCGTTGTAATGTCGTCGCCGAAATACTCTTTGGCGGCTATTTCGTGGAATGCACCGTTCACACCTTGAATCGCAATTTTCATATTTTTATGTTTTTCAAAAAAAAAGCCCCGATTTTCATCGAGGCTTCGTTTATACAATTTTAATTCATTTCAATTACATACACGCGACCTCGCTTTTATCTTTTAAAATAAAAGTAAAAGAAGTAAAAGTAAAACGAGTATGTATTTGTAAGTTTCATCGCTCTATCTATTATTATCTTGCAAATTTAATAGCTGCGTAAGCGTAGAAACGTTCAATAGCTGGGTTCAAAGCAACACCACCAGTGATTGGCAATGCAAATCTGTCGTTGATTTGAATAGCTGTTTCTTTTTCCAAACCGATGTTACAGATTGCGAAGTCACCACCATTGTGCCATACTGGGCTTGTAGTGTAAACACCGTCACCACCACCAAGAGTTACTTTGAAAATATCGAAATCGTATGCAAGATGACCATAGAAGTCAACTTCCTTGTTTTCCATGAAGTTCAAAGCAATGTAGAACTGTAATTTTCCGTAGTTGTAACGAATTGCAGGTTCAATTGTGTGTGTTTTTGCAATGTTATCGAAGTTAACACCCAACCAGTTGCCACCTGCATAATAATCAGTCAATTCAAGAGTTAAATCGAATGGGAAACGATATTTTGCATAAATATTGCTTTCGAAACCTAAATCCTCACCAGTACACATTGTTCCTTCCGCACCAATTGAGAAACTACCAGCATTTATTGCAAATGTAGGCTTAAAAGCAGGTCCCGAACCAATTTGAAGACCTCTCCAAATTTCTGATGATTTAATTTCTAAACCAACATTACATTGTGTTTCACAAGGAGATTTTTCTTCTTGAGCTGAAACTGACATTGCTCCGAATAATGTAGCTGCACATAGAGCAAGATTCATCAATACCTTTTTCATAGCTATTTTGTTAAAAATTTTTCGCAAAAATAATGTTTTTATTACAAACTCAACACTTTTTTTTAAAAAAAACGCATAATCTCCCGATAAGCAGACTATTATTCTTCAAAAAAACTTTATATTGCGACACAATTAATAAATGTAAAAACGACGAAAATGAAACGTAAATTTATCCTTATTTTTAGTATTTGTTGCGTGTTTGGTTGTGCCAATGCACAAAGATTCATCAGTGGGGCCATCAATAATGCTGCAAATGCGGCAGCACGTGGTGTTGGCAATGCTGTTGCCAAAAAAGCGGAATCAATCGCCGAAAAGCAGATGGAAGTGTATCTGTCGAAGAAATTGAGTGCCTACGAGCAACATCTTGCCGAAGAGAGCAAGAAGTATCAAGCTGCGATGGGAGCTTGGCAAGATTCACTTATTGCAATGACCAACGTGCCGTTTGAGGATGAATATGAGTTCAACACACTTGTTAATTCCGAAATAGTTATGACAAGCGAGGATGGCGAAAAAGAAAATTTGGCATGCACTTATTATTTGAACTCGACAGCCGAGTATTACGGCTATGGAATGGGCGAAATGCTTACGGTGATGGATTACAAAAATCAGGTGATGGTTTGTTTTTCGACGAACGACACGAGCAAGGTGTATTTTGCCTACAAATATACGCCAGTAGAAACAACGGCAAGCGACGAAGGTCTTGAAAAACTTGCAGAAAATAAATCAATTTGTGGATATAATTGTTCTGGATATAAATTTATCGGTCCTCTTTACAATGGGAAATGTTGGGCTTCAACAAGTGCCGATTTTAACGGGAAATATACAAATATGTACGTTCCCAAAAACAATTATGGATTTCCTCTTTATATGGTAGGAACAATTTATGGCGAAAACGGTCAAAAAGTTGACTACGTTTCGGAAGCAAAATCCGTAAAGAAAAATGTTGGATTCAAGGTTCGCAAGACGGATTTCAAAAATATGTTTGAATAAATTTCAAATATCCAAAGATAATTGTTTCGTTATTTCTGCATTAAAGGTGGCACGATGATATTCCGTCCTGCCAAATTCCTTTATAGCAAGTTTATGTTGCAAGGTGGGATATCCCTTGTTTGAAATCCAATTATACATGGGAAACTGTTGATGAATTTCGTCCATAAAATCATCTCTGAACGTTTTGGCAAGAATTGAAGCTGCGGCAATAGCCAGAAACTTTCCGTCTCCTTTAACGATGCAATGATGAGGAATTTCCTTGTATTTCTTGAATTTATTTCCATCCACAATAATGTGTTCGGGTGTTACGGATAATTTATCTAACGCACGATGCATTGCAAGAAAAGAGGCGTTCAAAATATTTATCTTGTCGATTTCGTGATTATCGACAATTCCCACAGCCCACGCCGTAGCGTCGTGTATGATTTGCTCACGGAGTGATTTCCGTTGCTTGTCAGTCAATTGTTTTGAGTCGTTCAGTAATTCATTCTTATAATCGGAAGGGAAAATCACCGCGGCGGCATACACGGGACCTGCGAGGCAACCGCGTCCTGCCTCGTCGCATCCTGCCTCAATGCAGTTTGGTGTATGAAACGGAGCTAACATGTTATTTTTTCCGAAGAAGAATTTCGTATTTGGTAATTGCCCAGAACACCCACTTGTCGCCATACATTCCAATAGCCATGTGCGTCACATCGGGCGTCATCACTTTCATACAATTTTGAGAACGTTTTTCTGTAATCCAATGGGTTACGACGGAATCAACCACATTTTTCATTTCCTCGTCGCCACTGATGCCGTTGAACGAATAGCCATATCCCACGCAAAACGCCATTTTCATGGCTTGCACAAAATTCAACCCATCTTCATTTTCATACGTCGTGCCTTTGTATTTCGTCTTATTGATTCTGTCCCAAGGCGTTTCGCCGTTCAAATTCACATCCTCACTATGATTTTCGAAAAACATTTCCCGGGCGTGTTCGTTGGCAAGCCGTTCAAGCGTGGTATCCCATTCTATTGTTGGTACGGGAGCAACATACACCACTTCGCTCGTGTCGCATTCGCACCCTTTTTTACGCCACGTATTTACCGCCTCCAAGGCATATTTTCTGAAATTCTCACGCTCATAACTAAACGGGATGGTGTGAAATTCAGTGTTGAGTTTTTTCTCAATGTCGGTCAGTTTTGCATTGTTTGGGAAAATTTCCTTTGCAAGAACTAAATAACGATAGGCATTTCTGAGCAGGACGCTGTCTTTCCACGTGCGTTCGTGCGTAGCGGTCGCCCTATATGCATTTGTCGAATTGTTGATGAGTTCAATCCAACGATTTTCAATGTGATGAGATATTCCTTTGTCTTCGGGATAAAGTTCAAGTCCTTTTTTTGAAAAATCGTAAAACAATGTCTTGTCGTCATCGGTTCGAGCTGTGTCAATACTAATAAGTAGAGCTTTTTTAAATCCTTCGCTTATGCCATAGTTGTTTTGAAACTTCACTTTATAATTCCTGATAAGCGTGAACAAATCGCTGAACATCCAGTTCTCAGCAAGAAGAATCGCCCCTTGCGTGAGAGCAAGGTAATTATCGTTTCCGCTTGAAATTTCGGCTGGTGATTTTGCATAAAGCCGTTCTATTTTCGCATAACATTTGTCGTATCGGCCAGCTTCAGCGTCAATGCGGGCAAACTCAAGTCCGTCGGCTTTCTTGGTACGGAAAATACTCGAAAGTCGCTGGTTAATTGCTTGTGCCTCCGACGTGTTTGCCGTCTTAATTTTTTTTGCCCGTGCTTCGGCAAATTCCTTTATAATTAACAACGTATCGCTGTGCTCGTCAAGAATTTCGCGGTCTTCGTCCTTTGAACTGAGAATACTCAAATTGGAAAGACAATCAAGGAGCGGATTTTTTGAAACATCTTTGTAATCCGACGGCGACTGAGCCATTTCAAAATAAGCGATAGCCTTCACATAGTATGCTTCAAGCATTTCGGGTTTCTTTTTGAGAGCGGCGTCACATTGCTGTATGCATTTGGCATATTGCTGCTTGTTGTACGTTGCGTATAATTTACTCATTTTTTGAGAAAAACCTGATACACAAAAACATAGAATCAAAGATAGAAGTAAAACTTTTCGCATAGTGAAAATATAATTTTATGTCTCAAAAGTAGTAAAGAATTATCAATCCTAATTATTTTTTTAGAAAAAGCAGTGATTTTCAAAAAAAGTATTACTTTTGTCGCTGTTTAAGGCTCCTTGGATGAGTGGTTTAGTCAGCGGTCTGCAAAACCGCGTACGGCGGTTCGAGTCTGCCAGGAGCCTCAAAATAGGCAAAATACTTTGGTGTTTTGTCTATTTTTATTTTATACCACCTCAATATATTGGAATTTGTATATTTTTGCACCCCGTTATGATACACGATTTGACAAAAGGTCGTCCGGCGAGCGTGATACTGCTGTTTGCCTTCCCCATTATCCTTGGAAACATTTTCCAGCAGGTGTATAGTTTGGTTGACTCTATTATCGTTGGTCGATATGTGAGTTATCAGGCATTGGCAGGTGTGGGAATCACCAACGGACTGACGTTTTTCATATTTGGCTTCGTGTTGGGAATCACCAGCGGACTCGGCATAAAGACGGCACATTTTTTCGGTGCCAAAAATTTTGTAAAAATGCGTCAATCGTTGGGGACGGGCTTCATCATTTGCATCGGGTTATCAATTTTGCTGACTTCGTTGGCTTTGCTTTCCATAAAGCCCTCGTTGCATTTTATGGGTGCGACCGACGAGATTTATTATTATTCCCAGAGTTACTTGCGAATAACGTATGTCGGGCTTGTCTCTCAAGTAGCCTACAACGTGGTTGCCTGCATTCTGCGGGCATTGGGCGACAGCAAGACGCCGCTGCTTTTCCTCATTTTTTCTTCGGTACTGAACATCGGACTTGACATTTTGTTTGTGAGATATTTGGCTTGGGGTGTTCAGGGAGCAGCGTGGGCAACGGTCATAGCACAGTTGATTTCAGCAATTTGCTGTTTCATCTATGTATTTTCTCGCTACAAGGAATTACGTTTGCATAAGGAGGACTTCCGAACGAGTTGGTCGTTTATTTGGGAACATCTGCGTATTGGTATTCCAATGGCGTTGCAGTTCAGTATCACCGCCTTTGGCGTGATTGTCCTGTATGCCGCATTGAATGCATTTCCCACTACATATATTGCAGGTTTTACGTCGGCAAGTAAAATTCAAAGTCTTGGCATGCTCGTTCCCATTTCGTTGGGCGTTGCCATTGCGAATTACGTAGGACAGAATTATGGTGCTGGAAATTTGGTGAGAATGCGTGTTGGCGTAAATTCCGCCCTATTTATGTCATCGTGCGTTTGTATTGTCGTGAGCGTGACAATGGCTTTGTTTGCCACGCCGTTGACTTCATTGTTTTTGGATCCAGATATTTCAGGCGACGTTTCGGAAATTTATATGGCTTCCACACAGTATTTATACATTTCGGCGTTGTTTTTCCCGTTTTTGTTCTTGCTTTTCATTTATAGAAATGCCTTGCAGGGAGTAGGAAAGACTTTTATGCCTTTGATGGCGGGCGTTACGGAACTTGTGATTCGTGTTGTAGCGTCCCTGATTTTGCCAAACTATTTCGGATACAACGGTATCATCTTGGTTGACGTATTGGCATGGGTAGGAGCATGTTTGCTTCTATTTGTGTCGTATCGCTTTCAAATGCCGCGAGGACGGAAATTCAAGTTTACTACTTACCCATCCATTCTTTGAAAGCACTGTTTTTCAATCGACTTACGGTGATTTTTTCTTGGGTCGGAACAGTTAGATGAACGATGAGTTTTCCACCAAAAAAATCTTCAAAAGACTGAATAGCCTTGAAATTTGCGATATACTTGCGATTGAGGCGGAAAAAATCGTCGTGCGAAAGTTCTTCCTCTAGTTGCTCCAACGAAAAGTTCACAATATGTTCCTTGCGGGCAAACGTCACGGCAAAGGTAATCTTATTCTCGCTATAGAAATATGCTATATCGGACGTTTCGAGTTTCGTGTAATTTGACCGACCTTGGATAAGAAAACGGGTTCGATATTTTCGTTCACCATTGCGAATTACATCGAGTAATTCTTTGTAAGTGCCCTCATTTTGCTGACTTTGAGCGTCTTGTATCGTTTCAAATTTTTCAATTGCTTGTTCCAAGTCGGATTCTTTCAACGGT
>Ga0265298_10002720_pt1 | contig 24188 bp, 15 predicted proteins | sample AusTroGonzalo_MG_3_FD_193486 | JGI IMG/M metagenome (GOLD analysis project Ga0265298, IMG submission 193486) | Bovine rumen microbial communities from tropical cattle in Woodstock, Queensland, Australia - Gonzalo_01 | ecosystem: Host-associated > Mammals > Digestive system > Stomach > Rumen ...
TGTTTGATCAGAAAGGAAAAACATCCATTTGAAAAGATTTTCTCAATCTGGTTGTTTGACATCCTCTTCTGTTGGAAGAAAAACATCCGGAAACGGGTAATGTGGGGATTCTGGTTGTTTGGCGAACAACCAATTTGAGAATTATCCTCTGTTTGGATGTTTGTCAGCAGATTCCAGATGAAAACCTCATGATCAGTAAGCCATGCACAGCCTGTGCATTGCCTTTCCGGCCGTCACGGGCCCCCTTCCGGTTATGGCCTCAGTGTTCCCGCGCCGGCCGGGCCACTACACAGGCTGCACACAGCCAACTGACAATCGGTTCCTACAGTCTCAACTATGCTTTAAACAACAAAATCGGGAAGAACCCGGGAAATTGTTGTTTATACAGGAGGTGAAAACAACAAGATTGAAGGATTTCTTCAGATTTGTTGTTTGGCAGTGGAGCCAGGTGCTTGAAAAACAACAATATCCGGGGTGATGCGGCAAACTTGTTGTTTTGCAAACAACAAGAATGAAGGTAGAGGGTCGAATTTGTTGTTTGAGGGATTTCAGTCACTACTTGGTTTCGCGCAAGCTGTCGCGGTACTTGGCGTAGCAGCTCGGGCACAAGCCGTCACGGGTGATTGTGTTTATCCCCGAGATTTCCCTGCCGCATTCGCTGCAGAATGTTCCGGGTCTTACTCTTCCTCCGGAAACCCGATCGAGCTCGTCATCCGAAATCCTGTTGTCCTTCTTGAAATCGTCCATCTGAACCCTCCTGCTGTTTTGCTGTGTCCCTGTCGGGAACACCGGCCTTTGATTCCAATTTAACCACAGATGGTGGGATAATCAAGCGGATCGGTGCAGAACCGCCATCGATTCTTTTTCTCCCTTCACTATGCGTTTTGCCGAAGCGTTCGTATAATTGTCATGGAAAAGGATCCAGTCGGAGGAGGTTCCATATGAAGAGAAGAACAACCACCCTGCTCTCAGTCATCCTTCTTGCCGCCGCTTTGATTGTCGGCTGCAGCCAGAATGCCGGACACGGAGACGGGAACGTGACCGAATTCTATGCAACGGCAAGGAAAGCCCTGCAGCTCTCCACAGGAGTGGCACTCCCGGATCTGTCGCTGGATCTGGACAAAAGCGACAAAGAGGCTTATGACGCCGAGATGGAAGAGCTGAACGGGGTCATCGCGGCAGGCGGATCGCATGATTTCAACTTCGACTTCAACAAGGGTGTCACATGGGAAGCCTATGTAGGGATCGTCTCGGCTGTCACCGGTGTCTTCGGGAACGAGAATGAAGGCTATCCTGTCCACCAGGGGGCTTACGACATCGACCTCTGGACAAGGAACGGGGTCTCCGTAATGGTCAAATACACCCCGAAAGAGCTCATAAGCATCATAATCTATCCGAATTACTGAGTTTCAGACCACCGTCAGTTCCCGATACGGCAGGTGGTAAGATTCCTATAAATACACGATTCTGCTATCATTTGCGCATGAAAAACCGCAAGAACACAGTATGTCTGATGGTGGTCCTGCTCATCGCAGAGATTGAAAAAAGGCACGGAACACCGTTAGAATGTTCAACGCCGGAGAACCGGCAAAGGATAGAGTTATGAAGAAATCACTTTCAATTCTGTTGACAGTCGTTCTGATTGCGGTACTGGTATCATGTGCCACTGCTGTCAGGAACGGAGAAGAGGCCCTGGACATGTGGACCGACACGGCCGTCGCAAAGAACGCACTCATCAGCTTCGTCGAGGCCGCGGTCGACAAGAACAGCCCGGGTTACATCCCCGAGGAGAACAGGATAGCCGTTTTCGATATGGACGGAACCCTCCTCTGCGAGACCGACCGTGACTATTTCGACCACACACTGCTGGCCTACCGCGTCCTCGAGGATCCCGACTACAAGGACATCGCGAGCGACCAGGAGCGCGCCGTTGCAGAGCAGATCGTCCTCCTCAGCCAGACATCATCACCCGTCGGCGGACTGGACGTCCCGCACGGACAGGCGGTCGCCACTGCATTCAAGGGCTTCACACCGGACGAGTTCATCGCCTACATCCAGAACTTCAAGGAGCTCCCGATGCCGGGTTACGAGGGACTCAAGCGCGGAGACAGCTTCTACCTTCCCATGAAGCAGGTGATCGAGTACCTGCAGGCCAACGGATTCACGGTCTATGTCGTCAGCGGAACGGACCGCATCATCTCCCGTGCGATCTTCTACAACAACGTCTTCGACATCCCGCCGGCACAGATAATCGGTTCCGACGTTTCCCTCGTGGCGACAGCCCAGGGAGACACCGATGGCCTGGAATATACATTCAAGGACACGGATGAGGTCATCATCGGCGGTGAGTTCCTCATCAAGAACCTCAAGATGAACAAGGTCACGGCCATCGTCCGCGAGATCGGAGTGCAGCCCGTCCTTTCGTTCGGAAACACCACAGGCGATGCCGCCATGGCCGAGTACACAACTTCCAACAACCCCTATCCCAGCCTTGCATTCATGCTCTGCTGCGACGATACGGTGCGTGAGAACGGGAACATCGAGAAAGCCGACAAGATGTACCAGCTCTGCGAAGAGTTCGGATGGATCCCCGTGTCGATGAAGAACGACTGGACAACCATCTACGGAGACGGCGTCACGAGGAAATGACGCCGTTGCGGCAAGCTCAATAAAAAATTGCAAAAACAGGCGATGCACTGTATTCTTTAGGAGGAGGAAGCAAAAATGGAGTACAAAGCAACTATCGAATTGGTCAACGAAGGAACGACATTCTTCTACCCTGACGTCCTCAAGCTCATCAAACTCGTCGACGAGCAGAAGTCCGTCAAGGCAGCTGCCAATATCATGAAGATCTCCGCGGCCAAGGCGTGGAAGATGATCCGCACGGTCGAGGCCGCAATCGGAGAGACAGCGGTGTTCAAGGCAAGGAATGCAGGAGCAGACACCTACCTCGTGCACATCTCACCGGCATGCAGGGACCTCGTCGCCAAGTACGCCGAGTTCGAGAAGAAGAGCCAGGAAGCGGTCAAGAAGGTATACGGCCAGATTTTCTGATTCCTCCGGACCGGAACTGAAGGGGCTTTGCCTTGGGGCAGAGCCCTTTTTTCATGCCCGGGCGCCACTGTTGAAAAAACAGGTGGCCGGATGCCCGATATGGTAGTATGATATTCAACAATGGTGGTATATACATGAAAAAACTGGCTTTGCTTATGATGCTGCTCGTCCTGGCATGTACGATGTTGTCTGCTGCGGACGTCGCGCTCCACGGTTATCTCTCCGCACAATACAAGTTCGATTTCTCCGAGGGAGAGGATCCGTCACACAGCTACGGGATCGAGGGTTCGGTCTTCGGCGTCACGATAGAGCTCAACAAGCTGTCGCTCGACCGGAAGGGAGACAACAAACCATACGTCGAGCTGGCCTTGTCCGCCACACTGTCGTTCAAGGTCGACGGCGGTCTCATCTACTGGGGTTCATACGGCTACAGCATCCCCGGCACTGCACTCAAGGGGAACCTGCTGCTCAGCAAGTTCAACCTGGTCGGAGATTTCCTCGGAGAGGAGTACGTCATCGACCTGATCCACAACAGCATCGGCGGCGACTGGGCGAAGTCCACACTGAGCAAGTACTACTACACGAAATACAACGGTGATCCGGACAAGGAAGAGGACATCCCGCATGCCATCTCCTTCCTTTTCCCCATGGAAACACCAATGACGTTCTCGAACTACATCGGGGAATACGCGAAATACAACCCGGGCATCACGGTGACATGGAAGGACTGGAGCCTGGGTATCGGATTCAACGGCGTGAAACTGCTCCAGCAGGACAAGCACAACATGGACATCACGTTCGGAATCACCACGCCGGAATTCAAGTTCGATGACAACCAGGGCAGCGTGAAATTCGCCATGGAGTCGCTCATGCTGTTCTTCCTGACCAAATCGGTCAACCTCGGAGGGTCGGTGAAGGCATCATGGGGCCGCGACCGCCTCAAGCTGGCGCTGGAATCGGATTTCGGCTGGACCTTCATCGTGGCTGACGGGGAATACGAGGATGTGACACACGATGTGGATGTGCATTTCCTGGCGGAAGCCGGAGTCGCATCGCTGGAGTTCTATTTCACAACGCTGACTCCCCTGCTCGGATACCGTCTCAACGTGATGAATGTCTACCCTTCCGAAACGGAGAACATCGACCTGGTCTACCTGAGGTATTATTCCGATGCACGTCTCACGTTCGACTTCCACAAGGGTCTGGAGAAAGAGGTCCCGATAAAGGTCTACGTGACCGCATACGACATGTTCATCTCGAGGTTCGATGACCTCAGGACCGATCCGTTCGAGCAGGTGGTCACCGGAGACCACGGACGGTTCACCCCGTTCACCGGATTCGCCAGCGAGCGTTACGGCCGCGACCTGGACCTGGATTTCGAGACCGATGCCTTCGCGGAGCACAACATCTCCAGCGTCCACATCTACGCCCACAAGCTCCTGCAGACCGTCCAGGTCGGTGCGAAGCTGAAGTTCAGATTCGGGAACCTCACGTTCGGAATGGAAGGCTACTACGACTTCACCGAGGATGAGATATTCGCAAAGGTGACCACCGAGTACATCACGGACGACATAAGGGGCTACGCGATGGCGCTGGTCCTGGTAGTACCGGATGACGAATGGATCGTGGAACCGGTCAGTTTCGGCTGCATAGCCGGATTGTCATCCGACACGCTCGTGGACTTCGCGACGGTCGGCATGCAATTCAGATGGGATATGTTCGACTTCTATTCGTCGGCACCGTCCATATTCAGGGATTTCACGGTCTACTGCACCGTGGATTTCTGACGGGATGAAGGCCGGAGGATCCGCAATGACACAGGAAAAGACGCTTTTCAGGAAGGAATCGCTGGACAGGATATCCTCACCGGAACAGCTCAACGATTATCTCAAGGTGACCGATGCACCGGCATGGATAGTACTGCTGTCCGTCATCGTCCTTGTCGCGGGTCTGGTCATATGGTCCGCTCTGGGAACTGTGGAGACCTCGCTGACAGCCGAGGCCACGGTACAGGACGGGGTGGCCGTCGTGATGGTGAACGCGGACAAGGCCACTCTTGAAGCCGGCATGGAGATCAGGATCGGCACCTCCTCCGCATTCCTGGATGCCGCCGTAACCGATATCTACGGCCGTTGCAGGGCATCGGCCAGGATGGATATACCCGACGGGACATATCCGGCCGAGATAGTCACGGGAAGCCACACGCCCATGAGCCTTCTCTTCTGAACCCGCCGGGGGATGCCGAAATGAAGAAAATAAGGAACCCGATTGCAAAAGGAGTCGCCAAAGTGCCTGTCATCATGCAGATGGAGGCGCTCGAGTGCGGCGCGGCATCCCTTGCGATGGTCATGGCCTACTACGGCAAATGGGTCCCCCTGGAACAGGTCAGGTACGACTGCGGAGTGTCCAGGGACGGATCCAACGCCAAGAACATGCTCCTTGCGGCACGCAACTACGGTTTCGAGGCCGACGGCTACCGCTTCGACCCGGAATCCCTCAGGAAGGAAGGCCGGTTCCCCTGCATAATCCACTGGAATTTCAACCATTTCGTCGTACTCGACGGATTCAGGGGCAACAAGGCCGTCATCAACGACCCTGCACGCGGGACCGTCAGCGTCTCCATGGAAGAGTTCGACAAGTCCTTCACCGGAATATGTCTGATGGTCCATCCCGGAGAAGCGTTCCAGCCGTCCGGAAAGCGCAAGAGCATGGTGTCGTTCGCCTGGAAACGCCTTGCAGGGGCCGGACCGTCGGTGGCGTTCGTGGCACTTGCGACCATCGTCTCCTACTTCTTCGGAATCATAAATCCCGCGATGTCCCGGCTCTTCCTGGACGAGGTGCTTTCCGGCAGGGAGCCCGGCTGGATGCTGCCGGTCATAATCCTCATGCTCGTACTGGCGGGACTGCAGATAATGTTATCGCTGGCCTCCGCCATCTACTCGCTGAGGATAAGCGGCAAGATGTCGGTCGTGGGGAACACCACGTACATGTGGAAGGTCCTCCGCAAGCCCATGGAGTTCTTCTCCCAGCGCATGGCGGGAGACATCATAATGAGGCAGGAAACGAACGCGACCATCGTCCAGACCCTGGTCTACACGGTGGCTCCGCTGGCCCTGAACGCCATGATGATGGTGGTGTATCTGGTCGTCATGCTCAGACGTTCCGTGATCCTCACCTTCGTCGGGGTCTCGACCATCCTTCTCAACCTTGTCCTTTCCAGGATCATAGCCCGCAAACGCGTGAACATCACACGGGTCCAGATGCGTGATGCCGGGAACCTGGCGTCGCAGACCCTGGCCGGAATTAGCATGGCCGAGACCATCAAGGCCTCCGGTGCTGAGAACGGCTTCTTCAACAGGTGGGCGGGCTTCCAGGCGGCGGTCAACTCGCAGACGGTCAAATACGACAGGCTGAACGTCACGCTGGGCATGATCCCCACATTCCTCAATACGCTGGCTTCGGACCTCGTCATGTTCATAGGTGTCTGGCTGGCCATGCACGGACAGTTCACGGTAGGTATGATCGTCGGATTCCAGGGTTTCCTCACCGGCTTCATCACCCCGGCGAACACGCTGATAAGCGCAGGTCAGACGATCCAGGAGATGCGCACATCCATGGAACGTGTCCAGGATGTCATGGAGTACCCGTCGGACCCGCTGATCGAACAGTGCGAGAACATCCCGGAGGACATCTACAGGAAGCTGTCCGGCCGCATAGAGCTCAAGGACGTGACGTTCGGCTATTCCAGGCTTTCCGAACCGCTGATCAGGAACTTCTCCATGTCGCTGAAGACCGGAAGCAGCGTTGCGCTGGTCGGAAGGAGCGGATGCGGGAAGTCCACCATATCCAGGCTGATTTCCGGCCTGTACAGACCGTGGAACGGGGAGATCCTGTTCGACGGCAAGCCGATCGAATCGATAAACCGCGATGTGTTCACCGGATCCATCGCCGTCGTCGACCAGGACATAACGCTGTTCGAGGACACGATAGCGAACAACATCAAGATGTGGGACCCGACGATGGAGGATTTCGAGATGATCATGGCGGCCAGGGACGCCCAGCTGCATGACGACATCATGGCAAGGGAAGGCGGCTATTCCTACAGGATAGCCGAGGGCGGAAAGGACCTCTCCGGAGGCCAGAGGCAGAGGCTCGAGATCGCCAGGGTCCTTGCACAGGATCCGTCGATAATCATCCTGGACGAAGCCACCAGCGCACTCGACGCCAAGACCGAATACGACGTGGTGAAGGCCATCAGGGACAGGGGCATCACCTGCATCGTGATAGCCCACAGGCTTTCCACCATAAGGAATTGCGATGAAATCATCGTGCTGGACCACGGAGAGGTGGTCGAACGCGGCACACATAAGGAACTGTATGCGAAGGGCGGTCAGTACACCGAACTCGTCACAAGCGAATGAGGATGGCAGGCATGGGATTGTTTGAGGAACAGATAAAACAGAGGAAAATCTCAGACCAGGAAATCTTCGGTGATTCGTTCGTGAAGGTCGCGGGCGTTGTCCTGGGTGAAAGGGCCGCCGGCATGGTGCACGTCAGCCATCTCGATTCCAAACGTGCCATAGACGACATCCTGAAGTACTACAGGCACAAGCCGGCCACCATACCGGACGCCATCGGTTCCTTCGACGGACAGCTGGAATACGCGCTGCGCCCGCACGGCATCATGCGGCGGAACATCACCCTCAGCGGCCGCTGGTACAGGGATTCGTTCGGCCCCATACTCGGATTCGACAAGGAGACGGAAGTCCCGGTGGCGCTCCTGCCCCGTGCGATATCCGGCTACTACTTCATCGACAGGACGACAGGCAGGAAGGTCGGCGTGAACGCGAAGACGGCGGAGAGGTTCAAGACCGAAGCCCTCTGCTTCTACCGCCCGCTTCCGTCGAGGAAACTCAAGTTCAGGGACCTGCTGCTGTACATGAAGGGCTGCATGGCCCCGGGCAACATCACCCTCATGGCGCTGGCGACCCTGGCGGTCACACTGATCGGACTGACCGCCCCCAAACTCTCCAAGGTCCTGACCGGACCGGTCCTGGAGAGCGGCGATTACCGGATGCTCATCGGAATCGCGGTGTTCCTGGTGGCCGCCGCAATATCGAAACTGCTGATAGGGGTGTTCAAGGACCTGGTCCTCTCACGGCTCTCCACGAAGACGTCGGTCGCCGTCGAAGCGGCGGTCATGATGAGGCTGATGACGCTTCCCGCACCTTTCTTCAGGAAATACGGATCGGGAAACCTCTCCAAGAGGGCCTCGGCTGTCAGCGGCCTGTGCACCGTGTTCCTGTCCACCATACTCTCCAGCGGTCTCACGGCACTGATGTCCGTCATCTACCTGTCGCAGATCGCAGACTTCGCACCGGCGCTGGTCGTCCCTTCCGTCGCCATAATCCTCCTGACCGTGACGATCACGGCGGTGACCTCCGTCATGCAGGTGAGGATAGCCAGGAAGCAGATGGATGCCGAGGCCAGGGAATCGGGACTGAGCTACGCATTCGTGACGGGAGTACAGAAGATCAAGCTCTCGGGAGCCGAGAAACGGGCGTACGCCAAGTGGTCGGATGTCTACTCCGAAGGTGCCTCATACAGATACAACCCTCCCCTGCTCCTCAAGACAGGCAATGCACTGACCACCGCCATATCGCTCCTGGGAACCATACTGCTGTTCTACGTGGCGGCGAAGAGCGGACTGGGGGTTTCGGATTATTTCGCATTCAACGTCTCGTACGGACTGGTCATGGGGGCCTTCTCGTCCCTGTCCACGGTCGCCATCGGGATGGCGGGCCTGCAGCCCATATTCGAGCTCGCGGACCCGATCCTGAACGAGGAACCCGAGACGACGGAGGAGAGGACCGTCGTCACCGGCATATCCGGAGCAATCGAACTGAACCGCGTGTTCTTCCGCTATGAAGAGGACATGCCGTATGTCATCAACGACCTGTCGATCAAGATCAATCCGGGCGAGTACGTGGCGGTGGTCGGCAAGACCGGCTGCGGCAAGAGCACGCTGATGCGCCTGCTGCTGGGATTCGAGCAACCGGAAAGGGGCGACATCTACTACGACGGCAAGGACCTGAGGAAACTGGACCTGAAATCGCTGCGCAGCAGGATAGGCGTAGTGATGCAGAACAGCGGACTGCTGACCGGAAGCATATACGAGAACATAACCGTCTCCGCTCCCGGGCTGAGCCTCGACGATGCATGGAAGGCGGCGGAGCTCGCGGGGATAGCTGACGACATAAGGCGGATGCCCATGGGGATGATGACGCTCGTGTCCGAAGGACAGGGCGGCTTCTCCGGCGGACAGAAACAGAGGCTCATGATCGCAAGGGCCCTTGCCCACAAGCCGAGGATCCTGCTGTTCGACGAGGCCACGAGTGCCCTGGACAACAAGACCCAGAAACAGGTCTCCGATGCCCTGGATGGCCTGAAATGCACGAGAATCGTGATAGCTCACCGGCTTTCGACCATCAAAAACTGCAACCGCATCATCGTCCTGGAAGGCGGCAAGATCATCGAGGACGGCACTTACGACGAGCTTCTGGCGGCCGACGGCTTCTTCGCGGACCTCGTCAGGCGCCAGCGTCCGGATGCGGACTGATGGGCTCTTTTCTCGTATAATATATTTACAATAACAGCCTAAGGTGATAATTTAGACTTGGTGTGTCCTCTACAATCGGGGACATCCTATGGATTTTGCCGGTCCCGGCGTCACGGACGGCCCGGGGCTGTTAAGGAGTTTGTATGAAAAAAGCTTCGCTAATACTGTTTGCAGTACTTCTGGTACTGTTCGTGTCCGTCTCCTGCAACAAGGCCACCAAGGAGAGCGGAACAGCCGTCACGACCCAGCCGGTCCAGACAGCCGAGAAGGAGACATCTTTCCAGATCACCTTCAACGCCAATGGCGGAACCGGTACGATGGCTCCGATCAAGGTCAAGGGTTCCACCCCGTGTCCCGAGAACAAGTTCGAGGGTCCCGAGGGATTCATCTTCGTTTCCTGGAACACCAAGAGCGACGGTACCGGAGTCTCTTACACACAGGAGTCTGTCGTGACATCCGACAAGGACGTCGTCCTCTACGCCATGTGGCAGCCCGAGTTCTACGGAATCAAGATCGGCGAGCCTCTGGTCAAGGGAGGTGTGGTCACATCGTCGGCACAGATCTACCGCATAAGCGAACTCGACCAGCTCTCCACACTCGTGCTTGAAGAGGTCTATCCCGGATACTCGTTCGTCAGCTACGGAAACAACCCCGACGGAAGCGTCAAGGGTTACGACAACGTCTGGGTCTTCGGAGATGCCTCCACATCATACGCACTGCTGACCATCCCCACCGGAAACATCGGTGAGGTCGTCATCGTCCCTGAGTTCAGAGCCCACACCTACGAGGTCGTCTACGATGCCAACGGCGGAAGCGGCGCACAGATCGCCAACACCGCACATACCTACGGTGAGGACAAGGCCCTGGCCACCAACACATACACCAACGAGTTCTACACATTCTACGGATGGAACACCGAGCCCGACGGAAGCGGAACACACTTCAAGGACGGCGAGGTTGTCAGGAACCTCACAACCGAAGACAAGGCAGTCATCACTGTCTATGCCGAGTGGCTCTCGTTCGTGAAGATCAACTTCCACGCCAACGACGGTGAAGGCGACACGGTCGAATCGATCAAGATCGCCAGCGGCGTTCCCTGCGATCTCCCGCTCAACTCATTCCTGAGGGACGGTTACTCATTCGCAGGATGGGGCGAGGGAGCTGAAGGACCTGTTGTCTACGACGACGGCGGTTCGATCACATCCGAGGAAGAGGTCGAGCTCTACGCCATCTGGACACCGATCGACTACTCCATCATCCCGGCAGAGGTCGAGGGCGGCAGCGCAGAGGTCGAGCCGGTCATCTACAACATCAGCAAGGAAGACCAGACGGCAGCCCTCACAGCCCACGAGGATACCGGTTACGTCATCGATTCCTGGACAGCAAGCAACGGTGCATATGTCGAAGACGGCAAGGTCGTCATCCCGGCCGGAACATACGGTGACATCGAGGTCGTTCCCGAGTTCGCCAAGATCGACTACTCCATCACGTTCGCAGAGGTCGTCGGTGGTAGCGCAGAGGCTTCGGTCTCCGTCTACAACGTCAGCAAGGAAGACCAGAAGGTCGCCCTCACCACTGTCGACAGCGACGGCTTCGCAATCGCAGCCTGGGCAGTCACCGGCAACGAGAGCGCATATGTCGAAGACAACACACTGGTCATCCCCGCCGGATCCGTCGGCGATATCGAGATCATCCCCGACTTCGGCACGATCCCGTACGACATCACATTCGCGGATGTCGAGGGCGGCAAGGTCAGCAGCGCAGTCTCCACATACAGGGTCAGCGATTCCGTCCAGATCGTCAGGATCACACCGGAACCGGCAGACGGCTACGTGGTCGATTCCTGGAACGTCGCAGGCAACAGAGCCGCATCGGTCAGCGGTGACGTCCTGGTCATTCCTGCAGGAACGACAGGCGACATCAGGATCACACCGGTCTTCAAGGAAGTCACCTACAAGGTCATCTACGACAAGAACGCAACCGATGCAACCGGAACGATGGAGAGCAGCGTCCACGAGTACTTCGTGGCCAGCGAGCTCAATGCCAACACATTCCACAGAGACGGTTACGCATTCGACGGATGGAACACCAAGGCAGACGGAAGCGGAACGGCTCTCTCCGACAAGGAGAAGGTCGAAGGACTCACCAACAACTCGATCATCACCATCTACGCCCAGTGGAAGGCCCTGGTCCCGTTCACGGTCGATTCCTCGATCTTCGAGGGCTGCGAGGTCCTGGAGACCTATTACACATACGCTCCGCAGCTTGAGAGGAAGTACATCATGGTTGCCAACGGCCCGATCTATGATGCCCACAACGACGTCATCAGCAGCGAGCTCGAGATTCCCGCAACCAACGTCGAGAACCCGTACTCCGCATACAACGGAGGTGAGGGATTCCTCCTCGATGACGCTCTGCAGTTCTACCACGACGAGGGTACGACGGTCACCGTCATCTACATGCACAGTCCTGTCTGGGTACTCAAGAAGTACTGATAAGGACCCGATCGAAAACACAGGGCTGTGGCTCAACCGGATATCCGGAAGGGCCGCAGCCCTTTTTCTTTCTTTTTCGGGCTATACTTTTCAGTCCATTAATATATACTGACTCCTAAGACGGACAGATTCTGTCCGGAGGAGAGTTATTATGAAGAAAGAATCTATTGTTGCCATCCTGGTCCTGATGGCATGTGCACTGTTTTTGAGTGCCTGTAAACAGGATCCCCCTGCTCCGCCCACCCCGACACCCAAGCCGGATGAGGTGACCTACACCAGCAAGATCGAGGCCATGGTCGTGGACAGGGACCTGACAGTCGACAACACATACAAGTCGGATTTCTTCCGCAAGGACTCATCTGCTTTTGACAAGGACCTTGCCCTGCTTTCGGGTTCAATGGCCTTCTCTTCCAGCCTGGACGAAGTCAAGAACGACATGACAGCCATGTATTTCGACGACATCTACGTCTACAGCAACCAGGGCAGTGATATTGACGTGAACGGTTGCTCCTATGTTTTCGGTCACAGGGCAGTGGACAACTGCGAGCTGATTTCAATCTATGTGTTCGGAATGAACTACGGTGCCGAATGGGCCGGAAACCTCACCATGGGATCGGCAGAGGAATGCAACGGTGACCACCTTGGATTCAATCTTGCAGCAGGCAAGGTCTATGACGCGCTGAAGGACTACATTGCGGAGAACCTCTCAGGCAAGGACCTGAAGATCTGGATCTGCGGATTCTCACGCGGAGGCGCAATCTCCAATGCCCTTGCCTGCAATATAATAGAGAAAAAAGATATCAGGGTTGCACAGAAGGACATGTTCGTCTACACCTTCGAGGCCCCGGTATCAATCTCCACGCAGAGGGCACAGCAGTACTCATGCATCCACAACATCGTCGTGGAAGCGGACATTGTACCGCACCTCATTCCCGAATCATACGGAATAACCCGTTCCGGACATGATTACGTGCTGGGTGCGGATCCAGACTATGTGAACAGCTGCCTGCATGAAATCATCGGAGACGATGCCATCATGCCCACATTCACGGCATCCGCCGATTACGGAACCCCGGCAGAATTCCTCGCATATCTCATCACGAAGCTTCAGTTTGAGAGCCCGGAAGAGGCAGAGGGTTACGATGCCAAGGTCCCGGGGTTCGAGAGCCGCGAAAGATATGTGTCCAGTGTCCAGGACCGTGCTTCCTATCTCCTTGAAGTCCTGATGAAGGACGACCAGGCCGCTCTGGGGAGCCTCATGGATTATGTCAGTGAAAACAAAACGGTGGTCCTTGCATGGCTGGGTTATCCGGACGGATTCTACGAGGGAGTACCTGAAGTCGGGCTCTATGGCCTGAAGCAGATACTGGACGGTTGCGGTACCCAATACGATGATGAGAAACTGAAGGTTTCATGCTACATCGCCTACGGCATACCCAAGAATGAAGGCCTGATGGATTTGATCAGCTCCTTCTTGGGAGGAGGAGTCCTTGACAACGCCAAGTACACCGTGACATGCCACTATCCCGGAGTAATCTACTCTCTTCTGCAATGCTACGATCCTGATTGAAACAAATCGGGCCCGGGGTTCCGAACAGACTCCGGGCCTTCTTTTTCGTTAACTAAAAAATGTTTTCCTTGATTATGCCCTCAAAGCGTGCCATTGTTATACATACTGGTACTTTATCGGTTATAATATAGGCAGAGGGGCAATGCTATGTTCAGATTTCCACCACCACAACAGGAATCAATGGAGAAATCCGTTGCGCCCATCGCCGTGTACCAGTTCATCGACAAGCATGTGGTCACTCTGCTGCTTTCACAGGGCTTCCTTGACCTGTTCGGCTTCACCGAACACAAGGACGCCTACCATGTCATGGACACCAACATGTACCGTGATACCCATCCGGACGACGTGTCCAGGATCGCGAACGAGGCGGTGAAGTTCGCCACGGGCGAGAACCCGACATACAACGTCGTCTACAGGAGCAAGCTCAACGGCGAATACCACATAATCCACGCCCAGGGGAAACACGTCACCATGCCCACCGGCGACCGTGTGGCGTTCATATGGTACTTCGATGAAGGCCTCTATTCCGACATCTCCGGCAACCAGGAGGACCTGAACCTCATCTACACCAAGATGCTCAAGGAATCGTCGGAGTCCAACACCAATTTCGACTATCTGACGGGCCTCCCGACCATGAGCTATTTCGTGGAGCTCTCCGATACATGGAACCGGAAAGTCAGGAAGCGCGGGCACAAGCCCGTAATCCTTTTCCTGGACTACTGCGGATTCAAGGAATTCTGCCGCAGATACGGTTTCGGAGAGGGAGACAACCTCGTCAAGGCGACGGCGAAACTCCTTGCCGGCACATTCAACGACGACAACTGCTGCAGATTCGGTCAGGACCAGTTCATAGTGAATACGGATGACCTGTATCTGGAAGACAGGATCACTTCGGTTCTGGAAAGATGCTCCCATCTGAACAACGGAAGGAACATCCCGATCCGTGCTGGAATCTACGTACATGACGACAGGAGCATCCCCACCCGCAACGCATGCGACAGGGCCAAGGTGGCCTGCGATTCCCTGCGCGGAAAGATCGGGAACGCATATACGTTCTTCGACGAAACGATGCTCCGGCGCATAGAGATAGACCAGTACATCCTGGACAATTACGACAAGGCTCTGGAAGAGCACTGGATACAGGTCCATTACCAGCCCATAATCAGGGCCGCGAGCGACAGGGTCTGCGACGAGGAAGCCCTCTCCAGGTGGATCGATCCCGAAGACGGCTGCATACTGATGCCGGACGATTTCATCCCGATACTCGAGAAACACAACCTGCTCTGGAAACTGGATATATATGTCGTGGAACAGGTGATAGAGAAACTGAAGACCCAGATAGAGAACGGGCTTTTTACCGTGCCGGTCTCCATCAACCTCTCCAGAACCGATTTCGATGCCTGCGACATAGTCGAGGAGATACGCAGACGTATCGATGACAGCGGCATCGGCAGGGACAAGATAACCATAGAGCTGACGGAAAGCTCCATCGGCAAGGACTTCGATTTCATGAAGAGCCAGGTGGAAAGGTTCCAGTCGCTGGGATTCAGGGTCTGGATGGACGACTTCGGAAGAGGCTATTCGTCCATGGACCTCCTGCAGGAGATACACTTCGACCTCATCAAGCTGGACATGTACTTCATGCGCCACTTCGACAAGGAGAAGAGCAGGATAATCGTCGTCGAGCTCATCAAGATGGCCATAGCCCTGGGTATAGAGACAGTTGTCGAGGGTGTGGAGACCGAGCAGCAGGCCCTGTTCCTGAAGGAAGCCGGATGCACCAAGATGCAGGGTTTCTACTACTGCAGACCCATCACAGCCGAGGAGGTTCTGGAACGCTACAGGACCGGAAGGCAGATCGGATTCGAGAACCCCATGGAGAGCGACTACTTCTCCGCCATAGGGAACACGAACCTCTACGACCTCTCCGGACTGAACAAGGAGGCACTGAAGGACAGCCAGTACTTCAGTTCGTTCCCCATGGCCATCATCGAGACCGACGGCTCGGATTTCACCACCAAGAGATACAACAAGCCTTATGAAGAACTGATGCATAAGCTCGGCATCGGATTCAACCCGGAATCGCACGTTCATTTCCCGAACCCGGACTCCCCGTACGGACCCTCATTCACCCTTGCCGTGAAGAAGTGCCTGAAGGAACCGGGAAGACAGATAACCAGCGAGAGGATCGAGAACGGCCTGATAATCGATTACCTGATCGAACATGTCGCCGTGAACCCGCTGACGGGCCTGTCGGCGCTGATCGTGGTTGTCCTCTCTATGACAGACCTGTCCGAGGTGAGCTTCGACAACGAGGAGATGATCCCGGCCGACAGTTTCGTCTACGCACTGGCAGCCGACTACACGTTCCTCTACTATGTAGACCTGGATACGGAACACTTCGTGGAGTACAGACCTGACGAGAAGAGCGGAGAACTGAAGATAATCAGGCATGATACCGATTTCTTCGCCAAATGCCACCACGATATCCTGCAGCAGATACACAGGGACGACAGGGACAAGCTGCTCTCCGAGTTCACCAAGGAAATCGTCTCGGACACCATAGACAGGAAGAAATCCTTCACCATCACCTACCGTCTCCTGACGGAAAACGGACCCATGTATGTGAGCCTCAAGGCATCCAGACTGGGAACAACCGGGAACAGGATCATAATCGGTGTCAACAACGTCGATCCCCAGATGAAGGCGCAGGAAGCGTTCGAGCGCGTGAAGGAAGAACGTACGACCTATGCCAGGATCACCGCCCTTGCCGGAAACTACATCAGCATCTATACGGTGGACCCGGATACGGATGAATACGTGGAATACAGTGTAACGGAGGTCTATGAGGCTCTCAATCTTCCGAAAAAGGGATCGTCATTCTTCGATGAGGCCATGCACAACATTAAAAATGTCCTCCATCAGGACGACCAGGAAAGGGTCATGTCCCTGCTGAGGAAGGACAAGGTGCTGGAGGCGATAAAGCAGAGCGGCGTGTTCGCCATAGACTACAGGCTCATGCTTGGCGGAGAACCGAGATACGTGGCCCTGAAGGCCGCCTTGGTGAAGGAATCCGACGGCCCTCGCCTGATTGTCGGAATCAGCGACATAGATGCCCAGGTCAAACGCGAGCAGGAATACGCGTCCCAGCTCTCGCAGGCCAAGACCCGTGCCGACATAGATGCCCTGACGGGACTGAGGAACAAGCACGCGTACCTGGATCATGAGGAGAACCTCAACCGGATGATCGAGCAGCACGAGGATGCCGAGTTCGCACTGACGGTATTCGACGTGAACGACCTGAAGGTGGTCAACGACAAAGACGGACACCAGGCCGGGGACAAGCTCCTGATGAGTGCAGCCAAGATGATCTGCAACGCCTTCAAGCACAGCCCCGTGTTCAGGGTCGGCGGAGACGAGTTCGTGGCCATCCTGCGCGGGCAGGACTATGAGGAGATGGACGAGATCGCACGCAAGTTCGATGAGAAGAACAGAAAGCACGAGAAGAACGGCGGTGTGGTCGTCTCGTTCGGAATGGCGAAGTACAGCGGTGAGGAACAGACCGTATCAGAGGTGTTCGGCATAGCCGACAAGGCCATGTACGCCTACAAGCAGGAAAGCAAGCTCAGGAAGCAGAACCTCTGATACATCCGCTGTCCGCGGTTACAAATGGAAAGGGGCCGGAAATCCGGCCCCTCGTTGTTCCCATGCAGGGATTCAGCTCTTGTTGTTGCCCTTGAGCTTGCCCAGCAGTTCCAGCACCTTGAAGAAGAGCCAGATGACGCTGAATGCAAGACCGAAGGCAGCGGTCCACTCGTACTTCCTGGGAAGTCCGTCCTCGACCGAATGCCTGATGGTGTCGAAATCGACAAGAAGGAACAGCGTTGCGATGATGACCATGAGGACACTTGCCCCGATGTTGATCACCGCGTTGGATGCGACCTTCTGCACGAAGCCCCTCGTCGCCGGGATCAGCGATCCGATGAACATGAGGAGGCTCGCCAGAACCGTGCTGATCAGAAGTGAGATCAGGATGGTTCTGAACTTGTTCGTGACCACGACCTTGCCCGTGAAGTACAGGAAGGCCATGACCATGACGACGATGGCCGTGATGATGACCGCAAGCCAGATCGTCTGTGCGTATTCCTTGCCGAATGTGGAACCGGCCCATGAGAGGACGAAGCCCGTGCTGGCGCAGAAGAGCGATCCTGAAACCGGGATCGTGACCCTGATCAGCGAAATGAGCGGCATGATGACGAGCATCAGTGCTGCAACGCCGACCGCGATCGCCTCGTTCACGGTGATCGTGCGCAGGATCTCGTTGTCGACCTGCAGGAGCTCACCGCCCCACTTGCCCGCCATGATGACGTTGAGCAGGACTCCGGCAAGGACCATGACCATGAAGAACGCGAGCTTCACGGTGATTCCCGCATAGGAGCAGCTGTTCGATGCATCGGTCTCACGGACCTTGGACAGTTTGCGGATCATGGGATTGGTTCCCATCATGAATCCGCTGCGTTTGGTTGTTGAAAGTTGTTCTGCCATTTTCTTACCCTCCGGTAATCAAAGGAATATTACAGACAATCCCGATGAATCACAAGACGTGGACGGACTCGGCCTCGAAACAGAGGTGGCATTCGTCGCCGACGTTGTAGATCTTCTTGTTCTTGGGGTTCTTCTCCTCGAGCTTGACCAGCGTGTTGCCGACCATGACATGGTAGTTCTGGTAGGAACCCATGAAGCATGAGAGAACGACCTTGCAGGGAAGTCCGCCCTTGTCCGCAAGGCTTGCGGCCTCGGGTCTGAGAACCACGGTGTAGTCCTCCCCTTCCTTCATGTTCTCGTTGTACTCGACCAGTGTCTTGTTGCCCTCGACGTTGAGGACGGCGTACTTGCCCTCCTTGCCGACCATGGGTCCGCGGAGGAAGTTGGCCTCACCGATGAAGTCGGCTACGAACTCGTCGACCGGGTGGTAGTAGATCTCCTGCGGTGTTCCCATCTGTGCGACGACACCCTTGCTCATGATGATGATCTTGTCGGAGATGGCCATTGCCTCGCTCTGGTCATGTGTGACGTAGATGGCGGTGATTCCGACTTCCTGCTGGATGCGGCGGATCTCCGTCCTCATCTGGACGCGCAGCTTGGCATCGAGGTTCGACAGCGGCTCGTCGAACAGGAGGACCGACGGCTCGATGACCAGGGCCCTTGCGAGTGCGACACGCTGCTGCTGTCCTCCGGAGAGCTGGTTGGTCATTCTGGACTCCATGCCCTCGAGCTCTACGAGCTTCAGGATCCTGGTGACCTTCTCCTTGATGACTTCCTTCGGGAACTTGCGGAGCTTGAGTCCGTAAGCCACGTTGTCGAAGATGTTGTAATGGGGCAGCAGGGCGTAGCTCTGGAACACCATTGCCGTGTCACGCTTGTTCGGCGTGAGCTCGTTGATGGCCTGGTCGCCGAGGTAGATCTCACCCTCGTCCGGGCTCTCGAATCCGGCGATCATCCTCAGTGTGGTGGTCTTTCCGCAGCCCGAGGGGCCCAGAAGGGTCACGAATGTACCCGGCTCGATGTCGAGCGATGTGTCCTTGACCGCATAGAATTCCTTTCCGGTCTTCGGATCCTTGTAGATTTTCGAGATATGTTCAAGGCGAACGCCTTTCTTTTCCTTGGCCATTATTCAGCCTCCTTGAGTTTTTTACTGGTACCGAAGTGCTTGATGACGACGTTCATGATCGTGACCGCACCGTAGGTGATGATGATCAGGATGGTGGCGAATGCACAGGCTATGCCGTACGCACCCTTCTCGGCGAACTCGTTGATCTGGACGGTGATGAGCAGATAGCTCGGAGTGACCAGGAGGATGATCGCCGAGATGGCGGTGATGCTCCTGACGAATGCCGTGACAAGTCCGCTGAGGAACGAATCCTTGATCAGCGGGAGCGTGACGGTGGTGAACACCGTGAAGCTGTCGGCACCCATGTCATAGGCACTCTCCTCGATCGACTTGTCTATCTGCCGCAATGCCGCGATTCCGCTTCTGGTACCTGTAGGCAGCGACCTGATGACGAAAACGATGACCAGGATCAGACCTGTGCCGTAGATTCCCTGCATGAAGCCGGTATGGAAGACACCGCCGCTGAATCCTCTGATGTATCCGACACCGAGAACCGTTCCGGGAACAGCCATGGCCAGCATGGAGACGGCCTCGATGAATCCCTTGGCCTTGAACTTGCGCTTGACGACCAGGTAGGAGATTATCATCGAAAGCAGGGCCGTGATCGGAGCGGAGATGAGCGACAGGATGAACGAATCCTGGAACGCCTTGAATCCCTTGTACTTGGTGAAGACCTGTCCGAACCACTTGAATGTGAGCGGGAAGAACTTGTAACCCCAGGTCGGGAACATCGCTCCGATGGGAACGCAGATGTACATCAGGATGACGAACAGGGCACCCAGACTGCAGATGGCCGTGAGCGGGATCCTGACGCTCTTGTCCTCGATGAGCATCCTGCCCCTGGAAGCCTTTCCGGTAAGGGTTGCCGTCGACTTCTTCTCAAGGACGTACTTCTGGACAGCGAACATGGCCAGCGTGATGCAGAGGAGGACGACTGCCATCGCAGCTGCACCGGCCTTGTCGTAGGCTCCCGTGATCTGCAGATAGATCGTCGTTGCAAGGGTATCGTACGAACCTCCGATGATCATCGGGTTCGCGAAGTCCGCGATGGACTCGATGAACGTGACAAGGAAGGCGTTTCCGATTCCGGGAAGCAGCAGCGGCAGGGTGACGCTGGTGAAGACCTTCATCCTGGAGGCTCCCATGTCCCTGGCGGCTTCCTCGAGCGACGGGTCGATGTTCTTCAACAGTCCCCTGAACATCATGTAGCAGACGGGGAAGAACGTCAGCGACTGGACGATTACGATTCCCCAGAACCCGTAGACGCTGTTGTCGTAGATTCCCAGAAGGAACCTGGTGATGATACCGGCCTTTCCGAAAAGCATGATGACGGAAAGGGAAAGAACGAAAGGCGGGGATACGACGGGAAGCATGGAGACGACCTTGAAAAGTCCTCCCGCGAACCTGTTGATCCTCACGTAGATTTCAACGTATGCGAACAGCAGACCGACCGCCGTGGCGAAGATACCCACGACGAAACCAACCTTGAGGGTGTTGGTGATTGCCGTTGTGAATGTCGGTATCTTGAATATCCTCTTGAATACCGAGAAAGAGAATCCTCCGTCACCCACGAAACTGTCGACCAGAAGGATCGCCAGCGGGTAGAGGATGAACAATGTAAGGAATGTAATGAGCAGGACTATGGTGGTGACCATTATCGGGTCGCCCATCAGTTTCTTCCTGTCAAGCCTTGCTCCCTGGGCAGTTGCCATCTATTCCTCCTTTTCAGTGTTTCACGTTCCGGCCTGCGGAGTGCATGACCCGGGGCCGGATATCAAAAAGAGGATGGCGGACAGGCCACCATCCTCATCTTCACAATCTGACTTGCCGTGATCCTTACTTGACCTGGAATCTCGACTCGTCTCCTGTTGCAGCACCGGCCTTGGCAAGAGCGTCCATGACCTCGCTGATGTACTTCTTCGTGTTTGCAGTTGCATCGTCGAAGTCGTAATCGATGACGTTGCTGGGATCGAGACCGAACTCATAGGCGATCTGCGGCTGCTCTGCGTTGTCGAGAACCAGGAACTGGTAGGAACCGTGCTCCTTGGCGAGGTTGACGCAGTCCGGGGACAGTGCATACTCGATCCAGAGCTTGGCAGCGTTCATGTGCTTTGCACCCTTGAAGATGGCTGTTGCACCGATCTCACATGTCGTTCCGCTCGAGGGGATGACAAGACCGATGTTGGCATAACCGTTGTCGACGATCTGGAAGATTCCGTCGTGGAGGAATCCGATACCGATGACACACTCGCCTGTTCCGACGTTCTTGGAAGGACCGGAACCGGACTTGGTGTAGACCTCGATGTTCTTGTCCAGATCCACGAGATACTGGATACCGGCATCATGACCGTACTTCTGGATGACGGTGTTGATGACGAGCTTTGCTGTTCCGGCCGTGTTGTAGTTGGAGAGCCAGATCAGACCCTTGTACTCGGGCTTGAGCAGATCGGGGAAATCCTTCGGAGCCTCGAGGCCGCGTCTGTTCAGCTCGTCGATGTTGTACATGAAGCCCAGGATACCGGTGTAGATACCGTACCAGAGGTTGTCCTTGTGCTTGTAGACACTCTTTGTGATGTGTGATGCGTTGACTGCATCGTATCTCTCGAGCAGACCCTCGCTTGCGAGCATGTTGTACGGGTCTGTCGTGCCGCCGAAGAAGACATCAGCGGACGGATTGCCCTTCTCTTCCTCGATCTTGGCCTGGACCTCACCTGTTGAAAGGCGCTGGTAGGTTGTCTTGATTCCGAACAGCTTCTCGAAATTTGCGCAGACAGCTGAGAGATAATCTTCCTCACATGAACCGTAGACAACGAGCTCACCCTCTGCCTGAGCAGCGGCGATCAGTGCGGAGTCGAATCCCTCGACTGTTGTTGTCTTGGCGGCTTCCTGAGCGCCCTGTGCGAAAACGCCAGCCATTGCCACTACCAGAACGAGCAGCACTACTGTAAGTTTCTTCATTTTTCCTCCTCTTGGCCTTTTGACCATAGTTAAACGTTTCATGCACGCGCGCATTACCTTTTAGTGGAAACGCACGTGTGTCAGGGTTCATTATCGCACTGGTTTTTTGCGCGGTCAATCAAATTCCACATGCCCGGAAAGCCATCCGATATGGCCTTGTGCGTGATTATCTGCTATCATTGAGACATGGCTTACGAAGTAACCGCAACACGCAAGAGACCGCAGAGATTCGAGGATCTCGTCGGTCAGGAATTCGTCGTCTCGACTCTGAAGAACGCCATCGAGCAGGGCAGGATCGCCCATGCCTATCTTTTCAGCGGCCCCAGGGGCGTGGGAAAGACGACAAGCGCCCGCCTTCTGGCCAAGGCGCTCAACTGCGTGAACGGCCCCACTCCCGAGCCATGCGACCAGTGCGACAACTGCCGCGGCATCGCGAAGGGCAGCAGCCTGGATGTCATCGAGATAGACGGTGCCAGCAACACCGGTGTCAACGACGTGAGGGTGATCAAGGAAGAGGTCATGTTCCCTCCCACATCCTCCAGGTACAAGATCTACATCATCGACGAAGTCCATATGCTCTCGCAGAGCGCCTTCAACGCCCTCCTCAAGACGATCGAGGAGCCGCCCGAGTACGTCGTGTTCATCTTCGCCACCACGGAGACGCAGAAGGTCCCGGCAACCATAAGAAGCCGATGCCAGCAGTTCAACTTCCAGCTCATCCCGCTGGAGACCATCAAGGGTCTGCTCGCGCAGGCGGCATCGGAGATGGGCATAGAGGCCGAGGACGAGGCCCTCTTCTGGATCGCCAGGGAGGCCACCGGATCCATGCGTGACGCCTACACCCTGTTCGACCAGGTCGTGGCGTTCTCCAACGGGAAGATCACCATCGACGGCATCCGCGAGAAACTGGGCCTTGTCGGTACGGACCGCATGAACGCCATCATGCGCGATGTGCTTGCCGGCAGACGCGGGGAATCGCTGGACCAGATCCACGACCTGCTTGCAAAGGGTGTCAGCACCGAACAGATAATCAAGGACTTCACGGACTACTTCAGGTCGCTCCTGCTCATCCGCAAGGGAGTGAAGAGCGCCAACGTCCTGGGTGAGCCGGTATCCGCCTTCCCGGAGGAAGTCAGGAACGCATTCAACGAGGAGCAGCTCGAGGCCGCCCTGGACATGTTCCTGAACCTCTACAGGGACATCAGGTATTCCCTGAACCCGAGGTTCGAACTGGAGCTTGCGGTATCCAAACTCACAAGGCTCCGCTACGTCGCTTCCACGGCAAGCGTGATAGAGCAGCTGGCACGGTTGAAGAACGACCTGATCAACGGCACCATCACCCCGCTGAATCCTGCACTGGCAGGCATGAAGACGGTGGAGCCCGAGACACGTCCTGCAGAGCCTGAGGCAGCTCCTGCCGCAGCCCCTGTCGAACCTGCTCCGGAACCCGTACCACAGCCCGAACCGGAACCTCAGCCGGCAGTCGAACAGCCTGCACCGGAACCGGCACCAGAGCCTGTATCTGAGCCGGAACCGCAGCCGGAGCCCGAGCCCCAGCCGGCTCCCGGACCTGCTCCCGCAGCCTTCGACGCGGAGTCGCTGAAGGATGTCCTGCCTTCCGGAACAATCAAAGCAGAGATGACGGACGATGGCCTGATCCTCACATTCGACCGCAAATTCTACTATCAGACCGCATACAGGAACCTTCAGAGCATAAGGGAAGCCATACAGCAGAAGACCGGGACGGCGACCAATGTGGTCCTCGCCTTCTCAGACAATCCCAACAACAATGTCGCTGAGGAAAGCGCACCGGAGGAGGAG
>Ga0265298_10002721_pt1 | contig 24184 bp, 23 predicted proteins | sample AusTroGonzalo_MG_3_FD_193486 | JGI IMG/M metagenome (GOLD analysis project Ga0265298, IMG submission 193486) | Bovine rumen microbial communities from tropical cattle in Woodstock, Queensland, Australia - Gonzalo_01 | ecosystem: Host-associated > Mammals > Digestive system > Stomach > Rumen ...
GCCAGACTCGGCGTTGCCCGGCAAGGGGAGCGATTTAAAAACATCCTCGCCCACATCGCTTGTTGTCCCGTCGCAAGCCAGCACGGCAAACGGGATCTTGGGCTTGACGGACTGACGGTACAGGCTCTCCTGGAAACGCAGCCGCGACAAGGCGCGTTCTATACCCGCCGAATCTAGGACCAGCGGCTTCGAGATGCGGCGCGGGAACCCCGAAGAATCCTGGCGCAAGGCAAAGCGGTACCTGAGACTCGGTATGCCTTCCATGGAGACCGGCCACTCGAAAGGATTCAATTCCGTTTTCGCAGCAATGTTGTCATGACCAACATACGGCTCAAAGTCTTCTTCCAGAAAAAGTCTCTGCATGTCGTCCAGACGCATTCCTCTGGACCACATAAAACCGACCCAAGCACCCCACGACGTACCCACGACAGAATCGACCGGGATGTGATATTCCTCGACAGCATAGAGCACGCCCAAATAGAACCAAGGAGAATTCTCGCCGCCACTCAGGTACAGCACCGACTTCAAGTCCTTCGGAGGAACGCTATCCGCAACAGGCGGAGCCGCCAATGTAGAATCAGCAGCCGCTACCGAATCCACTTTCACAGCTGAATCCAGTTTTACAACTGAATCTACTTTTACAGATGAATCCGCCTTCATAGCTGAATCAGCATTCACCGCCGCATCTACCGTCCCGACTGAATCAAAGGACGCGAGCACAGAATCCGCCGTAAGCTCGCCCGCCCCGAAGGCAAGCGAAGCAAACGAAACGGCCAGGAAGCATACGATACGCGCCAGGCCTTTCCCGAACAAATTAACCAAGACGTGCTGGATTGGAGACATATTTCCCCGCATCTTCGCGATTCACATAACCCGAACGCACAAGGTCGGCCAGGCATTCGTCCATCAACAACATACCTTCTGAAGTCGACGATGCGATAATCGAAGGCAACTTGAAATGTTCGCCATTACGAATATGGGTCGCCACATTTTGCGTATTGTACAGTACTTCCCAGGCAGGGACAATTCCCTTCTCGTCGGCAGTAGGCAATAAGCGTTGCACCACGACAGCCTTGAGCACGGCGGCAAGCATCGTGCGCACGAGAGAGCGCATTTCCGGGGACGACGCGGACAGCAAGGCCTCCAGCACACCCACGGAGTTACCCGCCGTCACGTTCACCACGACAAGCGAGCCCGCATCGGCAGCGGCGAGCATCGGCAGCAAGTTTTCGCTTTCGAAATCGCCCATCCAGAAAAGGTCCGTCCCGCTACGGAGCGCCTGATCCATCCTCGTTTCAATCTTCGCAGAAGAATCCTTGAGGACCAGACTTTCGCCGGTATTGATGTTCAGTTCTTCTTTCCCGACAAAACTTGCACGCAGCATCCTGCTGGAGCAAAGCGTACTCACGTAAGCCGAGGCCGTCGTCGTCTTGCCGCTGCATGCCGGACCGCCGAACACCACCAGCCCTGAACTGAAGCCGAGCAGGTTGTTCATGTTTTCAGGAACACCCAGCGCAGAGAACTCCGGGCATTCTTCCAGAATCGGGCGGAACACGGCGGCATTGCCGCGCGCCTCACGGAAATAACGGACACGCCAATGGGTATTCACCCACGGACCACCCACCATGGAGCCGCTTTCGCCGTCCTGGATTCCCAAAAATTCGACAATAGCCCCAGGCTCAACGACAGGCGCATCGGGAATCGTACATACACGGCCAGCCAAACGCACGGCGGGCGAAAGCCCCTCCGACACAATCACTTCGCTTGCGCCAATATTCAGGGCATAATCCAAAAGAGCTTCTATTTCTGTAGCCATTGTGCACCTCGTCATTTAGCAGAGCGGTAGGACGCAAAGCGCCTGTTGTCGTAAGCGCGCTTCCATGCCTCGAAGCCGTCGATGTAACCGGATTCCACGCACTTCTGCAAGGAATCGTCCAATGTGATTCCCTGGTCATGCTGGCTGCTGATTGCCGCCGCAATCTGCGAGAGGTCGTTCTTGCGAATCATGTTTGCGACCGTGGAGGTAACCTTCATCGCCTCGCACGCAAGAATGAGCCCCTGGTTCTGCACGACAGGCACAAGCTGCTGCACAATCACACCCTTGAGCTGTTCGGCAAGCGTGTAAGCGAAACTGGTCCGCGACGCTTCCGGGACAGAGGCCAACAGACGGGAAAGCAAAGCATGGATATTGTTGCCCGTCGTCACGGCGAACACGAGAGCCCCTGCGTTGGACGCCTGCAGTAACAGCGAAAGTTCTTCCATATTCTCGAGATGATCGAACAAGATGACGTCAGCGCCGTTGTTCACGGCCAGCTTGATGCCCTCGACACCCGAATGCACATGCAGTCCGACCTCGCGTTGCGCCACAGCACCCGTCGTGTTGCGCAACAACCTCTCGATAGGTTTTTCGACGGTCTGGATGTAAGCCTCGCGGCTGCGCATAATGGTTTCGGCATACGTGAGCATCGTGGTCGTGCGCCCGCTGAACGAGGGGCCAGCAATCAAAACCAAGCCACTCGTAAGTTCCGCAAAACTTTCACAGAACGGCGGCAGGTAGAGACTTTCAAGCGACGCCGATTCCGCCTGGATGATGCGAATGGATGCGCTCGGGACACCTTCGAACCAAGTCACCGAAAGGCGGATACGCCCGACACCCGGCACACCGGCCGTCTTGCTAAAGTTTTCACCCTGAGAAATCTTGTAGCCATCATCGAAGCAGTCTCCCACCTCGTCAAGACGCCTCGAAAGTTCATCGACGCTCATAATGTCTTCGGTCACGGGAACGATATTTCCCGACTGACGCATGGCCACCTGGCGGTCCGGATAGAGGTAGATATCCGTCGCGTTGAACTTGCGGGCAAAGGCAATCATCTCGGCAAGTGGTGTCGTGGGAGCGAGCGTATCGGGAGCCTGAACGGGAGCGCCCTCGCCACTTTCCACTGCAAAGCGTTCGGGCAGTGCGCTGGCAGTTTCCTCGACCGCAGCCGCAGCAGGGGCCTGAGCCGCAGGAGCTGCAGGAGCAGGAGCCGGTTCCGGCTCAACCGTCGTCGGCTTGAATTCGGCGAGCTGCGTGGATTCGAGGCCGGCGACCGTCTCGACCTCGTTCGCGGAAATGGACGACTTGCCGTAAATGTCGTTGCCCTCGATCTGGAGACCGCCATCGTTCGAGGCGGTAGAGACGGGCGCGGGCTCCTTCGGAGCCTCCGCCTTCGCCGCAGGCTTGGCGGCCGGCCTCGCCGGTTCCTTTGCCTTCGCGGTTTCCTTTGCAGCTTCTTTTTCCTTCGCAGCCGCTATGGCTGCCGCATTCGCGGCGGCGGCGCTCTCGGCCTGGGCATTTTTCGCTTCCAAGTCGCGAACGTAAGCAAGAACCTTCTGATAGATGGCAGGCTTCAAAATCCCTGCCTCGACAAGCACCTGGCCGATATCCTTGGAATCGGTGACCTGGCCACTGTATGCGTTAACTTGTTCCTCGGTTACAATCTTGTTGTAAACGAGGACCTTTGCCATATACTGGTTTCTCATAAGAAATCCCTCCGGCTAAACCACCAGCTGGCCACTCCGAGGAACACGCATACATAGCCCAGCGCATACAGGGAATTCCACAGCAGATAAAGGTCCGGCAGCGCAAGCCCGTGGACCACGTAAGACGATATGTTGAACCGGTACAATCCCGGGAACACGGCGTGCAGGACCACCGCGACTTTTTCAAGAACCGCAGTCGAGGCATTCCCCATCTCCCCCATGCGGCTTGCGAAACGCACCTGTTCCAAAAGTTCGTCGCTCAAATGCCCGGCAAGGTAAACGCCCAGCGTGAACAGAGCGCTAAGCACCGTGCTGCTGAAACTGCTGAACAGGAGCGCCACGGCGATGACAACCGCCATCTCGCAGAAAATCAGGTAGATGGCAGTAAGCAGGTACAGCGTCGGCTGCGCATTCGTCATGAACAGGATGACGTAGTAGACTCCCGTGAGCAAAGCCAGGTGGACAGCCACCACAGCAAGCAGGCCAAAATACTTGCCGACGACAAACGAGGCCCGGCTGATAGGCTTCGAAAGGAGCGTGAGCACCGTCCGCCGCTGGATTTCCTTTTGCACCAGGCTTATCCCCACGAAGATGGAAATCAGGAGGCAAGAAAGGTTCATCACGGTGAGCGTGGTGGACTTGATCACGTAGGCACGGTCGAACACGGACCATTCGCCCAGCACGATGCTGAACAAGGCAAGGCCGACAGCGAGCAAAACAATGTTATAAAGAATCTTGTCGCGAATGGATTCGCGGAACGTATTGAGGGCAATGATGCCGATATGCTTAAGCGTCTGCACGGGCAATCTCCTCCGTCAAAATATCTTCAAGGCTAGGCCGCTTGTGGTCCATCTTCTCGACGGCGATCCCGTTCGAAAGGCAGAAGGCCAGCAGGCGGTCGCGGGCGGCATCGTCGGCGCACACCCACTCCTGCGGGTGCCCCGTCGGGGCGACGCCCTCGGGGAGGTCGTTCTGGAGTATCGCCGAGCGCGTGCGCACGTGATACTCCACCCCGCAGGACTCGGTAATCTCGTCGACACTGCCCTCGCGGACAATTTTCCCGTCGACAATCATCGCCACTCGGTGGCTGATGGATTCTACGTCGCTGAGCAGGTGGCTGGAATAGAAAATCGTCACGCCGTCACGGTTGAGTTCCTGGATGGCCTCGCGCACATCGCGACGGCCCATCGGATCGAGCCCGCTCATCGGTTCGTCCAATATCAGGAGTTTCGGCTTGGCAAGGACGGCCTGGGCAATGCCCACGCGCTGCATCATCCCCTTGGAATACGAACGCAAGCGCCGGTCAATCCAGTCCTTGTCGGCATGCAGGAGTTCGAGCGCCCAGTGGATGCGGGAATCGAGCAGGGAGCCTTCGAGCCCCACAAGCCTGCCATAGAACTTGAGCAGCTCGCGCCCGGTCAGGTAGTCGTAAAAGTAGGGCTGTTCCGGGGAATAGCCGATAAAGCGGCGGCTTTTCACGTCGCGCGGCGAAATCCCGTTCACCAGCACCTTTCCCGAATCAAAGTTCAAAAGCCCGGTCAGCACCTTGATCGTCGTCGACTTGCCCGCCCCGTTGGGGCCGATAAATCCGTACACCTGACCCGGTTCCACATTGAAACTCACATCCTTGAGCGCAAGCTTCGGCTTCATCAAGAAACCGCTGCGATACGTCTTGTGCAAATGCTCTATCTGTATCATGTAATCGCTCATATTTTCCTTCACCTATGCGTCCTTCTGCTCGCCATCAGTTTTCGGAGCGTCTTCGGATGCGTTCCCCCCGAACGCACGTTCCTCGGCTTCCTGAATCTGGCTTTTCCTGCGGTCGGCAATACGCTTCTTGTTCAAAACGAAATAGATGGCCGCACCCACAAGATACACCGCGATGCCCGAATAGAAGATGGGATTGATGGAGGTTCCCTCCAGTCCCGGAAACACGTTAAGAATCAAGCTGTGGCCGAAAAGGCTCAAAAGCACAAGCACAAAACCAAGCGCCCGGAGCACATAAGTCACGATGACCAATTTTTGCATAGACATACCTCAAAAACGCACCTTTCGGGTGCATCTTCTTTTTTTATGAAAAATACACAATTATTAGCGTGAAAGATGAAGGACAAAAGAAAAATGCAAAAAAATAGGCAAAACAGGCCGCATCGCGGTCTGTTCCCATGACATGACGGACAAGCTAGGCCAACTGCAAAAGCACTATGGCAAGCACCTGCCCGCTCAGGATACGCAACAGCATGGTAAGCGGGTAAACCGAAGCGTACCCGATGTTCACCGCCTCGCTGTCCGCCTGGCCGTTCGCGAAAGCAAGCGCAGGCGGGTCGGTCGTAGCACCGGCAAGCACGCCGCACAGCGAAAGGTAGTTCACCTTGAAAACCAAGTGACCGATAGCGGCCATAATGGCAAGCGGCAAGAAGGTAATCAGCGCCGCAAGCGCCATATAGTGAAAACCGTCCCCATTCAAGAGCACATCGAAGAACTTGATGCCGGCATTCAAACCCACACAGCTGAGGAAGAGCGTAAGCCCGAATTCGCGGAGCATGAGATTCGCGCTACTCGCCATGAAGAAGTTGAGCGGGCCAATCTTGCGTTTACGGCTAAGCAGGATGGCGACAATCAGCGGGCCACCGGCAAGCCCGAGCTTGAGCGGAGTCGGCATGCCCGGAATCGCAATCGGGATGCTTCCGACAACAACACCCAGGAAAATGCCCAAGAACGCAGGCAATATTTCGGGATGGTCAAGCGCCGTAAGCGAGTTGCCCAGTTCCTTCGCGGCAGCCTCAATCCCCTCGGCAGATCCAACAACCATTAACTTGTCTGCAAACTTGATGCGCAAATCCAAGCGCCCTGTAAACTTGAACCCGCTACGGACCACGCGGCTCACGTTCACGCCGTAACGTTCCGCAAGGGCAAGCGAACCAATTGTCCGGCCCAAAACCTTCTTGTTCGTCACGAGGATGGTTTTGACCTGGATCGGTTTCGCCGTGTCGGACGTGAACTGGGTTATGGGCTTTTCAAGCCGTTTGCCAATGATTTTTTCCATGACGGCAACCGCATCGGGCATGCCCACGACATGCACCTTGTCGCCCTCTTCTATAACCATATTCCCATTCGGGGTGAAAATATCGCTGCCGCGCATAAGGCGCGTGATGACCACCCCGCTCGAAACCAGGTCCGGGATATCCTTGAGCTGGATTCCGTACAGGTTCCGGTTCTCGACCATCAGGCTGCACGACTCGATTTCGCTCGTATTGGCCGCGATGTCGGCCGCATAGTCCTTCGCCGCCTGGGCCGGATTCTGCCTAAACACAAGGCGGGCCAAAATCATTACGAGAATAATCCCTATGACACCGAAAGGATATGCAACAGCGTACCCGATACCCGTCAACGACGCATCCACCCCGGCCGCGGCAAAGGCTGAATTTGCGGCCCCCAAAGAGGGCGTGTTTGTGACAGCGCCGCAAAGCATACCGACAAGCACGGGTACGTTGTTATGCATATCCGTAAAGAAGTAAAGGCAAAGCGTCACGACAATGCCCAGCAGCACCACGCCCGTCGAAAGCACGTTGAGCACAAGGCCGTGACGGCGAATGGAATCCATGAAGCCTGGCCCCACCTGCATGCCAATCGTGTAGACAAAGAGGATGAGGCCGAACTCCTGGATAAAGTGGAGCACGTTCCCCTCGACCCGAAGCCCGAGATGTCCAAACAGGATGCCCACGAAAAGCGCACCCGCCCCGCCAAGGCTGATTCCCTTGACCTTGATTTTGCCCAACATCAGGCCGATAGCCGCAGTGAATGCTATCGCGACAACTTGTTGCCCGACCGAGGGCTTGGTAAATAAATCGATGAGCCAAGTCATAGAGGATTTGAGGTCGGCACTTCGTGCCTTTGAGGTGTGAGGTCGCGGCAAAGCCGCTTTGAGGATTGTTGAAAGTGATTCGTATTAGAGTAAATATAAATCCAAATTTTGAAATGCGAATTCAGAATTACTCTTTTACGCAGCGGACGGAGGCAGCGATGCTCTTGTTGAAGTGCTCATAAGCAATGGACGAATCAGTCACGCGGACGAGATAGGCGCGCGCATCATCATAGCTATCCTTTGTCCAGAAACTTGCGCTAGCATCCTTGTCAACGAACTTTCCGTCAAAATAGCGGAATCCGGCAAACAGCATCCTAAACCCGTCGTTTTTCTTGAGATCGGTCGCAGTAGCGCTACCGAAGGCGGCCTTGAAATCCTCCTGAGTGGGAAGCGTCCAGCCGTTAGGGCAAAGTTTGTTATCCGCGGCATTCCAAGTGTAGAGGCGGCCCATAGTTTCGCAGTTGGCATGATCGTTGCCGTAACAGATGCTGGAATCGGGAACATAAACTTCCATATTTTCAGCCATCCAGACCTTACCGCCAATGTCGAGCGTGGCGTATGTCTTCTCGGGGCAGGTTAGGCTGTGTTCTTTGGCGTCGTAGGTGCAGTCGCGATTGTCCTGGCAAGCAATCATGGCGAATGCAACGCAAACAACGGCAATGGTGGCAATCATGTTTTTCATAGTATTACTCCTCATATTGTTGCCGCACTGGGCGGATTTTTTTGATTCCGCGCCCAAAGATAGAAGCATCAATTCATATTGTCTAATAGATTATTTGTATACTATTAATCACTTTTCGTTATGGATTAGGCATAGGAATGAGGCGCGAGGCTCCAGGCTCGGGGCAACGAAGTATTACGAAGCTTTGCAAAAACGAGCAGAAGAAGGCGTAAAACGACGTGGCGTACTTAAGGTACGCGAGGAGTTTTACAACGCACTTATGCGAAGTTTTTTAGCCTTTCACGTGGATGGCGGAGGCGAATTCTTTCAAGAGAGCTGGGTCTTCGACCTTTTCCCACAGCGTTCCAGTCACGATTATCTGGGCTCCAGCGGCGACGCGGACGGCCGCGGTCTGCGGGTCCTTGATGCCGCCACCGGTGATGATGGTCATCTCGGTCGCCTTGCGGGTATAGGCGATGTGCTCAACCGGGACAGGTTCTTCGGCGCCGCTACCGGCTTCGAGGTATACATAACGCATGCCCATGAGTTCTGCAGCGATGGAATTCACCATGCTGAGCTTGGGCTTGTTCGCGGGGACGGGCATGGTACCGCTGATGTATTCCACCGTCGTGCGCTTACCGCTGTTGATGAGCTGGTAGGCTGTCGGGATGGCTTCCATGTTGAGGGCGCGCACCAAGGCACCGCCACGGACCTGTTCGTCAATGAGATAATTCGGATTGCGACCGCTCACCAAGGTCATGAAGAGCATTGCGTCAAAACCGGGCACCACCTGGGATGCACCACCCGGGAAAAGCACCACGGGCAGGTCGACGTTCGCCTTGAGGGCCGCCACCTGTTTCGGAAGAGTGAAGTTGCCCAAGTAGGAGCCCCCCACCAGGAGGACGTCCGCTCCGTTCTCGGCGGCCATGACGCCGGCCTTCACGAACGCGGCCTCGTCAGAAGTATCGGGATCGATAAGCACCGCAAAAAGGGCACCCCGTTTTTCAATTCCGGCATTCAGACGGGCTTCAGTCTTTCCGATTTTCATAGCAACCTCTTACGACAAAGCTAAAATCACCCACAAAAAATAGTTTTATAAAAAAGGAATAATCAAAAAAAGCACGAAGTATGCCCGAATAATGAGCAAAATCACAAAAAAAGGAATATTTGCGGAAATTTTGCCCCAAAAAACGGCTTCATTATCCCTAAAAAACCGTGCAGAGAGGCGCTGCAGCGTATCACTGAAAGAAGTGAGCCAGAGCTTTCTTTTTGGGGAGGTGTATACAGAATGTCTCTGGGCTGCAACGCCAAACTCCGCGACGGTCAACAACAACCATCTCTGCAAGCATGGCAGGCACAATATAAAAAAAAAAGCCTCAATGGTTCCAATTAAAAAAAAAGTAACCAAAAAAAATCCTTTAACAAATAAATTCGCAACTTTGTCTGTTTTTTTTCGTCTGTTTGCAAAGCAAACCCCATCATTTTATGGTTTTTTCAGACTTTTCACCGTTATCTGGAGAATTTTCAATTATCTAAAATATTTATCTGCAAACATCATCAACAATCAGTCAACATTCTACCCCAAAATACCCCCTCTTGGCATACGATTTCAATGCTACAATAATATTACTTTACGTATAATTCGACCGGCTACAGAGGTCCAGCGAAACCAGGAAAAAATGACCAAAAAGTGAAAAAGACCATTTGGACGGTTACGGCCCCAAAAAAGTCAAATTTGAGGCCTTGTTGTAACCTCTGCAACGAAAACTTTACGTTACAAACGGACATCTATTTATTCAATTATTAATTTTAGGTAGATTGATGAGCATGATAGACGTACTGGACTACCTAGAATATCGCGAATATCTGAAGGACTGGTTTGTCGAAAGCAAAAAAGACAATCCCTTCACTTCATATCGCTATTTGGGCCAGAAAACCGGGGTCGACCCGGCCTGGCTTGTTCGCGTATTCCAAAAAGAGGGGCACCTGAACGAAAGCACCCTCCCTGTCTTCATACGACTCTGCGGCATGGACGATCGCCGCGCCGAATATTTCAAGACTCTTTACCGCTTTAACAAGACAAAAGCCAAACAGACCCTCTCGGAACTGTATTACAAGCTCATGGAGCTCCGTTCCCTAGAAACGAGGGTCCTTTCGCAGCCGGAGCTTGCCTATTTCGGAAGCTGGGCCTGCGCAGCGCTCCGCGCCCTTATCGGAATTTCGAAAGACACTAGCAACCTGGACAAGCTCGCCAAGCAGTTGAGCCCGACCATCAGCCAGGACGAAGCCCGCAACGCGCTGGGAATCCTCAAGCAACTTGGGCTTGTCGTCCCGGACGACAAGAACGGCTGGAACATCACCGACCAGATCCTGAGCACCGGCGGCGAAGTCAAGAGCCAGGCTGTCAGGAATTTCCACAGGCATACAATCGAACTGGCGCAGGAATCGCTGGACCGCCACAAACCGGAGGAACGCGATATTTCCTCGACGGTGTTTACCGCGGAAGAGGCCGACCTGCCCGAAATCAGGCATCGCATCGAAGAATTCCGCAGAGCGCTCATGAAGTTCGCTTGCCGGAGCGAGCGCGCCGACCGCGTCTACGCCCTCAATGTCGCACTGTTCCCGCTGTCCGAAAAGGTGGCCGACCCGTTCGTATGTCAGGATTCTACACAAAATGGAGAAAACAAGGGAGGTAAACAATGAGCCTCTCCCGCAAAAAATTGTATTTTGGAAGCATGAGCCATGCCTCCTCGAGTGCAAAGGGCCTCGCCCTGAAATCCTTAGCCGGACTCGTACTGGGTCTCGGTTTTTGGGCATGCACCTCGGACAATGTGGCTGGCGGTGGCCCTAGCGGCACGGAAGCCGGCAACGCAATTACGGCCACTCTCTATAACGAAGACGGCACCCTGGCAAAATATGCCACAGTAACGCTCATCAAGCGGACAAGCCTCAGTGGCGAAGCATACGCCTATACAGCAGTGGCGGATTCCAACGGAATTGTCTCCATCGACAGCGTTGGCGTCGGCGACTATATTATGGAAGTCGCCCTCGAAGGAACCTCCGTACAAATCGACGTCTCGGTGGAAAATGCCAAGGACAGCGTTTTCCTCGGCGAGCACAAACTCCAGAAGACAGTCTTCATCAGCGGTTCACTCACGGACTATGGCTGCAACGGCTGTGAAAACGCCTTCGGTACGCTCAAGTTCTTCGGCCTCAACCATTCCACCAATGTAACGAACGGAATGTTCTCCATCGGCGGGCTCCCGGCCGGCAACCTGAACTTCGCATTCATCCCGAACAACGGCGCCAAGATCGACACGATTGTCTTGCCCACCATCAAGGCAAAAGCAGGCGATTCGATTGTCGTGGAACACGTGGCTCCCACGCCGGAACCCTCGGACACGACAACAACGGATACAACGAAGGAAGATTCCATCGTAAAGCCCGAAGGACCGCTCGAGACCCTCTTGATAGACGATTTCAGTGACGGTGACTTCATCCACAATATGGGTTCCTCCATTATGAATGGGGCATGGTCCATCTTTACCGGAGACTTAAGCAACGGGAACGGGGACATCTCCATTGAGCCAAAGGGTACTACCTACACTATATCCGACCTCATCGAGTCCGACGACAACGACAACAAACAAATCCATTTCAAGGTGACATTCCCCGACTCGCTCATCAAGGCATACCCGCCGTCATACACCGATACCGCAGCCTTCTTGAAGAGCCACCCTTCGTACTGGGGCATGGATTCAGCCGCCTGGGTCTCGCAGTGGTATGTCGTCTTCGGCATTGAAATCGGTCAACAAGGCATAAGCTACAACCTATCCAGCGTCGACTCCATCGTGTTCGAAGCGTGGGGAAAGGGAACCTGCAGATTTGATCTCCTTGACAGGAATTCCGCCAAGAATTCCTGGGGAGGTGGATTCTACACCGACCAGCGCAACTCTATCATCGGTTCCATGGAATTTGAACTGCCGGCAAACAAGTCGCGTATCGCCGTTGCCCTTGCAGACCTCGTCCCGGATGTCGAGAAGCGCAAGAAAGTCAGCACGATTTCATGGGTCTTCCTTGATGATGCAGAATTCTATTTCGACAATCTGCAGTTTGTCGGGTACGACCTGGAAAAAATTTGGAAGACTAAATGAGCGGAGCCCGGTCCGTAACATCGAACCAGGAATCCGTCCACAAGGACCTCGCAAAAATTGTATGCAAATACGCAAGGACGCAGTACATGCGTCCTATTGCTTTACATACACGGGCAGCGTTTGAGGAAGCCCGCAAAAAGATCTGTACATGGGCCGGGCGAAGCGACATCGCCTCCATCCCTGTCGTACTGGATTCCGGCTGCGGCACTGGCGAAAGCACGCTCCATCTCGCACGAAAGTTTCCCGACTGCGCCGTTCTGGGCATAGACAAGTCCGAGGCCCGCATCGGCAAGCGCCCGGAAGCCCGACAAACCGCCCCGAAAGGGGCCCCTCCCAACGCCTTCTGGATACGCGCCGAGCTCCTGGATTTCTGGAGACTGGTGCTTGACAACCGCTGGGATGTCCGCCACCACGCCGTCTATTACCCGAACCCGTGGCCCAAGCAGGCCGAATGCACGCGCCGGTTCCATATGCACCCGATATTCCCGACCATGATGCAGCTCGCCCCTGTCACAGAGCTGCGGACGAACTGGGAAATCTATGCGCAGGAATTTTGCGACGCCGTAGGCATCCTCAAAAAAGAGAGCGAAACGATTCCCGAACTCGCCGGCCTGCGCAGCATGCAGGCTGCACTTTCCGCATACACTCCGGACCATGCGGAAACCGCATTCGAAAGAAAATACGCCGCAGCGGGTCAACCGCTGTGGCGCGTAATAGCAAATCGCTAAGGCAATCGCTAAGGCCGAAGCCTTATCTACATTTCCGAATCGAGCCAGTTCAGGAAAGCCTTATTCTGCTTCGTGAAGTTAACGATGACCTCGGCATCGCGGACGACAATGAACTCGGAGAGACCGTAAGTGGGTTCGCCCTGCGACCAGTCATAGGTGTAGCCCAGGCGAGTCCACAGGCGCTTGGACGACTTCTTCTCGTACTTCGCGGCAGTCTCGTCAAACCAGTTCTGGAACCAAATCATGAACGCCTCGTCCTTCTTGCCGAACGGAGACTCCGCAGTAGCCTCTTCGGGGGACGGCTCGTAGCTCACCACGTTCTGCTCTTCCGGCGATTCGTCAGCAAAAGTCGCGCGCATGGTGTTGCTCGTCGGGTCAGGGACAAACGCCGGTCGGACGACATCCTTCGGATCCACCCAGACCGTGCTGAAATGCGTGAGCGTCGTGTCAAGCGAGAAGCCCATCAGCTGGTGCAGTCGACGCGACCAGTTGCGCACGGAGCCCTTGTTCTGGTTGAACCACTTGCGGAATTCCTTGTCGGCCACAGCCCACATGACTTCATCGCCCAGCTTGATCGTACGGCCCTCCGTAAAGCGTTCCGGATCGTTGTGCCACACGACAAGGAGGATCTTGTTGCGATCACCGTTCCAAGTGACCATGTCGGAAAGCGTATCCAACGAGATGAGGGGCTGGATCTGGTCGCTGCCCGCGGTAGCAGCCTTCTGGATTGCCGCCTTGTAGGTTTCGGCAAGGAGGGAGTCCTTGTTGGCGAACGAGACCTCACCGCCCTGGCTGTCGACAATGTTGCAATACGGAATAGAAGCGTGGTTCACAGCGACATTCCACTTTTCAAACTGTTCCTGAATAAGCATATCGTCATGCGAGAAAAGCCTGTCGCCTTCCACAAAGGATATGACAATCTTGCAGAATCCCGTATCCGGAATAACCACTGTCGTCGGGACGGCACCGCGAGAAGGGTCGCTCTGGTCGAGACGCAGGTCGAACTCGTCCTTCCAGCACTGGTAACGGTAAGAAAACAGCGTGGCAGGGCCCGGTTTCATCTCGCTGAAGAAGATGTTGTCCTGGTCGTTGCTCCAGGTCGGCTTGACCAGAATCGTAGAATCGCCCAGTTTGATTGTCTGAGGATAGCCCTCGCTACAGAACGTAGCGGCCTGGCGGAACACGCCGATGACGCCGGTCTTTTTGCGGAACGTTTCGGAATCGGTTACCCTGGGCCCCTGCGTACAAGCAACCAGGGAAAAGAGAAAAGCGCCAAGAACGGCAAGGGGGAGTATCTTTTTCATGCCCTAAATATATGTTTTTGTTTTTTTTAAAGCAACATCTTTTGAACGGCAAAAGCGGTTGCGCCGAGAAATGGGAACAACGTTTTCCCCAAAAAAACGGTTCAGGGCCTACAGAGGCTGCCTAACGGACCGTGATAACCTGGTGCGCCACCCGTTTCCCGCCGACCTCAACCATAACCAGGACAGGCCCCCTTGTCAACGACGAGACATCCGCCTGCACCGATTCACTGTCGAATGGGATATTCCGGACGCATACGCCCATGGCGTCAACAAGCCTCAGTCGCTTGGAACCTGGCATGGCGACCTGTACCGACAGCACACCCTCGTGGACACGCATCTGCACAGAGGCTAGCTGGAGTGGAGATGGGGCATAGATGCCCACCTTCGGCTCGGGACAGGAAGTGACATCCTCGTCCTTCGACAAGACAAAACAGACTAGCGAATCCCCATAGACCTTCAGGTCATAAATGCCGGTAAACGACGACTTGGCATCCTTCCTTTTGAACGAAAAGTCCGCATAATAAGTATTCTTGCGATCCAGCACCTGCTTTATATCAATATGCATATGGTCGGGATCCGGATTCGGGTCATTTCTCAAAAAAGCGGTCTCGTCGTAATCGACATACCACACGAATACGCCATTTTTCCCCTGGACTCCGCTGTACTCGGACTCTGAAATCTTCGAATCAAAACCAACAGCCGGGCGGTACTCAATGATGTAGTATTCATCCTCGTCCTTCGGGTTCGTAACGGAATAAGCGTGCATGGAAGAAATGGGTTCCAGCATGTGGGGCCGAAGCAGGCTGTCCGTGAAGAATTCTTCCATCAGCATCCACCCCATGGATTCGCGCTCGAATGCGGAAAAAGCCGGAGGGAACTTTCCCTCGCCATTGCGCGTACCGAGTGCCATGATGTCGAATGGGAGCGGGCCTACCGTCGCATAGCCTTCCGAATCAACCCCGTAGAGGTCGTAAAGTCCCAGCACGTGGCTAAACTCGTGAACAATGGTCGCCAATCGATTGAGCTTGCCCGTATCTTCGTCCTTCTGCGACACGAACGCATAGCTGTCAAATGCATAACCATTCGTCTTGTACACGTTCCTTGTAAGGTAAGTCATGTAATACTGGTGAGAATAGTAGTTGTAGTTATAGGTCGCCGCATCCTCGTTCGTCAGCGGGTGCATCAGGATGAACGGGCAAATCCTTTCGTAATCGCCAGCTCTTTCAATAAAGTCGGGACGCTCCACGAGCAAGTCCAGGGCCGTAGTCATCAGCTTGCTTTCGTCATCGTAATCTTCGAAGTCTCCCGGCAGGCTTATCGGGTAAACGTCGAATGTGGGCTTGAACTTGCCACCGGAACTTTCAATAAAGTAGTCCCGCATGCTCCCGATATGGCCATCCTCGCTATACCCTTTCTTGTTGAGTTTTTTATAAACCTTCGCCGAATCAAAAGCCTCGTAATCGTCCGTACTGACAAGCAGCACGGGGAAACAACGTTCGCCCGTTACAAAGGTGTTGACCCGCTTACTGGCACGCAGAAGCGCACTGGGCTTAATTACTGAAGGGGGTAAGGTCTCGGGAAATCGGCCCCCATTCAAAGCTTTATGCTTCGAATGGACCTCGCTTTGATCTAAAGATTTCAAAAAATCCTTTTCGGAATCCGTCCGATCCGCCGAATCTCGCGCAATTATCCCCGAAGGCTTGCCTTCGGCATCCACGTACACATAGTTGCCGTTCCCGTCACCCGTAATATGGATTCCGTCGATCGTCTTGGCAAAATGATAGTGTTCGTCGCCATAGTGGCGGATCGTCACGGTAGAGCCGTCTTTCTGAGTAAAGACGACGGGTTTGGGATTCGCCGGAGCCGCCATCATCGACACGGGAAAAAACACAACAAACGAACAAAAAAGAGAAATAAACCTACTCAACTTCATAATCAGTTCCTCATGCGTCCAAAAATACATTTATTCTAAAGACTTATTCTTCACAATTTCAATATCTTTCACTTTTTCAAAAAAGGGGCGTCTCAACAGGAGCCTCGAGCTTTGCGCTCGCACAATCAAGGGCTTCAGCCAGCGGTTTCGTCTCTTTGCCCTAAATATACTGGTTTCCCCCTCTTTCTCTAGCCACCAACCACTTACCATCAACCACTATTTTCTACATTTTTCTCCGTAAAAAAACACGAGGTCAATTATGACGTTTGAAGAAATGTACGCCCTGGCATGCCAGCGCAAGAAGGAAATGCCCGAAGGCAAGGGAACCACGGAACTGTTCAAGAAGGGTCCGCACGCCATCGGCAAGAAGCTTGTGGAAGAAGCCGCCGAAAGCTGGCAGGCCGCACGCTTCGAAAGCCGCGACGCCCAGTGCCTCGAACTTTCGCAGGTGCTCTACTATGTGGCCGTGATGATGGCCGAAAAGGGTCTCACTCTCGAAGAGGTGTACGCTAAACTATGATCAAGGTAGCTCTCCCGAACAAGGGCATGCTTTTCGAGCCCACGCAGGAACTCCTGAAGGCCTGCGGCTACAAGGCATCCAAGCCCTACAAGACACTGACTCAGCTCGATACCAAGAACGGCATCGAATTCTTCTTCCTCCGCCCGAGCGACATCCCGATGTACGTGGGCCGTGGCATCATCGATGCAGGCATCACCGGCATCGACTTCAACGCCGAAGCGAAGAGCCCCGCAGTGAAGGTCCTCGACCTCCCCTTCGGCGCCTCCAAGATGTGCGCCGCCGTCCCGAACGACAGCCCGGTGCAGTCGCTTGACGAACTGAAGGACAAGACCATCGCCACCAGCTTCCCGAACATCGTGGAAGGCTTCTACAAGAAGCCGATGGATTTCGTGGTGCTCGAAGGCGCCGTCGAAATCTCCGTGAGCCTCGGCGTGGCCGACGCCATCGTCGACGTGGTGGAAACCGGCACGACCTTAAAGCAGGCCGGGCTGCGTATCGTGGGCGACCCGCTCTTCCGCAGCAACGCCGCCCTGTTCTGCAACCCGCAGAAGACGGAACTCGAAGAAGTCAACACGCTCATCCGCCGCATCGAAGGCAAGCTCGTGGCCCAGTCGTACATGATGATCGAGTACGACTGCCCGGCAGAACTGCTCCAGAAGGCATGCGAGCTCACGCCGGGCCTCGACGCCCCGACGGTGACCAAGCTGCACGGCCGCGAGTGGTACTCCGTGAAGGCCATGGTCCCGCAAGAAGAGGCAAACGCCATCATGGACAAGCTCTGGGACGCCGGCGCACGTAGCATCCTGCTGTTCGGCATCAAGAGCGCCCGCATTTAGACGAGAGAACGGCCCTATGGGCCTACAGACGAGAGACGAGAGGTTTACCACCCTCCGTCTTTCGAAACTCGCCTAACCACTTTCGCAAACAATATCAATTGACAATCTCTCGTCTCTAGTCTCTCGTCTTTCGTCTAAGCCATGCATTCTCTCGCTTATTTAGCACGCCAGCCTATTCTTGACCGTGAAGGCAAGATTTACGCTTACGAACTTTTATTCCGCGACTCGCCCGAAAGCGATATCGCCGTCATCGCAAGCGACGTCCAGGCAACGGCCCAAGTACTTGAAAACGTTCTCAACAACATAGGCTTCCAGCGCCTCATCGGCGAACACAAGGCATTCATCAACTGCAGCCGCCAGATGCTGCTCGACAACATCTTCGGTCTCCTGAACCCAGCGAACTTTGTCCTGGAAGTTCTCGAGGACGTGGAAGTCGACGACACGCTCATCCGCGCCGTGGAACGCTACAAGGCCAGGGGTTTTGAAATCGCACTCGACGACTTCGTCTACAACGAGGATTTCCTCCACCGGTTCGAGCCGCTGTTCAAGTACGTATCTTACGTGAAAATGGATATTGCGGACAACGACAAGGAATCGCTAGAAAAAGCTGTCCAGTTTTTCCGCCCCATGCACATCAAGATTCTCGCCGAAAAGGTCGAAGACGAATCGACGTTCAAGAAATGCCTCGCCGACGGCTACGACTATTTCCAGGGGTTCTTCTTTGCCAAGCCCGAACTGGTGACCGGCCAGAAGATTGACGCGACCTCCGTCGCCATCCTGCGCATACTGCTTTTGCTCCAGTCCCGCCCGAGCCTGGAAGAACTTTGCGAAAAGCTCGACGAGACACCGGACATCGCAGCGAACCTGCTCAAGTTCGTGAACTCGGGCAACAACGGCGATGGCAATGGTATCAAGACCGTAAAAGACGCCATCGTGTGGGTCGGCATGAGCCACATTCACAAATGGCTGATGCTCATGCTGTATGCACGCCCGGAACTCGGCATCTCGCCGCAGAGCTCGCCGCTATTCCAGAGTGCCGCTCACCGCGCCAAGTTCCTCGAAATCGTTGCGAAGACTATCGAACCGACAAACCCGCTGTTCGCTGCGAAAGCATTCATGGTCGGGCTCATCAGCCGCATGGACGCCCTGGTCCGCGCACCGCTCGAAACCATCCTCCCCGAATCGCCCGCCGACGACGAAATGAGCGAATCCCTGCTCAACAGGAAGGGCCGGCTCGGCACGCTGCTCCGCCTCGCGGACGCCGTGGAGCTCGACGACCGCGAAGCCATCCTCATGGCGATCGAAGAACTGAAGATTTCCACCAAGCAGCTGAACCGCTGCATCAACGAGGCATACAGTTGGGCAAATGAATGTTGAACCGCAAAGCCTAGAAGCGCTTATCGCCGAATTCGCTTCGCTCCCCGGAATCGGTCTCAAGACGGCACGCCGCCTTGCATACCACATGCTGTCCCGTAACAGGGACGACATCCGACGCTTTGCAGACAACCTGATTACGGCAGCGACATCGGTGCATCCCTGCCCCAACTGCCACGCATTCACCGACCAGGACACCTGCCCCATCTGCGAATCGAGGACCGGAACCAAGACAATCTGCGTCGTGGAGAAAAGCGCCGACATCATTCCGTTCGAGCGCTCCGGCATATACAAGGGACTTTATTTTGTACTGGGCGGCACCATTTCCCCGCTGGACGGTATCGGCCCGGAACACTTGCACCTGCCGCAACTGGTGCAGCGCATCCGCGAGGAAGGCATCGAGGAACTGATTTTCGCACTGGGCAGCAGCCCCGAGGCGGACAGCACCATCCTGATGATCGACAGGATGCTTGCCGACGCCCCCGTAAAGAGGACGCGCCTCGCCCGCGGCATCCCGATGGGCAGCGACCTCGAATTCATCGACGAAGTCACCATGCTCAGAGCATTCGAAAGCCGAGGTGCCCTATGACCATAGACGAGAAGAAGACAAAACAGGCAACAGTCATCGTGGGCGGGTATGAAATCCGCTCTGCCGAATTTGTCAAGGCGGCAGTGAGCCTGCAGGGCCTCCCGAAAGAGCGTCTGCCCCAAATTGCCTTCCTCGGACGGTCCAATGTGGGCAAGTCATCCCTCCTGAACGCCCTGATGGGGTCAAAAAAACTCGTAAAAGTCAGTGCAGCCCCCGGAAAAACCCGTGAATTGAATTTTTTTAAGGTCAACAACGAATTTTTTCTTGTAGATTTACCAGGTGTAGGCTTTGCAAAAGTGAGCAATGCGAAACGCGACCAGATGTCAGACTTTATCCGAGAATATGTCGAGAAATGCAAGGACCTCCGCGGGCTAGTCTATCTGGTGGACATCCGGCACGGGGGAACCGCAATCGACATAGAGACGGTGGAAAGCATCCGCAACACTGGCTGTCCCGTACTGATTGTCGCAAGCAAGCGCGACAAGGTGAACCAGTCGGAATTCGCAAAAGGCATCAAGCTCATCAAGCAGCGCCTCGATTTGGAAACCAATCCGATTTGCGTCAGTTCTCTGAAGAAGACCGGACTGGACGAACTTTGGGACGAAATCTTGGAAGCTGTAAGGCAGGATGCAAGAAGTTAGGAATTGGCAAAAGTTGACTATCTTCGGGAAAGCCTTCCACAGGCTGGGGCTTTTCCTGATGAAGCGCACTGTGGGCCAGGAGGTTGCGCTGTTCTTCCGCGCATACGCATCGCTGTTCAACCGTAGCCGCAGTTTCAAGACAGACACCAAGAACATCATCGCCCAAGCGTTCTTCACCGGCGTAGAAATATTTCCCATCCTCTTCATCGTGGCAACTTTGTTCGGTGCCGTGGTCATCATCGAAGTGCTCACCATGATGGGCAAGATGGGATTCGACGACGTCATGGGAAGCCTAATGGTCGTCGTGATCATCCGCGAACTGGGCCCCATCCTTACCGCATTCCTCATCGCTGGCCGTAGCGGTTCCTCGCTCACGACCTACATCGGAAGCATGGTCATCAATTCCGAAGTAGATGCACTCGCCACCATGGGCGTAAGCCCCATACGCTACCTCATCATGCCTGGTCTTATCGGCGGGACCATCTCGACATTCGTCATGACCATCCTCTTCAGCGCGATTGCCATCTGCTGCGGATTCCTCGCCACCCAGGGATTCTCGTTCCTTATCAGCGATGTCATCCATGCCAAGCTCACCTGGAGCTACCTTTCTTCTGAAATTCTCTCGGCCATGTCCCTTACGGACTTTGTGCTTGTCATCGTGAAACCGCTCGTGTTCGGTTCCATCATCACAACCAATGCATGCTACCAGGCCCTGAACATCCCGCATGACATCCGCCAGGTTCCCAAGGCGACCTCACGCTCCGTCATCAAGTCTTTCCTGTACATTGTCATTGCCGACGTGATCATGTCCATTTTCTATTTCCTCGACTACATGAACGAACTCTCGAAAATCATCTAGAGGAATAAGATGCCCTATACGACCGCCCTTAGAATCGAAAACCTGCACATGACCTACAAGGACCTCGCCGGCGAGCGTTTTTCCAAGCCGCGCGTCCTCGGCTTTTTCGAAAGGGAAAACAAGGTCAACGACAAGAAACTGCTCGTCAACGCGAACATGGAACTGATGAACGGCGAGACCCTGTGCATCGGAGGTCCTTCGGGCACGGGCAAGTCGGCACTCCTGCGCGTCATCGCTGGACTGAACCGGCCTACGGCGGGGAAACTCTACTATTTCGGCGAATACATTCCGCCCGAGCGCCACACGGCACTTGAAATTGCCAAAAGGCAAGTCGGACTCGTATTCCAGAACGGCGCCCTGATTTCGAACCTGCGCATCAAGGACAACATCGCACTGCCCCTGCATTACCACAAGAAGGGCACGCCCAAGGAAATCGAAGACAAGGTGAATATGGCCATGGACCTGATGCGCGTGCGCAGCCAGGCGGACTTGTTCCCGCACCAACTGAGCGTCGGCATGCAGAAGCGTGTCGCCATCGCGCGTTCGTGGGCCATGGACCCGAAGCTCCTGCTGATGGACGAACCCACTGCGGGCCTTGACAACTACAACCGCCGCAACCTGCTGCCGCTTATCGACAACATGCGCATCCTGTTCCACACATCCATCATCATCGTCACACACGACCTCCTGATGGCTAAGGAACTCAACTGCAACATCTGCTTCCTGTACCAGCAGCAGATAACGAAACCGAAGCCTTTTGACTATTGGCTGAATTCCGACACGGATATTTCGAAGGTGCTCTTCCGCGATTTGCACCGTAACATCTAAGTCCCTAACGACAAATGACCGACACGACCATGTTTCTACCCCTTCCCGACGACTTCCACGCACACCTCCGCCAGGGCGAACTCATGCCCGGCTATGTACGCGACCTTGTAGCCCAATTCGGGCGTGCCATTATCATGCCGAATACCGTCCCCGCGATGACGACAGCGAAGGCGATTGCCGAATACAAGGCGCAGATACTCGCGGCAGCAGCCCCGGTACGTCCGGACTTCGAACCGCTCATGACGTTCAAGCTGAATCCGAACTACACGGAGCAGGACCTGAAGGACATGATGGCCGTAGGCGTTGTCGCAGGCAAGTACTATCCCGCAGGAGTCACCACCAACAGTGCCGACGGCATTAGCGACTTCGAAGCGGTATTCCCCGTCGTTGCGATAATGGAAAAACTGGGACTCGTATTGTGCGTGCACGGCGAAGAACCGGGCGAATTCTGCCTGGACCGCGAGCCCGCATTCATCAAGCGCGTAGAAACCCTTGCCGAAAAATTCCCGAAACTCAGAATCGTATTTGAACATTTGAGTTCCGCAAAGTCGGTCGAGGCCGTAAAGCGCCTGCCCGCGAACGTCGCGGCGACCTTCACGGTACACCACCTGATGATGACGCTCGACGACGTGGTCGGAGACGCCCTCAGGCCGCATCATTTTTGCAAGCCCTTGCCGAAGCGGCCTGAAGACCGTGCCGCCATCCGCGAGGCCGCCTTCAGCGGAAATCCCAAGTTTTTCCTCGGCACGGACTCCGCCCCGCACCAGCTGGGCAAGAAGGAATGCCCGTGCGGGGCGGCGGGCGTCTACAGCGCTCCCGTGGCCATCCCGCTGCTCGTGCAGGAATTCGAGCGCGCTGGCCACCTCGACAAGCTTCCCGACTTCATCGCCGGATTTGGCGCCGATTTCTACGGCATTCCGCGCACCACGAAGCAGATAGAAGTCGTGAAAGAAGCATGGACCGTGCCCGAAACGGTTAACGGGGTCGTGCCGCTTGCCGCAGGCGAAACGCTCGACTGGAAAATTGCATAACGGCAAATGAAACAAAATGCCGTGCAATAGACAAAAAAATTGTCCTGTATCCCTCAAAAATTATACATTAAGAGCAAATAACCAACTGATTGTTCTATGGCCTTCCTTCGTGCTATATTCTACTACTTTTCTGTCGTTGCCGCCATGTGTATCGCAGGCATTCCCTTCATGTTCTTTAAGGGACTTGTTTGCAAACGCTGGCACGAGAGCACGCAGATTTGCATTCCCTTTTTCAAAATCCTTTTCAAGATTACCGGCATCAAGCTCATCGTCGAGGGCAAGGAAAACATCCCCGACCACAAGCAGTTCGTAATCGTCGCCAACCACCAAAGTTTCCTTGACATCAACGTCCTCTGGCCCTCCATCGCTGTCACGGCATTCATCGCGAAAGCAGACCTCTGGAAGTTCCCCGTGTTCAGCTGGATACTCAACCGCATCGGTTGCATTCCTGTACACAAGAACCCGCGCAACAACATGGGCATGGGCAAGCTCGTCAAGGACCGTCTTTCACACGACTACACTATTTCGGTATTTCCCGAAGGGCACCGCAGCAACGACGGCCATCTACTTCCCTTCCAGAACGGGATATTCCGCATGGCCAAGGAAAACAGTTTTCCTTTGCTGCCGGTAACGCTTGTCGACACAGGGAAACGCCTGTCCAAGGTCAAGTGGGCCTTGACGCCCGGCGTCATAAAAATTGTCATCCACCCGCTACAGACACCGGAAAGTTTTGCGGACAAATCCGCCATGCAACTGCGCGACGAAATCCACGACATGATCGAATCCGCATTGCCGTACAAGCAACAAGAAATTGCATCTGCCGCCGACAACGGCACAAAGGAGGCCTAGAATGGCTAAGAATTTACCGAGTGAAGAACAGATTATTGCTATCCTCCGTGACGAACCGATGGTCGGGAGCCGCCTGCGTAGCGCGCTCGGGCTACCCAAGAAACAGAAAATGGCTTTCAAGCAGATGCTTGCCGACATGGTGGACCAGGGACTTTTAAAACGCACGAGCCACAAGGAATACCAGCTCGGCGACGGGGAAAGCCTCGAAGAGAAGCGCGACAAGCGCATCAAGAAAATCGCGGAACAGCATCCCGAAGACAACCGCCGCCTGGGAGCCCGCAGCCGTCGCCAGAACGACAAGTCCACCGAGACCCGCGTCAAGCGCGGCATCCTCCACCAGACGGGCGAAGAAGAGTGGGAAGTCCACGAACTCGATACCGGCAAGGTGTACGAGATGTGCCACCGCAGGCAGGCCCCGGGCAAGGAAGGCGAGACCATCAGCTTCACGCTGTACCCGCACCCGAAACTCAAGCACAGCTACCTCGCCAAG
>Ga0265298_10002722_pt1 | contig 24166 bp, 24 predicted proteins | sample AusTroGonzalo_MG_3_FD_193486 | JGI IMG/M metagenome (GOLD analysis project Ga0265298, IMG submission 193486) | Bovine rumen microbial communities from tropical cattle in Woodstock, Queensland, Australia - Gonzalo_01 | ecosystem: Host-associated > Mammals > Digestive system > Stomach > Rumen ...
GCGTGGTGGACGCGAACACGCTCACCTGCAAGCTGTCGGCGGCCGAAGAGCCCGACCAGACGGACGAGCAGCTCGCCGCCGATTCCGCGGCCGGACTCATCGTCCTGAGGCTCTACACGCAGACTGCGAAGTCCAATGACCTCGTTGCCCGCTATGTAGCGTAACGTAGGTTGCGCCAGGCGGCTGTTGGGCACCAATGACGGCGCTCCCAGGCTGGCTGACCGTCGGCGATCATGCGGCTCGTTTTTCCCGCGATGCGGGAATGAACCTTCTGCCGCATATCTGAATTGCCTCGCCTGAGCGAGATCACCGCTTTTCGTGGTCCGTTCAGCTCGGCAATTACGTCGCCGACGGCTCACCCGCCTGTCCGCGCCCCTTGTATGCTCGGTGCGGCCGCCTGCCGCCCTTCCGCGTACGCTACGCATCTTCGCTTGCGACTTGGCGCGGTTGCGCCTGGTGATTGCGCCTAGGCCCGTCCTCGCTTCGCCCGGCAGCGCAGTTGTCATAATGCCACTCCGTCAGTCTGGCCAGGCTCCATAGGCTTTAATAATATAAAAAGCGAAAGCTAGGAGACTGTAAGCAAGGGCTGGAAACGGTCAGAGCAAAAAGGCTCCCAAGTTGGCCCCACAGAGCGGAGGCGGCATCAAGCGAACGGAAGCCTGTCGCAACGAGAAGCCGAGCGACGGTTCGCGCATGGCGAGGCCAACGAGCGATTTATGATTTAAGATTTTTGATTGCATTGAGGGATTGGACGATTGATTGATTGGGGATTTTGGATTTTAGATTTACGATTGAAGATTGCATTTAGCTATTGTTCAAATTGAGCAATTGTTCAAAGGGCGCTGCCCAAATTGTCCAATTGTCCAATCTGGCAATACAATCGAAAATCACAAATCCGCAAATCGCAAATTCAATCGGTAAATCCTACCCAATACAATCGCAAATCGAAAATCATAAATCGTAAATTCCATCGGTAAATCGGTAAATTCTCAATAGGAGGTATTATGGAAAAGTTCAAGATGATCATGGAGCTGATCAACGCGTGCCTGCACGCGATCTGGTCCACGCTCTTCAAGAGCTGAACCTAGGGGGCGGGGCTTCGGCCCCGCCCCTTCGCATAATTGCGCATCAACTGCTCGTAGCGCCGTTCTTCAACCCTTGCACCATCTCTGCGATCGCATAAAGCGGATAATCCTCAATCTTTGCACCAGATGTCCGCTTCCCCATCGACACCCGCAATGCTTTTTCCGGATTGAATCGCTCAATATAAGACTTCAACGATTTTGCCTTCAGATTCTGTGCCGCCTTCGCCTCCAGGGGATAAACCTTTCCGTCCACCTGAATCAAAAACTCCACCTCCGCTTTCGCATCGCTGGCCGACCAATATCGTGCTTCCACTCCATACGCCAACAACTCCTCTAACACAAACTGCTCTGTCAACGCCCCTTTGAAATGCGTAAAAATCCCATCTCCTTCCAACAATGTCCACTGCGGCAAACCCGCCATCGCACTAATCAACCCCACATCATGCGCATACAACTTGAACGCCCCAAATTCCTCATATGCCGCCAATGGCATCGCAGGCAATGTCACACTCCTCACCGCCTTCACCATCCCCGCATCCTCAAGCCACTCCAGCGACGCCTCATACTCCCTCGCCCGAGCACCTGGCCGCAATGCCGTATATACAAACTTTTTGTTTTCTTTCGCCAACTGCGACACGATCGAATTCCACAAAAGCCTCGTCTTTGCCAATGCAATCCCCTCCAGATGCTTGGCGAAATCCTCGTCATACGCCCTCAAAATAGCCTTCTGTGTTTTCCGCACCTCTGAAAAATCCCGTCGCTCCGCATATACCGACACGGCTTCCGGCATGCCTCCCACAAATAGATATCGCTTAAGCAATTCGCAATACGATTCATGCACTGCCTCTATCAGCTTCCACTTCCCGTCCCTCAACGCCCGCTCCTTAGCCTCCTCGCCTATTGCCACCAAGAACTCCCCGAATGTCATCGGCGGAACATCCAAAAACTCCACCTTACCCACCGGGAAAGACGCCCTCTCATCCCCATCCCGCTTCTTTTCCCGGTTCACCGCCAACCCCAGCAATGATCCCGCCGCCAACACAGCCAACTCTGGCATTTCTTCGCTGAAAAACTTCAACGCCGTCAATGCCCTCGGCGACTCCTGTATCTCATCAAGTATCAATAGCGTCTTCCCAGCCTTAACCATCTTGCCAGTCTCGAGGGCTATCGCCTCCAATATCGTTTGCGGATCAATGTCAATTGTTTCGAACATTGCACGCAATCGCCCGCTCTTCATGAAATTAACCTTCACCGTATCATTTGGATAACACTCGTCGGCAAACGTATCCATCAGCCATGTCTTACCAACCTGCCGCGCACCCATTAAAATCAAAGGTTTACGTATTGCGCTATCATTCCATAATCTCAAGTTATTCAATAGTTTCCTCTGCATTTCCCAATCTCCTAGACTTTTGTCATCACATTTTCGGAATGAATCTTGGCCAATACTTACACATTTTCGGAACGAATCCTAGCCAATGATTCCACATTTTCGGAACGAATCCTAGGGCGTCGCCTTTTTAGTTTTCATATTCATTACCCTATATTATACCATATTTTCCCGCAAAATGCAAGAGTAAATATCAATTATTTTCGCTCTACGGCTCCGTTTTTTGTGTAAAGTCCAACGACTTCCCCGCCCGCTACGTGGCGTAAGCTGCGCTAGGAGCCTCTGCAGGGCGCTTCGAGGATAGGACCCTTTTTCTGACGCGCAACTCATGAGTTCTTGCGCTACGAATCGCCTCGCCTGACCGGCGATCACTGCTTTTCGTGGCGTACTTAGCTCGGCGATTAGTCACAAAAAGTGTCCTATCCTCTCCGCGCCTACTAACACCTAACCGCTGACACCTAGCACCCTTCCGCCCCTCGCTTATGCTATTAATATGATGCGGAGCGGGAGTTATTGGGCACGGACCGAGAAAGGTCAGGGCAACGAGGTTCCCAAGTTGGGTTAAATCGTAATTCCGAAAGGAGAACTTATGGAAAAGTTCAAGATGATCATGGAGCTGATCAATGCGTGTTTGCACGCGATCTGGTCCACGCTCTTCAAGATCTGAACCAAAGGGCGGGGCTTCGGCCCCGCCCCTTATCACCTACAAAGCTTATAGCGCAGCTTGGCGATTTGGATGAGGATGAAATGGTAGCCGTCGAAAAAGGCCCGCACCAGTTCCTTGGCGGGATTGGAACCAGGCAGGAAACGCGTCTTAAGGTAGCCCATTTTGCGCATCAAACGCTCATAGCGCCGCCCTTCCGGACGATGGTTGAACCGCCAAGGCTTGTTCTTGTTCTGATAGTGGATTATGCCCGGAGATATAATAGCCTCCAATATTTCCTTCGGCGATTTCCCGCGCCAATCAGCCCCCTTAAGCGAAAATCTAAACTGTTTTCCTATCCAGCCATCGTTGTAATTCCATCGAGGATGAAGCGCCTTCACATTGCCTTCGGCGAAACAGTTTAGCGCATCCTGATCGGCAAGTGCAATACGCTCTTTATTGGCCTCCACCACCTCCATAAGCCGTTTCGAACCGCCCAGCCTGCGGTACTCGTCCAGATCAAACACCATCACTCCCGCGCAAAAATAAAAATCGGCATCAAGCTGCAGCCGCACCAGCCACGAACCCTTGGTATTCCTCGAGCTTTCCGGCACCGCCCCGAACACATGTCCTTCAAGATCGACATCCGCCAGTAGCGCAATATCGTCCGCCACGTACGTATCGGTATCCATATAAACGAACTTGCCAGTCACATCCGGCAACAGCACATCGCAGAAACAGCGTGCCCAGGTCATCAGCACTGCCGAGCCAACCCCACAGGTCTTCATACCATTCCTCAATGTTTCGATATGCGGCTGCAACACCTCCGCCACCTCCACGAACCTGATCTCCGCAAACGGATATTTATCCACCTCGCGCCGGATCACAGCCTTCATCTCGTCCGTAAAGCCATCCACCAAAAGATTGATGCGAATCGGCCGGTCGCCCTTCGCGGATGCCAACAACGATGCGATGGTGATATGCGCCATGAACATGCCGCGCCCATCCGTCGCCAGCATCACATCAATCACATTCTCACCTTCACTAACCAATCTTCCCATATGCCTCGCAAATATTTATCATGTATTCCTATGCGACAAAAAACTCAAGCAAATCGCCAACACATTTTGCATTCTTGACCGTATCAAATGGGATAGGTTTATGGAGCGTATTCTTGAAAAACGCCACTACCGTAATCTGCGACAAGGAATCCCATTCCGGTATATCGGCAAGAACGTCATTCTTGGACAGCGGTTTTGATTGCTGCAAAATTTCTCCAATGCGAATAAGAAAATCGCGTTCATTCATTGGCATCGCTCCTATTGTATGTTTTGATTTCCGAACAATAATCAAGTTTTAGATCCGTCAGCACATTGGCCCAGCCCAGACCAGCTCCAAAGCCGCTCAACACTACGCGATACTCCTTAACTGTAACCTCTTTCGCTAACGAATCGGCTATCACGCATGGAACAGAAGCAGCGCACTGATTTCCATATTTCGAGATGACAGATGCCGGGATCTTATCAGGCGACACATTAAGCTGCAACGCAATGTTGCTAAGAATATACTTGTTGGCTTGATGTAAAACAAAATAATCTACGCCCGATTTGTCTTGTCCTGCCATCACCAGCAAATCTTCAATGGATGGGGCGATTTTTTCTATCGCAAAAGAAAACACCTCGCCGCCATTCATATGCGCCTCATACTTGTACCCGCCATCACCATAAAAATCATCGCGGTGTACAGGATTCCGAAACGCTCCATGATTGCATAACAGAACATCAAATTTAGTCCCGTCCGAATGGAAGTTCATATAAGAAGTTCCTGCCGTAGCATCATACGAAACTAATGTTGCCGTACCGGAATCGCCGAAAACAGGAGCGGTATGATCGCGGAACATATCCGTGAATTTCGACCAGGTATCTCCTACCAGCACTAGCACATTTTTGCATCCGCTCTGGATAAGCATGGAAGCTTGAAAGATTCCGAACTCATATCCTGGACATGCCTGCGGAACATCCATTGCAATACAATCTTGTCCCAATCCCAGCCGGCCATGGAGTACATAGGCAGTAGCAGGCATCAAATAATCTGGAGTACTGCTTACAAAAACGAGAGCGTCTATGTTCGTTTTGTCGAAAGCAAGTCCTGCCAAGAGATCCCTAGCCGCAGCAAAACAAAGATCGGAAGCGGTAGTGCTACTATCGGTTATTCTTCGCTTCAAGAATCCGGACGATTGCACCACCCTGTCTATGCGCTTTTGATCGCCACCATATAATTCAGGATCATCCAGAAGATTGATTTCGCGCTCCGGCACAAATGCAGAAATCCCTCTTATCCGAATATTATCAAATCTGAAAAAACTCATCTGTCGATCTCCGCAGCGTCAAGAGTTGCATACCCTGCGCCTGTCTTTCCAAACATATTGCCGTTATAAAACATATAATACTTGTCTTTCCACCTTATAACGTGCGGATAGGTAACCATCGTATCATCCCATCCACTGTCCGAAATATCGATTCCGGCACGATCATCCATTCGCACAAATGTTTTGCCGTCAAGCGATTCACCATATCCTATGCGATAACTATGGTCGCGATTGGTGCGATAATCGGCCGCTCCTCGATATGTATACCAGATGCGGTATAAATTGCCGTCACGTACGACACTTGGCTTTGCTACGCCTCCTTCGGAGAAATCGGGATGCCCATGTTTGAAATCTACGGCCGTATGCGGACCGCGGTCCCAAATCAGTCCATCTTTTGATTCTGCATACTTTATGTTGTACATTGGCTCAGGATGGTTATCAAACATTTTCCATCCGACAAACGACGCATAATACATCTTCAATAGACCATCATCGTTCAAAACGAATGGCGATGCGGAGCAATATGGTTCCCACGGGGTAGGGCTGATTACCGGCCCCTCTACTTTCTTCCATGTATCTCCTCCATCTTCCGAGATCGCCAAAAAGTTTGAATTGTGATACGAAATTGTATTGCGCACGGTCCACCCGACATAATACATAAACTTTCTGTCGCCAAAATTGCATATCGTACATGGAGTAACACCCATTTCGTCGCAGGATCCAAGCTTGCCTACATCAATTATCGGCTCATCGTGCCATTGGATTATATTATGGGGATTGCCGGCTTCCACGTCAACATAAAATGGACGGCTCATATTCTTTGCGTCTCGTGCGGTATAATACACTCTCCATACCTTGTCTGATAGTATATCCACCGTCGGAAGACCCGCATAACTCACTTGCAGATCCGATCGATGATCGATATTGAGAAACCTTCCCTGCTTTGTCCATTTCATGCTAATACTCCTTCTATTTCATAACTAGTTACAGGCAACGGCTGGTTACGCGGCGATGCCAACACTGATGCCGGCGGCAGATCCTTTGTGACAACCACGCCTCCACCTACAATCGAGTGATTGCCAACAGTAAGCGTATCGCAAATTATGGATCCAACCCCGATAAAGCAATTATTTTCTATGTTGACACAGCCGGCAGTACGCGCAGACGCAAGGAAACAGTTGTCTCCTATCGTAGAATGGTGTCCAATATGGGTCTGAGACCAAATAAGACAATTGTTTCCTATCTTCACAAATGGATTGATGATTGAACCATCGAAAATAATCACGTTCTCCCCGATATCAGATGCATCACAAACCGCATTTCTGCTTATGTATGAAACAAAATCATAACCCATCGCCTTTGCCGCACGATACTTTGTCTCGCGAATTTTGTTCAACTTCCGAAAACTGATAGGAAACAACAATTTTACTTCCGATGCAGGATAGTGCTGCTGAATATCTTCAAATGGAATCACCGGCAGATCATTGTGGACTGTCTCTTTTATCCATTCGCGATCAATGCAATAAGCGACAATATCAAATGCATTGTCGCGTTTTATAAAATACGACACCACATCAGATATTTGCCCCGTACCCCAAATAATAATTTTTTGTCGCGTACTCATGATCAATCTCCTTAAGGTAATGTTATATAGTCATTCAATTGACAAGTGAATATTGCATCATCAATTCCTTGGTGCCCATCTTGCCATTGAACATCAGCACGTCTATAATCGAAAGTCTTGGTACAAAATCATTTTTAAGTTGCTTATATATCACATCGCCCATATTAAGGAATTTAAGTTCGATACCTTCAGCGGCAAAAGCATTGCGGTCGTACAGTTCCATGCCGCCTATGGCGTTAATGTAGCAATCGGAACCCAATAGCTTATTGATATGGATAACTTTATCTTGCCCCTTGAGCTCGCATTGCTTGTCCAGCCGGGAAGACAGAATTATCTCCGTGTCGACACCAAGATACTCGTTGATCCGAAGAATTGCATTGTAATTCAGCATCGCAATGGTGTCATTCTCCGCCAGCAGCTGTTCAATCATCGGCAACACTTCATTCTTGTATGGCGCCTTGGCATAGGCAATGTTCAAGGTTTTGATTATTTTCTCGACCGCCTTGGGATTCTTTACGACGCTTATCTCGTTTATATTCCTGAAGGACGAAGAATTGTCCAAGGGTAACGTAATCAAAGACGGCTTGCCGTTCATCAAGATATTATTCCGGTTGATCCATCCGCCTTTGATATATGCCACATCGTCATAAACAACATACTTGTCAACTGCCGCAATAAGTTGCCAATATCCCAGATACGGGAAAAAGTAAGGTTGCATTATTCCGACTTTCATAACAACTCCTTGATGTTTTTCGCGATCATCTTCACGTCTTCAAGCGGCAGACCGAAGTATGTGGGCAAGGTCAGAACGCGGCTGGCGATGTCCGCCGCTATGGGACACGTTCCGCGCGCATATACATACGGCGCGAAATCGGTCAGAATCGGATAGAAGTAGCGGCGTGTAAACACATTGCACTTGGTCTTCAGTTCTTCGTACACCCGCTCGCGAGTGGCAAAATCCTTGAATAACACCGGCACATACGCTTTGTTTGCTGAATTAGTGATTAGCGCAATTTCCGGCTTGCCGCCCAACTCCTCTTCATAGGCACGATAAATCGCTTGCCGATACTCCAAAAGTTCGTCAATCTTCTTGAGACATTCCAGTCCCATCAAAGCCTGAAGTTCGTTCATCTTGGCGTTGGAGCCAACGTCAACGCATTCCGTTTCGCTATGGATGGCAAAGTTCCTGAGTTCATAAAGCTTCTGCTGGATAGCACTATCTTTAAATACCAAAAGCCCTCCCTCGCAACTATGGAAGAGTTTGGTGGGGTGAAACGAGAACATGCTCATATCCCCGTAATCAAGGTCCCTTACGCCAAACGCATGCGCCGCGTCATATATTATCTTGATGCCGTACTTTTCGCCCAGTCGATGGAACCCTTCCGTATCGCACTTGTTGCCGTACACATGCACCGGCACGATGGCCTTGGTGCGCGGCGTAATCAGCTTTTCCGCTTTCTCCGGATCAAGACACATCGTTTCCGGATCGATATCGGCGAATACCGGAGTGGCGCCAATCCGCTTCAACGCATGGCTGGTGGCCACAAAGGTGAATGGCGTGGTAATCACTTCGCCGCCCGCCAGCCCCATGGCATAATACCCTAGCTCCAATGCCAACGTGCCGTTGTTGAATAGCGCCAAATTTGTTTCCGGCACGCCCAGATACTTGGCCAATGATGCATGAAATTTTTTAAGCATCGGCCCATCGTTCGTCAGCCACCGGTTGCGCCAGATCTCCTCACACCCCTGCTTGAAATCTTCAAGCGGTGGCAGATACGGTCTTGTCACCAAGATTGGATTGTCAAATCGTTTCATTTCCAGACTTTGGCCTTCCATGGTTTGCTTTTCTGGAATTTAATCATAAACTTACGCCCTTTGAACAAGGGAATTGTGAGCGTGAAAAGCGTTTTCGGTTCTCCCGGCAGATACTTGTGCTGAAACATCCTAGTGTATTTGAAATTGAGGAAATGGTCTACCCTGTAACACAACAACTGGGAAAAATGATGTTTTTCATATTCGTCCGAACTTGACCATATCCCAGCCCCCGTACTATTATATACACTCATCAACCGATTTATGTATATCATATTGCCCTTATCCAAAGCAACCATCAAATACATTAGATCGCCATAAAAAAATTGCCATTGATTCTCAGTAAGCGATTGCAGGAAATTTCGATATAATATTGACGACGTATGACACCATGGCGCATGATAAATATCAAACACCTCTTCGCTTTTTGTAATCTTTCGCTCGATATTATGAAGGTGGTTGCCGTTTTTGTCCCGCACATCTGTGACATGTGCGCAACATGAACACTCCGGATGTCGCTTAAGCGCATCTATCTGCAATTGTAGCTTTTCCGGATCGCACCAGAAATCATCTCCCTCCAAAATGATGAAATATTCCGACTTTATTCCCTTCACAACTCGTCGCATATTTTCAAATGATCCGAGATTGACCTCACGGACAATCGCCAAAATCCGATTGTCGTTTTGCGCATACCTACGTACAATATCACTAGTTCCGTCGGTTGAAGCATCGTCCGCCACCAAAACCTTGAATTCAAAATCGGTTTTCTGCTCCAAGATTGAATCCAAGCATTTGGCAATACTGCCTGAATGGTTATAGGTAGGCACAACTACCGTGACCAATGGTTCTTTAGCCGCACTGTTTTCAATCATTTGCCGTTTCCTTCTTAACCTTCTTTATCCAAAAACCGCAGAAATTTATGCGTTCGCAAAGCGCTACAGTGGTCAACGGTTTGGGTTGATATGGTTTGATTTCAGGATGCTTCACAAGTTGAGCTTTTATTGTGGCGATCGCCTCTTTGACATCGCTCCAATCCACTTCGCCAAAGTCGGCGATGTCGTAATTCCACCACTTAAGCGCTAGCAGCTCTTTAATCGTATCTGCATCAAACCGGTACTTGATGACTTTGGCCGGAACTCCACCCACCACCGCGTAAGGTGGCACGTCCTTGGTGACCACCGCGCCAGCCGCCACAATTGCGCCATCGCCAATCTTAATGCCGCCCATGATTACCGCATTCGTCCCTACCCAAACATCATTGCCAATCTCCACACTCTTGTCATTCACAAATTGTCTTACTGCTAGTTCTTTACCGCCAAACCGATTAAACTCCAAGAAACCGGAATTGTATTGCCTGGCACTTATGCTCAACCAACAAACCGGATGTTGCGTCGGATTGATGTTGACATTATCGGCAATACTGCAATAACGACCGATTTTAGCATTATTTATTTCCCCGCGCCCTTTAACCGCAGCAAAATTTGACCATGCGCCAACTTCAATGGCAGTCTTGAAATTACAGGCATCGCTTAAAACGCATGGCGCTTCAAATTCGCAATCGGGGCCGATCCTGGTCGTGCCTGACGGAAACAGCACGCCAAGGCGTTTAAACAGCCGGCGCCGGGTCCAATCGATCAGTCTTAAGGTTGCGTACTTGCTCATTGCCAAACATTAATCTTATTTATCACCTCGTCCACTTCTTCATCCGACATAACTTGCGAGATCGGAAGCGAAATGATTTCATCATGAATCTGTTCGGTGATGGGGAGCTTAAGTCCGTGCCATTCCGTATACGCCGGTTGTTGGTGCGGCGGAATGGGGTAGTGGATGACCGTCTGGATTCCGTTGTCGGTAAGATACTGCTGGAATCGGTCGCGCTCCTTGCACCTTACCGGGAACACGTGCCACACACACCTCTCACCATCCTCCGGCAACTTCGGCAGAATAATGGCCGGATTAGCGATTTCCTTTATGTAGCGCTCGGCAATCCGGCGCCGGATTTCATTGTCGGCATCAAGGTTCGGTAACTTTACGCGCAAGAATGCAGCTTGGATCTCGTCAAGGCGCGAGTTGGTGCCGCGATACGGGAAGTGATACTTAACATCCGACCCATAATTCCGGAGTGCCCGAAGTTTGACCGCAAGTTCGTCATCGTTGGTGGTCATGCAGCCGCCATCACCGATGCAGCCGAGATTCTTGCCCGGATAGAACGAAAAGCCGCTCGCATCGCCCAAATTGCCGCACCGTTTGCCGACGAACTTGGCACCATGCGACTGGGCGGAGTCTTCGATCACCTTGAGATTGTGGCGCTTGGCGATATCCCACACCTTGGTCATGTCCATCGCCCGGCCGTAGAGATGCACCACCATTATCGCCTTCGTCCGTGGGGTTATGCGCTCCTCGATCTTGTCCGGGTCAATCAGGTATGTATTTATGTCCGGCTCCACCAAAACCGGTGTGCAACCATTGGCGCTGATGGCAATAAGCGAAGCGATATACGTATTGGCCGGCGCGATGATTTCGTCCCCCGGACCAAAACCGTACGCCTGGATGATGAGTTTTAACGCGTCCAATCCATTCGCGCAGCCGATGCAGTGCTTGACTCCGCACCAAGCGGCAAACTCACGCTCGAATTCCTCGTTCTCACGGCCTAAGAGATACCAGCCCGAGTCCAACACGCGCTTGACGGCCGCATCCATTTCCGTCCGGCACCGCTCGTTTATGGCTTTCAAATCAAGAAATTTGATCACAACGCACCTCCTTTGCGCCCAAAGTTCTAATGACCTTAGCCGGATTACCGGCAATCACCGAATTGGGCGGAAACTTACCGCACACCACGCTACCGGCACCGATAACGCTCCCATCGCCAATCTCGCTTCCCTTAAGACAAATGACATTCTCGCCGATAAATACGTCATTGCCGATTCGCACCGGTTTCATTCGTACTTTTGAACCATCGTTCCTATCGGCGACATGTAAGGGATGAAAATCGCTGTCGTAACACCGGAATCCCACCCCCACCACGCAATTTCTGCCTATGGTTATGCCAGCTCCTCCTTGATACCACTCGGAAATTATCGCCGCATCGTTGCTGAAAACGGTATTTTCGCCGATTTCTATCCGCGACTGCCGATTGCGAGCATCAATATAGGCATATGAAGTTTTGAACTTGGGCGATCGCTCCCAGCCGAAAGACACGCCCGCTCCAAAACATATGCTTCCCCTACCCTCGATCACTATTTTTTGAAAAGCTTTGGGAACGCCTTCCAAACGACATTTGCCGCGCTTCGCAATATGGCGTAACCGCGGGGAAATGAGCGACTTCAGTATCGGCAAAAGCTTCATCGTTCGGTTATGTATTTGCGCCACTCGGCATAATTCCTGATATAGTCGGACTCGTCATACGGCAAGGATGCCAATACCATCAACACGCATTCCGGAGAATGTTTATACTGGATCCCCCAGCATCCGGCCGGAATATGCACGCCTATCGAAGGGCTGTTTAGCGTATACTCTTCGCGCGTGATGCCGTCTTCAACAATCACGTTGCACGAGCCGCTTACCGCCACCAGAAACTGCTCGCACTTTTTGTGCGCGTGCTCGCCACGCACCTGCTTGGACTGCACGTTGTAGGTGTAAAACACCCGTTTGATTTCGAACGGCAACAGCTTGCCGACCTCGATAACGTTCAAATCTCCGCGCGCGTCGGAAAACGCAGGAATTTCGTAAAGTCGCTTACCTCCGTCGATAGTCGTACCGTCATTCACGCTACCGGTCATGGCCTTGGCGTCGACATACCCGGTTATACGTCCGGGATTGCCGGTAACAATAGCGTACGGCGGCACGTCCTTGGTGACCACCGCCCCGGCGCCAATCATCGCATGCTCCCCTATCGTCACCGGCAAGATCGTGGCATTGGCTCCGATCGACGCACCGGTTTTGATTTCCGTTTTGAGAAACTTGTCCGGCCAAACTTTACTGCGCGGAAATTTGTCATTGGTGAAAGCAACTCCGGTTCCTACGAAAACGCCGTCGCCGATAGTAACCCCATCCCACACGCATACACCGCATTTAAGCGTTACGTTGTTGCCGATTTTGACCTCGTTTTCGATAAAACAATTGGCGCAAATGTTGCACCCCTCGCCAATCTCCGCACCGGGCAAAACCACTGCATGCTGCCAGATTTTGGTGCCGTACCCTATTTTATCACTCTGAACATCGGCGGATGGATGTATCATAAATCTCCCTCTATCAAATGACGTGGTCGTTGCGGTATTCTAAGCCGTCAAAAAAATGTCCGCTCAACAACCCTTCCGTAATACGCTGATATTCGGGTTTGCCGTAGCGAAACATTATCCAACGATAAATAAGATAAAGCCGCAGGTTGATTTTTCGTATTGGCAGGGCTCCACGAGCCTTGATAACCATAAGCATCTGGGCAATTGCCGCTAGACACTCGCGATTGGCCGGCGTGTCGCTCTTTCCGTTACAACGCCGGAATGTATTGACCAAAATCTTTGCACCCCTCAAAATGCACCATTTATCCACTCCTTCCCACATCGGCAATGAAGTTTGGTCGTTGCGCTCGTTTTTGTAGATTTCGCATAACGCCTCAAAGTCCAAACTTGCACGCTTTACCAATTGCGCATTGATGGGCCGTTTCGACAATGATGCAGGATTGGACGCGTTGTAATAATAAAGCGACGCGGTGCTATCCACCCACTTCCTGGCCATACGCATCATCAAATGCAACCGGGCGTTGCTTTCATAAATTGGCCATATCTTATGGACTTCTTTCACCAGACTTGTCCGGGCAAAATGCCCCCATGCATCACCATTGAGCCGCCTAAAACATTCCCCGTATCTTGCAGCATTTGCGCCGTGCATATCGCCAACCGAAAGCACCTGGCGGGGAATATTTCCAAACTCTCCCAAATCGCAATAAGCCGGAACGTCCGGCTTGGTTTGCCGATATCCACTGAATACGCACAAATCCGCCCCCTCTTGCTCCAGAGTCTTTACGCAATACTCCAGCGTCTGCAAATGCATATAATCATCTTGTGCTATTATATAGAAATATTCGCCTTGCGACTCGCTTATTCCCGTATTAAGCGCCCCAATCAACCCTTGATTCTCCTGACGTACAATTCTGACCCTTTTATCCGTCAGATACTTGGCCGGAATTCTTTCAACACATCCGTTTTTAGACCCGTCATCCACGACTACAAGTTCCCAATCGGCAAGTGTCTGATTGAATACGCTACTCAACGCGCGCTCCAGCAATGAATCGTCCGCATCGTATACTGGAATCATGACCGATACTACCGGCTTATCCATTTGCCACCTCCCGCAAAAGAGTTTTGCGCATCCAGTGAACCAACCACACGCCGAAAAACTTGATGCGCACCCGCCTGCGGCTTAAGTCGCATACAAACAGCTTCCTGAAGGCATAAGGTTCCAATTCGTTGACGGTTATCGGTTTAGGCCGGTAGGGACGGATCTCCGGATGCTTCGCAAGCCGGTCTTTGATGGTGGCGATCGCCTTTTTGACATCACTCCAATCCACCTCGCCAAAGTCGGCGATATCGTAATCCCACCACTTTAGTGCTAAAAGTTCTTTGATCGTATCCTCGTCAAACCGGTACTTGATTACCTTGGCCGGAACCCCACCAACCACCGCATAAGGCGGCACGTCTTTGGTGACCACCGCCCCCGCCGCCACGATCGCTCCATCGCCAATCTTCACTCCGCCCATGATAACCGCGTTAATCCCCACCCACACGTCATTGCCTATCTCCGCCCGCTTGTCATCCACAAACCGCTTCACCGCCACATCATTACCGCCAAATCGGTTGAAATCCAGATAGGCGGAGTTATGCTGCCGATCGCTTATACTTAGCCAATTCACCGGATGTTGAGACGGACTTATATTCACATTGGCGGCAATGCTGCAGTATCGCCCGATTTTGACATTACGCACTTCGCCATACTCCCTTATCCCATTCACATTGGACCATGCGCCGATTTCAATGGCAGTTTTAAAATTGCAGGCGCCGCCCAATACGCAAGGCGGTTCAAATACGCAGGCAGGTACGATTCTGGTCGTTCCCTCCGGAAGCCGCACCCCCAGACTTCGAAATATTCGACGGCTGGACACCTTCAAAAGTCGCAAAACCGTATATTTATCCCTTGACATCCCTTATATCTTCCACTTGCCGCGTGTAGCCAGCAACACGCTTTTCCATGTTTCCATCCCACGTGGAATGATCTGACGATGGATCCGGTAAAGATCGGTCGCCACCGGGCGCATCTTTTTCTTCATTGCCGCGCCGTATTTGTATCCGGCTTGCTTCACCAGCGCAACAATTTCGTCCGTCTCGCCACCGCGCGGATAGCAGAAACTTACGATTGCATGGCCAAGCACGCCCTCAATCCACCGCTTGTTCTCTTCGATCTCGCGCTTGGCCTCATCCAGCGAAACGCAAGTCAATGTAGTATGTCCCGCCGAATGCCCGCCGAACTCCACAAGTCCGCTCGCCTCCATTTCACGCATCATCCCGGCCGTCAGAAATGTCGCCTTTGCAGGAATCGGTTCCTCGGTCGACCATTGCTCCTTCGTGAAGCCTGGGTCGCCCCGGTTCGTGACAAAGAGCGTAGCCGGCACATTCAGTTCCTTCAAAATCGGGAATAGCACATGGTAATTATCGACATAGCCATCGTCAAACGTAAGGCACATAGTCCAACGATCGCCCGTTTCGATTGCATCCTTGAAAGTCTTGAAAGCATAACCTTCCTTGCGCAAAGCCAAAATGAGCGATTCGAGTTCGGCTGGGCGGATCGTGTTATTGGGGCAACATGGATCCACCACATCCTCCCTTACGCTATGCAACATCAGAAAAGACGGAACCTTCCATCTCGGCCACCACCAGAGGTTGCGCCAAGGCAAAACCTTGTCGCACCAATCGCCCTTTGGACCGAATCCCAGATATCTATTCTGCGCTTTCAATGTTATTTCAAACCCACATTAGTGCTTTACGCAAATCCGAAACATCCAGAACTTTGGGACTGTAAGGCGCAACTCCCTTGGCGATTCCTTCCTTTATCCTGGAGATGCACCCCTTGATATCCGCCCAATCAAGGTCGCCAAACGAAGCCAAATCATAATTCCACCACTTTAGTTCAAGCAACTCTTTGATTGTCGCTTCATCAAAACGGTAGCGAATAATCTTAGCCGGCACACCCCCGACTATGGCATACGGCGGAACATCTTTCACCACTACGGCATGTGCGGCTACGACCGCTCCATCACCGATCTTTATTCCGCCCTTTATGAATGCATTGTGCCCGATCCACACATCATTCCCGATCTCGACATGTCGCGAACATTGCGCTGGTATTGCCGCCGGGAAGTCCCGGCCCAACAAATCCCTGGCCCATGTGAAACATCCACCCGTCGAGTATGTAAGCGAGTTTGTGGTCAACCTTTCTATTGGATGATCGTCCGGCGCAATCCATACACCTGCCGCTATTGAGCAATACCGCCCAATCGTTACGTTATGGAGAAAACGGCCTATACCATCGGTCGGTGAAATAGTCGTAAAGGCTCCAACCGAGAACTCTCCTCTAAGGTCGACTGCTTGCGAAATATCGCAAGGCGGTTCAAGTCTAGAACCAGGACCGATCTTGTATTTGCCGATTTCAAACTGAACGCCAAGTTTTTTGCGTATTCTACGCAATATTCCACGTGTAACTTTGAGTTTCAGCGGCTTGCTGCAACTTGGCAAGGATTTACGCTTATATACTAGGATTCCACACCATAAATATCGCGTGGCACCTTTTTTCGTATAACTAAACCAGAAAAATCCCTTAATATGCCCCCAGATGAACCTAAACGCATTGGCACGATATGGCGACTTCAGCAGATACTTAAGATAAATCGGCCACGTTTTGTTCTTCCAGATATTGCACCACGGCTTCATGGTAAATCCGGGGAAATGCCAGATGACAATACCTTTTTTGAAAGGGTTGTACCTAACGTTAATGCCATCCCATTCCGGACCCAACTGGAGAATCTTATTTCGGAATACGGTATTGATCACATCCTGGTCGGGCCAAGCAATCTGCCCCGCCATAGCTACCGTAGTTTCCATCTGTTTGCGGGCGTAGTCACCTTCCCGCATCGCCTGTAAATCCATCACCAACAGACCGGAATAGAAATACGGCGCATCGCCCGTAAGCCCGATCAACCGCTTCTTGAGCTCGCCATTCTCTCCTTCCGACACTGCCGCGAGAATATTCCCTTGCAAATCCAATTCCCAGAGCGGCTTCAAGTCGCCTACGCACAAAACATCCACGTCGCTATAGATGGTGCGGTCTTCGTCTTTCAGCACTTCCGGCAATATGTACCGGTAGTACATTTCCTGCGTCACGTGTTCCAATTGCTCGGGAATCGGGAACTTTTCGAACTGCGAGGCGTCGATCTTATGGAATTCGACGCGGCAGTTGGGGTACATCGCCTCCAGTTCCTTCACCTTGCGCTCGTTCTCCGGCGTGATATTGCGGTGCAGGACGTGAAATACGAAATCGCTCTTGGGGTTGTTGACGAGCACGCTCGCAATCACCACCGCCAGATGCTGCGCGTAGTTGTCCGATACGCTAAACGATACGGAAATTCTGTCGTCTGCCGCCATCTTATGCTCCCCAGACCAATAAACGTTTCAAATGCATCCAGCCGTCTTCCAGCGCCGCCAAGAAACTGTGTTTGCGCAAATCGTGCCGCGAATAGATATAGCCGCCATCCGGCTTGGCATCTTTGCCGTCTGTTCCTGCCGCCTGCGATTCGTGGATCACTTTGATAATCTGAGCGTAAAGATTGTACTTCTCCAGAATAAGCCGCTTGGCTTCCTTGATGACGGGGAGTCGCTTAGTATACTCGTCATTGGCAATCGCTTCTTGGATGATGCGCTCGCACTCCGCCGGGTTGTCGATAGGGATGGGGATAAACGATTCCGGCGGCAACACGTTACCTAAATTGGGGTCGCCCGCATAAAAAGCCAGGCACTCGCAAAGAATCGGATCTGCGATCTTTTCCGACCAGTGTCCGGGCGCAATATGGTTTTCGATGGCCACATGGTATTTGAATTCGTCGAGCGCGTCTTCTTTTTTGACGATATCGCGGATTCCGCGTCCATACCACTCGAAACCGGGTATCGCCTCCGCCAGATGCCGGATGAGCGCCAGCCGCTCGTAATGACGCGTATGCTTCATCTGCTTATTGGAGCAGACGGCGGAGATGAGACGCGTCTTGGGCGGCAACTCGATCCTCCCGGCATTGATCAATCCCCGCGAAATCCCCAGATAAAAATAACCTTCGCCAAAGTGATAATGCGGATGTTTTTCCGCCTGCCATGGCCGATTGGTCAAAAGGTGGCCGAACTGCCGGGTGAAGCATTTGCCGTAGTCCTTGATGCTATCTGGCTCCATCGTGGCAAAAATCGTACGTTCTCGCGGACAAGCCAACTTTTCCGGATGACCTTTCACCGCATCCTCAAACGCCAAAAGCCAATCGTAATCATGGCAATCGGCACCGCCTACAAACATCCACCCCGGCTTGTACTCAAAACCAGCCTCTCCGCTTTCAAACATCTTGGTTACCAATTTTACTCTCATTGGCGGAAAAGCTCCTCCCATTTATCCAAAATCTCCGTCCGCGAATACTTCTCCAGACAAAATCTACGCGCCATCCGTCCCATATTATTCGCAAGCTCGCTATTGCCCATCAAGCGCTCAAGCCCCAACGCGAATTCATGAACATCATTCTTCACCCGCAAACCGCCGCCATTGGCACAAGTGCCAATCCAGTCGTTTACCATTACGCAAGGTTTGCCTAATATGGCCGAATCGGCAATTGTTAGCGGGAAACCTTCGTCCAGCGACGGAAACGCCAGAAAAGCACACCGACGATAAGCTTCGCGCAAATCACAGTAGCCCATCGCCTTCACCCCTTCCGGCAAATAATCCGGAGCTTTCCCTCCGCCGTACAGTTCCAGACTCCAATCGGGATAATGTTTACGCGCGATCGTAAACGCCTCGATCAACAAATCATGATTCTTTTTGCCACCGAATGCCGCCGGATAGATTATAAGCTTTTCCGCCATATTGGCCGGTTCTTCCCCGTCGTATCTGCTCCAGTTGCCGATCACCACCACCTTGGCGCCGTATTTGGCCACTTGCGACACAAACTCCTGACGCAACACCTGAATGGCATGCACCCGCCTGAGCGCCCGGCGTATCCGCCAGTTTCGGATAAACCGCTTCCGTTTGAACTGGCTTTTAGGCGGCGTATGGAACTGCATGATAACCGGCCAAGGAAATTTTTTGGGGAATGCCGCCGCCAAATCCAAAAGTTCGTTGGTCCCGGCCGCAATCATCACATCCCACTTTAATCCCGTCTTATCCGCCAACGCTCCCTTTTCGAACACCTCCACCTCGTGCCCGCGCTCGCGCAGACCCTCCGCCAGACCCAAAACGGCCACATCCGCCCCTCGCCGGTTGGCGAGCGTGTCCTTATAGATGCCGATTCTCATTAATCCATCATTCCGTCAATTCTTGATCAGATTCCGCAAGTACAAACCGTAGGACGACTTGCCGTAGCGGGTGCACAGGGCAGCAAGTTGCGCATCGTCGATCCAGCCCCTCGACCAGGCGATCTCCTCGATACAGCTCATCTGGAGGCCCTGGCGCTCGATGATGGCGCGGACGAAATTGGTGGCGTCCGCGAGCGACTGGTGCGTACCGGTGTCGAGCCAGGCGAAGCCACGCCCCATATTGCGCACATGGAGACGGTTTTCCTTCAGATAAATCTTGTTGAGATCGGTAATCTCATACTCGCCGCGCGCCGAAGGCTTCATTTCTGCCGCGTATTTCACTACATCGTTGGGATAGAAATAGAGCCCTACCACGGCATAATTGCTTTTGGGATGCTCCGGTTTCTCCTCGAGACTGAGCACCTTGCCGTCGGCATCGAACTCCACCACGCCATAGCGCTCCGGATCCACCACGCGATAGCCGAAAATCGTGGCTTCGCTGCCGTTGCTGGTGTCCTGAAGGAGCTTCGAGAGATTGGCGCCGTAGAAGATATTGTCGCCCAGGACAAGACACACATCGTCGTCGCCGATGAACTCGCGCCCCAGCACGAAGGCCTGCGCGAGTCCGTTGGGCACCTCCTGCACCTTGTAGGAGAAGCGCATACCCAGCTGCGAGCCATCGCCCAGAAGCTGTTCGAAATTCGGCAGATCGTGAGGCGTCGAAATTATGAGCACATCCCGTATGCCCGCCAGCATAAGCGTCGAAAGCGGATAGTAGATCATCGGCTTGTCGTACACCGGCAGAAGCTGCTTGGATACTACGCAAGTCAGTGGATGGAGCCGCGTTCCCGCGCCCCCGGCCAAGATTATGCCTTTTCGCATTTTCGGTACATCCTTTTGCTTGACGCCTTTTGCCATCTTTTCCTAGTATTATATCATATTTCCGCCCGAATTGCAAGCCCAAAAATCAAAAATCGACAAAGATTCCGCGTCCATCGGATTGACATTTAGGTGGAAATATGGTATAATATCGGCATGAAAAAATTGATCGAGGCGGTTTTGAACGCGAAAAGGACGGTGGCGCTCACCGGAGCGGGTGTTTCCACCCTTTCGGGCATCCCGGATTTTCGCGGTCCGCAAGGGATGTACCGCAACCCGGAGGCGGAAAAGATTTTCGATATCGACTGGTTCGACCGCGATCCGGGCGTATATTACCGGGGATGTCGCGAACTCGTGTACGGACTCGAAAAGTTCCGCCCGGGGCCCGTGCACCTGGCGCTCAAGCAGTTGGAGGACGCGGGCCGCCTAGCCGGCATCGCTACGCAGAATATCGACATGCTCCACCAAAAGGCCGGATCGTCCAACGTGTGGGAGCTGCACGGGTCGCCATTATGGCATCATTGCCGGATCTGCGGCAAGTCGGCCACGTTCGAACAGGTGTGTTCGCAGCTCAAGGCCGGCGCGGAAGTGGCGCGGTGCGTTTGCAGCGGCGCCTTGAAGCCCGACATCACCTTCTTCGGCGAAATGCTGCCGGAAGAAGCGCTGACCGCGGCCCAGAGCGCGGCCATCGGCGCCGACGTGATGATGGTGCTCGGAACGTCGCTCACCGTGTTTCCGGCGGCGGGGCTCCCCAACCTCACGCTGCAGGCGGGCGGCAAGGTTTTCATCGTCAACGCCCAACCGACCGCGCTCGACCGTTATGCGGCGGGGAGATATCCGGATCTGCGGGAATTCGCCGACGCGGTAAAGAACGCGCTCGCGTGAAATCAATTGGCGGCGGCCTGGCGGAACTCCACCCGCCGCAAGAACCGGATCTGGAGATAGGTGAAGCCGATCAGCGCCACCCCCAGAAACCACGCCATCGTGGTGGCGGTGGAAAAGCGCAGGTTGTTGTAGGCCTCCTTCCAGATCTGCAGACTCAACACCTGCGTGGCATCGCCGGGTCCGCCGAAAGTCAAGAGAAAGATGCTCCCCATGCCCTGGAAAGCGGCGATGAACGCGCCGACGAAGTTGATGACCATGAGCGGCATGAGCTGCGGAAATACGATATGGCGGAAGCGGCTCAAGATGCCGGCGCCATCGATGGCGGCGGCCTCGTAATAGTCCGGCGGCAGCGATGACAAGGCGGCGATATAGATGAGGGAACTGATCCCCGCCCCCGCCCAGACGCCCGGCAGAATGCAGCAGACCATCGCCCAGGCCGGATCCAGGAGCCACGACTGGCGAGGAAGCCCGAGCGACATCACGATCTGGTTCAGGATGCCGTTTTCGGTGGGGTCGAACATGAGCTTCCAAAGGAGCGTGACCACCAAGGCCGACGTAAGATGCGGGAGGAAATAGAGAAAGCGGTAGAACACCTTGCCTTTGGGGATCTCGCACAGCATCAAGGCGAGGAAGATCGGCGTCAGGAATCCCAGCACGAGCGTAATCCCCACGTATTCGAACGTGCGCAGCCATGCGCTCCAGAAGTTGGGATCGGTGGCCACGCGGATGAAATTGTCGAGTCCCGCGAACGACACCCCGCCCACGATCCGATAGTCCTGGAACGCCATCATCGCGCCCTTGAGCAAGGGATAGTACGACCACAACAGAATGCTCGCGCACGCCGGAAACAGGAAAACGCAAGGCGCGATGCGGCGCTTCAAGGGCAAAGCGGCAGCGTCCCTCCCCGTCGACTGCTCGACCTGCCGACCGCGCCAGATCAACCATCCGGCCACGAGCGCGCAAACGGCGATAGCACCCAAAATCACCCGGGCGTAAGGACGGGCGCGGTCGATCTCCGACTTGTCGGAGGCGAACATGAGACCCCGGTTGGCGTCGTCGTTGATGGACTTGAGCGCCGCCGCGCAGTCCATCGTCTTGCCGGCATCGGAGAGGAGGAGCCCCAGAAACCGGCGCTGCACGAGATCGGACGCCGCCTGCCAGAAACCGGCCCAAGGCTCGGTGACGGCTTTGATGGAGCCGTTCGCGAGGCCGTCCTTGATGTCGGGTTCGAGCCAGAACGCCCGCCCTTCTCGGATGGCGCGTTCAGTTTCCTCGTCGGCCAGATGTTCATCGCTCATGGCGGCGAGACAGCGGAATATAAGGTCGCGCTCCGCCTTCGGTTTGTGCGCCACCGACTCGCTCATGGCATAGAAATGCTTGTGCGCCTGCAAAACGCGGGGTTTTTCCGGCGAGGAGGCGGGGAACGGCATCATGCCGATCAGTTCCACCGGGAAATTCTGCGCTTCCACGAGCCGCTTGACCAGCGTTTCGCCGCCGAACACCATCACGATTTCGCCGGAGGCGAAGCGCTGGCTGATTTCGTCCGCCTGGGTGAGCGTGGGAAAGCCGAGGATCATATCTTCGCGCACCAGCCGTTGCAGAAACCCGGCCGCCTCGATGGCCGCTGGGGAGTCGAAAGTGGCGGCGGTGCCCGCTTCGTTCACCACGTCGCCGCCGGCCGACTGCACCCAGGGGAGAAATCCCCAAGGACGGTTCTCCACCGCGAACGGCCTCACGCCCGGACGCTTGAGCGCCCGGCACCAGTCGAAAAAGCGGTTCCAGTCGCGAGGCGGATCGGCGGGGTCGAGCCCAGCGGCGTGGACGAGATCCTTGCGGTAGATTATGCCGTAATACTGCACGCCCTGCGTGGAGAGCGCCCAAACGTGTCCATCTTTCACCCGCACGCGATTCCAGATGTCGTCTTGGGGGACGGAAGCTGGATCGATCCACTCGTCGAGCGGATACACGAAGCCCTGCTCGATATCGTGCCGGAGAATATGGAACCACGCCTTGTAGATGTCGGGCGCGGTTCCGCCGGCGAGCGAAAGCATGAAGGTGGATCGTCCGCCCGCTCCGGGCAACACGAGCCCGCCCCATTTGGCCGGCGCGATCGACGGATCCTCCCGGGCCAGTTCCAGGATAGCCCGGGTGACCGGCTCTTCGGGCCGGTCGGGATCGTACGACCAAAGAAAACTTACGGCCAGTATAGCCGCAAGCAGACTCATTCCATCACATCCGTCACCAGCCCGCGCGCCACCTTGCGGGCCACGCGTTCGCCGGCGATCGTCTGCAGCACCACCAGCGCAAACAGCATGGCGGCGCCGGGGGCCTGCCCGGTGATGATGTCGCGATCGACGATTACCGGCACCGAAGCCACGGGACGATCCATCTCCACCGAGACGGAGGGATAGCAAGTTACGTGGATGCCGGGATCGATCACTTCGGCCTCGGCCAGCACCAGCGGCGCCGCGCAAATGGCGCAATTGAGGCGGCCGGCGGCCTTCTGGGCCCGGATCCGTTCGAGCACCGCTTCCGAACGGCGCAGATTTTCGGTGCCCTCGCCGCCGCCAGGCAGCACGATGGCGTCGTAATCGTCCTTCGCGGCCTCGCCGAAAAGCTTGTCCGCCTTCATGGCGATGCCGTGGGCGCCCTGCACTTCGAGCGCTTCGCCGATAGCGGCGGAAACCACTTCCACCCCTCCGCGACGGAGAATGTCGATTATGCTGACGGTTTCGATTTCCTCGAATCCCGCAGCCAGCGGAACCAGAACCTTGGCCATATTACTTGATGACGTTCTTGGCTTCGTTGCACTTGATGCGGCGGCCGAGCACTTCCTTGTCGTTCAGCGCCTTGACCGCGGCGTCGGCCTCGGCCTGGTTGGGCATGTGCACGAA
>Ga0265298_10002723_pt1 | contig 24137 bp, 21 predicted proteins | sample AusTroGonzalo_MG_3_FD_193486 | JGI IMG/M metagenome (GOLD analysis project Ga0265298, IMG submission 193486) | Bovine rumen microbial communities from tropical cattle in Woodstock, Queensland, Australia - Gonzalo_01 | ecosystem: Host-associated > Mammals > Digestive system > Stomach > Rumen ...
AGACAAGCCCAGTCGTGGTCTTCTTTTTGTTGCTGGAGGGTGAGTCCGAGAGTGGCGGCCTTCTCGATGAGCATCGGGCTGTCGGCGGTGTAGAAACCGCTGAGGATAAGCTTAGCGCCCGGTGCCATCTTCTGTCTGAAGGCGGGCATGTCGGCCAAGAGGATGTTGCGGTTGATGTTCGCCAGCACCAAATCGAAGGTGCCTTCCACCTTATTTAATATAGTAGCGTCGCCGAGCAATGACGTGAAGCGGTCGTCAACGAGGTTGATGACCGCGTTATGGTGGGCATTGTCCACCGACCACTCGTCGATATCGTAGCCGACCGCCTCCGTGGCTCCGAGTTTTAGGGCACAAATGGAGAGGATACCTGTGCCTGTACCACAATCCAAAACTCTTTCGTGGAGTGAGGAGTATGGAGTGAGGAGTGAGATTAGCTCGGAGCAGATCATGCGGGTGGTCTCGTGGGTGCCTGTGCCGAAGGCTTGGTGGGTATCGATTTCAATCTCGAGGAGTGTGGAGTGAGGAGTGTGGAGTGAGGATACCTCTGACGGCAGGTGGCGGCCGTCGTGGATTATGAGGCCGGGGAGAAGTATCGGCTCGAACCCTTCTTGTTCCCACGCCTCGTTCCAGTCGCGGTCTTCCGCCTCGCGGATCTCGTACTTGATGCTGACACCTTCGAAGGGGAAGTCGGCGATAACTTCCTGTAAGGCTGCTTCAGAAAAAAATGACTGCTGGACATAGCCCAGAAGACCGTCGGCCGTCTCTTCGAATGACTCGAATCCCACCTCTCCGGCCATCGCTGACAAGACGTCGCTGGCATCGGTAGAGTAGGGCGATAGGGTGAATTCTACCTCAAAATACTTCATAAAGTTGTTAATTTTTACCGCAAAAATACAAAAAATAGGGAAAATCCTATCATAAGTTAGGGTTTTTCCGTACTTTTGCATTCAAATTCACAGTAATTTTGCATCGTGAACCATAAAAATTGTGTAAAAATGAAAAGACTGTTACTGATTTCCATGTTCGCCGGTATGCTGCCGATGACAATGGCGGCACAGGACGATGACCTCTATTTCGTTCCGAAGAAAAAGAGTGCTGAGAAGGTGACGGACAATTACGGTATACCTACCGATGTGTACTACTCGGGCAGTGACCGTAGTATAGATGAGTATAACCGTCGTTTGAAGAGTCGTGTTGAAGTGATAGACGGCGACTCGACGCTTTGCGATACCATCAGTTTCAGTGCGGAGAAGGGTGTCTATCCCAATGACTCCATTTCTGACGAGGACTTCAAGCTGACGAAGAAGATGAGCCGTTTCGACGACTACAGGATCTCAGATAACGAAGCCTTCTGGGCCGGCTACTATGCAGGCCGTTATGACTGGGCTTGGCATTCGCCCTGGTACTATACCCGTTATGGCTGGTACGACCCTTGGTACTATAGCCGCTGGCGCTGGTATGATCCCTGGTACTATGACTGGTACTATGGCTGGTACGGTTCCTGGTATGATCCCTGGTATTACGGCTACGGCTGGTATTCGGGCTGGTATGCTCCACGCTATTACGTATGGAATTCTGGTGGTAGTGTCGGACGTCATTATGCGAATACCATCGGTGCGGGTACGATCCGTCGTGATGGTGTGACACATACGGGCTATCGCCGATCGGGCTCTTCGTCGCATTACGCTAACAGCAGCCGTATGAGTAATGAGTTGCGCAACAGAACCGTCAATGGTAACAGCCGCAACGGCAGGGTGAATCGCAGTAGCGCTTCGCGCAACTATGATAGCTCCAATTATAATCGTGGCACTTTCAGTGGTAACACTGGCAGCTACAGTAGTTCTCGCAGTAACGGAGGCAGCTTCAGCAGCAGTAGTTCTCGCAGTAGCGGCGGTGGCGGCGGCTTCGGCGGTGGCTCCCGTGGTGGAGGCGGCGGTGGCGGCCGAATTGGAGGAAGAAGGTGATCTTCTGTATATAGTTGACAGTTTTTTTTATATGATTATATTGGTAGGATTTATAATATGAAGATGAAAAAGATATATATCGCAGCATTGGCCTTGGCAGCAGTCCTGCCGGCGGCTGCACAGGATACGTATGAAAGTGGTCGTCTGCTGATGGATGACCTGAATGGTACGGCCCGTTATGTTGGTATGGGTGGTGCGATGGAGGCACTGGGTGCCGATATCTCGACCATCGCAACGAACCCCGCTGGTATCGGTCTGTTCCGTCATTCCACCATCAGCGCATCGGCTGGCCTCGTCTCGCAGCAGGATGTGAAGGAGTTCGCTGGAAAGAACGGTACGAAGATGAGTTTCGACCAACTGGGATTTGTCTATTCCTCACGCGTCAGCCGTCGTTCGTTCGTGAATGTGGGCTTTAACTTCCATAAGAGCCACAACTTCAATCAGATCCTCTCGGCAGCCAACAGTCTGCGTAATGTGTCGCAGAACATGCTGTCGTGGCATAAGGCAGACTTGGGGGATGTCAGGTATGGAGGATACTTCTGGGATTTCAATAAAGATGGCCAAGTGATGGGTTATGAGAACGAAACCAGCCCTTTCAGAGCCCAGACCTATAGTCAGTTTGACTATATGAATATGAATGCGCTCAATCTGGATGAGGACGAAGAGGGCTACTTGGTGAATCAGAATGCTGCCGACTACTATATGTTCGACCGTTCACATCGCGGTTGGATAGCTGACTACGACTTCAACGTGAGCGGCAACCAGAGTGACCGTTTCTACTGGGGTGTCACCGTGGGTATCCGTGACGTGAAGTATAAAGGCTTCTCCATCTATACCGAGCGTCTGGTGAATGTCCTTAATAATAATACTGGTTATGACGGCAATGAGGATTATGTCGACTATATGGATTCCCGTACGATTGAGGGTGTGGGTATCGACGTGAAGGCCGGCATCATCTTCCGCCCCATCGAAGCCTCTCCCTTCCGCATCGGTCTGTATGTCAATTCACCGACGTGGTATGAGCTGACCGCTGAGAACAGTACCGACTTCAACAATGACTCGGAGTATGGCCTTGAAGACAGCTGGTATTCTGATGAGAAATACAAATTCCGCTACTATACCCCTTGGAAGTTCGGAGCCAGTCTCGGACATACAATCGGCACCAATGTGGCCTTGGGCCTCACTTACGAGTATTCTGACTACAGCTCGTCCGTGAACCGCATTATCACTGACGATTCAGACTATTATTATGACAGTGAGCGCTCCTATCCCGATGCCGTGATGAAGGATAATACGAAGAAAAGCCTGAAGGCCGTCCATCTGCTGAAGGCAGGTCTTGAGTTCAAGCCCGACACTGACCTGTCTCTGCGCTTCGGCTACAACTATGTGTCTTCTGCCTATGAAAAGGACGGCGTGCGCGATATGATGCTTGATTCTCCTGGTGTGAGCTATTCCTCCACGACAGACTATGTGAACTGGAATGATACCCATCGCATCACCTGTGGTATGGGGTATAAGTTGAACGGCTGGAACTTCGACGTCGCCTATCAGTATAGTTCGGTCAACGGAGAATTCCATCCTATGCAGCAGTTCGAGGCTGACCAGAATGTGGGTGTCAGCAAGGTTGGCTTCAAGCGTCATCAGGTATTGTTCACAGTAGGCTATACTTTCTAAAAAGATAAAAAGGTAAAAAGTGAAACTAAAGTGAATATAAATGCGGCTTTATGCAAATAAGGCCGCTTTTTTTTGTTTATTCGGCTGAAAAGTCGTACCTTTGCGCAATTAAAACGTAAATTTGTAGATAAATAGTAAATCGTAAATGAAAAAACTTTTATTAGGCGACGAGGCGATAGCCCAGGGTGCCATTGATGCAGGCCTGAGTGGTGTGTATGCCTATCCCGGTACTCCCTCAACGGAGATTACCGAGTATATCCAGGAGTCTCCCATCGCCAAGGAGAGAAAGATCCACAGCCGCTGGTCAACCAACGAGAAGACGGCTATGGAGGCTGCGCTCGGCATGTCGTATATGGGCAAGCGGGCGCTGGTGTGTATGAAACATGTGGGACTGAACGTCTGTGCCGACCCCTTCGTGAACTCGGGCATGACTGGTACGAACGGTGGTCTGGTGGTGCTAGTGGCCGACGATCCGTCGATGCACTCCTCGCAGGACGAGCAGGACAGCCGTTTCTATGGCAAGTTCGCTATGATTCCCACCCTGGAGCCCAGCTCGCAGCAGGAGGCCTATGACATGATGCAGGAGGCCTTCGACCTGTCGGAACAGCTGAAGCTCCCCATTCTGATGCGTGTCACCACACGTATGGCACACTCGCGTGCCGTTGTGGAGATAAAAGAGACGCCTCGTGAGCAGAATGCCCTCAACTACGACGCCCCCGCTTCTAACTGGGTACTCCTGCCTGCCTTTGCCCGCAAGAGAAACAATATCGTCACGGCCCAGCAGCCGTTGTTGGAGCAGATGGCCGTAGACAGCAAGTATAACCAGTATATCGACGGAGCCGACCATAAACTCGGTATCATCGCCAGCGGTATTGCCTTCAACTACCTGATGGAGTGCTATCCCGACGGATGTCCTTATCCCGTGTTGAAGATCTCGCAGTATCCGATTCCCAAGAAGCTGATCCGTCAGATGACCGACGACTGTGAGTATGTGCTCATCGCCGAGGAGGGTCAGCCTTTTATAGAGGATCAGGTGCGTGGTGTGATGCCGGGCAATGCTATCATCAAGGGTCGTCTGACGGGTGAACTGCCTCGTACGGGTGAGCTCAATCCCGACTTCCTGAAGAAGGCTTTGGGTATTGAGAACGGTGAGAGCTATGCTCCTTGTGAGGATGTGACGCCTCGCCCGCCAGCACTCTGCCAAGGATGCGGTCACCGCGATGTCTATACCGCCATCAACGAAGTGCTGCGCGACTATCCCAATGCCCGTGTGTTCGGTGATATCGGCTGCTACACGTTAGGCTTCCTGCCGCCGTATAAGGCTATCCATTCTTGTGTGGATATGGGTGCTTCGATCACGATGGCCAAGGGGGCTTCCGACGCAGGGCAATGGCCCGCCCTCGCTATCATCGGCGACTCTACCTTCACCCATTCGGGTATGACGGGTCTGCTCGATGCCATCAATGAGAATGCAGACATTACCGTGATTATCTCCGACAACCTGACGACGGCAATGACTGGTGGTCAGGACTCTGCCGGCACGAATAAGTTCGAGGCTATCTGTAAGGGGCTCGGTCTCTCTGAGGATCATCTGAAAGTGGTGAATCCCATTCCTAAGAATATGCCTGAGATCACACAGGCCATCCGCGATGAAATTAACTATCATGGTGTGAGTGTCATCATCCCCCGTCGTGAGTGTATGCAGACCTTGCAACGTCATTTGAAACAGAAGAAAGCAAAGGAGGTACAGAAATGAAAACAGATATAATACTTTGTGGTGTAGGCGGCCAGGGAATTCTCTCTATCGCCACCATCATTGGCGAGGCCGCCATGAAGGAGAACCTCTATATCAAGCAGGCCGAGGTACACGGCATGAGTCAGCGTGGTGGTGATGTACAGTCTAACCTGCGCATTTCCAGTAGTCCCATTGCGAGCGATCTGATTCCCCTCGGCGGTGCCGACGTTATCATCTCCATGGAACCCATGGAGGCGCTGCGCTATTTGCCGTTCCTCTCTAAGGACGGTTGGATCATCACGTCGAGCACACCGTTCGTCAACATTCCCAACTATCCGGATATCGAGAAGATCAAGCAGGATCTCAACGAGATCAAGAACGTGATTGTGCTCGACATCGAGCAGGCTGCCAAAGACAATGCCGTGCCCCGTAGTGCGAACGTCATCCTGCTGGGTGCTGCCCAGAAGGCCCTTGGCATCGAGTACGACAAACTCGAAGATGCCATCCGTCGTGTCTTCGGTCGTAAGGGTGAGGCCGTCGTCGAGGCAAACATTAAGGCTTTAGCTATAGGTAAAGCTGCTCAAAAGTGATATAACAATGGAAACTCCAATCAAGAAAGAAATAGTCGACGGCCTGGTGGCGGAGCTTGGTATCAAGGACTTTGCCAAGGCAACGATCCGTGAGGTGAAGCAGGTGGCCGCCAAGTCAGAGATGGCGAGTGGGGTAGAGTTCATCAAAATGGAGATGGGCATCCCAGGACTTCCTGCTGCTCAGGTAGGCGTTGACGCCCAGATCAAAGCCCTTGAAGACGGTATCGCCCATTCGTACCCCGACATTCAGGGTGCGCCTGTGTTGAAGCAAGCAGCCTCGCAGTTTGTCAAGGCCTTCATCGGCATCGACATCAAACCCGAGGGGTGTGTGCCCGTATCTGGTTCGATGCAAGGCACGTTTGCTTCGTTCCTGACTTGTTCGCAATGCGACAAAATGAAGGATACAGTCCTCTTCATCGATCCTGGTTTCCCTGTGCAGAAGATGCAGTTGCAGGTGATGGGTGTGAAGTATGAGACTTTCGATGTCTATGACTATCGTGGCGACAAACTCGGTGCGAAACTGGAGAGCTATCTTTCGAAGGGGAACATCTGTGCCATCGTCTACTCCAACCCAAACAACCCCTCGTGGATCTGTCTGCGGGAGGAGGAGTTGCAGGTGATCGGTACGCTGGCTACCAAATACGATGCCATCGTGATGGAAGATCTGGCATACTTCGCCATGGACTTCCGCAAGGATCTCTCCACACCGTTCCAGCCACCCTATCAGGCTACCGTCGCCCGCTATACAGACAACTATATGTTGCTTATCAGCGGCTCGAAGGCATTCAGCTATGCCGGTGAGCGAATCGGTGTGACTTGTATATCCGATGCCTTGTTCCATCGTCATTTCGACGATCTCGCCAACCGTTACGAGGGACTGCCCTTCGGTCCGGTCTTCTCCACCCGTATGCTCTATGCCCTTAGTTCCGGTACGAGTCATAGCGCCCAGTATGCGATGGCTGCGATGCTGACTGCTGCCTACGAGGGCAAGTATGACTTCCGGAAGGAGATTTCAGTCTATGGTGAACGGGCTAAGAAACTGAAGGAGATATTCTGCCGTCATAATTTCTATGTGGTGTATGACAAGGACCTCGACGAACCGATTGCCGACGGCTTCTATTTCACCATCGGTTATCCTGGCATGACGTCTGGTGAGTTGGCTCACGAGCTGATGTACTATGGCGTATCAGCCATCTGTCTGATCACTTGTGGTTCGGAGCAGGAGGGCCTGCGCGTCTGTACCTCGTTTATCGAGGATCACCAGTATGCGATGCTTGAAGAAAGAATGAAACTCTTTGAAATAAATAATCCTCGGTAAACCGAGGATTATTTATTTGGTGGGGGTGGCATCTTACCGTCGCGTGGCGGACGTTTGCCATCTTTCTTGGGCTTCTCTTTCTTCTCAGGCTTCGTCGGGGCGACTTCCTCTTTGCTTTCTCCCATGTTGACCGTCACGAACTTGAAGTCTTCCTCTGGGATGAAACGTACGTCGTAAGTGGCTTTCTTATTCTGGGTGTACAGTTTCTTCATTTTCTCGTACTTCTTCTCCACTTTTTTGAGGCTTTTGCTGCCAACTACGATACAAGTACGTTTGGGTTGGTTAAGCTTGTTGTTGAAATAATCACGCAACTGGCCAGAATAGTTGCTACGTCCTGCCAGCATATCCTTCTTCTGGATGAACCATACGCTGTCCACCTCCTGGATATTGGTGAAATAGACGATAGAGTCATTGAACGAGGCGGAGAATCCGAACATGTATGCTTTCTTCTCTACAGCGTTCTTCGCCTGTACGGCAGAATATGACAATGCGAGCAGCATGGTAAATGCTGCACCGATAGTAATGTGTCTGATGGGTTTCATTATCCTAAATATGTCTTTAATATCTTGTTCTTTGTACAACTGCGCAGCTTCCGGATGGCCTTCTCCTTGATCTGGCGGACGCGCTCCCGCGAGAGACCATACTTCGCGCCAATCTCTTCGAGTGTAAGTTCTTGGCCGTTGATACCGTATGAGTCTTCGATGACCTTTCGTTCCCTGTCGGTGAGTATGGTCAGCGCATGCCGGATCTCCGATTTCAAGGACTCCATCACAAGATCCTTGTCCGTCGATGGGATGTCTTCGTTCACCATTACGTCGAGCAAACTGTTGTCTTCGCCTTCGGCAAACGGTGCATCGACGCTTACGTGGTGACCGCTGGCACTCATCGCCTCGTCAATCTTCTCTGCCGGAAGGTCGACGTGCTCGGCAATTTCTTCCAACGATGGGCGGCGCTCGTTCAACTGTTCAAACTTACTGATCTCACGGTTGATCTTATTGTACGACCCCACCTGGTTCAACGGCAGCCTGACGATACGGCTTTGCTCCGAGATGGCCTGCAGGATACTCTGGCGAATCCACCACACGGCGTAGGAGATGAACTTGAAACCGCGGGTCTCGTCGAACCGTTCCGCAGCCTTCAGCAGTCCCAGATTTCCCTCATTGATGAGGTCTGGCAGGCTCATTCCCTGATTCTGATACTGTTTCGCTACTGAGACAACAAATCGCAGATTTGCCCTTGTCAGTCGTTCGAGGGCCTTCTGGTCCCCTTTACGTATTTGTTGGGCAAGCTCTGCTTCCTCCTCGGCAGAGATCATCTCCTCTTTGCCGATTTCCTGCAAATACTTCTCCAGCGAGGCACTCTCGCGGTTAGTAATCGATTTTATGATTTTCAGTTGTCTCATTGGTTGGTTTCTTGTTGCTGAAATGCAAAGGTATGGCATTTTCCTGATATAACCAAAAAAAATGGCAAAAATTTTCTTTTTTTGCCATTTTTGTTTGGAATAGGGGGATTAGTCGTTCTCAAGCGGTACGGCGAAATAGCCCTTCTTGCCTGTCGGATAGATACCCTGCACGTAGAGCACTGGCTCCTTGCTTGTGGAGGCTTCCTTCACGGCGTTCTGCATATCGTCGATGCTCTTGATGCTCTTGTCGTTCACACGCTGGATGATGAATCCCTTGGGCACGCCGGCATCCTTCAGTTTACCGCCGCTCACCTTGATCACTTCCAGTCCGTAGCCGATGTTCAGCTGCTCCTTTTGGGCGTCGGTGATGGCACGGAAGTTACCGCCCAGCACGTCGAGGTCGGCATTCTTCACCACTTTCGTATTACCCTGTTCGTTCTTCAGGGTCAGTGTGGCAGTCTTCTTCGACTTGTTGCGCAGGTAGTTCACGGTAATCTTGTCACCTGGGCGCTTCTGGGCGATGATGTTCTGCAGCTCGCCGAACTTTGTCACCTTCTGGCCGTCGATGTGGGTGATCACGTCGTCCTTCTTCAGACCAGCGTCTGCGGCAGCACCGTCTTCCACCACTTCTGCGATATAGATACCTTCCATCGTGCCGAGATCCACCTCGTTGCCCTTCTCCTTCTCAGAGTCCACATAGACGTTCACGTCCGAACCCTTGATGCCGATCATGGCGCGCTGCACGTTACCATACTGCTTGATATCGTCGACCACCTTGTTCATGATCGTGGTGGGGATGGCGAAGCCGTAGCCGATGTTCGAACCTGTCTGCGAGTAGATCATGGCGTTGATGCCGATCAGGGCGCCGTTAGTGTTCACCAGCGCACCACCTGAGTTTCCTTGGTTGATAGCGGCATCGGTCTGGATCATCGACGAGACACCCTGTCCCATCGAACGGGCCTTGGCCGATACGATACCTGCTGTCACGGTGTTGTTAAGACCTAATGGGTTACCAACGGCCAGCACCCATTCGCCGATTTTCACGTCGTCGGAATTGGCAATCTGGATGGCTGGCAGATTCTTGCCGTCGATCTTGATCAGGGCAAGGTCTGTCGTAGCGTCGGCACCGATGATGCGGGCGGAGTATTCCTTGTTGTCGTTCAGCGTTACCATCAGTTCGTCAGCGCCGTCCACCACGTGGTTGTTGGTCACGATATAGCCGTCGGCCGAGATGATGACACCTGATCCGGCACCCACGCGCTTCGGAGTCTGTATCTGACGCTGGCGGCGACCATTGTTACCGCCCTGTCCGCGACCGAAGAAGCCGCCGAAGGGATCGGAGAAGAAGTCCTCGAAAGGATCGCTATACTCGACGGTCTGCACTTTTGAGTTCTGCGTGTTCTTGATATACACCACCGACGGCAGCGCCTTCTCGGCTGCGTAGGTCAGGTCTACGGGCTGTACGGCTGGAGCCGACGAGACGACGGGGTTGGGAGAAGAGGGATTGGCAGCATTGGTCTTTGTGAAGGCTGCTACGGAGAGTACCAAGGCAACGGCGCATACTGCCGGCGTTGCCACATTGATGATTTTTTTCATATTCTCTGTCATTTTTATTATAATGTTTAATGTTTGACTTTTGATGTTTAATGATCACGTTCATCATTTTCGGGTGCAAATATAGGTGCATTTTTCCGTATTGTGACAAAATGTCGTGAATATTTGTCCCAATTTAACAATTCGCCTTTTAGGCTTAACGGCTCTTTGCGTTTAACAGTTGAAATCTTAAATTACTGACAAATTTAAGAAAATGTCATATTTTTGATTGCATATTTGAAATTATCCGATTCTGACGCTTTCATAATTCAATTAATTTTCGTATCTTTGCACTCGAAAGCACCGCCACGGTCTGTCGCTGGTGCCATTTCGGCACGAGAGGAAAGTCCGGGCAGCACAGGGCGCCCCACTTCTGAAAGTGGAAGCTATTGGTGACAGTAGGTGAGGGCAGAAGAGAATGACCGCCTCTTCATCGTGAGGAGGTAAGGGTGAGAAGGTGGTGTAAGAGACCACCAGCCAATGGGTGATCATTGGGCTGTGTCCGCTGGGGGCTGCAAGTTCATGTATACCGTCCCGAGAGAGGGTTGCCCGCCCGAGTTGACGAAGGTCTGAGCAGTCATGCAACAGGGCCGGGGCTCATGCGGCGGAGGGTAGAACGCTTAAGCCATGGGGTGACTCATGGATTAGATAAATGACAGACGCCGCGCAAGCGGTACAGAACCCGGCTTACAGGGGCGGTGCTTTCTTTTTCAGAATTTACACATTATTATATATCAATATGGCTACAGTAGACGACAAGAAAGTGATTTTCTCGATGGTGGGTGTGAGCAAGACCATCCAGCAGAACCAGAAACAAGTGCTCAAGAACATATATCTCTCGTTCTTCTATGGGGCGAAGATCGGCATCATCGGTCTGAATGGTGCCGGTAAGTCGACGCTCATGAAGATCATCGCCGGCATCGACCAGCAGTATCAGGGCAATGTCGTATGGGCGCCTGGCTATACGGTAGGCTATCTGCCGCAGGATCCTCCGCTCAACGAGGAGAAGACCGTCAAGGAGAACGTGATGGAAGGCGTGCAGCATGTGTATGACGCTTTGGCAGAATATGATGACATCAATGTGAAATTCGGCCTGCCTGAGTACTACGAGGATGCCGACAAGATGGACAAGCTCATGCAGCGACAGGCTGAGTTGCAGGACATCATTGATGCTACTGATGCCTGGAACATGGACTCGAAGCTCGACCGCGCGATGGCTGCCTTGAACTGTCCGCCAGGCGACTGGAGCGTGAAGAACCTATCTGGAGGCGAGCGTCGTCGTGTGGCCCTCTGCCGGCTGCTGTTGCAGAAACCAGACGTGCTTCTGCTTGACGAGCCTACCAACCACCTCGATGCCGAATCCATCGACTGGCTCGAACAGCATCTGCAGCAATATGAAGGTACCGTCATTGCCGTCACCCACGACCGATACTTCCTCGACGACGTGGCAGAATGGATTCTTGAGCTCGACCGCGGCGAGGGCATTCCCTGGAAGGGCAACTACTCCTCATGGCTCGAACAAAAGTCGCAACGTCTGGCTCAGGAGGAAAAACAGGCGTCTAAGCGCCGTAAGACCTTGGAGCGCGAGCTGGAGTGGGTGCGCATGGCTCCGAAGGCCCGTCATGCCAAGGGTAAGGCTCGTCTGAACTCCTACGACAAGATGCTCAACGAGGAACAGAAACAGAAGGAGGAGAAGCTTGAGATCTACATCCCCAATGGTCCGCGTCTGGCCAACAAGGTCATCATCGCTGACCACGTCGCCAAATCCTATCCAGAGAAACCACTCTTCAGCGACCTCAGCTTCAACCTGCCGCCCAACGGCATTGTGGGTGTAATCGGCCCCAATGGCGCGGGCAAGACTACGCTCTTCCGGCTCATCATGGGACTCGAACAGGCTGATGCCGGCACCTTTGACGTCGGCGAGACCGTCAAGCTCTCCTATGTCGACCAACAGCACAAGGATATCGATCCCGAGAAGAGCGTCTATCAGGTGGTAAGCGGTGGCAACGAGACCATCCGCATGGGCGGCCGTGATGTGAATGTACGTGCCTATCTGAGTCGCTTCAACTTCAGCGGCGCCGATCAGGAGAAGAAGTGCGGCGTGCTCTCTGGTGGTGAGCGCAACCGTCTGCACCTCGCCATCGCCCTCAAACAGGAGGGTAACGTACTGCTGCTCGACGAGCCTACCAACGACATCGACGTCAACACCCTCCGCGCTCTCGAGGAAGGTCTTGAGGCCTTTGCCGGATGTGCCGTCGTCATCAGCCACGACCGCTGGTTCCTCGACCGTATCTGCACCCACATCCTTGCTTTCGAAGGGGCGGGGAGTGTCTTCTACTTCGAAGGCAATTACTCCGAATACGAGGCCAACAAAGCCCAGCGCCTCGGCCTTGATGAACCCAAGCGTGCCCGTTACCGCAAACTCATGGAAGAGTGAGTCGGCGAGAAGTGTGCGTAAAGTTGTTTCTAACCGGAATTATTCATAGAACGAAAAAAGAGAACGCATTTCTTGCAGAATTGCAGGAAAATTTGTAACATTGAATCAACTAAAAAAGAGCATGAGATTCAGTTCCCATGCTCTTAATTTCTTATATGTGAAAAGTCACTTATTCGTTATCCGGCGGACTCAAATTCCTCAAGGAAGCGGGTATCGTTCTCAGAGAACATGCGGAGGTCTGAGACGCGGTACTTCAGGTTGGTGATGCGCTCCACACCCATGCCGAAGGCATAGCCACTGTACTCCTTGGAGTCGATGCCACAGAGCTCCAGCACGTTGGGATCTACCATACCACAGCCGAGGATCTCCACCCAGCCGGTGTGCTTGCAGAAGCCGCAGCCCTCACCGCCACAGATGAAGCAGGAGATGTCCATCTCGGCACTGGGCTCCGTGAAGGGGAAGTAGGAGGGACGCAAGCGGATCTTGGTGTCGGGGCCGAACATCTCACGGGCAAACGACAGCAGCACCTGCTTGAGGTCGGTGAAGGAGACGTTCTTGTCGATATACAGGCCCTCCACCTGATGGAAGAAGCAGTGGGCACGGGCTGTGATAGCCTCATTGCGATAGACACGGCCTGGGCAGATGACGCGGATGGGGCTTGTGAGCTTGCCGTCCTCAGTGTGCATCTGCTCCATGATGCGGGCCTGGACACTGGAGGTGTGCGAGCGCAGCAGGATGTTCTTGGTCACATCATTGGGATGCTGGGAGACGAAGAAGGTGTCCTGCATATCGCGGGCGGGATGGTCGGCTGCGAAGTTCATCTTGGTAAAGACATGGAGGTCATCTTCCACTTCTGGTCCGTCAGCAAGGACAAAGCCCATGCGGGAGAAGATGTCGATAATCTCGTTGGTGACGATGGTCAGGGGATGACGGGTGCCAAGTTTGATGGGGTAGGGCGTGCGCGTCAGGTCAATGCTCTCATCAGCAGAGTCCTGAGACTGACACTCCTCGCGCAGCTGGTTGATGCGCTCGGTGGCCAGCGTCTTCAGTTCGTTGATCTTCATGCCGACGGCTTTCTTCTGGTCGGCAGGCACCTCGCGGAAGTCATTCATCAACAGCGTGATCTCACCTTTCTTGCTGAGGTATTTCAGTCGCAGCTGTTCGACCTCATCAGCGTTTTTCGCACTCAGTTCCTGCACCTCTTTGAGCAGGGCGTCTATCTTGTCAATGATACTCATAATTACGATTTTATCAAATTTGCGTGCAAAGGTACTTATTTTTTTAGACAAAAGTACAAAAGAAACAAAAAAAATATCTGTTCTTATGTTCTTATGTCTAAAATTATGTGTAATTTTGCCGAAAAAATTGAGAGAACAGGTGAAAAAGTACTGAAGGAGATGAGAAAGTATCTTTGGCCTATGCTGATGTGCCTGCTGCTGACATTCTCTTGCACTGGGAAGAAGGCAGGCGTGGAAATGGATGTTCCGGCAGACACTGTGGCAGACTCGTCGCAGGTGGTGATTGAGGACACGCTAGAACAACTGATCACAGAGACCCCCATGCCAAGGGCCGCTGATGCGATCTTTGACGACTTCGTCTTCAACTTCACGGCCAACAAGCGGCTGCAATTTGAGCGCATCGTCTTCCCCCTGCGCGTGACGGAGGCCGACGGCAAGACACTGATGACGGAGAAGTCGCAGTGGAAGATGGATCACCTGTTTATGCGTCAGGGCTATTACACGCTGCTCTTTGACGACGAAGACCAGATGTCGCACATGAAGGACACAGCAGTGAATGAGGCCATTGTGGAGAAGATCATGTTGAGGAAGAACCAGGTGAAGAACTATTACTTCCGCCGTGTGCGCGGTGCCTGGATGATGTATGAGGTGCGGACGATACCGATGGAGGAGGATGCCAATGCCTCGTTCCTCTCGTTCTACAAGCGCTTCACCACAGACAGCGTCTTCCAGGTAGAGAGCATCAATGAGACGGTGCAGTTCGTGGGCCCGGACCCCGACGATGACTTCAACGTGATGGAGGGGGTCATCACACCAGACACGTGGGAGGCCTTTGCGCCGCAGCTGCCTGGCAAGGTGCTCTATAACATTGTCTACGGCAAGCCCGAGACCGAGGGCAACAAGAAGATTTTCCTGATGCGCGGCGTGTCGAACGGACTGGAAGTGGAACTGCGTTTCAAGAAGGTAGGCGGCAAATGGCTGCTGATGAAAATGACCACATAGAAGTGAAGTATTTCAAGGATTATAGTCTGAAGGAGCATAATACATTTGGCATTGATGCCAAGTGCAGACGGTTCATCGAGTTTGAGGACGATGATGAAGCCGTCGAGGTGGCTAAGATCCTGCGTGAATCGGCTATACCTTATATTATAATAGGTGGAGGCAGCAACCTCCTGCTGACGAGGGACTTTGATGGCATCGTGGTGCGCTCAGGCATTTTACACACGGGGACAGGAACGCTGTGTAATTTAGGTCAGAATTACACAGCGTTCCTGTCCCCGTGTGTAAAATTTGGCAGCGGAGAGGTGTGGGATGACGTGGTGGCTTATTGTGTCAAGCAGGGCTGGTACGGTATGGAGAACCTCTCGCTGATACCTGGCGACGTGGGGGCTTCGGCTGTGCAGAACATTGGGGCATACGGTGTGGAGGCCAAGGATCTGATCGATAGTGTGGAGGCTGTGGAGATAGCAACGGGTCAGGTGGTGGCCATCTCAGGCAAGGACTGCGGCTATGGCTATCGGCAGAGCAAGTTCAAGCAGGAGTGGAAGAACCGTTATCTGATCACCCACGTTACCTATCAGCTCTCTACGTCTTTCCAGCCGCATCTGGACTATGGCAACATCCGTCAGGAGTTAGAAAAGAAGGGTATCACAGAGCCTACCGCCCAGCAACTGCGCGATGTGATCATCGATATCCGCAATGCCAAGTTGCCTGATCCCAAGGTTGAGGGCAATGCCGGCAGCTTCTTTATGAATCCCATCGTTACCCGACAGAAATACGAGAAGCTGGCAGCCCTGTATCCTACGATGCCTCATTACGAGGTAGACGGCAGCCATGAGAAGATTCCGGCAGGCTGGATGATTGAGCAGTGTGGCTGGAAGGGGAAGAGTCTGGGACGTGCCGGTGTGCACGACAAGCAGGCGCTGGTGCTTGTGAACCGTGGCGGTGCCACTGGGGCTGAGATCGTTGCCCTCTGCGATGCCATCCGCAAAGACGTCAAGGCCAAATTCGACATCGATATCCACCCTGAGGTAAATATTATATGAGACTGACATTCTTAGGGACGGGAACATCATGCGGCGTACCGGTTATCGGTTGCCAGTGTGAGGTCTGCCAGAGCAAGGACCCGCGTGACAAGCGTCTGCGCTGTTCTGCCCTGGTGGAGACGGACACCACCCGCCTGCTCATCGACTGTGGGCCTGATTTCCGTCAGCAGATACTGACGCAGCCCTTCCGCAAGATCGACGGCATCCTGATCACCCATTCTCATTACGACCACATGGGAGGTATGGACGACATCCGTCCTTACTGTCAGTTTGGTGAGATCAATGTCTATGCCGATCCCAAGGCGAAGGAGGGCATGCTGGAGATGCTGCCTTACTGCTTTGCTGAGAATCGCTATCCTGGCGTGCCTGCCATCGGACTGCATGAGATCCTGCCGCATCACCCCCTGCACATCGGCGACCTCGACATCATGCCCATTGAGGTGATGCACGGCAAGCTGCCCATCCTCGGCTATCGCATAGGTCCACTGGCGTATATCACGGACATGAAGTCGATCGATGATTCTGAGCTGCCGTATCTGGAGGACACACAGTTGCTGGTGGTGAATGCCCTCCGCTTCACCAAGCCCCATCATTCCCATCAGCTGGTGGATGATGCCGTTGCCTTCGCCAAAAGGGTAGGAGCCCCCAGGACTTTACTCATCCATATGTGTCACGATATCGGTCTGCATGAACAGGTCAACAAGATACTTCCTGAGGGAATCGATCTGGCCTACGACGGGCAAATAGTGATGCTTTGATAGTGAAAAAGTGTTTAATACTGCGCTTAATAGTTAATAAGTCTTTAATTTGAGCACTTTTTCGGTATAAATGTTTGGAGGGTAGAATAAAAGTCGTATCTTTGCAATGTGTTTTTCATAGTATTAGATTTAAGGTTAACAAAGGTTTGGGACCACAGCGGTGGTCCTTTTTTTTATCTTTACGCCTGAATGTCTAAGCGTGTTAACGTCTTTTCTTGGAATTCTTGGAGGTCCTCCCAAAGAGGCTGCCATAGTTTTTCATCAGCTTTCTGATGAGCAGGAAAGCATCGATGGCTGTGATGCTGTTGGCAATAAGGCCGGAGATGTATTCACCCTTAGTACTTCCTTCGCGCTTGATGAAGGTCTGGTTCCACAAAGCACTGAACTTCGTGTTGTCTTGCTGTATCTCAGAGGCGAGTTCTTCCTTACGGAGGCGGATCTCTTCAAGCGTGTGATAATGGCGTGTCGGCTTTTTTACTGGAAGCATGGGGAATAGACAATGGATAATGGAAAATGGATAATTGATAATTAAGCGTTCATAAAGAGGCTGGCGAGGAACTTCACCAAGGGCTTCTCAATCCAGTCCTTACGGAAGACGATAAACAGGAAAAATAGGATCAGGTGTATGCCTGAGATGATGAGGAATGCCTTTGCCATACCGATCCATGTGGCCAGCCAACAGGCGAGGGCAAAGGAGAAATACATCAGGATGGCGATGACGAACATGAAGAAGAGGATAGTCAAGGCGGTGGCCGTCAGAAGACGCACCACCTTGTCTATCACATCAAGCTTGACGTATTCAGTCTGAAGCCCAAGATAGTGTTTCAGCACCTCTATCAGTTGGGCAATCGTCTCGACGTTCTTGTCGCTTGAAAGCATATTACTCTTCCTCTGTCACGTCCTGGATGTCGTCTACGAGGTCGACCACTTCCTTGCGACTCAGTTTGATGTTGTGCTTCTTCAGGAAAGACTCCACAGCATCAGTGATCTTAATACGAGTGTCCTGTCCTTTCTCCGGGGCCATGAGAATGCCCAGAGCAGCGCCGGCGATGGCTCCGCCGAGGAATGCGCTAAGATAACCTAAACTTTTCATACGCTTTGTTGTTAAATTAGTGAATCAATTGTTTGTCTGTGCAAATATACAAATTTTTTCCGTTGTAGGCCAAAAAAGTTGTAATTTTTTAGCAAAAAAGTTATGTTTTCCCCGTTTTAACAAACTTTATGTGCCATTTTTACTCAGATTTGCGTGATATTTTGTAACTTCGCAGCAAAATTAGATCATAATTAATTATAAACAAACAAATAACACAATGAAGAAGTACACACTTATCTGCATCGGTTTATGTGCAGCAATGGCTTTTACAAGCTGTAAATCTAGTGAGAGTGCCTACAAGAAGGCTTACGACAAGGCAAAGCAGTATGACACCCAGACCGCCCAGCAGGCTGCTCCAGCAGCTCAGGAGGCTGTGGTCGCTCCTGTGGAGGCAAAGCCCGTTGATCAGGCTCGTGTCGTCGACAACCTCGACAACATCTCTGTCCGTCAGGAGAACGTACAGCTGATTCATGGCAATGGCCTGAATGCTTTCAGCGTGGTGGTCGGTTCGTTTGGCCTGCTCTCAAATGCCGAGAGTCTCTACCAGCGTCTGAAGGATGCCGGCTATGATGCACAGGTTGTGAAGAACGACGAGAAGAACATGTTCCGTGTTGTCGCCTCTTCCTTCGCTGAGAAGTCTGCCGCTGTCAGCAGCCGTGACCAGCTCCGCAACACCTATCCCGATGCTTGGCTCCTCTATAACGCACGATAAGCAGCGTTGCAGTGAGGATATTGTCCATCGATTACGGTAAGAAACGTACCGGTTTAGCAGTCACCGACCCTCTTCAGCTCATAGCAGGAGGGTTGGCGACTGTTTCAACATCAGAGCTTTTTGATTGGCTGCAAGCCTACAGGGCACGTGAGCCACTGGAGCGGGTCATCATTGGAGAGCCCCGTCAGCCCAACGGACAACCGAGTGAGAACCTGCAGCGTGTGCAGCAGTTCGTGGCCCGATGGCGCAAGGCTGTGCCGGAAGTGCCCATTGAGTACTACGACGAGCGCTTCACCTCTGTGCTGGCGCATCAGGCCATGCTCGACGGAGGCCTCAAGAAGAAAGCCCGTCAGGACAAGGCCCTTGTAGACGAGATATCTGCTACCATCATCCTGGAGGACTATCTCCGCAGTCGCAAATAATTATCAATTGTCAATTATCAATTCAAGTGATCCTACCTATTTATATATATGGTCAGCCTGTGTTGCGCAAGGAGGCTGAAGACATTACTCCCGACTATCCGCAGTTGAAAGAACTGATTGCCGACATGTGGGAGACACTGGCAGAGTCTGATGGCATCGGACTTGCTGCTCCACAGATCGGCAAGCCCATCCGGCTGTCTGTCATCGACCTTGACGTGATTTCTGAAGACCTGCCTGAATACAAAGGCTTCCGGCAGGTGTACATCAATCCCCATATCATTGATTACGACGAAACGGAGACTGACACCTCTGAGGAAGGCTGTCTGTCGCTTCCTGCCATCCATGAGAAGGTGACGCGTCCCACACGTATCCATGTGGAATGGGACGATGAGGACTTCAAGCATCATGACGAATGGATAGACGGCTACCTCGCCCGCGTGATGCAGCATGAGTTCGACCATCTGGATGGGAAGATGTTCGTCGACCACGTCTCTCCACTCCGTAAGCAACTTATCAAGAGCAAGTTACGTGCCTTGATTCAAGGGCGTTACCGCTGTGCTTATAAGACGAAACCCGTGAGGAAATAAAAAATGCGACGCATTTTTTTATTTCTCTCCCTCCTGCCGCTGGCTGGCTTCGCCCAGTTCAACACCGATCGTCTGGTGATGATCGGACGCTCAGCCCTCTACTATGAGGACTATGTGCTATCCATCCAATACTTCAATCAGGCCATCAGTCAGAAACCCTGGCTCTATGAACCCTGGTTCTTCCGTGGGGTGGCGAAGTTTTATCTGGACGACTATCGGGGGGCAGAGTCCGACTGTTCTGAGGCCATCGAGCACAATCCCTATGTGACCAGTGCCTATGAGGTCAGAGCCCTCTGCCGCATTAATCTGAAGAAGTTCGCAGAGGCTGTCAGCGACTATAACCGTGCCCTGCGCTACGACCCTGAGAATCAGATCTATTGGTATAACCGTGTGCTCTGTCTCATTCAGAACAAGGATTACGACCAGGCGATGGGGCAGATCGATACGATGATCACCCGCTGGTCGCGCTATGCCAGGGCCTATGCCGTACAGGGTGAGGTCTATGTGCTGCAGAAAGATACCACCAACGCCATCAAGTCGCTCGACAAGAGTCTGGAGATCGACCCCTATGATGGTGGTATTTGGTCTGAAAGGGCTATTATCAGTCTCAGCCAGAAGAACTGGAAGGAGGGTGAGGAGTTCCTCTCGCAGGCTATCCGTCTGCTCCCGCGTCATGTGGGGAACTATATCAACCGTGCAATGGCCCGTTACAACCAGAACAACCTCCGTGGGGCGATGGCCGACTATGACACGGCACTCGACATAGATCCCAACAACTTCCTCGGCCACTATAACCGTGGTCTGCTGCGTGCCCAGGTGGGTGATGACAACCGGGGTATAGAAGACTTCGACTTTGTGCTGAAGCTGGAACCCAACAACCTCATGGCCCTCTTCAACCGTGCCTTGCTGCTGGAACAGACGGGTAATCTGCGGGCTGCCATCCGCGACTATTCAAAGGTCATTGAAGACTTCCCCAACTTCTGGTTCGGCTTGGAGCACCGTGCCTCCTGTTACCGTCGTTTGGGCAACACCAAGCAGGCAGAACTGGACGAGTTCCGTATCCTGAAAGCACAGATGGACAAACGCTACGGCAAGCAGCCGCGACTCTCACAGAAGCAGATGCGCCGGCGTAGCGACGAGGATCTGGAGAAATACAACCAGCTGGTCATTGCCGATGAGGAGGATGTGGAGCATGAGTACAAGAGTGCCTATCGCGGCCGTGTGCAGAACCGCAAGGCTGAGATGGACTTCCTGCAGATGTATGGCCTGACCTTCACCCGTCCGGAGGATGAGGTGAAGACGGAGATGCCATACGAAGAGACCGTCGAGGCCTATAACGCCAAATCCCGTTCCCGTCGGGTCTATGTGTCCTGTGACCAGACCAAGCTCGATGAGGACCGCATGAAACAGACATTCGTCTATATCGACTCCCTCAGTACGGCCATCGATGCCAGCAAGAACACACAGGACGTCAAGCCCCTGCTCCTGATGCGTGCCATCGCCTACAGCACCATCCAGAACTTCGACAATGCCATCGACGACCTGAGCATCTGTCTGCAGATCGACTCCACATTGACACTGGCCCTCTGGCAGCGTGCCGTCTGTCAGGCGAAGATCAATGAGTTCAATGCTTCCCAGGGAACGAACATCGACCTCCAGTCTGCCAACGTCCTGGGCGATCTGTCGGCAGCCATCCAGAAGTCGCCCAACAATACCTATTTATATTATAATAGAGGTAACCTCTATGCCCAACGGCAGGACTATCTGCGCGCCATCGAGGACTATACCAAGGCCATCTCCATCGAAGAGCGTCTGGCGGAGGCTTACTTCAACCGGGGAATCGCACTCATCCATGTCAAGCGGGAGGCGGAGGGCATCGCCGACCTCAGCAAGGCGGGTGAATTAGGCATCTATCAGGCCTACAGCATTATCAAACAAAAGACCGGAAAATGAAGACTTTCTGGCAAAAAGACTCTTGTTTTCAGACATAAGTACATAAGAACATATAATTTTTTGTTTCTTTTGTTCTTTTGTCTAAAAAAATAAGTATCTTTGCACGCAATTTCAAATTCAAACATATATTGTAGATATGATCAACATTACTTTTCCAGACGGATCTGTTCGTTCGTATGAACAGGGCGTGACTGGCTATCAGATTGCAGAGAGCATCTCTCCGGCTCTCGCACGCAGCGTTCTCTGCTGTGGAGTAAACGGTGAGACAGTAGAGCTGAACCGTCCTATCAATGAGGACGCTACCATCGCGCTCTACAAGTGGGACGACGAGCAGGGTAAGCACACCTTCTGGCACACTTCTGCACACCTTTTGGCAGAGGCACTCAAGGAGTTGTATCCTGGCATCCAGTTCGGTTTCGGACCTGCCGTCGAGAACGGTTTCTTCTATGATGTGCTGCTGAAAGACGGCGAGAGCATCAAGGAGAGCGACTTCCCCAAGATTGAAGAGAAGATGAAGGAACTGGCCTCCAAGAAAGAGCCTGTCGTTCGTCGTGAGGTGCCCAAGGCCGAGGCTCTGAAGGAGTTTGCTGCCGACGGTCAGACCTACAAGTGCGAGCACATCGAGCAGGACCTTGAAGACGGTTCTATCACCACATACACACAGGGCCGTTTCACCGACCTCTGCCGTGGTCCGCACCTCGTGGACACCGGCGAGATCAAGGCCATCAAGCTGACCTCCGTTGCCGGTGCCTTCTGGCGTGGCGATGCTACCCGTGAGCAGATGCAGCGTCTCTATGGTATCACCTTCCCCAAGAAGAAGATGCTCGACGAGTATCTGGTGATGCTTGAGGAGGCTAAGAAGCGCGACCACCGTAAGATCGGCAAGGAGATGGAGCTGTTCATGTTCTCTGAGAAGGTGGGCAAGGGTCTTCCCATCTGGCTGCCGAAGGGCACCGATCTTCGTCTGCGTCTGCAGGATCACCTGCGCAAGGTGCAGAAGCGTTATGGCTATCAGGAGGTCATCACTCCGCATATCGGCGGCAAGAGCCTCTATGTCACATCGGGCCACTATGCCCACTACGGCCAGGACTCCTTCCGTCCCATCACCACTCCTGAGGAGGGCGAGGAGTATATGCTGAAGCCCATGAACTGTCCTCACCACTGTGAGATCTTCGCCTGGAAGCCCCGTTCGTACAAGGACCTGCCCCTGCGTATCGCTGAGTTCGGTACGGTCTATCGTTATGAGCAGAGTGGTGAGCTGCACGGTCTGACCCGTGTGCGCTCGTTCACACAGGACGATGCCCACCTCTTCTGCCGTCCTGACCAGGTGAAGCAGGAGTTCCTCAATGTGATGGATATCATCGGCGTCGTGCTGACAGCCTTTGGCTTCAACTTTGAGGCACAGATATCTCTGCGCGATCCTGACAACCACGATAAGTATGTAGGTACCGACGAGGACTGGGCACTGGCAGAGAAGGCCATCGTCGAGGCCTGCGAGGAGAAAGGTCTCAACGCCAAGGTGGAATATGGCGAGGCTGCTTTCTATGGTCCTAAGCTTGACTTTATGATCAAGGACGCCATCGGCCGTCGCTGGCAGCTGGGTACTATTCAGGTGGACTACAACCTGCCCAAGCGCTTCCAGTTGGAATACACCGACGAGGACAATACGAAGAAGACGCCTGTGATGATCCACCGTGCTCCCTTCGGCTCTCTTGAGCGTTTCACTGCCGTTCTTATCGAACACACCAGCGGTCACTTCCCCCTCTGGCTCACGCCTGAGCAGGTGGCCATCCTGCCGCTGTCGGAGAAGTACAACGACTATGCCCAGGTGATCTGCAAGAAGTTCAGCGAGGGTGGGGTACGTGCCACCATCGACCTGCGCAACGAGAAACTGGGTCGTAAGATTCGCGACAACGAGCTGAAGCGTATTCCTTATATGGTGATTGTTGGTGAGAAGGAAGCTGCTGACGGTACTGTTGCCGTCCGTCCTCAGGGTGGCGGTGAGCAGAGCGTCAAGACCATCCAGGAGTTCATCGATGAGGTGAATGCTAAAGTCGCTGAAATGACGAAAGACTTCTAAGCGTTATTTGAAACGAATTGCTATAATTGCTCTTAATTTTATCATAATAATAAGTCAAAATGATGAATATTATGAATAATTAGAGTTTATTAAGGCAATTCGTTTCTGAAAAAATATAAAAAAGGAACAAAATTATTTGGTTAATTCGCTGAAAGTTAGTACCTTTGCAGCCGATTTCTTAAAAAATAGTTGATGAAGAATGACAATTTGAAGAATCAGTACCGTATCAACGAACAGATACGCGTACGTGAAGTCCGCATAGTGGGTGACAATGGGAGCACCGTTGTACCAACCCGCGACGCACTGAACATGGCCCGCGAGCAGGGTGTCGATCTCGTAGAGATTTCGCCCAATGCCAATCCGCCCGTTTGCCGTCTCATCGACTACTCCAAGTTCCTCTACCAGCAGAAGAAGCGCCAGAAGGAAATGAAGGCCAAGCAGGTGAAGGTCGAGGTGAAGGAAATCAGGTTCGGTCCCCAGACCGATGAGCACGACTATCAGTTCAAGCTCAAGCATGCGAAGGAGTTCCTTGAGGA
>Ga0265298_10002725_pt1 | contig 24131 bp, 57 predicted proteins | sample AusTroGonzalo_MG_3_FD_193486 | JGI IMG/M metagenome (GOLD analysis project Ga0265298, IMG submission 193486) | Bovine rumen microbial communities from tropical cattle in Woodstock, Queensland, Australia - Gonzalo_01 | ecosystem: Host-associated > Mammals > Digestive system > Stomach > Rumen ...
CTTCCGTTCAAAGGTTATACGTCGCACGGATAACTTATTGAAAAGACAGGCATTGTTGAAAGAATATGCACACGAACTTTCCAAGTTTATGCGTGATTTTAAGTATTTGCCTAGCGGGGGTGAAACCTACCGTGCAGAAAAATTTAGACGCTATGGCGACAAATCAAGAGGACCCCGTTTTATCTTCTTTATCAATATGCTACGATGGTAGGATTAAAATGAGTAAATTAACCGACACTTTGAAATCATATCCGATAAAAATAAATGGTATTGAGCATCGTGCCTATCTAGCGAAAGACGTGGATGACATTCTGCAAAAAAAAGAATGCGTTGATTAGTTGGCAGGAACGAATGTTGAACCTCCAAGCAAGATTACCTAGAAGAACAAGAAGTGGTTAATATGGTGTGGAACCTTATATACAATTCACTACAATAGAGGCATTTAATGGAAAACATTTGCAGACTTAAACAGATTTCTCATTCGCTGCGTAAGACCAACAAGGACATTACCGACGCAGCCACAAATATCGCAGGCATTGACGATAACAAACTCCGCAAGATTACGGGAGCCATTGACTATGCCTGCCGTTCTTTGCAGTCCCTTTTGAAAGCGTATATCTATCCGAAGATTGACGGACCGAAATACCAGGAAACCCTTTATGACGATGATATGCCTGGGATTGATTATTCGCTCCAAACGGGTCACGCCTACTACACCAGGTCCGCTGCCGAACGTGTGATTAAGAAGTTCCGAACGCAGTGGCGACCCGCTATGCTCCAAGACATTAGCCAGGATAACCCGTTGAGCGAATCGCTCTTGGGAACCTGGGGAATGAAAGACGACGGGACCCTCGGATTGCTTGGATTGCGTGGCGGTCTAGGTGCAACCCTGGAAAACAGCAAGCCCTGTATTGAGCAGCCGATTGATTCCGAAATTATGCTTCGCCTGGTGCTTGTCCGCAAACATTAAAGGAACCCGCTATGACCGAACTCAAACTTATCTGTGCTATCCCACAGAAGAAAATGCTTAACCCGTGCGACGGGGCTATCTTCTGCTACGCAAAGGACGACGTTGACGAAGTTCTTAAATCAAAGGACGAAACTATCAAGAAGTTGCAGGACGCTGCGGACACAAAAGACGCTTGCATTCTGCGAATGAAAGAAAAGATTACGGACCTTGAAAAGAACCTGTGGGACTTGCAGCGAAAGCCTCATACGGATTGCGGGTCCCAAGTTGAACGCTTCCAGGAAGAAAACAAAGCGTTGAAATCGGAACTTATGGAAACAAAGGAATTGTTGCAGGCTTTCCAAAAGCGATACAACGATTAGATATTAGCCTTACGGGGGCAAGTGCGACGACCGCACTATTCTCAAACACCTAAACACCCGTGACTTACCGAGTCGCCCCCACGGGCATTTTAGTAAACAAGTGAGTATAAATGCAAGAAGAAACCAATATGAAGATTAAGTGGGTCCCCGTTGCCTGGGGAACACCCAATAAAGAAGTTCTAAAAGTCCTAACAAAAAGTGCCGACGGATTTGTTGAAGAGGGCATTTACAACCGCAGGAACAAGACCTGGGCACGACCCGACGGGACCCGCCTGGATGGTGTAGTCGCCTGGGCGTTATCCTCGGATAGCATACCCGCTCGCAAATTAGGACGTTAAGCGACTATATATGTATTAGAAAACTATTTAACAAAGGAAAACCTATGGCTAAAAAGACTGCCCCCAAGACTGAAACAAAGACTGCCACCCCGAAGAAGCCCCGTGCTAAAAAGGCTGCTTCTAGCGAAGTAGGCAACCTGTGTGTTCACGCCCTGGCTCTTTATACCAACGCCACAATCAAGGAACGCAAAGACGACTATGTGTTGCTTGACATACCCTACACGCTCATAGTCGGAAAAAAGACGTGCGGGTTCCGTGTAGAATTTAAGATGTGCCCCGCAAGCATTGACTATGACGTTAAGGACAAGACTATCGCTGAAATCGGGGAACGTATGTTCGGTTTCGCCTTTGACCTGCTTCGCAAGGAACAGGGCGTTCTTGGCATTGACGACAAGCCGTTGTCCACGTTGAAGAACTACACGGTCGTCACGACCTATGGCGACAAGTTCATTTGGAACAATGGCACCTACAAGACCGTAAAGGCTGACGCTCCGAAAAAGGCAAAGAAGTAATGCTTGTAAATCCCGAAGACATTAAGGGCTTACTTGATTCCGTAAAGAAATACAAGACTATCCGTGAGGGTGCTAGTGCGTTCCGCTGTGCGTCCGCAAAGGACCCCACGCTAGACAAACGCTCATTCGGTGCAGGCTACGAAGAAGGCATTTACTACGCCATTGACATTCTTTGTGGCACCGAATGGGTTGAAAACCATTTAACAACCGAGGAATAAATGTTGAACGTTTTGCAACTATCCGACATTCACTATGGTGCGGATTATGACGGCAGGTTTGATACTGCCGACCAATGGGCTGCTGTCGTTGCCGACGCACACAAGTTGTGTCCCGACGGCTACGATGCTGTCGTGATTACGGGCGACCTGGTGGACGACGACCCCAAGGTGTCCGACGAACTCAAGCGTGAACGCTACAAGACCATTATTGCCGACGCTGCGTCGCTCCGCAGGAACGACAAGTGCCCGCTGCTTGTCACGCCTGGAAACCACGATAACCGCAAGATTTTTACGGAAGTGGTAAATACCGACTGCCCCTGCTTCCAATGGGGACTTAAACAATTTGGCGGGTTCAACGACGTGGGCGGTCAGTGTATGTTCGTGGGCGTTGGAAACAAGACGCTTGTGGTCCTGGATTCGGGCACGGTTGAACCTTACAAGGGTATCGCCAAACTTGCAAAGGTGGCTATGCAGCACAAGACGTGGTTCCAAAATGACACGTTGGTGTTCACCCACAAGCCGTTCAAAACTAACGGGCTGTATCACCGCTTTATGAAGGACAACCTTATGTCCGAGGAAGTCGGCTCCCTGGTGGAACCCTACGCCACCGATTACTTCTGCGGGCATTTCCACCACCTTGCTACCGTGGATAACCCCCGTATGGTCGTCCACGCCTGCCCAGGTATTCAGTGCCAAATTGACCCGTATTCCAAGGAATGCAACGCCATCCCTGTTCCTGGCTACCAGGTTATTTCGTTTGAAAGCCACGCCAATGCCACGGTTAAGGTTACGCCTGTCATTCTTGACGATTACGTTGTCAAGCCGAAGCACCAGGCACCTGCACAGGCACCTTCACAGGCAAAGCCCAAGGCAAAGGCAAAAGCAAAGCCCAAGGGCAAAAAGGCGTAATTATGCTTACGTCGCCTATGTTCTTGATTGCGGTCACGTCCGTATCACTGCTTGCGTTAGTAGGCGGTGTCCTATGGGCGTTGCACTATAAGCGTAAGCGTGACCGCATTAAGAATTACACTTGTGCAGAAGCCCAATTAGTGACGAAGAACGCTGAAAAGGCTATGCACAAGAAAGCCCGTGAACACGCCAACAAACTGCTTTACAAAGTCTTGACGCTTATAGACCAGGCTGCTCACGACGAACGAAAGTATGAAATGGTTATAGATACCTCGGACTTCATAACCAACTATGCGAAGTATGGCGATGCGAAGAAATACCGCAACGCTATCAAGGACGCACTGCGTAACCGTGGGTTCCGTATCATTCCCGACTTTCACCACAAGGAAGAAATTATCCACATTTCGTGGCAGACAAGCCACGGGGACACCCACAATGGCTAAATCGTTTATTTGGACCTACCTGGAAAATCCAAACACCCGCCTATATGATATACAGAACTTCCTGGACTATCAAAAAGAAATCCAGGACCGCATTTCGTATAAGACGCAAGAATGGAAAGATTGCGAATGGCTGTGCGTGTATGAACACGACGGGCTTATGGTAAATCCGTTCTGTATGACCCTGTATAGGACCGACAAGGTTGAAATATCGGGCGACTATCACGAACGGGATTACAGCAAGATTAGCGTGGACTTTGAATACATAGCCTGTGCGAAATTGGAACTAGGCAAGTCGTGGACCGCTACCGTCGGTCATACGTCGCCTGTTCCGTGTTCAATCAAACTTTCCGACCTGGGCGATGTGCTTTCGGACGAAACCGTTCAAAAGTTGCGGGCACTTGTCTGCACGAAGCCTGGAAAAGACTATAATTGTGAAACTATCATTAACCAAAGGAACAACGATATGAGTGAACCGAACGAATCGGCTGAAAAGGTCAAGAAAGCAACCGACCCCGACCACTACAAGGGACTGAAACGCCTGGGTGTGGATTCCGTGGTGGTCCTGGAAGACTTTATGGAGATGGAAAGCACCTTGACCCCCACGCAGAAATTCCTGTGTGCAACGGCTATGAAGTATATCCTGCGATTGGGTCGCAAGAACAGCGTGGACGAAGACTTACAGAAAGCCGAAAATTATATCCACCGTGCCCGCACGGGTAAGTGGATTCCCCGTGAGTTGTTGGGCGAGAAATAACTGCTAGGAGTGGTTGGGTAGCCCCGTGGGTGTCAACGCCACCTGCGGGGCATTTTATTTTGAAAATTTTTTCAATTACCTATTGACAGACGCTAGGTAATTTGTTATATTTAAGGCATAAAGAACAACCACCACAGCCGAGGATAGCATAATGCCGACAGCAAAAACCACTAAAAGAGTTCCTAAATGGCAGACCGCCAAGGGCTATGATAAAGTCCCGAAGTTCTACAAGGAACTTGGGTTGTTCGCTGCCAAGGACTACCTGCGTATGTCTAAAAAGGGCGAGTCCACAAAACATTGGACCTTACCCTATGGCGATTACAAGTTCGTGTTCTTTGAAACCATTTCCCGTGCAAAGGTAGCAGCCCGCTTAAAGAGCGTCCGTAAGGCTAATCCTGGCGAGAAATATCCTTATGACCCCGTGCTGAATATGTGGTCGTTAAACAAGCCGTTAAACTATGAATTTCGCAGATAGAGGTAATGATTATGGCTGCTGACGAACAGTTGTCCGAAGAAGACCTGGATATGCTTGAATCCGCTATGCGTATGGCATTGGGGAACTTTGAGCAGTTCAATGGTGCCCCGTATATCAAGAGGATTACGGACCGCCTGGTTGATAAGAATATCCCGTTTACGCTCACAAAGATTTACAACCACGGGGATGCCGTAAAATTCCCGTGGTCCGACGGGGACGTTGTTTGCCACCACGGTTCTTACGGGCACAAGTTGGGTCTGTTTGAATTTATCGGAGCAGATTTCCTTACTCCCGAAGAATTGAAACGTGACAGCGTTAAGGGGAATGTGACCCTTGAAGACGCTGTGAACCGAATTGAAAACGCTTATAAGAAATACCAGGAGCGACAGAATGAACGAAGTGGTCAGCAGCAATAACAAGGTTATTTTCCTGGACCGAAAGAAGTTCAAGGGCATTAACAAGGTCGGTCTGTTTAACCAGGGACTAGACCTTATGCAGCCCGTTTTCAAGTTCCGCAACGAAGACGTGTCCCGAAGCCTTATGCTCATAGCCCTGGCACAATCCTGTCAGTCGTTCCTGCGGGCACAGCCGACAGGCGATACGATTAAGCCGAACTGCTTTCGTATCTTCGGGAACTTGTTCTACTGCCAAACACAAAGCGGATTTGACAAGAGCCTGTATGCCGTGGCGGGAAAATGGTTCCCGAAGAAGGCTTGCAGACGAATGGCTAACGGCTACCCGTCGGCATATCCTTGCCTGGTGTATCTTACCTTTGACGGCATAAGGATTGACGTTCAATGGCTCCCGTTCAAGAATCTTAAATGAGGTGTTATCGTGCCTGTAAAAGAACCCTGTATGTATTGCCAACATAACCCGATAACCCTGGTCGGCAAGAAGTTGCTTCGCCACGGGGCGAACATTCAATACGGGAAACTTCGGGTTTACTTTGAGAACGAAACCCTGGAAATGCCGATTAACTTCTGCCCTGTGTGCGGTCGTGAAATTCAGCCCGAAGACAGGGAAAAGCCCCCGAAAAAGGAATGGAAAGATGACCCGAAGTTCAAGGCTTTCAAGGCGTTCTTTCACGCAAAGTTTGGAGTGTAATTATGGTAAGCGACGAAGATTGGCGTAAAGCCCCCGATTGGGACAAGATTACAGAATTGAAGCACCCCTGCGACTGCCCTAGTTCCTGCGAGCGTAAAGTAGTCGGCTGCGGATATGACGGCAGCAGGGCGTATTGGTGCCGTAATTGCGGGTGCGTATATTGGGTAAAAGAACTGCGTCCTATCCGTATCACACGGCAATTTGGAAGTGACGAAATCCACGTAAAGGTTTAACAAGGAATATCAATATGGTAGTAGCAATAGCACCCAATGGCGAGCCTATCTACGAATGCTACAAGTGTAGGGAACGTGGAACAGGCGACAACCTCAAGCGGGTCCAATTCCAGGACCGCCAGGAACTTCGCACGGTTAGAATGTGTGAACGCTGCCGTGACTATTTGAAACGACACGATTTCCCGATGCAAGAAATCACTAGCATTTCGGGAACGTATTAAACCAACAACAAGGAAAACAAAAATGGCAAAGAAAACCGAAAAAGAATTTACCCCGAAGTTTCACGATGGCGACCAGGTAGAAATGGTTGACTGCCTGGAAGCGGAAAACAATAAGGGCAAGGTGTGGTCCTGCCGTGGCGATTCGTTCCAGGCTTGCAGCGGGGACGAAGTTGTGTTCTTGCAGGGCTATCGTGGCTACTTTGACGCTGAATGCTTGCGTAAGGTCTAATCTATGAAATGCGATGGCTGTCCGTTCCACAAGTATGAAGTCGGTCTTGAAGACGCTGACGAATGGTGCGATGTGTTTGGGGATATTTCACTAGACGAAAAGCGTTCACGCAAGGACGAAACAGGGTGCCGATACAATATGCGGACCCTGGCTAAATTCAAGCGTGACAAGGACGAAGCGGACAGCCTCGCTTTAATGCAGTGCCACACTCCAAAGGAATAACTATGGGAAAACGTTCTACAACAATTACCCTAACGCTACGCAGGCAGTGGTTTGATTTAATCAAGAGCGGTGTAAAGTTAGAAGAATATCGTGAAGTCAAGGAAACCTATATCAAGCGTTTCTGCACGGAACAAAACAAGGATTGCCCCTGGCTTAATCCTGCGGGTGCTATCACTTTCATAATCCGAAAAGATTTTGACACTCTTGTGTTTACGTTAGGCTACCCGAAGAAGACCGACACGGAACGCAGATTGGTCTTCAAGAACCCGAAGATTGAAGTCCGCACGGGCAAGCCCGAATGGGGTGCCGTGCCAGGGCAGAACTACTTTGTCATAACCTGGGACAAGGACGAAAAATCAAATGTGTAAGTATTGTGAACATACCGACCCGCAGCCCGAATACAACGACGACCTGGATATTGGTGGCGAGCAGTCTTGCAGCCGTATCTACATTGAGCGGACCGACGACGGGACATATACGCTGAATGCCGACCAGGGTGCTATCTATGCAGTGATTAACTTCTGCCCTGTCTGTGGCAGGAAACTTTCTGCGGGGGCAACCAATGGCGTGTAAGTATTGTGAAGAATTAGACGGGCTTGGGCAAGGTGCTGACATTATTGACGACGATAAAGGTTGGACCGACAAGTTCCATATCCGAAAATTTGACGGGGTATATCGCATAGAATGTTATGCCGACGAAAGTTCCCCTATAAATTTCTGTCCGATGTGCGGACGTAACTTGCGTGAGGATGTATGCGGTGGAATAGAATCTACAAATGCGGAAAATGCAAATCCCTAATCGCTTACGACAGCCTTATGAATTGGCAAAACGACTACTGCCCTGTATGTCGGCAGTATGCCCGATTGACGTTCAAGCAGAACGTGAGCGAAGAAGAAATTGAAAAATACCCGAAGTTTGACCCCAACGTTGAATGGGAAGAATCGGCTAAATTGCGGGAGCGTGAGAAGTCCCAGGATGTGTAAGTTTTGCGAAGAATTTAAGGGCGATGCCCGTAACCGTGAAGACAGGGCGAACGTGGATTTGTTCCTGGGCGGGGACAACCGCTACGAACTATTTGTCACGCATTCCATTGACGACGAACACGACTGCTTCTTAACTGTCATAGACAACAAGGACGGCAATTCAGTAGTGTCAACCACGATTAACTTTTGTCCCGTCTGCGGACGTAAACTTTCGGAGGGTGTATGAGCGAAATCTACGAAAATGTAAGTATGGCACTAGGTATCTTGTGCATAGTCATTGTCCTGTGCATCCCGATAGTCAAATCTACCAGGTGGTATCGGGTCCACAAGTTCCACGAAATGCGGGACTCAATCAAGTTGTGTATGGACACCTACGAAATCCGCAGAAGCGACCGCCTGTTCGGTTCCTTTTGGGATTCGGACGCTCCCAATGCGGTTGTAAGGGCTTACGACGCTAGACACGCCCTGCAACGCTACTTTGCAAGATACCGACGCAGGAACAAGGAATATCACGAATACGACGGCAGGACAATGTTTGAAACGACCTATAATTGGGGAGTGTTCCAGGTCAAGAACACCCGCACGGGGTTCAAGCGATACTATAAATAATTTTTGAATACCTATTGACAACAACTAGGTATTTTGTTATATTTACGGTAGAACGACAACCACTTCAACCGAGGATAGCCCCGTGAAATACAATTTTAAGTGCTTTGACAAGATTAACGGCAAGGTCAGCGAATGGATTAACTTCTTCAAAGAATTTAATGCGTTGCCTATTGCAAAGCAGATTAAGTTTGGCAACATTGATTGTTGGGTCTGCGAGGCTGACTCCGAAACCGAAAAGGCGTGGGTGTTCAACTACACGAAACTTTACGAACAGGGCGATAGTTATAAGCGTTTCTACTATGCCCCTAAATCGCAGTGCAAGGTCCTGGAAAACGACTACTACATTGACGAAGACACAAAGGCGTTCCATAAGGGAACTTTCGTCCTGGTCCCGTCCTGGATTCACTGCCACTTTGGATATTAACCATAACCGAGGAAAATCTATGAGTAAATTATTTGACGACACTGACCGCAGCAATATCACTCTTAAAGAATGGGCTGCTGTGAAGTGCATTCTTGAATCCTCACGTGGGGGTATTCTCGCAAGGGAACTGCTTACCTCTATGTCCGAAATGGACGAAACCGCCCCGTCCTATTTCCTGGGGATTATCCCGAAGATTAGCCAAATCCAAACGGCTAAACTTACCACAAAGGTCCACAATATGCGTGGCAGTATGAGTGCCCTGGGACGACGCTTGACTACCGACAAGTTTACGTCGGGCAGCAACAAGGGCACCCCGAAGTTCTACACGCAGAAGTTTGCCGAGGGTCTTGACGTGTGTGCCTGGGAAATGCTTGAATTTATCCAGGAATTTGCCAACTTCCAGGAATACGCCCACGAAGTTGAACTTGGGACACGCTCCGAAATCCCGACGGCTAGTCGTGTATGTCAGTGTGACGACCTGGCTCTTGTTTACGTGCTGCGTTTCTGCAAGTTCCTGGACGACCTGGAAACAAAGAGCCTCGGCAAACTTGTCAGCCCGCAAGTCTTTGACTGCAACCCGAACCTGGAAAATATGATTGAATGGCACAGGCAGCACCGCAGCGAATGGGACGACGTGTCCGATAAATATAAGCCCCGCCCGATTTCCCGCCACGAATCGCTTGCAGAAGACCTTTGCGATAACGGGGACGGGTAATGTCAATGGATTTAACAACAGGGACAACTATGATAGTAGGATTCATTTTCGTAATCGTGGCGTGGCTTATTGTCCTCGTCGCTGAAATCTGCAAGAGCAACGGCTTTTACAGGGGCACGTCCGCTTTCCGTGTCCTCACGATGCTGTATGCCCTGGCGTTCATCGTGTATGGCTTTGCGGACCCGACCAGGTTCTTTGCCGTGCTAGGAATGACCCCGTTCAAGGGAATGCTTGCGTTCGGGCTTGCGGGCGGGTATAGCGGAGTTATGTTCTTGATTGAACTTTACCAACCGCACAAGTATTACCCGACCTACCTGGACGTTCCCCGCCAGGTTCTATACAAGGTAGGGAAGTTCGGCAAGTGTATCGTCCTGTCCGAAAAGGAAGCAAAGCAGGCTCACAAGAATGGCGAAACGGTTTACATTCACGCTATGGCACGTGTGACCTACAAGCCCAAGGACGAAACCGAAAAGGAACAGCCACAGCAGGGCGTAGATATGGGCAAGGGATTGGACGCTGAGGGATATGCACTTCACGACCAACAGCGTAAGACCATAGAATCGCTTATAGCGAACCACCCGAACAGGGACGCTATCAAGGACCTATTGACTAAACTGCAAGAGCAGCGAAAGAACGGGGGCAAGTGATGTTTGCGATATTCATTGAATGCACCCTTAAAAACGGGAAAGTCTTTGAGCAGGACGGGGGACCCGTCAAGTTCGTAAACGACGAAGCGGATGCAAAGGCGTTCTGCGGGAACCCCGAAAACGACTACCTGCTGAAAATTTACGACAACGAAAATTACAGGTCCGCTGAATTTGTCTATAAGGAATGGTCCCTGGCTGACTATGCCGAATACAGCAGGCAAATGTTTGAAGCGGTATTCACCAAAATCAATAACGTAGGGAGTAGTATAATCAATGCTGTCAGCGATATTTAGCACCTTGAGCGTGACCGCTAGTGGTATCACGTTTTCCATACTCAAACGCCACGGATGGGCTGCGATTAGTTTTCTGTTCGCATTAGTCCTGGCTGAATGTCTTGCCTGTGTCTATATCCACGACGATTCGTGGTTAGGTATGGCGTTTATCTGTTGGGCGTTGTTCCTATACTACACGCTGCTGAATGAATGGAAAGCCTACAAGTCGCATAAACCTAACAGGATTTATGAAGACTTTACGAAAATCCCACAGGGCGTTTACTACTTCAAAATGACTAACGGAAAGTTCAAGACTATTTGCGAAGAAGACGCACAGATATTTTCAAAACAAGGGGCAACCATTATGCAAAACGAATTACAGCCGAAGGCTACCAACAAGAAAAAAGAAGCGTCCCCGTGGGAACTTCCTATGGACGAACGTATCGTGAACGCTATCTGCAATATGATGCGGGACCCCCGCCATACGTTAGGGTATGACCCGCAGACACCCCTGGGTAAGATTGCCAGGGTCGTGAGGTGTAATTGGTTCTTCCGAAACTCCCAACACCCCTATCCCGAATGGCAGAACTACTATGACGTTCCCCCGACAAAAGCCGACGCTACGGAGCGTGGCGAAATCCTGGTAAAGTCCGTTCACGGGACATACGAAATTTGCGACATTAACGAAACCCTTGAACGTGACGACGGGTCCGTTGAATTGTTCAATGGCGACGTTTATATCAAACCCCTGCTTTGGAGCAGGATTGTGGAACCCGATACGTGGAATATCACGAAGCAGCCGTCAATCCCGCTTGACGAACTGACAGGGAACCGAACAGACACCCCTAACTTAACAAGGAAAATCCAATGATTAAGAAGATTGAAATTGATTTCCAGGAACGTGAACTAGACGCATCCCAGGAAGTAGCCCTGGAATGCGTCCTCCGCTCAACCATTGAAGTGATACAGAACAAGTGTTTTCTGCACCCGAAAAAGGTTATGGTGGACGGCAACGTTGCCTGGTTGAAAGAAAAGAAATAATTTTTCATTTTCCTATTGACAGCCACTAGGTAATTTGTTATATTTAAGGTAAAAGAAACAACCACTTCAACCGAGGATAGCCGAATGTTCGTAAAGGCAAGCAACAAGCAGTTAGTCACGGATGCCGAAGCCGAAAAGATTGACGCTAACAACCATAAGGTTTGGGACGCTTTTTGGAGCAAGCCCCGCTCCGAAAGAACCGAAGCCGATTGGAACTCCCTGTTCAACATTGAAATTATGGTTAGAGCCTAGCGGGAGGACCTATGTCTATTATCCAATCTGCATTTGACAAGTTCGCTGACGATTTGCGTAAGGAACTCACTAGCGGGAAGATTACGTTTGACCAGGCGTGTAAGCGTTTGGACGGCTTCGGCTATGGCGTGACTGACAGCGGTTGTTGGTATCGCACCTACACGTTAAAGGGTTCCCGTAAGGGCTACTACATTCACCTGTGGGGCACGAATATGAACGACCTTAACAAGCCCGCAAAAATCCGCTTTGACGGCATCGCCTGGGGCGACAAGGAAACCGAATACGCTCATTGGGAGGCTTAATATGGGAAGCAGCATTTATTGGTGTCGGGTTGACGCAGAATCGTTCAAGAAGTATCTTAAAGCCGACGACGCTTTTGACAAACTTGAACAGAAACTTTACGAAAAGTATCAAGCCACGTTTGATGCAGATATGGACCGCTTCAATCGTGAAATGGAAGAAGCCGAAGAAGGTAAGCGGTCTTTCAAATCCGTAAAGGACGAACTACCTATTTACAAGGTGGTGTCCCCTGCTGAATTTGACAAGTGGTTCGCCCTTATGCGTAAGGTCAACTCCCTCAAGGCTACGTCGTGCATTGACAGGCTTCCGCACCTTTACACGGGAAGTTCCCGCAGCAAGGTATTTGCTCAATGGATTCTTAATCGTCGCAGACGGAACCTTGTGAAGTGCAAGGACGGCAGACGTTGGGAACTTCGCCCAAAGAATGAAGAATGGCGTATCATTCTTACCACTGCGGACATTAACGACCTTATTAAGCGTTTGGAAAGCGTCTGTGGCAAAAACCCTGTTGACGTGCATAAGGCATTCCCGATTTACAAGGATATTATCTTCGGGGATTCCCGAAAGAAGTTCCTGTATAAGCAGGAATGCGAAGACATTCCCAGGTTCGCCCCACGTTTCTTGGAAATGCTGAAATTCACAATCACACACATTCTTGGGGACGTTGCGGGTCCAGGATATAGGCTCAACCCCCTGGTTATGGATATTTACCCGTGAGGCTGACTATGCGGTATAAAGGTTTCAAAATCCCGAAGTGGCTTGTGGACCTGGGATTCGCAAAAGTCCCGAAGTTTTACAAGGAACTAGGACCCGAAGCGGTTATGGCTTACTTGCACTGCAAGCGACACAAGTTGTCCACGAAGCATTGGACGTTTATGTTCGGTAAGACAAAACTTGTGTTTTGGTCTGTTCCTATTCCTATTGCAACCGTGGACAATTACTTGAAGAAACTGACTGTCTATCTAGCGGACACAGGAAAAGAATTGCCCGACAATCCCCAGGATTGGCAGTTGGAAAAGTGGTCCATTAACAAGCCCTGGCACGGGCTTACATACGAATCTATTAGCAATCAAAGGTAAGATTATGAAAGAATGCGAAACGCAAAATGACGGAACTCCAAGAACTACCCGTATTGGCAATTCCAAATTCTACTTCGGAGTTTGGTATAAGATTACCAATGAACAGGCTTTGGTCCCTGTCGGGCATTGCGGGAATGGTTGGTCTATGGACTATGAAGAAAAGCCGTCCACTTACTATGTAGGTGCATATTCCAGGGAAAAGTTCAATTCTGTAAGATTTGAATTGAGCGTCCACAACCGCAGTGGTTTCTTTGACCAGGAACCGTCTTACCGCTTGTCGGTCCTGTGCTTTGCCGACACCAGGGAATGCGGAGCGGAAACAATCGTGTCCTTAACCGTCAAGGACTTGGACGACATTGACAAGCGGTTTTTCAGTTATGCTGCGGAAGTCCTGGAACATTCGGGTGCCGTCGTGGACGTGGACTTGAATAACGCTGAAATCCACAGGGTTGACTGCTACATTGAAGGCTTGAACAAGTATAAGCAATCCCTTGCACAAATTATCAAGGAGGCATAAATATGGGTGTTGATTTCCAATGGAGCGGTAGTGCTTCTTACCCCCGCTACTATGAAGAAGTTCAAAAGATTGCGACGCAGTGCTTCGGTGCCGTGCTGAATGAACAGTTCGTTAAGGACGAACAGAAAGTTGAAAAGAGCCTGCTCAATCCCGAATATATGTTCGGGTCCGTCCACGAACGTGACGACAAGTTCACGTTCCCCGAAGGCACTCCCGAAGAAGTCGTCAAGTTCTGCCAAAAGCCTGTGGGCAAATTTTACGACGCAACGAAACTTTGGGAAGCGTTCCAGGTCCATCCCGAAATTGAAGAAATTTCCGACGACATTTGGAACGAAGTAAAAACCTGTGCCCTTTACAACGAATCCTATCACGTATCGTAATATGGCGACGACGGGCATAAAAATCTACAACCTGTTTAGGCAAGACGGTATGGGCTACCGTATGTATCTTGCGTCGTTTTCTACCAGGAAAAAGGCTGAATCCGAAAGACTACGGCTTGTCAAACAGGGTAGGGGGTTTTATAAAAAATCGGAACTAATCATAAGGGTAGGTAAACTTCAATGATTAAGATAATTTTCGTTTTGGTTCTTATGAACACAGAGGGTGGCATTAACACGGACTTGCATTTCCCGACCTTGCAGCAGTGCGAACAGGTGAAGAATACCTTGTCGGGTGTCAAGCCCTGGAAAGGCTCGCAGAAGTCCATAACGGGTGCGTGTGTGGAACAGCAGGTCAAATCCAGGAAACTCAAATGCTCCATTGAGAACAAGACCGACTATACAAACCAATGGAGCAATTCCCGTGCAAAAAATATGGAAGGCTACCCATACCCTGTCGGGTTTACCTGCGTTGAGGAATAACTATGTTCGGTGCAGCAGCAGCCTTGGATTGCCTTATGCGGTCGGCACGTAGCCGTCATAGGCAGGAAATGGAACACAGACGTGCCCAGGAACAGGAACGCAGCCGACGGGAGCAGGAAGAACAGCGTCGTCGCAGGGGCACAATCCTGGAACGAAAGCGGTGCGGGCGACCTTAACAAAAAAATTCAAAAAAAATTAAAAATACCTATTGACAATCATTAGGTATTTTGTTATATTATAGGTGTAAAGGAAAGACAACCACTTCAACCGAGGATTCCAAAATGAGAAATATCCGCACCATTGACAAAGACATTGAACGTGCTAACGTCCGCATTCAAAAGAATCGTGACGCTATCGCAAAGGCACAGGTCCGCTTCAACAACGCTGTTGCGAAGTGTGCGAAGAAGGGCTTTACCTACGTTGGCGACGGCAACGACGCTCAAAACGCCCACAAGATGTTCAACGATTGGGAATTGGCTTTCGGACCTATTTCTACTGCCGACCACGCCCGTGAATCCATTGAATACAAGACCCGTGAAATCACTAGCGACGAAAAGGAACTTGAAAGGCTCCGCAAGGAAAAGGCTGACGCAGAAGCCGAAATCAAGGCTATCCCGCAGGCACTCCAAAACTACGCAGTTGACTTGACAAAGGCTTTCGCCTACGAATACAAGACCCGCAGGGATATTGCCGTTATGCGTATCAAGACCTTAAAGGAAGAAGGCAAGTGGAACAACTACGACTATTGGAAGTCCCAGGGCAAGTGTATGTGGAACGTGCAGGACAGCCTCAAGCGTGTTGCCGAAGCCACCGACGAACAACTTGACATTCGTGCCAAGGAAGATGCCCAGGCACTTGTCAAGGACCTGCATTTCCGCATTCGTTCCTATATAGGTGCTACCGAAGATTACAGCGGTCTTGAAGTCACTACGGGCACCCAGGGCTATGCCGTGATTAACGGCTTCCTCACGGGCACCGCAGGCAAGTGTGAAGTCCGCTCCATTGAATGCGGTGGCTACAACATTGTATGTTGGCACATTCGTGTAATCGTGGTCCGCTGCAAGTAAGTTTAACCCCTGGCGGGGGAAAGCCCCCCGCCTTTTTCCTATGAGGATTTTATGGATTCCAACGTTATCAAGATTTTGCGTGACCTGCAATATCGCATTGAAGTTTCCGACGAAAGCGACCCCGAACGTGCAAACGCCATTCGTCTGCGTGACCGACTTCTAGCCAAATACAACCTTACCCTGGAAGAAGTCGCAGGCACTAGCAAGAACCGTGAGTTCGGCTATTACACCCGTAAGGAATTGCAGATTGTCGTCCAATACTGCTACGAACGTCTGCATTTGAGTAAGGACCAATTTGACATTTATTCCTACACGGCAAACAACCGCAGGAAGCACTACTACGTTGAAACCGCTATGGACGACGCTATGTATGACTGCCATAGCCGAATTATCCGTGAACTCTTGTCAATGTATCGTTCCCGCAAGAACGCTTACGAAAAGAAATTGAAACTGCAAATGAAGAAGCAGTTGGAAGCCTGGGACTATATGTTTATGCAGGAAGCCGACCTGCTGACGAAGGCTTCCGACGAAAACAAGGGCAAGGGGAAGAAGCCGTCATTTGATTGGGGCGACGCTATGCAGGCTGCAAAGGACCTGGAGGGTGTTGTGTTCCCGCAGAACTTCGTTGAACAACAGCAAAAGGCTATCGCCCAGGGGTAATCGCTATGTATGGTAACTATTACGACATTAACATTGAACAGCGGGAACGTCCGCTTACAAAAGAGTTCTGTAAGGATATGCGTTCGCTCGTCCGTGCAGCCAAAGCAAGAAAAATCCGTTGTGCGTTCGTCCACGACGAAAAGACTTTCACCTTGAAGTTTACGGGCGGTGACGAAGAACCGCTTGACTTTGACTGCAACTGCTACAAGAGTCTAGGTATCACGGACTGTGGGGGTCTTCGGACGCATCCAGGCGACAACAACTTTGATTCCGCAGTAAAGGCGGGGCTTGTCGTCTGCTTAAAGCACGGGGTCATTGACAGGTGGTCCACGGACGGCAGCGAACAGGGCAGCGAATGGCAACTTGCAAAAGAAATCGCCCAGGAAATCGGCATTGACACTGAATTGTATCGCCCGATGACTACAATGGGCGATAACGGGTTTATGAGGGACATTCCGTATGAAAAGGGGGTGAAGTAATATGCCTGTAAAGACAATCGCAATGAACCGCCTCAAGGGGCACAAACGCCAATTCTATATGGACGAACACGGGGGTTATCGTCACGAATACGTGGATTTCTACCCTGCCGAACTTGTTGAAAAAATCATTGACGACTTGTCCCGACAAGTCCTTGAAGAACGCAAGAAATGGACGGAAATGTTTGACCATTTTCGCAGCAAACGCACAGAACTTCGCAAGCAACGCCACGAGGCTGTTGCTGCATTACACAATCTGCAATTAGCGTTTGCTACGCAACAGCGATATTTCTATGAAATGGAAGTGGAACTTTGCAAGCACGACGGCACGGACCCGACGAAAGCATTAAAGGAACTTCATTTTTGGTCCCAGGTTAGGAACAGCCTAGCCTATCGTGAACTTAAAGCCCGACAAGGAAAAAAGAAATGCCCACAAAATACGAACAAGGCGTAGCAGCCTTTAACCAATATCGTGCCCACAGCGACAGCGATAGCCAAAACGACTACCTGCTTGTATCGGCTATCTACGCAGCCCTGCAATACGAACACGGACGCTACCTGGAAGCGTCCCGAAAGCAGCCGTTCAAGGCTGTGGTCCTGTTGAGCATCACCGTAATCACAGCCCTGGTAATCAGCCTGCTTTACGTTATGTTCAAGTATCACGTTTCTTAAATGGGGAAATCCTATGGCAGACAAAGAACTTACCAAAGCAGAAAAGTTAAAGCGGGAACTTGCAACCGCCCTTAAAGAAGAAATCCTGGAAAAGATGAAGCCTAACATTCTGTATCGCTCCAAGAGCAACAGAAAGTTTTTCCACGTGCAGACAAACCAGGATAATGAGCCGTATGTTACGATGCTCAATACAGGCAAAGTCTATGACCCCGACTTCGCATATAAGTTAAGCAAGTTAGTTGAAGAACAACTTGAAGTGAAGACTATCACGCTTTTCACGGGATGTTGGGGAATGACCGATAGTCCTGTCAACAAAGTCCGTGAATCTTCGTTAGGCGAACTTCAAAAGTATTTTGACAAGATTGCCGAAACTATGTGCCAAACTGTCCGCAAGGCTATGGACCACGCTTATGTAAACGTGGCAGTTGAAATGGGCTTGTTGCCCGACACACCCGACGACGAATGGGATAAATAATATGCAGAATGACCCTATTGTAGAAATACCGCTGAATGAATTGTGGAAGCACGAACCATTCATTAACACCGAAAGCGGGCTTGAACCGAAAGCGTTCCCGCAGGACCGTGACTACCTGCAAGAGCGTGTGAAACTTGTTGTGACGAAATCCCTGGAAGCCACGATAACCCTGGCGACGGACAAGATACTTCAAGAAGTGCTGCGGGTCGTGTCCCGTATGGATTCCAAACAGCGGGAACAATACCTGCTGAAAATTACCGCAGGTCTTCCAAGGGATTTGCCCAAATGGGTCTGCGATATGATGCACACAGAAGTCCGAAAGTTTGACAAGCGTATCTTGAACTTCACGGACCTTACAAAATCGGAGGATTGATTATGGCTATAAATACAGACGACGAATGGGCTTTGACGGGTGCGGATTGGAAGCACGGACCGATTTACACACGTATTCCCGAAAACGTCCGAACGGTTCGTTCCGTGTTGAACTGCGTGTGGTCCAAGTATAACAACATAAATCCCGAAATGCTCGCAGAAAAATACAGACAACGTTTATATGAAGAATGTGCGGTCACGCTGACCGATTGGCTTGACGACGACGGCAGCAACGTGAAGAACATTATGAAGTTCTCAAAGGAATGCACTAACCTTATGTTGAATAAGTTTGGTGGCTATTTCAAGAAAAGCGAGCGGTATCTTAATGCCACAAAGGAACAGGCGTTGAAGATTATCCAGGAAAATAACAAGAGCCTTTGGGCTGCTGACAACAACTATGCCAAACCCCTTGACAGGGACGGCTAAACCCATTTCGTATAAAGGAACACTCTATGGCTGACAACGACCCAAATAAGAAAAGCGTCTTGCTGCAAGACCTTGTGGACGTAGGCAGAAGCACCGACGATTTACGAAATATCGTGTTGGCGTGTGTATGCGAATATCACGACATACTTGACTACGAAAAATACCTAAACAGCGAAGCGGTCATCCGATATGTGTATGGGCGGTGGGATAAAGAAGACGAATGCTACGTGGAACTTTACGCACGTAAAGAATACGAAGAAGACCGCAACCCGAACAAATGCTTAATCACGCCCAAGTGCGTAATGTATTCCCTGGCATACACGTTGATTACGCCTGCTCACGTAATCCAGGAACGCATCCTGGCAAAGTATGACGCTTACCCTAAACAGTATTATGCCGTCCATAAGAAATTCTAAAAATATCTAGCGAACCCCTTGACACAGGGTTCTTAATAATCTATATTAGGCGACGTATAGGAAAATCACTATGAAGAAGAATTACGCAAATAACTTTTACTTTGAAGCCGAGGCAAGTGCCGAAGCCTATTTTGCGTATTCGCAGTCGTGGTGATATTCCAAGTGTTTTTCAAGGGTTAAACAGGAAGCCACGCTGCGAACAAGCAACGTGGTTTTTTGTTTTACACTTATGTGGCGGTAGCGTCAGCCTGGTAGAGCAGGGGACTGAAAATCCTCGTGTCGGTGGTTCAAATCCACCCCGTCGCACGAACAAATTATGGTTCCATCGTCTAGTGGACTAGGACATTAGGTTTTCAACCTAAAGACTAGGGTTCAAAGCCCTATGGAACTACTATGGGACGTTAGTTCAGTTGGTAGAACACCTGTTTTGCAAACAGGGGGTCATCGGTTCAAGTCCGATACGCTCCACTAAACATTTTGGGCACCGTGGCTACGGGACCTGCCGTAAGGTATCGCAAAACGCCAAAAGAAAGGATAGGACGCTGCGAGAGTATTACGGAACGCTCCGTTCAAATCGGAGGGTGTCCACGAAACATTTTCTGCCGTAGTTTAATTGGTAAAACCCACGCCTGTTAAGCGTTGAGAGTCCACGTCCGAATCGTGGCGGTAGAGCGAAAAAATTTTGGGTAGGTATGCAAGCGGTTGAAGCAGACGGACTGTAAATCCGTTCCCTTTCGGGTAAACACCATTGGTTCAAATCCAATCCTGCCCACTAACATTTTGGAGTGGTCGCCTAGTTGGTCTATGGCAGTTCTTTGCTAAAGAACCGTGGGTTCTGCTCACCGCAGGTCCGAATCCTGCCCGCTCCGCTACATTTTTGACAGCATTTTGTGAATTTCCTGTTGGTAGATTGTAGTAAATAGTTATATATTTATGATAAACTCCCGACAAGGAAAACACGCTATGGAAGAAAAACCTGTCAACTTCTACAAATTGCTCCAACAGCGGATTGCAGAACACGCTGAAAAGGACCTAGCCAGGTATGGCATAAACTTAAACCAACCTGCACCGAAACCCATCACAAGACAACGCAAGTGGCTTGACAAGTTCAAGCGGATTCACGGAATGTCGTATAGCACCTGGCTCTACAAGAAGAAGCACAGCCAGGGCACCACGGAAGAAACGACGCAGCCGATAGAAGCCCCGTCGCTCCCGCAGGACGAACCTACTCCCGCACTCGCATAGCCTGGGCTTTCTTTCTAAATTGTTCCGCATTCTTTTCGCCCTTGAAAATCAAGCGAAGGATATATTCTGCTGCGAGCGGGTTAATTTCTTTTTCCATAAAATTTTCTCCATTAAAAAATGACCCCGACCTTTGTGGGCGGTCGGGCTTACCCCCACACATTCACTTTATCGGAATGTCCCGCTGACTTGTAAAGTCTGCCTGGAAAAATTTTTATAAAAATTTTTAAGATTATCTATTGACAATCATTTGGTAATTTGTTATATTATACCCAGGCAACCACTTTAACCGAGGATAGACGAATGCAAATCCATTTTATCGTAAAGAAGAACAACGTCGTTGAAAGCGATTACACCGATACGTTTGTTTCGGGCAAGTCTTTTAAGGACACCGTTATGGGAGCATTCCCCAACTTCACCTGCTTTGCAGAACACAGCGACGAAATGTTCCTTGACGCTTATATGAACAAGGACTATTACTTCGTCCACGCTGAATTGGTTAAGAAGGATTAACCCCAAAAGCCTGGGAGCATTAAAGGAATTTGTATGAACAAGACAACTCTTGACGAAGAAGAAGTTAAGGAATTAGCCAAACTTTTCAAATACATAAATGGCGGTGCAGCGGGGTTCAAACTCACGTTCTATAAGGGACACCTTCGGGACTTCTACAAGTTCCTTGCCTACCAGGTGCGTAGTCGCTTCCCGCACCTTGACCGCTACGGAAATTCGGAAATGTTCAATGTGAACAACCTTGTGAAGCATCACGGGACAGCCCTCGGCATATACCCAGGTTCCTGGGTAAGCGGGTTGCAATACCAGGTAACGCTGCAACAGAACTATGGCGTGTTGGGCGAAGAAATTCTCTTTATCCACGTCGGCAGTGAAGAAGACGACGTGAATATGGCGATTAGACGTATAGACGATGCCATATCCGACGTTATAAACGTATGGGGTCCGACCAAAATAACCGAAGCAATCTTCAAAAAACTCGCAGCATCCTGCAACCTCCAAAAGGATTAAATTATGGGCACTATCAAGATTACCACGAAAGTCTATGAAGACAAGAACGAATGCGAAGTTTCGTGCAATTACAAGTATGCGACGGAGCAGTTCCACAAGATTATTCAGTCCAAGAACGTCAAGTCTATCACTGACGTAAAGCATAAGCGTTTCGTGTTTGCCGTTGAAGACAAGGACGAAATGCAGGAACGCATTGGCGACTTGCTTGACGCTGTTCCGAAGATTGCCGTCCGCAACCAGGCGAATAGTCTTATTCAGTTCAAGAAACGTTTTTGGATGGCTTGGGCAATCATTTGGGGAGCAATCTACTTCTTCCAGGAATTGTGCCAGGTTGCTGCGGGCGAACGTAGTCACGCTATGGTAACGGGAGCGTTCGGGGCGTTGATTGTCCTGGTGTCGCTCATAAACTATTGGGGTGTCCGTAAGGCAGAAGACAAGTTCAAGAACGAGGGATTGCTGTAATGCGTAAATTACCGATACCCACCTACCGTGCTGACGAATTTTTTGGCAACACTCACGTCTGCGGAATTTTGGACGTTGAAAAGTTGCTGTTCACTCTTTGGATGTCCCGTGCAGCGACCTGCAAGTTTTTCAGCATTAAGCGATACCTTATGACGCACCCTAATTCAAAGTGCCGTGTCGTGGGTATGACTATCAAATTGCTTTCTGCAAAAGAAAAGTGTCTAAAAGTCGCAAGCCTGTATGGTAAGGTGGACCCTAACTTCTAAAAGGAAATACTATGTCACGCAAGAAATTGAACGAAACCTGGGAAGCCCTGCGAAAGATTGTAAAGGAACGGAACATAAAGTGCTATACGGCTACGCAGCCGACTAGACCCGATTGTGGCATTCCTGCGTATGTTCCTACGGGCGACGAACCTATTATTATTGACTATATCGGGGTTATTAACCCAAAGGGCATTGTATGAAGACCTGGTTTGACAAAACATTCAGCACCCACGCCTGGTGGGAAATCCGCTTGAAGAACGTAGCCGAATCGCTAGGGCTGAAAATATCCTGGGCTAGTTGCTACTTCGCAAAGTTGGCAAAGGAACAGCACCGTAATTGGCGTTTCACAGACGGTTGGAACCAATACCTTAAAGACGCTGCGAAATACGGCTTCCAATTTTAATAAAAATTTTTAAGATTACCTATTGACAGGGAATAGATAATTAGTTATATTTAAGGCATAAGAAACCACAAACCGAGGATATATCCTATGCAGAAAATGATTACCAACCCGATTCTTGCAGCACTCAAGAAGACCCCCTACGCATCCACAGACGGCACCCCCAGGGACGAAAAAAAGGTTATCGCCCGATACTTCCTTCCTGGGACGGGTTGCACCTGGTATGTGCTTGAAGACGATAGTTTCTTTGCCGACGAAGCGAAGACGCAGCCCGAAGAAAATATGGTCGTGTTCGGTGCAGCAACACTAGGGTATGGCTTGGAATTGGGTTCCATTTCGCTCAAGGAAATCTTTGAAACCCGTGGTCCGTTCGGACTCCGTGCAGAACGTGACATTTCCGTGAAGCCCCTTGAAGAAACCCTGGGAACGCTCCGTAAGCGTTATTGCGAAGAATGGCAGTAAGGGGGACCTATGAAAGAATGTCCCCTTTACAGGGAATTTATCAGTCGCTTGCCCCCTGTGCTTTACAGGGAATTGGTAAAGCCAAAGCCCTACCTGGTAAACTGCGGTCGTGGTCGGGTCCGATACACGACCGAAGCGGAAACGGCTGTGATTGACTTTGACAAGCGTCACGTAAAGAGCCTGGTAATTTCTAAAACCTACAAACCCGTAGTGAGGTGGTAATGGCTGACAGAACACCTAATCTTCCCCAGGAAATCAAGGACAAGATTAACAAGGTCTGCAAGGGTCCGCTCACTCCCGAAGAACAGGCTGTGACCGCCCTGCTCACGCATTACGTCGCTACGGGCGAAGACCCCATTGAGTTTGCTATCGTCCTGGACCATACGCACCTGGCGTTCAATGCCGTGTGCAAGAACTCCGAAACGCTCGCCTGGATGCGAAAGTATATGGACGACAACCCGTTCGGCTGTCAATCCATATCGGGTGTCTGCGGGACTTCGTTCATAGCGACGTTCTTCAATGAAAAGGACCTGCTCGCAAAAGCGAACGAACTCTTTGCAGCAACCGACGAATACGTGACCTACGAACGTGCGAAGTATGATATGGCGGTCCAAATGGAATGCCCCCCGCAGTTGGCGGGTGCCAGGAATCCGTATATTGACGATTCGTGGAAGCAGGACCTTCGTATGTTGGTCGGAAAGCGTCACGGGTGCCCACAAAAGGACGTTTTCACAGGGAGGGCTAATGTCACGCACAAAGAGTGAAAGACGCTTCCACAACCGCCTGGTAATGCGATTGAGCCACATTGACCTGGACGACGATACGCCCCCGACACCTAAACAGACCCAGGATTTCCTGGAAGAAATGGAGAGGACCCACAAGCACCTGTCCGCACCCAAACACCACCCGCACAAGCGGGTAAACAAGTAAAGGAACTTGACCTATGATTAAACCCATTCTTACCCTTGACCGCTACGCAGAAGTAGAAGAAGCCACGACCGTCTTCCACGACCGTGTGGTAAAAATCC
>Ga0265298_10002726_pt1 | contig 24129 bp, 21 predicted proteins | sample AusTroGonzalo_MG_3_FD_193486 | JGI IMG/M metagenome (GOLD analysis project Ga0265298, IMG submission 193486) | Bovine rumen microbial communities from tropical cattle in Woodstock, Queensland, Australia - Gonzalo_01 | ecosystem: Host-associated > Mammals > Digestive system > Stomach > Rumen ...
GACAGACGGTGATTCAGCTTGTCGTAAGACGGAGCGATGTTGTCGAACATCTCCTCCACCTGCTTCGCCTTCTCGCCCTCGCCATAGGGTTTGATCACCTCCTGCCCGTAGTTCATACTAGACACACTAGCCTTACCAGTTCTACTGGTTATTTGTTCTTAAACGCTTTCAGCCACGAGCTGACGTTCTTCTCGATACGGGTGGCGATATCCTCATCGCTGGTCTCACGCTCGAAACGCTCACCCACGATGTTCTCGTAGAGCTCGATATAGCGGTCGCTGACACTCTCAGCGTATTCTTCTGTGATCTCTGGCATCGTCTGTCCGGGCTCGTTCATAAAGTTGTGCTCGATGAGCCATTGGCGCACGAACTCTTTCGAGAGCTGGCGCTGAGGCTCACCCTTGGCCAGTTTCTCCTCGTAGCCGTCGGCATAAAAATAGCGGCTGGAGTCGGGCGTGTGGATTTCATCGATGAGATACACTTTGCCGTCGCGCTTGCCAAACTCATATTTGGTGTCAACGAGAATCAGTCCGCGCTTGGCAGCGATTTCCTGTCCACGGGCAAATATCTTACGGGTGTAGTCCTCCATGATTTCATAATCCTCCTTGGATACCAGTCCCTGGGCGATAATCTCTTCCTTCGAGATGTTCATGTCGTGACCTTCGTCGGCCTTGGTTGTCGGAGTGATGATGGGTTCGGGGAAGCGCTCGTTCTCTTTCATGCCGTCGGGCAGTTTCACACCGCACAACTCACGACAGCCGTTCTTATACTCCCTCCAAGCTGAACCCGTGAGGATCGAGCGAATGATCATCTCCACACGGAAACCCTCGCACTTCAGTCCGACGGTCACCATTGGGTCGGGAGTGGCCAGCTTCCAGTTTGGACAGATGTCCGTCGTGGCGTCCAGGAACTTGGCGGCAATCTGGTTCAGTACCTGACCTTTGAAGGGAATGCCCTTCGGCAGTACGACGTCGAACGCCGAGATGCGGTCGGTAGCCACCATCACCATCAGCTTGTCGTTGATGTTGTACACATCACGGACCTTACCGTGATAAACACTCTTTTGTCCTTCAAAATTGAAGTCTGTTCTTGTTAAAGCTTTCATATCTTAATCTGTTGTATATTCACCTTTTACTTCCTTATCGTATTCCTCGTAAGCGTTGACAATCTTTGTGACGAGCTTGTGGCGCACGATGTCCGAGCGGTCGAGATTCACGATGCCGATGCCTTCCACCTTATTTAATATATGTAGGGCCTCGATGAGTCCGCTCTTCGCTTTCGCGGGCAGGTCGATCTGCGTCATGTCGCCCGTGATAATCATCTTCGTGTTCCATCCCATGCGTGTCAGGAACATGCGGATCTGGGCGGGCGTCGTGTTCTGGGCCTCGTCGAGGATTACCACCGCGTCGCTGAGTGTCCGTCCACGCATGAAGGCCAGCGGCGCGATCTGTATTACGTGCTTCTCCATCATGTCCTGCAACTTCACCTGCGGCAACATGTCCTCCAGCGCGTCGTAGAGCGGTTGCAGGTAGGGGTCTATCTTGTCCTTCATGTCGCCAGGCAGGAATCCTAACTTCTCGCCGGCCTCTACGGCAGGGCGGGAGAGGATGATCTTCTTTGCCGTCTTCTCTTTCAGCGCCTTCACGGCCAGAGCGATGGAGAGGTAGGTCTTACCTGTGCCCGCAGGTCCCACGGCAAACACCATGTCATTCTGCTCGTAGGCCTCAATCAACCGCTGCTGGTTTTTCGTGCGCGCCTTGATGGCACGGCCCGACATCGAGTAACACACCACATCGTCGGGCATCTCGTCGCGCTGCTTACCCTTTACGATGTCGAGGATATCCTCGTCCTTCAAGGCATTGAACCGTAGCACGTGCTGGCGGATTTTCTCGGCCGTCTCCTCAAAGGCGGCCATCTGCTCTTCGTCGCCCAGTACACGTATGACATTATCGCGGGCCACTACCCGCAATTTGGGATAAAGAGAGCGTAACATCTGCAGATGTACGTTTCCCACTCCGTAGAACGTTACGGGGTCTATATCCTCCAATACGATATGTTTCTCGGTCAATCTTTAAACAAAATTATAATTTTGGTTGCAAAGTTACGAAAAATCGAGTGCAAAACAAAAGAAATCTTTCTTTTTTTTGCTGAGATGGAGTAACTTCGCCATTTTTAATGGCAATGTTACAAAAAAAGTTTGTAACTTTGTGCCCGAAAAGAGAAAATTATTCATGAGATTAACAAAAAAGACATATTTATTAGGATTCATGGCCGTTGTTTTGCTACTTGCGTGCATCCGGTGGGCCTTCCCCCAGGTCGCTGCGGCTAGGATTGTGGATGGTGGAGTGAGGAGTAAGAATACTCTGGAGGCGAACAATCATTCTTCACTCCACAAAAAGCATCACCGCATCCGTTCCGTGCCTAATTACGCTGTGGCCTTTCCCGACACTAACGGCCTCCAGCTCACCGCTGCCAACCGCTGGGGCGTCACGCCCGTGGCTAACCGCGAGGATGCCGAGTCGCGCAAACGCGAACTCGTCTACGTCGGAGCGAATCCTTATTACCACGTCGATCCGCTCTACTCGAGCATTCCCTATCTTGTACCCCGTGCTGCCGTCCTGCTGCAGGACATCGGCCAGGCATTTTTCGACAGTCTCTACGTCAAGGGTGTGCCCCTCCATAAGATCATCGTCACCAGCGTTCTCCGCACCCAGGAGGACGTGGTGAAGCTCCGTCGGCGCAACGGCAATGCCACGGAGAATTCCTGCCATCTCTACGGCACCACCTTCGACATCTGTTACAACCGCTACAAGACGGTCGAGAACCCCGACGGCCCCCGTCGCCGCGAGGTACGCAACGACACGCTGAAGTGGGTGCTCTCCGAGGTACTGCGCGACCTGCGCGAACAGGACCGCTGCTACATCAAGTACGAGGTCAAGCAGGGTTGTTTCCACATGACAGTGAGATAATTAATTAAATACATTAACTTAAAGCTTAAACATTATGAAATTAGACGGAAGAAGAGAAAGTTCCAACGTGGAAGACCGCCGCGGAATTAGCGGAAAAGCAGTTGCCGGTGGTGGTATCGGCGCAGTAATCATTGCAGCCCTGTTTGCCTGGATGAGTGGAGGCGACCCCCTCTCGGCAGGTCTGCAGGCAGCCCAGGAGCAGATGGCCCAGCGCACGGAGACCGTTGACGAGCAGAACTTCACCGAGGAGGAGCAGGAGCTCGCCTCAGACTGCAAGAAGATCCTCGCCTCGACGGAAGACGTGTGGGGACCCGTGTTTGAACAGATGGGTGCTACCTACACCTCGCCCACACTTGTGCTGTTCACCAATCAGGTGAACTCAGCCTGTGGTAACGCCACGGCAGCCGTAGGTCCCTTCTATTGCTCTGGCGACCAGAAGCTTTACATCGACCTGTCGTTTTTCACCCAGATGAAGCGCCAGCTTGGCGTTGAGGGCAACACTTTCGCCTATGCCTACGTCATCGCCCATGAGATCGGCCACCACGTAGAGTATCTGACGGGTACCCTTTCAAAGGCTCACGCCCAGATGAATCAGACCGACAAGGTCAATGCCAACAAGATCAGCGTCCGTTTGGAACTGCTGGCCGACTACTATGCCGGCGTTTGGGCCCACTACGAGGACAAGATGAATCACTCGATGGAGTATGGCGATCTGGAAAAAGGTCTTGAACTTGCCAAAGCCATTGGCGACGACTGGCTGCAGAAGAAGGCACAGGGACGTGCTACCCCCGAGTCATTCACCCACGGCACCTCTGACCAGCGCAAACGCTGGCTGAAGCGTGGCTACGAGACGGGCGACATGCGCACCTCGACCTTTAACGTACAGAATTATAACGACCTGTAACCTCTAAGCAAAAAAGGCACATTGGTGCATTTGCGCCAATGTGCCTTTTTATTATGGGGTGACTTCTTTCCCTGCCTTCTTTTTTATAATTCTAGTTTGTCGTAGTCGCTGATGGCGCGACGCCAATCATCAGGGAAGGGCATGGTCTGCTGGTGCTCCAGGTCGTAGAGCACCATGACTGACAGGCAGCGGCTCTTCACTTCCTGTGTGTCTGTGTCGATGACATCCTGCTGCAGATGGAAACTCTTGTGGCCTACCTTCACCACACGAGTGCGGGCGGCAATATGGCTGTTGGCCTTGATCTGTGCCACAAACTCTGCCTCAATCTTCACCACTACGATGGCCACGCGCTCCCAGTCTACACCCTTGCAGACGCTGGCAAAATAGTCGGTCTTTGCCGTATCGTAGAACTGGAAGTATATCGTGTTGTTCACATGCCCGAATTTATCAACATCGTTGAAACGTATCTGAAGCGGAATCATGTGCCGGAAACCATCGCATCTGTCTTCTGTCATCTCGTTAAATCTATTCTTTGTAAAAAACGCTGCAAAGGTACGTATTTATCATCAATTGCAAGATGAATCTTCATAAAAAGATTTAAAACAATAGCATTACTTGACCTATGTCGGTAGGGAATTAGTCATTCAGCCGGGTTGGAGTTTTGGCCCCCTCTGTCGTAAAAAAGTTTTTATTCTTTTGGTGGTTTGATGGGATTTTCGTAATTTTGCAGCCGAATTAATCATCAAAAGAGAGACAAAAACTGAAAGAAATATGTGTGGAATCGTAGGATATATTGGTAAGAAGGATGCATATCCCATCCTCATCAAGGGACTTAGACGACTGGAGTATCGTGGCTATGATAGTGCCGGTGTGGCGCTGATCAACGCCAATGGCGACTTGAACGTTTATAAGACGAAGGGCAAGGTGGACAATCTGACGGAGTACTGCAACGACAAGGACGTGACAGGCTGCGTGGGCATCGCCCATACGCGCTGGGCTACCCACGGCGAACCCTCCAGCAGAAACGCCCATCCGCACTATTCGGAGTCGAAGAACCTTGCCATCATCCACAACGGCATCATCGAGAATTATGCCGACCTGAAGGCGAAGTTGGAGGCTAAAGGCGTACACTTTATCAGCGATACGGACACGGAAGTGCTGGTGCAACTGATAGAGTATATCAAGAACCATAAGCAGCTTGATCTGTTGACAGCCGTGCAGGTGGCACTTTATCAGGTAATCGGTGCCTACGCCATTGCCGTGCTCGACAAGACCGATCCCACGCAGATCATCGCTGCCCGCAAGCAGAGTCCGCTGGTGGTGGGCATCGGCGAGGATGAGTTCTTCTTAGGTTCCGACGCCAGCCCCATCGTGGAATACACAGACAAGGTGGTGTATCTGGAAGACGGCAACATTGCCGTAATCCGACAGGGACAGGACCTGCACGTGGTGAACATCCTCGGCGAGGATCAAGAGTTGAAGGTGAAAACCGTGGACATCGACCTTGGCCAGATTGAGAAGGGCGGCTATCCGCACTTCATGCTGAAAGAGATTTTTGAACAGCCGGAGTGTCTGACGAACTGCATGCGAGGCCGCGTGAATGTGGAGGCAGACCATGTGACACTCTCGGCACTGATCGACTACCGTCGTCAACTGCTGGAGGCGAAGCGCGTGGTGATTGTGGCCTGCGGCACATCGTGGCATGCCGGACTCATAGGCAAGCAGATTATCGAGACGCTCTGCCGCATCCCCGTGGAGGTGGAGTACGCCTCAGAATTCCGTTACAGGAATCCCGTGGTAGGCAAGGGCGACGTGGTAATCGCCATCTCGCAGAGCGGTGAGACGGCCGACACGTTGGCTGCCGTGCAGCTGGCCAAGGAAAAGGGTGCCTTCATCTACGGCATCTGCAACGCCATCGGCTCCAGCATCCCCAGAGCCACGGACACGGGTACATATATCCACGTAGGACCAGAGATCGGTGTGGCGTCTACGAAGGCGTTTACGGGTCAGGTGACCGTGCTCACGATGATTGCCCTGGCGATGGGCGAGGCGAAGGGAACGGTGGACCGTCAGGAGTATCTGAAGATTGTGAAGGGACTCAGCGAAATTCCCGTGAAGATCCGCGAGGTGCTGCAGACGAACGACAAGGTGGCCGACCTTGCACGTACTTTTACCTATGCTCACAATTTCCTCTATTTGGGTCGCGGTTTCTCTTATCCCGTCGCCTTGGAGGGTGCGCTGAAACTGAAGGAAATTTCGTATATCCATGCCGAGGGTTATCCTGCCGCAGAGATGAAGCACGGCCCGATCGCGCTGATCGACTCAGATATGCCTGTGGTGGTGATCGCCACGCACAACGCGATGTATGAGAAGGTGCTGTCGAACATTCAGGAGATTAAGGCCCGTCAGGGTAGGGTAATCGCTCTGGTGTCGAAAGGCGACGACGTGATAGCGAAGATTGCCGACGAGGTGATCGAGCTGCCTGACGTGCTGGAATGCCTGGAGCCGCTGGTGGCTACGATACCCCTGCAACTGCTGGCTTATCACGTGGCTGTATGCAAGGGAAAGAACGTCGACCAGCCCCGGAACCTTGCCAAATCGGTGACTGTTGAGTAATTTTTTTGCAAAAAGTGGCGTAATCATTTGGATATTTCAAATATTAATGCTATTTTTGCAACCAAAATTATAAGCATTACTGACTGCGAATGGATACAGTTGAGACTTTAGAGGCCAAAATAAATCGGAGCGATTATAAGATTTTGATTGTCGACGATGTGGTCAGCAACGTGTTGCTGCTCAAGATTCTGTTGACGAATGAGAAGTTCCAGGTGTGTACTGCCAACAACGGTACGATGTGTATCGAGATGGCCAGAAAGGAGCATCCCGACCTGATCTTGCTCGATGTGATGATGCCTGACATGAACGGCTTCGACACAGCCACCGTGCTGAAGAAGGAGGAGGGGACAAAGGACATCCCCATCATCTTCCTCACCGCTCTGAATACGCCTCAAGATCTCGTACACGGTTTCCAGGTGGGAGCCAGCGACTTCCTGACGAAGCCCTTCAACAAGGAGGAGCTCGTGATGCGTGTGACGCAGCAGATCTCACTCGTCGCCGCCAAACGCATCATCGAGAAGCAGAACCAGGAGCTTCGAGCCACGCTGACCAACCGCGACAAAATGTACTCTGTGATTGCCCACGACCTTCGCTCGCCGATGGCCAGTATCCGTATGGTGCTGAACCTCGTGGTGGCGTCGGCCTCGCCGGAGACCGTAGGACAGGAACTTTATACGCTACTCGACCAGGCCAACAGGGAGTCTGAGGAGGTGCATGACCTGCTGGATAACCTGCTGAAATGGACGAAGAGCCAGACGGGCCGCCTGACGGTGGTGAAGCAGGATTTGGACCTGAACGACATCATCCCCGGTGTGGTGGAGATTTTCGAGGCCATTGCCTATACGAAGCGCATCAAACTGGACCTGCAGAAGACGGAAGCGCCGCTGGTGGTGAATGCCGACAACGACATGCTCAAAACTGTGGTGAGGAATTTCCTGTCAAACGCCATTAAGTTCTCGCCCGAGGATTCATCGATTGAGATTATCATGGCCACGGAGGGTGAAATGGCTAAGGTAAGCGTCCGCGACCATGGCGTGGGTATTGCTGCCGACCGCATCGGATCCATCTTCCACAAGGGTGAGACCACCTATGGCACCGGCGGTGAGGAAGGTTCCGGACTGGGCTTGCAGCTCTGTCAGGATTTCGCCCGCAAGAACGGCGGCGATTGTACTGTGGAGTCCGTCGAGGGAGAGGGCAGTACATTCAGCGTTCTCATTCCACTTAAACAATAATGCCTACACCTATTTATATTATAGAGGAGAAGAAACTTCGCCGCAACCTGGCGCTTATCGCCGGTGTTGCGGCGAAAGCAGATATAGAGGTGATCCTCGCCTTCAAGGCCTTCGCCTTGTGGAAGACTTTCCCGATTTTCAAGGAATATATCCGTTCGACCACCGCCAGTTCGCTGGCAGAGGCACGCCTGGCCTATGAGGCATTCGGGGCGCCGGCGCATACCTATTCGCCTGCCTATACGGACGAGGAGTTCGATGAGATAGCCTCCTGCTCGTCGCACCTGACGTTTAATTCGTTGTCGCAGTATGAGCGGTTCCATGAGCGGGCAAAGGGAGTGTCGATTGGCTTGCGCGTGAATCCGGAGTATTCGGAGGTGGAGACGCTGTTGTATAATCCCTGCGCACCGGGTACGCGCTTCGGCGTGACAGCGGATAAGCTGCCGGAAAAGTTGCCGACAGACATCCGTGGGTTCCATTGTCATTGCCATTGCGAGAGTGGGGCAGATGTGTTCGAACGCACACTCGGCCATATTGAGGAGAAGTTCGCGCGCTGGTTCCCCCAGTTGGAATGGATCAACTTCGGTGGCGGCCATCTGATGACGCGCAAGGACTACGATGTGGATCTGCTTATCCGTCTGATGCAGGGATTCCATGAACGCTATCCGTGGTTGAAGGTAATTCTGGAGCCCGGCAGCGCCTTTGCCTGGCAGACGGGGCCGCTGGTGTCGCATGTGGTGGATATCGTGGAGGATAAGGGTATTCGCACCGCTATCCTCGATGTCAGCTTCACCTGTCATATGCCCGACTGTCTGGAAATGCCGTATTACCCCGACGTCCGTGGTGCTGAGCATGAGACGAGTGGCTACCGCCTGGGCGGGAACAGCTGCCTGAGTGGCGACTTTATGGAGTACTGGCAGTTTGACCATGAGTTGCAGGTAGGTGATGAGGTGATTTTCGAGGATATGATCCATTACACGACGGTAAAGACGAACATGTTCAACGGCGTGCGCCATCCCTCCATCGGGATGCTGCATGAGGACGGAAAACTGGAAATCCTGCGCGAATTTGACTACTCTGACTACAAAAATCGGATGGATTAGCAGTTTTTTTGAAAAAAAACGTCCAAAAAGTTTGCCAGTTCCAAAAAAAGCATTACCTTTGCACCGCATTTAGAGAAATGCTCCTTCTGAAAGGCAGATTTTTCACTAGATTTAGAAGGATTATATGCGGAAATAGCTCAGTTGGTAGAGCACAACCTTGCCAAGGTTGGGGTCGCGGGTCCGAGTCCCGTTTTCCGCTCACTTGTTGAACAAAAAAGAGTCGTCAGGGAAGGCCCTGGTGAATAAATGCCCAGGTGGCGGAATTGGTAGACGCGCACGTTTCAGGTGCGTGTGCCGCGAGGCGTGCAGGTTCGAGTCCTGTTCTGGGCACTCTTTTTTATTCAGCTCTTTGTTGGAGAGGTGGCGGAATTGGTAGACGCGCTACTTTGAGGGGGTAGTGTCAATTGCGACGTGGGAGTTCGAGTCTCCTCCTCTTCACACTTTTTTACTGCGGAAATAGCTCAGTTGGTAGAGCACAACCTTGCCAAGGTTGGGGTCGCGGGTCCGAGTCCCGTTTTCCGCTCTTTTATTAGGAAAACAACTTTTTTCAAATGAATTTATATCTTAGATACTTTGACCGTGAAACGCTCGTTTCCACAGTAGATGAGGCTATTGACTTCCTCAAATCTATTGACGAGATAGACATGACACCTGAGTTGGAGGCAGACATCCGTGATTATGCCGCCAGCGATGTTTTTTATCCCAAACGGTATAAGATTCACCCGAGGGTCTATTTCATTGTGATTAAGACCGAGGCTGCCACGATGCAGGATTTCAAGGAGAAAAAGGCTGTTCACGAAGGTCCGGCAGCAAAGTCGGCTTCACCCGTGCTGACGCGCCTCAACGAGGTGTGCGAGGGCTGGTATGAGGGATCGGTGAATTTCAAGCGCGTGCTGCTCGTGCCTGGCACAGGCAAGTTCCAGTATCGCGATACGATGTTCGTCGCCCGTCTGAAAGCTAATTCCGGCATGGACTGCTACGAGCGCATCATCGACTATCTGCGTGAGCGGGTTGATGAGCGCAGCCAGTTCCCCTCTGCCAAGGGAAAGAACTACAAGTTCCGCTTCCTCGGCTATGCCAAATAATCAATTCAAAGACAGAATGCTATGAATAAGGTAATGTTGATAGGTAATGTCGGGCAGGAACCCGAGGTGAGATATGTGGACCAGGGTGTGGCCGTCGCACGCATCCGTCTGGCTACGACTGAGCGTGGCTATACGTTGCAGAACGGCACGCAGGTGCCTGACCATACCGACTGGCACAATGTGATCCTGTGGCGCCGCATGGCCGAGATCGTAGAGAAGTATGTGCACAAAGGTGACAAGCTCTACGTGGAGGGACGCATCCGCTATACGACATATGATGATAAACAGGGACAGCGCCGCTATCAGACGGAGATCTGGGCAGACAACCTTGAGTTGCTGTCGCCCAAGCCTGCGTCCACAGGGGCTGTCAATGAACCGTTGGCTGCTCCCCAGCCAGACACAAAGCCTGACGAGGGACTGCCGTTCTGAACATGGACTATCTTCAACAACTCCTGAACGAAGTCACTTTCCTGATTCCCACAACAGGGACAATCGTGTGCGCCATTCTGGCGTGCATCCTCCTTGTGTTCTCTGGTTATGCATCAGGCTCGGAGATTGCCTTCTTTTCCCTCTCGCCCAACGATCTCAACGACCTGGACGAGGATAAGAACGACGCCGACCGCGTGATTACAGAATTGCGTGCTGACTCAGAGCGAACGTTGGCCACGATACTCATCACGAACAACCTGGTGAACGTGACGATCATCATGCTCTGCAACTATGTCATCAGCCACGTCGTGGACTTCGGCAATGCCTACTGGCTGCAGTTCCTCGTGATTACTGTCCTGCTCACGTTCCTTCTATTGCTCTTCGGCGAGATTATGCCGAAGGTCTATGCTACGCAGCATGCCCTGGCTTTCTGTCGTTTCTCTGCCCCAGGCATCAAGCGGCTCCGTGGAGTGTTCTATCCCCTGTCGTCCGTGCTCATCCGTTCTGGCATCTTGGCTGGGAAGGTGGTGCAGAAGGAGAACCACGTGCTGAGTGTCGATGACCTGGAACAGGCGCTCGAACTGACCGACGAGGACGAACTGCGTGAGGAGAAGAACATGCTGGAAGGTATTGTCCGCTTTGGCGATGAGACTGCCAAGGAGGTGATGACCAGCCGTCAAGATGTGGTTGATCTCGACTTCCGTTCTACGTTCCCCGATGTGCTGAAGTGTATCGTGGAGAACAACTATTCGCGTATTCCCGTCTATCAGGGTTCCATCGATAATATCCGTGGCATCCTGTATATCAAGGACTTGCTCCCGCATCTCTCCAAGCCGTCGTCGTTCCGCTGGCAGTCGCTCATCCGTCCGCCGTATTTCGTGCCTGAGACGAAGAAGATTGACGAACTGCTGCGTGACTTCCAGGAGAACAAGGTGCACATTGCCATCGTCGTCGACGAGTTTGGCGGCACCAGCGGCCTCATCACCCTGGAGGACATTCTCGAGGAGATCGTCGGAGAGATCAACGACGAGTACGACGAGGAAGAGAAGAGTTATACCCGCGTCAATGCCAACACCTATGTGTTTGAAGGCAAGACGCTGTTGAGTGATTTCTTCAAGATCTTGGATCTTGACGATGATACGTTCGAGGATGTGGAAGGCGATGCCGACTCGCTGGCAGGACTGCTGCTGGAGATCAAGGGCGACTTCCCAGAACAGCATGAGCGGCTGGACTATAAGAACTTCACCTTTGAGGTGACGGCACTCGACGGCCATCGTATCTCCAAGATCAAAGTGATTATTCACGAGAAAGAGAATTAATATAACGAACTGAAACGAACATGAGAAAACTATATATACTGCTGGCGGTGCTGGTAGCCATGATGGCGATTGGCGAGGTGTCTGCCCAGCGGTCGAAAGTAAATAAGAGACGTCACGCCAAGACGCATAGAGTAGTCAAGAAACACCCTAAGAAGGCTAAGAAGTCTTCACGCAAGCGTACAGTCGTCATCCAGCCCGTTGATCCCCGGCAGAATGATCCTGACTACGATCCGAATATCATGTGCGAGGACACCTGTGGCCATGTGCACGGCATCGACCTGTCGCACTATCAGGGTCAGGTGTTCTGGGAGACAGTAGGCGAGAATACGAAGATGGCCTATGTCTATCTGAAGGCCACGGAGGGTGGCGACCGTATCGATGAGCGTTATGAGCGTAACATCGAACTGGCGCATCGCTACGGCCTGAAGGTGGGGTCGTATCATTTCTTCCGCCCGAAGACGCCGCTTCTTCAGCAATTGGAGAACTTCAAGACACAATGTCTGCCGGGCGAGCAGGATCTGATTCCGATGATTGATATTGAGACTACAGGCGGACTTTCTGACCGTGAGTTCTGCGATTCACTCTTCCGATTCCTGGGAATGGTGGAGCGTGCCTATCGTCAGCAGCCGTTGCTCTATACCTTCCGCAATTTCTACAACAAGCATCTGCTGGGTCAGGTCGACGACTATAAGCTGATGATTGCGATGTATACAGAGGAAGAACCCGTACTGGCCGACGGCAGGGATATCACCATGTGGCAGTACACGAGCAAAGGGCGTATCGTGGGCATCAGCGGCTATGTGGACAAGAGCCGTTTCTTGGGGCGTCACGGTCTCCGCGAAATCCGCTTCCGCCATTAATCACTCTTCGATGTGCGAGAGAGAATGGACGAACGATGAGAAGAAGTTCGTGACACTCTCTGAAGGGTAGTATCGGAAATATCGGGCTGATCGCCTGACATGGCTGAATGTGGCCGATGAGTTCGTGTTGTGGACGAAGATGCCACCGTCCTGCTGGGAGAAATACCAGTCCTGCGAACGGGTATTCGTAAACTCAATCAACTCCTGTGCGATACGGTCTATCCGCTTCTCCTTCCGGTTTTTCAGGAAGGGAATTTCGTCTGCTGTAAATCCGAACAACTGGATGAGAAACTCTCCCGTGAGTTGTGTCATCTGCGTGAGCCGCAGCCGGTCTATCCATTTCCCGATGGCCTGGAAGTCAATCCGTTGGCTGTTCTTGCGCAGGAAGATACCGAGTTCCGTCAACTGGCGGATGGGCATCCCCTCGTTGAAGAGATGGCGCACCACACGGATAAGGATCAACAGCAGCTGACGAGTGGTCACGTCGGAGTGCTCGTCGTCGAGAATATCCTGCAGCCGTTTGTTGAGCAACGGGTTTGTCAGACGGTCAGGACGCAGGAACTCGTCTTCCTCCTCGTCGTTTTGCTTCTTCTCCTTTTCCCGATAGTCGGCGATGGCTTTCTCCCAGTCTTTCTTCTGCTTCTCCGTCAGGTGCAGGAAGAACTGGTTCTTGTTGCGGATGATGCCGTCGTAGACAAAGGGGACGATGTTGTGCATGACAGCCAACTGATACAGGCGTCCCCACTTGAAGGCCGACATGGGTTCTAAGTCTTCCGTGGTCTGGAAGGCACCACTCCTCAGGAGCAGAAACATATTTCTTTGAACGATATCCATAGCGGTTGCAGATTATTCTCTTTTCACTTCTACGAGTAGCGGCGGGGGTAGCGGAGCAGGATCGACAGCAGGGCTACGGCGCCTAATACGAATGGATAATAGAGGTAGGGGATGATGCTCACGGGACTCAGCGAAGCCAGTCCTGCGGCGATGAGCAGCTGGGCGCCATAGGGGATCATGCCCTGGATGGTGCAGGAGAACGTGTCGAGGATCGAGGCACACTTCCGGTTGTCCACGCCAAAACGGTCGCCGATCTGTTTGGAGATGTCGCCGACGGTCAGGATGGCCACCGTATTGTTGGCTGTACACACATTGACGAGCGACACGAGCACGGCGATGCTCAGTTCTGCGCCTCGTTTGTTGCTGACATGTCGGGTGAGCAGACGGATGATGAAGTCGATGCCCCCCTGCTGACGAATGATTTCAAGCATGCCGCCCGCCATCATTGTCACGATGATCAGTTCGCCCATCGAGAGAATGCCTTCACCCATGCTGCCAAACCAGCCGTAGAGGTCTATCGAGCCCGTCAGTATGCCGATGAGACCTGTCAGCAGAATACCAATGGTGAGCACGGCCATGACGTTCATGCCGAAGATGGCCGTGAACAATACGATGAGGTAGGGGATGACCTTCACCCATTCCACCTGTGCCACCTGCTGCGGAGCCTCCACCTGATGCCCCATGAACAGGTAACAGATCAGCACCAGCAGGGCAGCGGGGAAGACGATGAAGCTGTTCACCCGGAACTTGTCGCTCAGGCGACATCCCTGTGTCTGCGTTGCCATGATGGTGGTGTCGGAGATGAACGACAGGTTATCGCCGAAGAAGGAGCCGCCCACGATGATGGCAGTCATCAGGGCGATGTCGGTATTCGTCTCGCCGGCCACTCCTGCTGCGATAGGAACCAGGGCGGCGATGGTGCCCACGCTGGTACCGATGGAGATCGACACGAAGCAGGCGGCGAGGAACATGCCGGCCAGAATCATCTGAGGCGGCAGCAGGGAGATGGTCAGGTTCACCGTCGCGTCGATGCAGCCCATCGCCTTGGCGGAGTGGGCAAAAGCCCCTGCCAGCACGAATATCCAGATCATGAGCATCATCTGCTCCGTAGCTGCTCCGCGGCTGAACAGGTTGATGCGGTGTTTCAGGGGTTTCCCGCGGAACATGGCAATCGCATAAATGCTCGACACCATGAACGCCACGGTGATGGGTATCTTGTAGAAATCACCAGCGATGATGCTGGTGACTAAGTAGAAGGCGATGAACACCATCAGCGGCGATAATGCGAGCAACCCTTTTTTCACAACGTCACACCATTTTTAAAGATAGAGATTTCGCGATAGTCATTGGCCTCGTTTCTGGCCTGTTCGCCACTGGCGACGGCGAGCACCTTGTCGATGAACTCTGGCACGAGTTCCTGCATGGTGCGGCCTTCGATGAGTTGACCGGCGGAGAAGTCGATCCAGTTCTGTTTCCTGCGCGCGAGGTCGGGGTTCGTGGCAATCTTCATCGTGGGCACAAACGTGCCGAAGGGCGTGCCGCGGCCCGTGGTGAAGAGCACGATATGACAGCCGCAAGAGGCGAGGGCAGTAGATGCCACGAGGTCGTTGCCGGGGGCGGAGAGCAGGTTCAGACCGTTGTTCTGCAGACGGTCGCCATACTCCATCACCCCGCTCACAGGAGCCTTGCCGCACTTCTGCGTACAGCCCAGCGCCTTGTCCTCAAGGGTAGAGATACCACCGGCCTTATTGCCCGGACTGGGATTCTCACCCACAGGCTCGCCATGCGAGAGGAAATACTCTTTGAAGTGATTGATCATCGAGACGGTCTGGTTGAACAGTTCTTCCGTCCGGCAGCGGTTCATCAGGATGGTCTCAGCACCAAACATCTCTGGCACCTCTGTCAGCACGCTGGTGCCGCCCTGTGCCACGAGCCAGTCGGAGAACTCACCCACGAGCGGATTGGCCGTGATGCCGGAGAAGCCGTCGGAACCGCCACACTTCAGCCCCACACGGAGTTTGCTGACGGGCACTTCCTCGCGCTGGTCCTGCCTGGCTGTATCGTATAGTTCGCGCAGGATGGCCATGCCTGCCTCCATCTCGTCCTCCACTTTCTGGGTGACGAGCAGTTTGATGCGGTCTTGATCGTAGTCGCCCAGCATCTTCATGAAGTCGTCGGGCTGGTTGTTCTCGCAGCCGAGACTCAGCACGAGCACGGCCCCGGCATTGGGGTGCAGGCAGATGTCGCGCAGCACCTTGCGGGTATTCTCGTGGTCGCCCGAGAGTTGCGAACAGCCATAGTTGTGATGCCAGGCATAGATGGCGTCGATGCCCTCTTCATGGGTCTCGCGCTTCAGCTCTTTCACAAGCCGCTCTGCGATGCCGTTCACGCAGCCGACGGTAGGCACCACCCACACCTCATTGCGCACACCGACATCGCCGTTCTTACGCACATAGCCTTTAAAGGTCCGGTTCTCCTTCTTGATGCTAAGTTCCTCGTAAACAGGATTGTATGTGTATTCAAGCGTGCCGGACAGATTGGTCTTCAGGTTGTTCTCGTTCACCCATTCGCCGGCTTTCAGATCTTCCTTTGCATGACCGATGGGATAGCCGTATTTGATGATGTCCTCGCCCTTGGCTGTGTCCTTGATAAGGATCTTATGCCCCGCAGGCGTGTCCTGGCAGACGGCGATCTGTTGCCCGTCCACCTCGATCATGTCTCCTTTCTTTTTTGCCTGCAGGGAGACAACCACACTGTCAGCCGGATTAATTCTCAAATAAGTGGCCTGTCCCATTTTGTGTGATGGTGTCTGTTTAGTTCAGGGCCTATATCGCAGTTCGGCGATAGAAGTCCACGTTCTCCTTCGTCAGGATCTCGATGGGCATATAGTTCACGGGATTCACCTGGCGCTTCATCACGATGGCGTTGAACAGGGCGTCGATACTGGCATAGCCCTGCTGGTAGGCGTGCTGGGCGATGAGGAACGAGATGCTGCCGTTGTGGATGCACTCCACGTTCTTCGGCACCATGTCATAACCCATGATCTGGATGTTCCGTCGGTTGGTCTTCTGCAGGAACGTTCCCACGAGGTGCGCCTTCGAGTTGAACGTGATGCAATGGTGCACCTGCGGATGCTCCTTGAAGAATGCCTCCAGGATCTCGTCGTAGTCCTTCTTCTCCTCGTCGAGCGGCAGGTCCACCTCCGTAATCTTGATCTCCGGGAAGTGGTCCACCATATAGTGGCGGAATCCCGTCTCACGGTTGGCCTGCTGCTTGGAGCCCACTCGACCGTCGCGTGTCTGTTTCATCAGGGCAATCTCCTTTTCCTTGTTGGCAATGAGCATCAGCATCTTCGCAGCGAAGTATCCGCTGGCAAACGAGTCCTGTCCGAAGAACGTGAGCGGCTTCAGGTCGGGCATATACGAGTCGAGCAGCACATAGGGAATCTGCCGCTCCGTCAGTTTCTCCGTGAAGCGGGCGGTCTGCTCCAGCGTCGTGGGCACGATGACCACACCGTCGATCTTCGCCGTGAAGAACTCGCGCACCATCCGGGTGAACGCGGCGTTGTTGAAACGCTCGTAGTACACGAACTTCAGGTTGATGCCGAAGTCTCTGCGGAAGTCAGTACAGGCCAGGGCTCCCTCCTCAATCTCGTCCCAGTAGGCCTCCTGCTCGTGCTTGGGCAGCACCACATAGAAGTTGTAGGTCTTGTTGTAGGCGAGGGCAGAGGCGTACATGTTCGGACGATAGTCCAGCTCCTCCAGGGCCTTGTTAACTTTGTCGAGTGCTGCCTTGCTCACGTTCGGACGCTTGTGCAGCACGCGGTCTACCGTTCCCGTCGACACACCTGCACGGGCTGCGATATCCTTGATGGTGATGTTCTCTTTTGCCATTTTTTGCGATATTGATCCTAATTGTGTGCAAAGGTACGACAATTCCACGAAATAAACAAACTAAAAACGATTAAATCCCTTAAAATATTTGTTCAAATCAGAAATAGTTGCTATCTTTGTGGTCGCAAACAGATAATGAGTTTATTTACATTATAAAAAAGCAAATAGAAAATGGCTAAAATCGTAACATTGGGCGAGATCATGCTCCGCCTGTCTCCGCAAGGAAACGACCGTTTCATCCAGAGTGAATCATTCCGCATCATCCCTGGTGGTGGTGAGGCTAACGTGGCTATCTCCGTGGCCAACTACGGCCATGAGGCTTACTATGTGACCAAGTTGCCGAAACACGAGATCGGCCAGATTGCCGTCAACGCCCTGCGCCGCTATGGCGTCAACACGCAGTTTGTTGCCCGTGGCGGTGACCGCATCGGTCTGTACTATGCCGAGACGGGAGCCTCGATGCGTCCTTCAAAGGTGATCTACGACCGTGCCCACAGCGCCATCGCCGAGGCCGATCCTTCCGACTTCGACTTCGACAAGGTGATGGAGGGTGCCGCCTGGTTCCACTGGAGTGGCATCACGCCCGCCATCTCCGACAAGGCTGCCGAACTGACGCGCCTGGCCTGCGAGGCTGCCAAGCGTCAGGGCGTGACCATCTCGGTCGACCTGAACTTCCGCAAGAAGCTGTGGACCTCAGAGAAGGCCATCAGCATCATGCGCCCGCTGATGAAGTATGTGGATGTCTGCATCGGCAACGAGGAGGACGCAGAGCTCTGCCTCGGCTTCAAGCCCGACGCCGACGTGGAGGGTGGCAAGACCGATGCTGCCGGCTACGAGGGCATCTTCAAGCAGATGATGCAGGAGTTCGGCTTCAAGTATGTCGTCTCCACGCTCCGCGAGTCGTACAGCGCCTCCTGCAACGGCTGGAAGGCCCTGATCTACGACGGCAAGGAGTTCTACCAGTCGAAGCGTTATGAGATCAACCCGATCATCGACCGCGTGGGTGGCGGCGACTCGTTCTCCGGCGGTCTGATCCACGGCCTGCTGACGAAGAAGACGCAGGGCGAGGCCCTCGAGTTCGCTGTGGCTGCTTCTGCCCTGAAGCACACCATCAACGGCGACTTCAATCTCGTGAGTGCCGAAGAAGTGGAATCCCTCGCCGGCGGTAATGCCAGCGGTCGCGTGCAGAGATAAACAGTAAATCAGTAAATCGTAAATACAAAGTGGCAAAGTTTGATAAGATTGCTGTCCTGAAGAAGATTGGCGACACCGGCATGGTGCCCGTCTTCTATCACAAGGACCTCGAGACTTGTAAGAATGTGGTGAAGGCCTGCTACGAGGGTGGTGTCCGTGCCTTCGAGTTTACCAACCGCGGCGACTTCGCCCACGAGATCTTCGGCGAACTGGTGAAGTGGGCCGACCAGGAGTGCCCCGAACTGGCCTTAGGTGTCGGTTCTGTGGTCGACGCTCCCACGGCTTCCCTTTACATCCAGCTGGGTGCCTGCTTCGTCGTGGGCCCGCTGTTCAATCCCGACATCGCCCCTGTGTGCAACCGTCGGCTCATTCCCTACTGCCCGGGCTGCATGACCGTCTCCGAGATCGGCAAGGCCCAGGAGCTGGGCTGCGACCTGACGAAGGTGTTCCCCGGCGACGTGGTGGGGCCGAACATGGTGAAGGGCTTGAAGGCCCCGATGCCCTGGTCGAAGATCATGGTCACCGGCGGTGTGGCTCCCGAGGAGGAGAACCTGCAGAAGTGGTTCAAGGCCGGCGTGTTCTGTGTCGGCATGGGCTCGAAGCTGTTCCCCTCTGACAAGGTGAAGGCCGGCGACTGGCAATACGTGACCGACAAATGCCGCGAGGCGCTCGGCTACGTGGCCAAGGCCCGTTCTTAATCGTCTATCCCCTCTGCCCTTAAGGGCAGGTGGGATTTTATTCATTGCTCATGAGGCTCTGGTTATTCATCATATCAGCCATTCTCTTGTCAGCCTGTTCACGCCCGGATAGGAGCGCTGTGGACAAGTTGAATTCCCTGTCTTATGCCTATCACTATCGCAACATCGACTCGGCCCAGGCTCATGCCGTCAGGGCCTACGAACTGTCGGATGGTTACAGCGAGGGTAGGGCGGAGGCCTGCAACAACCAGGCTTTCGTCTGCATCGTCCGCATGCAGTACGACGAGGCTGAGAAACTGTTGGATGAGGTGCTGCAGACGAGCGACAACCAGGTGGAGCGCATGGTGGCCTACATCCAGCACATGCGCCTCTGTCAGCGCCGTTCGCGCAACCGTGAGTTCCATGAGTACCGCCAGCTGGCCGACGAGGCGCTGAGCCGCATCAACGAGGAGCGCCACCAGCTCTCGCCCCGACAGCAGCGCCGCATGCGCTATGCCGAGAGCGAATACGCCATCGTCAACTCCACCTATTATTACTATGTAGGTCTGGAGAAACAGTCCATCGAGGCCCTGCGCGCCATCAACCCCGACGACGTGCAGCGCGACACCGCCCAGTGGCTCAACTACCTCTACAACATCGGCGCGGGCGGCATCATCACCCAGGGCACGCAGCAGGAGATCAACCAGCAGGAGTTCGACCACCTCATGCGCTGCTTCCTCATGGCCCGGCAGGCCGACTGCCCCTTCTTCGCCGCCAACGCCCTCGAGGCTCTCTCCGAGCACCTGATGGACCCCGACTACCGCCGTCAGCTGCTCGCAGACAATCTGCCCGCGATGAAGTTCATCAATCCCGAAGGCGTCGACGACGACATGCTCTCTGGCTGGCTCGCGGAGAACGCGCTCATCATCTTCATACAGTATGGCGACATCTACCAGATAGCCGGTGCCTACCGGACGCTTGCCTCCTGCTTCCGCCAGATCGGCGACTATGAGTCGGCGCTCTTCAACCTCGAACAGGCGCTCTCCGACTCGCTCATCCATCAGGCCCCCGACCTCGTGGCGTCCATCCGCGAACAGCTCAGCGTGGCCTTTGCAGCCATCGACGACAAGCAGCAGAGCGACTACAACCGCAACCTCTACCTCGACCTGCAGGAGACCACGCGCCAGGACCGTCAGCTCGAGGCCCGTGCCAGCCAGTATGAGAAGACCGCCGGACAGCTGAACCTCATGCTGGGCGCCGTCGTGATTGCCATCATCCTGCTGCTCTTCTCGCTCTGGCTCTTCAATCACATGAACCGCCGCAAGCGCCGTGAGGACATCCCCGACGACCTCTTCGAACAGAAGCGCGAACAGCTGGCCGTGCAGCGCCTGCGCGTGGAGAACGGCGAGCGGCTCAGCCTCGAGCAGCGGGCGAAGATATCGCTCGTCAACAGCATCACGCCCTTCATCGACCGCATCATTTATTCGATCGAGCACGACGACGCCCAATGGGACTATGTGCGCGAACTGACCGACCAGATCAACGACTACAACGAGGTGCTCACCTACTGGATTCAACTGCGCCAGGGCGACCTCAGCCTGCACATCGAGAGCTTCCCCTTGCAGTCGCTCTTCGACCTGCTGGGGCGCGGGCGGACGGCATTCCAGATGAAGGGCATCGACCTCGAGGTGCAGCCCACGGAGGCCGTCGTCAAGGCCGACAAGGTGCTCACCCTCTTCATGCTCAACACGCTGGCCGACAACGCCCGCAAGTTCACGCCCAAGGACGGCCGCGTCACCGTCTCTGCCAGCGACCTCGGCGACCGCGTGGAGATTGCCGTCGAAGACACCGGCCAGGGCATGACACAAGACCAGCTCGACCACCTCTTCGACGCCAAGCCGATCTTCGATGACGAGGGAAATCACAAGGTTCAGAGTTCCCACCGCTTCGGGCTGCTCAACTGCAAGGGCATCATCGAGAAGTACCGCAAGGTCAGCCAGATCTTCTCCGTCTGCTCGATGGGCGCCGACAGCACCCTCGGCCGCGGCAGCCGCATCAGCTTCACACTCCCCAAGGGCATCGTCAGGCTCATCGTGACGCTGTTTACGGTCTGCGGACTGAACACCTCTGCGGCAGCACAGCCTCCCGTCAGCCATCCCTATTCACACCTCTCAAAGGCTGAGGCCTTCGCCGACTCCGCCTACTTCTCCAACATCAACGGTACCTACGAGCGAACGCTCTTCTTTGCCGACTCCTGCCGCTACTACCTCAACGCCCACTACCGCGAGCTGTGCCCCCACGGCCATTACCTCATGCGACAGATGGGCAACCCCTCGCTGATGGCGCCAGAGATCAAGTGGTTCCACGACAGCCTGAAGACCAACTATCAGGTCATCCTCGACATCCGCAACGAGAGTGCCGTGGCAGCCCTCGCGCTCCACCAGTGGCAGCTCTACAGCTACAACAACCGCATCTACACCCAGCTCTTCAAGGAGCTCTCGGCAGACAATACCCTCGACGACTACTGCCGCACTATGCAGCAGTCGCAGACCAACAAGACCATCGCCGTCATCCTGCTCGTGCTCATGCTCCTGGCCATCGTGCCGGCCTACTATCTGCTCTACTACCGCCACCGCCTCTACGACCGGTTCCTGCGCGAACAGCAGCGGCAGAACAGCCTCGAGATGCTCGAGGACGACATCCGGAAGGCTGAACTCGAAGACGGCAACCTGCACGTGTCGAACGCCGTGCTCGACAACTGCCTCTCCGCCCTGAAGCACGAGACGATGTACTATCCCTCGCGCATCCGGCAGCTCCTCGACGCCCACGAGGTGGAGGCCCTGGGCGAGGTCACCCGTTACTACCGCGAACTCTACGGCGTGCTGAGCAGTCAGGCCATGCGCCAGGTGGAACGGGCCACGCTCCATCTCAAGCCCCTCGAGGGCGGCGTGCTGGGCGACGAGACGCTCATCCGCTACCTCTACGAGATCCTGCGCCGGCAGAACGGCCAGCAGCGGCTCGACAAGCAGTTCACGCCCCGCGACGACCGCTACGTCGAGGTGCGCATCCCCATGCCGCAGCTCCGGCTCACCCCCGAGCAGGCTGCCGACCTCTTCACGCCCTCCCAGGCGCACATCCCCTTCCTGCTCTGCCGCCAGATCGTCAGAGACCACGGCGAGGCCACCAACCGTCGCGGCTGCGGCATCTTCGCCGAACTCGCCGACGGCGTCACCACCATCGTCATCACCCTCCCGTCAGCATCAAATCGCAAAACTAATCATAATGAATAATGCTTAAAGCTCAAAAATATGGATAACTTCAAAGTGATCATCGTTGAGGATGTGCCCCTCGAACTCAAAGGCACCCTCGGTATCGTCCGCTCCGACATCCCCGAGGCGGAAGTGATTGGCACGGCAGACACGGAGCCTGCCTACTGGCGGCTGCTCAAGCAGCAAGTCCCTGACCTCGTACTCCTCGACCTCGGCCTCGGCGGCTCCACCACCGTCGGCGTGGAGATCTGCCGCCACACGAAGGAGCTGCACCCGAAGGTGAAGGTGCTCATCTTCACGGGCGAGATCCTGAACGAGAAGCTGTGGGTCGACGTGCTCGACGCCGGCGCCGACGGCATCATCCTCAAGACGGGCGAACTGCTGACGCGCCGTGATGTCTCCGCCGTGATGGACGGCAAGCAGCTCGTGTTCAACGAGCCCATCCTCGAGAAGATCGTCGAGCGCTTCAAGGCCTCCGTCAGCGGCAAGATCGTGAAGCAGGAGGCGCTGGTGAACTACGAGATCGACGAGTACGACGAGCGTTTCCTCCGCCACCTCGCCCTGGGCTACACCAAGGAGCAGATCACCAACCTGCGCGGCATGCCCTTCGGCGTGAAGAGCCTCGAGAAGCGGCAGAACGAACTCATCCAGAAACTCTTCCCCGAGGGCGCCGGCGGCATCAACGCCACGCGCCTCGTCGTCAGGGCCATCGAGCTCCGCATCCTCGACATCGACAACCTGCATCCCGATGAAGAATAACGAAGAGAGAGACCGCAAGCCCCTGCTGACCAAGGAGAGGCTGGGGGCGGTGGCGCTGGTGCTGCTGCTGGCCGAGGTGCTGCTTGTCATCCTCTCGTGGCTGCTCTCGGCCACGAGGATGGAGGGTGTGCGCTCGCTCCTCTCCAGCGAGGGCATCCGCTGGTTCTTCGGCTCCTGGCAGTCGCTCTTCGCCTCGCCGCTGCTCGTGTGGCTCCTCCTGTGTCTCATCGCCTGGGGCTGTCTCCGCAAGAGCGGCCTCAACAGATTCTTCACTCTTCACTCTTCACTCTTCACTCCCCATTCTTCACTCTTCACTCTTCACTCTTCACTCTTCACTTTCCGCGATCGTCTCGCCCTCCGCGTCTCGCTCGTCTTCCTGGTCATCTACCTTGTCATCCTGGCCCTGCTCACGCTGACGCCCCACGCCATCCTGCTCTCCGCCACGGGCCATCTCTTCCCGTCGGCCTTCAGCCGCAGCCTCGTGCCGGTCATCGCCTTCGGAGTGTGCCTCGTCTCCGTCACCTTCGGACTCGTGTCGGGCCGTCTGCGCAGTCTGGGCGACATCCTCGACGCCCTCAGCACGGGCATCGCCCGCGGCGCTTCCCTCATCGTCGTCTATCTCTTTGCCATCCAGCTTTTCGAGTCCTTCCGCTTCGTCTTCGGCTGAACAAAAAAACAGGGCCCGCATCCCCTTGAGATGCGAGTCCCGTCCTTTAATGCTCTTTCCATGCATTCTTCTCACCCTTTCTTACATGCTACAAAGTTATAATTATTTCCTGAATTATGCAAGCTTTCGGTCATTTTCTCGTTAAATTTTGTTGCGTTTTTTAATCAGGGTTTAGTTAGGGTAAAGTGGGAGTTTAGACGGACTAAACCCCCACTTTAGTCAGCCTAAAGTCAGGCATTGCATTTGCCCGTCAGCTCCTTCCAACTGTAGTCAGGATATTGAAATTCCGACGCGCTGATGTGTGCGCCAAGGATAGGGAACA
>Ga0265298_10002727_pt1 | contig 24129 bp, 15 predicted proteins | sample AusTroGonzalo_MG_3_FD_193486 | JGI IMG/M metagenome (GOLD analysis project Ga0265298, IMG submission 193486) | Bovine rumen microbial communities from tropical cattle in Woodstock, Queensland, Australia - Gonzalo_01 | ecosystem: Host-associated > Mammals > Digestive system > Stomach > Rumen ...
CGAACTTCTGCATCAAATAGCCTCTTACGAGCTGCCACTTGAAGTCCTCCACGAAGGCCGGGAATTCCTTCTCCACTTGCTCGGCGGTGTACTTGCCGTCATTGGCATATACCAACCAACGCTTCAGGAAGGCCTCGGGAAGCTCCAGGGCGGCCTTGTCCACCAGATACTTGCGGACATCGGTGCCGAAACGATAATTGGCATCCTGCTCGTGGGAAGCCTTGATGCGCTCCACCACCTTCTCCTCGAACTGCTCGGGCGTAGTAACCACATCCTTGCCGAAAATCTTGTCGTAGGTCTCCTGGTTCTCTTCGGCGGCCATATAGGTCTTCACATTAACAACGGTGAAATTGAACAGGGGATCCAATTTGGCCAGCTGGGCTTTGTCCACCTTCAGCATAGCTGCGCGGTCCGTCTCGTTGGTGAAAGCGGCGTTCACATCCAACTGGAACTTGTCGCCAGCCTGCTTGCCGATGAAGGCGCCCCGGGCTTCTTCGGCCACATTGGCGATGGAAACATACACACCCTCAGCGCTGTGACCCTCATTGGCGATATCAGCGATGATGTAGTCGTTTTCACCAGCTTTTTTGCCCTCCTGCAGGGAGCCGTACTGCTGCAGCAACTGCTCCTTGCCGGCCTTCTTCTGCTCGGCGGTAATGTTAATCTCGTAATACGGTACCTTATCGGCCTTTCCCACCTCGAAATTCAGCTCTGGAGTCTGAGCGATATCGAACTTGAAGGTGAAGTCGTTGCCAGCCTTCCATTCCAGCTGCGGCTGGTCCTCGGAAGGAAGGGGCTCACCCACCACGCGGATCTTCTCTTCGCGGATGAAATTGTCCAGGGAATCACCTACAAGGTGGTTCACGCTCTCGTAGAGGGCCTGGTCGCCATAGAGGCGCTGAATCAGGGACAGCGGAGCCATTCCCTTGCGGAAACCCTTGATATCCGCCTTCCGTTTGTACTCATTGAGGCGCTTGTGCAAAGCCTCGGCATAATCTGCAGCTGCAATCTCGATGGTTACCTGATAGTTCAGGGCATCGGGCTGGTTCTTTACAATATTCATAGTTATCTAATTATTTATTTGTCAATTTGGGGGCGCAAAGATAGTAAAAAAGTGACAAACAATCAACTGCTAAGCTTCCTTGCGCTTGGGATAGGCCACCCGGCCGTGATAAACCTGCTGGAGATACTGCTTGAGCACGCTCTTCATCACGCCAATTTCCCGGATGGAGATATCGGCATCCTCCAGCTGCCCGGCCTTTTCCTTGGCCGCCACCATGTTCTCCACAAACTTGTCGTACGCTTCCGGCGTGAACTCCTTCAGGGAACGGGACGCGGCTTCGATGGTATCACATACCATCAGAATTACTTGCTCCTTGGACAGCGGCTTGTGGCCGTGATACTGGAAGGCCGATATCTGCGAAGGGTCTCCCCCGTCGTTCAGGTACTTGTTCAGGAAATAACCCGTATAGGAGGTACCGTGATGCGAGAGGATGAACTCCTTAATAACATCCGGCAGATGGTGCTCCGTGGCGATGGCCACACCGTCATCCACATGGCGGATAATGTCTGCTGCGCTCTCCTGGGGTGTTTTTCCGTCGTGATACTTCACGGCACCGGGGTTCACGCTCTCGTTCTCCACAAAACAGAGCGGGTTCTGCATCTTGCCCAGGTCGTGGTAGAGGGCGGCGGCCCGCAGGAGCGGCACGTCGGCGTCCAGGGCGCGGCCCACGGTCTCCACCATATTCATCACCTGCAGGCAATGCTGGAAGGTTCCCGGAGCCTTGGAAGAGAGTTCCTGCAGCAAGGGATTATTGGTATCGGCCAGGTCGTTCAGCTTGGTACCGGAGACTAGATTGAAGAGCCGCTCAAACAAATAGATGAGCGGATAGAGGGCCACCGTGAGCATGGAGCCCACGAAGATCTGCACCAGATTGAGCCACCAGGTGGAGATACTGCCCGCATCGATAAAGCGGAAGGCCAGGAACACCACCAGTTCCACCCCGAAGATGACGAGGGCATTGAGGAACTGCAGCCAGCCTTTATTGAGGGACTGGAAGGTGAGGATAGTAACGATACCGCCCGTCATAAACATGACGAACAGTTCCATGCCATTGCCGTCGAAAATCAGGAGCGGCATGAGGCTGAGGATATAAACGGGCAGCATCACCCGTTTGTGGAAGAAGGCCTGCAGGAACAGGGCAAAGACCGGATACGGAATCAGATACATATACCCGGGGGCAAAGCGCTCCATCAGGAAGGTGACCACGGCCGACAGGAGGAATACGAACAGCAGGTACAGATACCGGCGGTTTTCCGCAAACACTCGGCGGTAGGTAAGAAAGATGCATAGGTACAGCAACGTTACCAGCACCAGGGCAATGAGGACATTCCCCAGATACAGAAAGATGCGGGGACCGCCGTAGCCGAACACCTTGTTGTATTCGGCCTTGTAGCTGTCCAGCATCTGGGCCACTTCCGATGTGATGAGCTCTCCCTTGGAGACTATCTTCTCATCGGCCCGCACATAACCCAGCGTTGGGGAAATGTAATCGGCCGATTCGGCATGGCTCAGTTCCGTCATGGAACGGTCGTAGAGGAGGTTGGGGACGATGGTTTCGTATACTCCGGAACGGCGGAACAGGGAATCCAGATTCACCGAAGGATAGTTCTTGCTCATCAGGACAACCAGCTGGTCGCGGGCGTCGGATACCTTGTACACTTCCGAACGCGGATACTGAGTGGCACGCTTGTTTCGCTGGATATAGATCAGATTCTCAGATACTTCCGCATAGCCACGCTCCACCTTCACCTTGCCGTCCGAGATGATTCCCTTGGCGTAAATGTCGTTCAGGCGCGTGACGATGGCCGGGCGGAGACTGTTGTACTCCCCCAGGTCCAGACTTTGGATGTTACGCACCGCGGCCGATACCACTTCGTCCGAATAACGGTAGTACGGGATAACGCTGGCTCCGGCCTGTTCCCGCTCTTCCTGAATCTGGTCCTCCGTCTTGAGAATGGGAAAATCGAATTGGGATACCAGCGTCTCATAGGGCCAGGGCGTGCCCTTCCTATAGTCATAATTGAATTTCGCGGTCCTCGGCATCAAAAGCGCGAGGACTGCGAAAAGAAGGATAAGCGGAAGGAACCTCCGCGGAATCTTAGGCGTCGATATTGGCATAATGGGCATTTTCTTCAATGAAGGCCCGGCGAGGCGGGACATCGTCACCCATCAGCATGGAGAAGGTGCGTTCCGCATCGGCGGCATTCTCGATGGTAATCTGCCGGAGCACGCGGCGGGAAGGATCCATGGTGGTCTCCCACAGCTGGTCGTGGGACATTTCACCCAGACCTTTGTAACGCTGCACGGTCACGCCCTTGTCACTTCCCCGGCCGAGTTCCGCCGTCGCAGCTTCCCGCTGGGCGTCGGTCCAGCAGTAACGCTCCTCCTTGCCCTTCTTCACCAGATAGAGCGGCGGAGTGGCCAGATATACATAGCCGTTCTTAATGAGGTCGAACATATAACGGAAGAAGAAGGTGAGGATGAGGCAGGCAATGTGGGAGCCGTCCACATCGGCATCCGTCATGATGATCACCTTGTGGTAACGGAGTTTGCTGAGGTCCATATGCTTTTCTCCGGATTCATCTTCCTGGGCAACGGTTACGCCAAGGGCCGTATAGATATTGCGTACTTCCTGGCTCTCAAACGCGCGGTCCTGGGCAGCCTTCTCCACATTAAGGATCTTACCTCTCAGGGGCAGGATGGCCTGGATCCTGCGGTCCCGACCCTGCTTGGCGGTACCGCCTGCGGAATCTCCCTCCACCAGGAAGAGTTCACATTTCTCCGGATCGTGATCGGAGCAGTCGGCCAGCTTGCCGGGCATGCCGGCGCCGCCCATGGGCGTTTTGCGCTGCACCATTTCGCGGGCCTTTCGGGCCGCGGCACGGGCTGTTGCGGCCAGCACAATCTTCTCCACAATCACCTTAGCCTCCTTCGGGTGCTCTTCCAGATACTGGTCCATGGCGGCGGCAGTAGCCTGAGAAACGGCCGATGTGGCCTCCGGGTTACCCAGTTTGGTCTTGGTCTGGCCCTCGAACTGCGGCTCCGCCACCTTCACGGAAATGACGGCTGTGAGGCCCTCGCGGAAGTCTTCCGGGCTTAGGTCTCCCTTGAACTTGGCCAGAAGATTGTTTTTCTCGGCATAGTTCTTCAGGGAACGGCTGAGGCCCATCTTGAAGCCCTGCAGATGTGTACCGCCCTCTATGGTGTTGATATTGTTTACATAAGAATAGATCCGCTCCCGGAAACCGGTGTTGTACTGGAGGGCGATGTCGATGGGTATCACCTTGTCCGAATTCACCGTAATGGGCTCCGGAATCAGTTTGGGTTCCCCGGCATCCAGGTAGTCGATGAATTCCCGGAGACCTTTTTCGGAATAGAACACATCCGTACGGTGTATCTGGCGGCCGGTAGCCTTGCGCTCGCCGTCTTCGGCCGTTTCAAACTCATCCACCTTGGAGCGGAGGTCCGTGAGGGTGATGCGGATGCCCTTGTTCAGGAAAGCCAGTTCCCGCAGGCGGTTGGCCAGTGTCTCATACTTATAGACGATGGTCTGGGTGAAGATGGTGGCATCCGGATGGAAAGTGATGATGGAGCCGTGGTCTTCCGTCTCCCCTACCACCTGAACAGGAGTGAGGGGCTTGCCTTTGGAGTACTTCTGCACAAAGATTTTACCTTCCCGGTGAATCTCGGCCACCAGCAGGTCGCTCAGGGCATTCACACAGGAAACGCCCACGCCGTGCAAGCCGCCGGAAACCTTGTAACTGTTCTTGTCGAACTTACCGCCGGCATGCAGCACCGTAAGGACCACTTCCAGGGCGCTGCGATGCTCTTTTTCGTGCATACCCGTGGGGATACCACGGCCATTATCCTGAACCCGGATGGAATTATCTTCCAGGATTTTAACATCTATATCCGTACAGAAACCGGCCATAGCCTCGTCTATACAGTTATCCACCACCTCATACACCAGATGGTGCAGACCGCGCTCGCCGATATCGCCGATATACATGGAGGGGCGCTTGCGAACCGCCTCAAGGCCTTCCAAAACCTGAATACTGTTAGCGGAATACTGCTCTTCCGCAATCCTAATCTCTTCGTTCTCGATCATATGTTTTCCTTAGTATTTTGCCATGTTTCCAAAACATACAAAGTTACGAAAAAGCGGGGGATTTTCCAAGAAAATTCCCCGCCCAAAAGCTTGAAAAATAGCTGTTTTTCCGCTAAAAACGATACTGTACGCCAGCCGTGAAATAAATGCCCCTTTCGGAGTGGAAAGGCGTGCGCTGGATATCCTGGTTCAGCAGGTTTCCAACCCGCAGCCAGAAGGCGAATCTACGGGTGAAGCCGTACTCTCCGAACAGGCCCAGGTCGGCATAACCGGGAAGGCCGTAAGGCTCTATGTCAACTACCGGCTGCGTGAGCCTGTCGGTGGAGGCATCCAGGTCCACGCCTACCTTGATGCGGTCGGCCCAGTTGTAAGCCACCCTGGCCTGCGCCGTAAAGGCGGCGGGAGCGAATATCTGGCGGCTCACCAGTTTGTCCCATACTTCTTCCGTGTAGCGGGAAGGGCCCTTGAGGGAGGCAGACTGGTAGCGCAGGTGCGCATCTATATCCAGTTGCTCCGACTTCCATCCTCCCTGGAAATCCACATAGAACAGCCCGTAACCGGCACGGTACAGATTGGGATGCATTTCAAGTCCGCCCATAAAGCCTTGTTCAAACGTGAGCCCCCAAAGGACCGCGTTGGAATAGAGCGCATAACCCAGCTTGGTGTCGTAATGGAACCTGCGGCCGATGTTTCCCCGGGCACCGGCGGCAAGGTTAACGTGCTCAACCTCAAAATCAAAACCGCAACTATTTATATTTTTAATAAAAGATGGCAGGAAATGGTTCTGCATCAGCAGCGGGGCATAGCCCGTGTCCTTGTTTCCGCCCGTGGCCGATGCATACAGGATGAAATCCTCCGGCACAACCCGGTACTCCAGGTGGGCGTCCGGGAACACGTAACCGCCCTTGTTGGGATAGAACTCCTCTTCGGAACGGAAGGTGAAGGCCACTTTCAGGCCCAGGTTCAGGTGCAGGTCCCCAATTCGGAAAATGTATCGCGGGATAAAGCCGAACTGTCCGGCTTGGCCGTTCTGGGTAAAGATGGCATCCGTCAGGAAATCCAGACGCACCTGGCTGCGGCCGTTGGAGCCGATACCGCCGTCCACTTTGAGCTGTCCGCCTTTAAGGCCGTCATTCCGCATCAGATAGTTGCCCCTTACGCCTAAATTGTAATAAAACTTGTTCTGCGGGGCCGACTTCACCCGGGTCTGCGCAACAATCACGTGATGCTGGAATTCGGTCCCCCAACGATAACCGGAGTCCTTGTCGGAGGCCAGAAGATGCTGGTAGTGCAGATCGGCCGTCCAGGTGCCGCCCTTCCAGTTCAGCAGGGTGTTCACGCCGGCCGACGTATTGGAATCGGACCCGCCGTAAAGATTCTCCTTGAAGCCGCGGAAATAATTGTCCACATCCAAATCTACGGTGCGATACTGGCCGAAATAACTGTGGTGGTTCGCATACAGGTTGAGGCGGAAATTGTCCTTGTGCAGCGGAGACCACACGGCGTCCAGCTCCGGATGCAAGCCATAACCGGCCCCGAGGCGTACCAGCAGGGTTCCCTCCCCCGTGATGCGGGGCATGGGATTGAGCTCCACCAAATAGGGATTGAACTCGTAAGCGCCCTTGTAGGGGGTGGTACGCATCTCATAGTCCATATCGAAGTTGAACTTGAGCAGTGAATCCGGAACGGCAATCAACTGTTCCGGTTTATCGATGCCGGTAGCGGCCTGCTCATAGGTATTGGTTACCTCCACCACGGGATTCAGGTTCTGCGCGGAGGCTGCGATGCCCGCAAAAAGCAGGGCGACGGAAAGCAATATAGGATGTCTCATGGCTTCTACTGCAGTTTACGGAGTCTCACTTCTACCTGGTCCAGTACATCGTCTTCCGGACCCGTTGACGTATAACCGGATTTTATACTCTCGAAAGTAGCCTTGGCCTGGTTGGCATTGCCTTGTTCGGCAAAGGTATCACCCAGCACGATGAAGGCCTTGGCCAGCCAATAGTCCTGCCCGCCGGCCTTTTCGGAGAAGGCGTACACGCGGTCCTGGATTTCGGCGAAGGAAGCCCGGTCGAAGAGATCCTGGATTACCAGGTAGGCCGCCTCCGCACCCTCGTTGGTGGAAGGCTGTTTTGCGAGCTCCCGGAAGTCGTTGAAAGCTTCCGTACGGCGGCTGGTGCTGAGGTATGACTTGGCACGGACATACAGAGCTTCCCGCTTGAGGGCATCGTCTTTGGCGCTCTCCAGGATATTCCCGGCGGCCGAGAGGGCATCGTCCCACTCGCGGGCCCGGAAAGCGGAACGCATGAGCCCGAGAGCGGCAGTAGCCTTGTTTTCTTCGAAACGGGCCTGTTCCTGCAGCTGCAAGTAAGCGCCGTAGGCCTTGCCGTAATTGCCCAGCTGATAATTGAGGTTGGCATACTGGAGCCGGGCCGATTCGGCCAGCGCGGCATCCAGGCCTTCATCCAGGGCCAGCTCGTACAAATCGGCAGCCTGCTCCAGGGCACCGGACGAACGGTAGCATTCGGCCAGATAGAAACGAGCCTTGGCGCCATAGGCGGGACGGCGATAACGCTCCAGATAAGACTGCAATGTAGTTGTTGCCTTGGCGATATCACCGGACAGGAAAATCTGTTCCGCCGTGGAGAAATAGACCTCCTCCTTCTGTTCTTCCGTCCGGGAAGCGCCTGAACCCAAACTGTTTACATAAGCCAGATAGGCATCCGGATCCTGGCGGGAACGGTAGATGGATTCTATGGCCAGGAGTGCATCCTCGGCATGGTCTCCCCCATCGGCCACCACCTGCTTATAAAGCCTCAGGGCTTCCTCTTCCCGGCCCTGGTTGCGGGCGATGGTGCCCAGCTCCAGCGTGGCCAGGGTGGCCATGGACGGGTCCTTGGTATTGGCCTTCAGGGTCTGGAAGGCCTTTTCGGCCTCGGCCACAGCCCCGGTAGCAACATAGGCCCGGCCCAGTTCATAATAAGTCTCGCTATAAAAAGGAGCACTGGGAGAAGCATTTTTCACCCCTTCCAGAAAATGGACCTTGTCCTGCTCCTTCTGCAGCAGGCCGCTGGCCACACCCGCCCGGAAAGCGGGATAGAGGTCCTGCGCGTCCGGATATTCGGCCATCTTCTCCTCATAGGCCAGAATGGCCGATGGATAATTACCCCGGAAGAAATAGCAGTCCCCTATGCGGGTACGGGCATCTCCACTGTATCGGCCTTTTCCTTCATTCAGGTAAGTACCGAACCAGCGGAGCGCCTGCTCGTAATTCCCCTCGCGGAAATAGGAGTAGGCCATCTGGTAAGGGATGAGTTTCCCCTCTTCCATGCCTCTCAGGGCCGATTGGTTGTAGAGTTCCGTAAGAAGGCCGCGGGCTTCCTCATATTTGCCGTCGCGGTAGTAGGCCTCCGCCATCCAGTAGCGGGAAAGCTGGTTGAAGCCGTCGCGGGTGGGGCTGTAGTAGGCCGCTGTCTTGAGCAGCGGAACGGCCGCCCGCCAGGAGCCTTTCTCCATCAGTTGCCGGGCCCTGAGGAAATAGGCCTTCATGTAGTTGGACTGCATCTCCGGTTCCAGGACGTCCAGGTTGTCGTAGGCCTCCACAGCCGTCTCATAATCATGGTTCTGGAGAGCCATCATAGCCATATAGGAGTAAATCTGTTCACCGCGGGCCTTGGTGCCAAACCGGTTCATATACTGCTGGAAAGGAGCCGTATCCTTACCCAGGTCGAAGGCCAGCTTGGCGTAATTGAAGTAGGCATCTTCCTGCACGTCCGGGGCGAAGCTTCCCTCGGAGGCCTCCTTGAAAGCATCCAGGGCAGCCACTTTGTTCTTAAGCTGCAACTGGCTGTAACCCAGCTGATAGGATGCCATCTGACCCAGGGAATCCAATTGTCCGGTGACCTTCCCGAAGTAGTCCGATGCAGCTTCCCAGTCTTCGGCCAGATACATCATCTCGCCGGCATAGAAATAATCGGCCCGGGTGTTACCGCCCTTGCCGCTGCTAAGGTAGCGGTCGTAGTAGGAACGGGCCTTGTCCACATTTCCGCGCACCAGGTTGGCTTCGCTCAGGATGCGAGCCAGACGGGCTTTGCGGTCTTCAGGGGCATCGGCAAGCATTGCGTCCCCGTTTTTCAATACATAGGAATAGTCTTTCTCATTGAACCGGCATTCCAGGATGTAATACTGGGCCAAATCGGTGAAGCGCACGTCTCCCCCGGCCTTTTCGAACCATTCTTCCGCTTCCTTGAAATAGCCGTGCGCATAATCTACATAGCCCAGCGTATAGCAGGCCGGGGCCGTGTAGTCCGAATACGGAAGCCTGGGGATGCGGGAAAGTACCTGGCGGGCATATTGCCACTCCCCGGCCCTGTATGCGCTGTAGCCCAGCTTGTAGGTATACTCCGGCAACTGGCTCTTCTGCAGTTGTTCCGAGTTCAGCGCATCCAGCAGCAACAACGCCTCCTTATAACGTTCCTGGTCAAAACAGTCCAGGCCCTGGAAGAAGGAGACCTGGGGAACCAAAACACTCTCCGGCCATTTCTGCAGATAGGCATCGGCCATTTCTTCGCGGCCTTCCAGTTTCAGGGCCTGGGTGCTCAGGACCCTGTAGCCATCGGCCATGGCCCCGGTCTTTCCTTCCAGGGCGGCAATGGCCTCTGCAAACATTCCTTTCCGATAATATTGCTCTCCCGCCTCCCACGACTGGGCACGGGCCGAAGCAAAGCTGAGAACGGCCAGCGCGGCCGCAATGAATCGTTTCATCTGACAGGTTTATACTATTTTACAACGCCTTCTGACATTAAAACACACGGAAGTGAATAACACGTCTCCAATAAAAGACAAATATACTAAAAATTCTAATTATATTTGTAACCAATATATCAAATATTGCGCCATGGAACCTCTAATTCACTTCAGCGGAGCCGATATCCGGAACGGAGAGAACATTGTCATCTATTCTTTGGATATGGACGTGATGCCGGGAGACTTTGTTTACATAGTGGGAAAGGTGGGAACCGGCAAGACTTCCATCATCCGAACCATCACGGCCGAAAACCGCCTGCTGGACGGTGAAGGCGTGGCCTGCGGCTATAATCTTCGCACCATCCGCGGAAAGGACATTCCCTACCTGCGGCGCAACGTGGGCGTGATTTTCCAGGATTTCCAACTGCTGATGGACCGCAGCGTGGAGCAGAATCTGGAGTTCGTTCTAAGAGCCACCGGCTGGAAGGACAAACAGGCCATTGACGGTCGCATCTCCCAGGTGCTGGAAGACGTGGGGATGGCTACCAAGGCGCACAAGATGCCCCACCAGCTTTCCGGCGGCGAGCAGCAGCGCATCGCCATAGCCCGCGCGCTTTTGAACAAACCCAAGGTAATTCTGGCCGATGAACCCACGGGCAACCTGGACGGGGAAACGGCCGACGGCATCCTGCAGCTGCTATGTTCACTCAACGAAGCCGGCACTGCCATCGTGATGGTTACCCACAATCGCTCCATCTTTGAAAAATACCCCGGCCGGGTTTTCTCCTGCGAGGGAGAAAAATGCAAGGAAGTGGTGGATGAAGGCATAGATGTGGTGCTATGACCATCAAAGAAAGATACAATGCCATTATCGGCTGGTTTGCCGAGAATCGGCCTGTGGCGGAAACGGAACTGCATTACGATAATCCTTTTCAGCTGCTGGTGGCCGTGATTTTAAGCGCCCAGTGCACGGACAAGCGGGTGAATCTGGTTACTCCTGCCCTTTTTGAGCGCTTTCCATCGGCTCTTTCCCTATCGGCCGCCACTTTTGAGGAAGTCTATCCTTTTGTACGCAGCGTTTCCTATCCCAACGCCAAGGCCCGGCACCTGATTGCCATGGCACAGATGCTCCAGGCCGATTTCGGCGGCTCCGTTCCCTCCGACATCGATGCGCTGATGCGGCTTCCCGGTGTGGGCCGGAAGACTGCCAACGTGATAGCCTCCGTAGTGTATGACCAGCCCGTAATTGCCGTTGACACTCACGTATTCCGGGTGGCGCATCGGCTTGGACTCTCCAAAGGCGCCACTCCCCTGGCCGTTGAGCAGGACCTGGAGCGGCACATTCCGGTGCATCAGCGAGCCATCGCCCATCACTGGCTCATCCTTCATGGCCGGTACACCTGCACCGCCCGCTCTCCGCACTGCAGCGAATGCCTCTTGAGCGCCTGGTGCCAGGAGTACGGACAGATGCGTGGAGCCTAACCCCTTCTCCTGCAGCATTTTACGCTTTTCCCTGTGCACCTGGCGACGCACAGCAGCTATAGCTTGTTGGCTGATTATCAAGCGCTTAGCCTCCACTCCCTGTGATTCCCTTTACAGGGAGGAAATGGTAAAAGGGTGTAGTTCAGTTATTTGCCAGGCGGTGAGTGACAAGCAACAGTTTCTCTTTCCCGGCCTGGACGCCGAAAACATGAAGGTCTCCACCGGAGCGGACACCCAGGCGTTTGCGGAGCTCGTCGGAGGTAAGAGGAATGTTGCGGGCTGTGACTTCGGCCGAGGGATAACGTTTGCCGATGTCCTTGATGGAACGGTTGTTAAGCGGAGTTACTTCCAGTATTTCAAAAACTTTTCCGAACGGAGTTAGCGTTTCCGGAACCGGGGCCGATGAAACATACAGATGCGTATGCCGGTCCAGCTTCTCCAGGCCAAACCGGCACGGCAAATCAAACGCTCCGGCTTTCAGCAGGGCCTTTCCGGGCTCAAAAAGATACTGTATCGGTCCAAGTTGGCTTAGTTCCTCCCCCGTGGACCTAGTCCAGTCACTGTTTGGACTTAGTCCACTTTTATCCCCTGGACTAAGTCCAGCAGATGTGCCTTCTGCCGGTCTCTGAGCCATACTCATTGGACCAGGTCCAGTGCCTGAAATGGGACCTCGGCCATAAATACCCTGGACCTGGTCCAAGGCCAATACGGCCCCTCCATCGTTGATCACAATAGCATAAGGGCCCTCATAGCCGCTTTCCAGCAGCAGGAGCAGTTCCTTGCACTCCCCTTCGGCAGCTACAACATGGACAGCCTTCACGTGTTGCAACTGCTTGCATACCAGGGTGATATCGGCCATGGGGCTTAACTTCAAAAGCAGCCGGGGGCAGGCGGCCAGCAACTCCGGAAGCAACTCAAGCACATCCGGTTGACAGTCTTCCAGACGGAAGACTTTCCGGCCATCGGAAGCCCGCCGCGCCGGGTCCAGGAAGACGACGTCCGGCTCAAAACCGTCCAGCACATCGGCCAGCCCACCCGGTTTCAGTTCACAGTTCCGCACCACCACGTTGCCCAGTCCCAACTGGCCAAAGTTGTAGCGGGCAGCATCGACCAGTTCCGGCCGCATTTCGTTGTAAAGCACCTCGTCGAAAACCTCCGCAAACGCCCAACTGTCCACCCCCAACCCACCGGTCAGGTCGGCCAGCCTACACGAGCGCCCGCATTTTTGGCCGATTTTGTAGGCGCCGGCGTCAGGGCGAACCTCTGCACCTGCACTTTCGGCCATTTTTGTCGGCGCCGGCGTCGGGCTGCAGGCCGAAAGGGCTACGGAAGCCTTGTACCGGGCCGTGACGGTGGAAGAGCACTGCTCGGCCGAAAGACGGAACGGATAGCGAAGCTGCGGCAGGGCTACCCACTCCGGCACCTTGGTCCGGAGTTTCCGCCGGGCCTCCAACGTATTCAGCGCCAGGTCGAAATCCTCCACCTCCCCCGCCAAACGGTCCCGCGAAAGCGCCAAGGCTCCCAAATCGTCCCCGTCATGCAGCAATATGAAATCGGCAAACTCCATTATCGTTGCAAAAATACATATATTTCTTTATATTTGTGTGATGCAAGATAAACACTAAAACCAACAGATATGAAATCTTACAAAGAAGTAGCCCAGAGCTGGCTGGACGGCAATTTTGACGCAGAAACCAAAGCGGAAGTCAAACACCTGATGGAAACGGACCCGCTGGCCCTAGAGGATGCCTTTTACCGGACCTTGGAGTTCGGCACCGGCGGCCTTCGCGGCATTATGGGTGCGGGTACCAACCGCATGAACAAATACACCGTGGGCATGGCCACCCAGGGCCTTGCGAACTACATCAAGGCCAATGTAGAAGGTGAAACCAGCGTGTGCATCAGTTACGATGCCCGCAACAACTCGGAACTCTTCGCCAAGATATCGGCCGATGTCCTGAGCAACAACGGCATCAAGGTCTATCTGTTTGAAGGACTGCGTCCTACGCCGGAACTCAGCTACAGCATCCGCTTCAAGAAAGCCACTGCTGGCATTATGGTCACCGCCAGTCATAACCCCAAGGAATACAACGGCTATAAGGTGTTCTGGAGCGATGGAGGACAAATCACCGCACCCGTGGACAAGGACATCGTGGCCGAAGTGGCTAAGATAGAAGACCCGGCCGATGTAAGATTCGAGCCGAAGGCCGGAGAGACCCCCGCCCCCATCGAAATGATGGGCGCCGAGGTGGACGAGTGCTACCTGAGGGACATCACCTCCCTGGCCCTTAGCCCGGAAGCCGTGAAGAAACACGCAGACCTCAAGATTGTCTATACTCCCCTGCACGGCTGTGGCGTGAAACTGATGCCGGAAGCCCTGAACCGCATCGGCTTCAAGAACATCGTCCACGTACCGGAGCAGGACGTGAACGACGGCAACTTCCCCACCGTGGTCTCCCCCAACCCGGAGGAACCCGCCGCCATGAAGATGGCCCTGGACAAGGCCGATGAAGTGGGCGCAGACCTGGTGCTGGCAACGGACCCGGATGCCGACCGCCTGGGCATCGCGGTACGTAACGACGAAGGCAAAATGGTACAACTGACCGGCAACCAGACCTGGAGCTTCCTCACTTATTATGTACTCACCCGCTGGAAGGAGCTGGGCAAACTGGAAGGCCAGAACGGTTACGTGGTGAAGACCATCGTAACCAGCGAACTCATCGCCGCCATCTGCGAGAGTTTCGGCGTCAAGTGCTACAACGTGCTCACAGGCTTCAAATACATTGCAGAAGTGGTTAAGCGCAACGAAGGCAAGGGCGTGTTCATCTGCGGAGGCGAGGAAAGCTACGGCTTCAACCTGGGCGAATTCGTCCGCGACAAGTGCGCGCAGGTAGCCGGCATCATGGTGGCCGAATGTGCCGCCTGGGCCGCCGAGCAGGGCATGACGCTCTGGCAGCTGCTGCAGAAAGTCTATAAGGAATACGGCCTGTATGTAGAGAAAATGGTCTATATCGTGCGCAAGGGAAAATCCGGCGCCGAGGAGATCCAGAAGATCATGGCCGATTACCGGGCCACGCCGCCCGCCGAAATTGCCGGCAGCCCGCTGGCCAAGGTGGTGGACTACAACAAGCCCGAAGAAACCGGCCTCCCGAAGAGCAACGTACTCCAGTTCTTCAACGAAGCCGGCGACGTAGTTTCCGTCCGCCCGTCTGGCACGGAGCCCAAGATCAAGTTCTACTTCGGTGCCAAGGGCAATGACGCCCCGGCCAAGATTGAAGCCCTCAAGGCCCAGTTCATCAGCTAGTGACGGCGCTCATCACAGGCGGCAGCTCCGGCATGGGGCTGGAATATGCCCGTCAGCTGGCAGCCAAAGGATATGACCTCATCCTGGTGAGTAACCGGGATGAGGAATTATCGGCCGCCCGGGAGGAACTGTGTGCCGCCTGGCCGATAAGCGTCACTACCCGCTTCCAGGACCTGGCCACCCCGGATGCCGCCGACAAGCTGTTCCAATGGTGCACCCGGGAGCTGCAACTGTTGCCGGATATAGTCATCAACAACGCCGGGATGTTCTTTTTCAAAGAGTTGCTGCCGGAAGACCTGGACCGCGTGCAGGCCATGGTGAACCTGCATGTGAATACCATTACCCGCGCCTGTCTGCTTTTCGGGCTGGCCATGAAAGAGCGCGGCTCCGGACGGCTGCTCATCATGTCTTCCATGGCGGCCAGAATCCCGGCTCCAGGCATTACCATCTATTCGGCCACCAAAGCCTATCTGAAGAGTTTCGGCCGGTCCCTTTCCTATGAGCTGAAGCCCCATGGCGTAAGCGTCACCACTGTGTGCCCGGCCGCCATTGCCACACCGCTTTATCGGCTTGATGAGCAAAAAATGCGTCTGGGCGTACGTCTGGGACTTATCCGCACCCCGCAATGGCTGGTCCGAAAGGCACTGAAAGCCCTGTTCCACGGGCGTCGCGTTCTCTGTCCCGGATTCATGAACGTGTGGCTTCCCGCCCTTATCGGCCTGCTTCCCGGATGGCTGGTAGCGTACCTGTGGAAAAAACTGAAATAGTCCATGGCCCTTTCCACCTTCAATACCTTCCTGCTTGTGATGGCCGCCATTGCGGTGATCGTTTTCCTGACGCTGTATTTCGTGAATGCGGGATATGGGAAATTCTACAAGGCCTCCTGGGGGCCTTCGCTGGACAATCACCTGGGATGGCTCCTGATGGAAGTGCCGGTTTTTATAGCCATGCTGCTGCTCTGGTGGTTCTCCGAACGCCGATGGGACCCCATCCGACTGGCTATGCTGCTGCTTTTTGAGGCTCACTATTTCCACCGCTCGTTCATCTTCCCCCGCCAGCTACGCGGCCACAGCCGGATGCCCTGGACCATAGTGGCCATGGGAGCCGTGTTCAATACCCTGAACGCCTTTATGCAGGGCGGCTGGCTCTTCTATGTTTCTCCGGCCGATTACTATCCGTCCTCCTGGCTGTACAGCCTGCCGTTTTTGGCGGGAACCGCCCTCTTCCTGGCAGGTATGTACATCAACATCCAGTCGGACGGCATTATCCGGAACCTGCGAAAGCCGGGCGACACCGCCCATTACTTCCCTCAGGGTGGGATGTTCCGCTATGTGACCAGCGCCAACTATTTTGGCGAATGGCTGGAATGGACCGGGTTTGCCATCCTCACCTGGTCCTGGGCCGGAGCCGTGTTCTCGCTGTGGACTTTCGCCAACCTCTGTCCCCGCGCCGCCCGGATTTACGACTTATATGCCCAGGAGTTCCCGGAGCAGATGGAAACGCTTAAGCCCAAGCGCTTTATACCTTTTGTCTATTGATATGGAATCTCCCGTCTTCACGCCTGTCAATATCGGCCCGGTAACCCTTCGCAACCGGGTAATCCGTTCGGCTGCCTTTGAAAATATGGCCTATGGGAATGCCCCCTCGCAGGACCTTTACGACTATCATGTGGCCGTAGCCCGCGGCGGTGTGGGAATGACCACTCTGGCTTATGCTTCCGTAAATCGCAGCGGCCTCTCTTTCGACGGGCAGCTGTGGATGCGGGAAGAGATTGTCCCGGGCCTGAAGCGCATTACCGACGCCGTCCATGCCGAGGGCGCCAAATGCTCCATCCAGCTGGGCCACTGCGGCAATATGACGCACCGTTCCACCTGCGGATGCATGCCTGTGGGCGCTTCAAGCGGCTTTAATCTTTACTCCCCCACCTTCGTCCGGGGATTGAAAAAGGCCGAGATAGACAGCCTGGTGGAAGATTTCGGCCACGCCGTGGACCTGGCCCGGGAAGCCGGATTCGACTGCGTGGAGATTCATGCCGGTCACGGTTACCTGATCAGCCAGTTTCTCTCTCCGTACACCAATCATCGGGCTGACGAATACGGCGGCTCGCTGGAGAACAGGATGCGCCTCATGCGACGGGTAATCCGCTGCGTACTGGAACACGCCGGAAACGATTTGGGAGTGATTGTGAAGATGAACATGCACGACGGCTTCAAGGGCGGCATGCAGCGGGCCGAATGCCTGGAAGTGGCCCGCGAACTGGAGCGGCTGGGGGTGCACGCGCTGGTATTATCGGCCGGATTCGTGAGCAAGGCGCCGATGGAAGTGATGCGCGGTGTCATGCCTCTTAGGACCATGGCGCACTACATGAATCCCTGGAAATTCTGGTGGCTCAAGGGATTGGTCCTGCTTTTCGGCCGATGGCTCATCCCCACAGTCCCATATAAGGAAGGCTACTTCCTGGAAGATGCCTTGCTGTTCCGTGAGGCGCTGAAAATGCCGCTAATCTATGTGGGCGGACTCACCTCCCTGGCCAAGATGGAGGAAGTGCTGGCGGCCGGCTTCCAGGGCCTGCAGGTGGCCCGGGCGCTGGTGCACGACACCGATTTCGTGAACAAGTTACGCTCCGGTGAGCAGACCTGCAGCGGCTGCGGTCATTCCAATTACTGCATCGGCCGCATGTACACCCTGGAGATGAAATGCCACCACTGCGTCAAAGACCTGCCCGGGAAGTTGAACCGGGAGGTAGAAAAGGCCGAAAGCCGATGGAAATGACGGGATTCTCGCGGGAACTCTTGCATCTTTGCCGGAAATCCCGTAATTTTGCAGTCCTTTTGGGGTATTAGCTCAGTTGGTTAGAGCGATAGGTTCGCAATCTATAGGTCACGAGTTCGACTCTCGTATACTCCACAAAAACAGCAGCCCTCCCGGTTGCTGTTTTTGTGGGTATATAACCGCCCACGTTACCCCCTCCCGAAACCCCTCCCCTCGGGGGAGGGACTTAGCCACCCGGCGGAATACCGGCCTTCGGCCGTACTCATCTAATCCCCCGCCGCTTCGCGGCCGCCCCCAGGGGCATTGGGGGAAGACCCTCAAACCCCCTTCCACTCGGTTTCGCAGGGTCCGGGCACGGTTTTGGCCTGTTTTTGTGCCTGAAGGCTTGTTTTTTCATCCTCCGGGCACGTTTTTGCCTTGTTTTCGTACCCGAAGGCTTGTATTTCGCCGCTCGGACACGGAAACGCCAATTTGGTGTCACAGCGGGCAAAAAACCATCATACGGACACGGAAACGCTCGTTTGGTGTCCCGGCGTCTTATTCTTTCTTCAATTCAGTGGCGGGATTGGTGCGGGCGGCTTTGAGGGTTTGCCAGAGGACGGCCAGGAAGGAGATGAGGATGGCTATTACCGCTCCCACAACAAACACCCATCCGTAGCCTTCAATCCTGTACCAGAACTGACGCAGGTACCTTTCGGCCAGGAAAATGGCAACGGGAATGCCGATGAGAACGGCTATCCCAACCAGCAGCATATATTCCTTGACCGAACGTCCCGTTTCCGTGGCCACACTGCCGCCGAAGACCTTGCGCACGGCGATGTCGCGGGTTTGCATCCCGGCGTAATAGGCGCTCATCGCAATCAGGCCCAGCAGGGAGATCAGGGTGGCCAGGGCCATGAAAATCTCTATCAGGCTTATGAAGTTGCGGGTCTGCTCCAGGCTTTTCTCAATCAGTTCCGGGATAAAACCGTATATATCGGCATACTCCTCACTTCCTGTGAGCCGGATGCTTTCCGCCCTTCCAATCTCCTTCAGCTCGGCCCTCACTTCGGAATCGAAGCGGTTCAGTTTCAAGACAACGTTGGAATTGAGACTTAAATCTTCTATCGATACCACACCAATCTGGTTTCCCTCCACCTGGGAAGGCCCCTTGATGGCAAAGTCCTTGATGATTCCTCCTACGTGTGATTCGCTCATAAAATGCGTGAACGTCTCCGGGAGAGCGGGATTGCCTTCGTCAATGGAAAAGATGCTGGCGGCCGATTCGGAGAGCCACAGGGAGTTTTTCCTGGGGGTGCCAAAATCTTTCACAATGTCAAAACCGAATATTCCAAAGGCATCCTCATCGCATTGGAGAATTCCGATACTCAATTTTTGTCCTTCAACCGTGGTTTGCAAGAGCATGTTCACACGACCTGGATAGGAGTTGCTTGTGCCCATCTTATCAATATAAGGCTTGGCTGCAAGGACATCTTTGCCCACCGTTCCGCTGGATAAGTAATACAGCCCTTCCAAATCTGCCCCTATCGGCATATCGGCCAGATGCTTGTATTGGAGTTCCATCACCAGGGCCAGGGATATAAGAGCAACGGTAATTACGTTCTGGATAATGATAAACACCTTGGAAAAGAGCGTCTTGGTCTGACGGCGCTGTTCTCCCTTGATGACATCCACCGGATTGTAACGGGAAGTCATCCAGGCGGGAATCAGGCCGGAAAGCAGGCCGATGAGGATGGCCAGCAGCGCATAGGCGCCCAGATAGAGCGGAGAAACAGACACTTCCAGCCCCACCTCTCCTGCCATATACCGGTTGAACAGCGGCTCCAGCGCTTTGGCCAGAAGCCACGCGAGCGCCAGACAAACCGCCACAAAAAGGATGGACTCCGAGATGTATCGCCAGCGAATCCTACCCCCGGATTCTCCCAATGTGGAACGGATGGCCATCTCCTTGCTTCGCTTTCCCGCCAGGGCAACGCTGAGGTTGATATAATTGAAAAGGGCCGATGCAAGCAGGAGAATGCCCACCGCTATAAGCACATAAACCAGTGTGGCATCACCGCTCTTGGTGACACTGTTTCCCATCCCCTTTTGGAAATATAAGTCTTTGAACGGGATTGTCATAGATCGGTCCGGTTTACTGACCGAATACATTTGGGCAAATTCTTTGGTGATGACAGTGTCGATAAGCGTTCTTACCGCTTGATGGTCGGCTCCTTCCCGCAGCCGGATTAACACCAGATCCACCGGGATGTTGTATACGGAGGTGGAAGGCGCATCGGGCTCCTTGAAAGCGCGATAGATGTCCCCCTCTTTAAGGATGGAGCGTTCCGGTACCCGGAGGATTCCCCCTATGATACAGGTGTCATTCCGGACAATAATGGTCTTACCCACAGGATCCATGTCCGGAGACAGTTTTTTCGCAAAAGTTTCGCCCAGGATTACCTGATTCTTGTCCAGCAGGACACTTTCGTCCCCGGAAAGGAAGGTCTGGGGCAGGAACTCGAAGATCTCCGGATCAACCTCGAAAATGTCGGGGTTACCCGGGGCCCGCTCTCCATTGAACGTGACTGCAGCGCCATACTTATTGATCCTTCCCGCCGCCTCCACATCCGGGACCTGGTCCTGCACCGTGGCCATCTCCCCAGGCCAGGCGGAAATCCAATCCCGCCCGCCGGTAAGGGCGTAAAGGCGCTTATAGTCCGGCGCCTCTCTTGTGATAGCCAGTTGCTGCCAGGTATAGCAGAAGATAATGATTACAAACGCCAGGCTCACAATGAGTCCCACCGCCTCGATGGCGGTGTAAAGCGTGTTGCGGCTTAAAAACTTCAGGTAACTCTTCATATTCATTCTTAACGGACTTGACCGGAAATCTACTTTTGTTTATATTTGTGCAGGTTCTAAATTGAAGGCTATGAGTGACGAATTGATTCTAGTGCAGAACCTCATCCATGAGATTAGAGGTAAGAAAGTGATGCTGGATTTCGATCTGGCAAGGTTGTACCAGGTAAAAACCGGAGAGCTAAACCAATCGGTGAAACGTAATATCAAACGATTCCCGCCTGACTTTATGTTCCAGTTAACGCCGGAGGAAGTAAAGATGATGTCACAAATTGTGATATCATCGAAAAGAAAGGTCTCCGCACCGCCATTTGCTTTCACGGAGCAAGGCGTTGCCATGCTTTCTGGTCTTTTGAAGAGCGATGTCGCAATTTCAGCAAACATTGCCATTATGCGAGCTTTCGTGCAAGTTCGGGAGTATCTGCTGGCAACAACTTCAGTCTCGGCAGAACTCAAAGAACTAAGAGCCAAAGTGGACCTTTTGGCACTACAGCGAGAAGAGGATCTGGGCGCAGTCAACGATCTGTCGGAAGATGTCCGGCAGGACATCGATAACCTATATCTGGCTATAGCCGACATTTCCTCCAGATTGGAAGAGAGAAAAAAAGAACCAAGAAGGAAGATTGGTTTCCAGCAGGACATAGGCAGTTGATCTATTCTTTCTTTAATTCAGTGGCGGGGTTGGTGCGGGCGGCCTTGAGGGTTTGCCAGAGGACGGTGCCGAAGGCGATGACCAGGGCAATGACAACAGCTACCGCAAACGCCCAGCCGTAGCCCTGGACGCGATAAGCAAACCGTTCCAGATACACCCTTGCTGCCCAGACAGCCAGCGGAATGCCGATAACGCAGGCAATGCCCACCAGGATCATGTAGCTGCAGACGTTACGCCAGGTTTCGCTGGCCACATCGGCCCCGAAAACCTTTCGTACGGCTATCTGGCGGGTGTTTTCATCGGCAAAGTAGGTGCTCATGGCCAGCAGGCCCAGGAGGGAAATTAGCACCGCCAGTACGGTGAATAGTTCCAAGAGGCGCATCGTACGGCGCGCAGGAGCCAACTGTTCCCGGTAAATATTCCGGACAAAACCATACCTCCACGGAGCCTCGTACACGCCGGACTGTTCCATCCGGAATTCCTCATAGGCCTTCAGGATCCGTCGTTCATAGTCCTTTTCCTCACCCACCGTGCCGATGAGGAGGCCGTGCGAGAAGTAGATTTCTTCCATTGGGGATACGATTACCGCGGCGTTGAGTGTACCCACTTCGTCGGAAGAGGCGGAACCCGCCGGGAAGTCCCGGACAATGCCGCCGACATGGTCAACTCTGGCCCCGTTGATGCCCACCCTGTTCCGGAAATAGGTGGAGGTGTCGGATGCGTTTGTTGCCTTGGCAGCAGTCTCGTCCAGCCAGATGGAATGAAGCGGCGGATGATGATAGTCTTCCAGCACCTCCAGACCCATCAGGCGGAAATAGGTGGTGTCGCACAGGATAACCGGCAGTAGCAGACTCGTCTCATCTTCCTGCTTGATGCTTGCCGACATATTGATAAACCCCGGAAGATTGCGCCCCACGCCCACGCCTGTCACAAAGGGCAGCTGTTCCACCTTGTCCTTGAACAGTTTCATCTGGTCGTAGGAAGAGGCGTAATAGTCTATGTAAAAGCGGTTGTCCACTTGGGAATGGGTGGGCCGGTCCATCATGTGCTTCATCTGGAGCTCCATCACCAGGGCCATGGCAATGAGAAAGACGGCCAGGGCATTCTGGGCTATGATAAACACTTTGCTGAAGACCATTTTGTTCTTCCGGCGCAAGGTCCCCTTGATAACGTCGATGGGCTCGTACCGGGCGGCCGCCCAGGCTGGAAGAAGCCCGCAGAGGGTGCCCAGCACCACGATTCCGGCAATATAGGCAGCTATATATCCGGGTGTGAGCAGGAACTGCAGCTTCATGTCCGTTTCGATTGCCAGCCAGCTTTCCTGGGTGGTCAGGAGGTTATTGAGCACGGGTACCATCAACTTGGCCAGTACCAGGGCGACTCCAAAACAAACGGCCGTGAAGGCCACCGATTCTCCGATGTTCTTCCACAGGATGCCGCTGCGGTCGGACCCCAGCAGGCGGCGTGTTGCCATTTCCTTGGCCCGTTTCCCGTTAAGGGCGAAACTGAGGTTGATATAATTGAAGATGGCCGATAACAAAAGGAGCAGTACGACCACCGTAAGGAGCTGTACCATCTGCTTGTTTCCCGTCCGGTTGCTGCCGTTACCGACGAGGCCCGGTGTCCAGAACAACTCATCCTGCCGCCAGATGCGCCAGCCTTCCACCTGCTTGCCCCAGACGGGCTCATAGTTTTTCACGATGAGGGCGTGCAATTTGGCTTCAAAATCGGCCCGGTCCGTTCCCTCCTGCACGCGGCACAGGGTGGTGAAACTGCCGATGCTATTGAAACTTTTTTGATACTCGGCCTGGAAGTTGGACTCAATGTTCACCAGCACGTCCACCGGGGGGAGGATGCTGTTTTCGAAGTCCTGGATAACGCCGGCAATCTGGTAGGTGGTACTGCCAATCTTAAGCGGCTGACCGATAAGGTCCGCAATCCCGTTGGGGGCCAGACGCCGGGCCATGGACTCGCTCAGCACGGCGGCGTTCTTGACCTTGAACATTTCCGGAGACCCTTCCCGCCACTGCATGTAGGAGTAGATGTCAAAGAATTCCGGGTCCACTTCATATCCCCAGGTGGAGATCCCCGGCCACATCTGGCCGCCGTATTCAAAGGCGGAGCTCTGCAGGAGGGACATCCTGGAAACAGCCTCTACTTCGGGAATGGCCATTTCTATCTCCTCCTTGTCCCATATGCTCAGACCGGCATAACTGTCCGTCCCGGGCACATAGATGCGGTCCCAGGCCGGGTTCTCATGGGCCATCTGGTACTGCTGTACCACATAACTGCCAATAAGAATCACAAACGCCAAACTCACGGCCAGTCCCACCGCCTCGATGGCGGTGTACAGCTTGTTGCGGGAGAGGAATTTCAGATAACTTTTCATTCTTTTTCTTGGTTTGTAACTAAAATTTAGTTACTTTTGCATATGGGAACGAAAGAAAAACTAATAGAACGATTAAAACGCCTGCCAACAGACTTCACATTTGATGAAGCCGAGAGATTATTGAGTATGTTTGGATATGTAAAGTCGAACAAGGGTAAAACCTCCGGATCGCGTGTTCTTTTCTCAAAACCGGATAAGATGCCTGTGTTTTTGCATAGGCCGCACCCGAATAAAGAATTAAAGGAGTACGCGTTAAAACAACTTTTAGCAGAACTTATTAACAATAAAGACATCCACGTATGAACACTCTTAAATATAAAGGCTATATTGGATCGGTTGCATACAGTGAACCGGACAAAGTATTTTTTGGTAAAATTGAAGGAATCGAAGGTCTTGTAAACTACGAAGGCGAGTCTGTACAAGAACTTACGGCAGCATTTCACGAGGCGGTGGATGATTATCTCATATTTTGTGAAGAACACGATTGGAAACCCCAGAAAAGCTATACTGGGGCCTTCAACGTCCGCATTGCTCCAGACACGCATCGCGATATCGCCAACCTGGCGGCAGAGGCAGGCATTTCCATCAATGCCTTTGTCAAACGCGCACTGGCAGAGGCCGTCAAGCATCCCTGGGTGGAGCCCGGTTCCCTGGTAACAGGATACAGCGCAGAACAAGCAGAACCGGCCATGCTTATGGAGCCGGAAGGCCCGCATTACGGTACCCGGGATACGCTCCAACTCACCCTTCCCCAGAAGGATGTCGCCTTCGCCAA
>Ga0265298_10002729_pt1 | contig 24111 bp, 37 predicted proteins | sample AusTroGonzalo_MG_3_FD_193486 | JGI IMG/M metagenome (GOLD analysis project Ga0265298, IMG submission 193486) | Bovine rumen microbial communities from tropical cattle in Woodstock, Queensland, Australia - Gonzalo_01 | ecosystem: Host-associated > Mammals > Digestive system > Stomach > Rumen ...
CTGATGGAGAAGTATGATAGCTATTTCTATGTGGAGCTATCCGATGATGCCACTAACAACTGGGGCGGTGGATTCAATTTCCAGATAATCAATCTCAATGATTGGACCTAGTATATTTTGTGTAATCTAATCCGTATGCGCCATGAAAAAGACATTTGCATTTTGGGTGTGCCTCCTCACATCGGTAGGTCTTTTCATTGGTGGATTCTTTGTTCCCCCGATGGGAGTCATCGATGGCTCTTTGCTAAAGGCTGTGGGCATGCTCCTAGGCTTTGCCACTTTGGGCCAGGCTCCCATACTTCTCGAATCACTGAAAAGTGCGAAATTCACCAAAGGAGACATGACTGTAGAGGTCACCAGAGGAAAGCACCATCATCCACAAATTGATGAACAATATGAGGAAAATCAAGGTCAAGAGAGTAGCTAGGAAAGACACCTACACTATTGGAAGAATCTTCTGTGATGACCGGAAGATGTGTGACTCCATCGAGGACAAAGACCGAGGCCTCTCTGACTCCATGACAGTGGAGCAGATCCAGAAGATCAAGGTCTATGGTGAGACAGCCATCCCCACCGGCACCTATGAGATCATCATGGGTGATTCTCCCAAGTTTCGGAATCGGGCCTGGTTTAAGAAGTATGGCATGGTGCCCAGGGTGCAGAATGTGAAGGGATTCCAGGGTGTGCTCATCCATCCTTTCAATACTGCAGGGGAGAGCTATGGCTGCATCGGACCTGGCCAGAATAAGGTAGTGGGCAAGGTGGTCAATAGCACTGCTGCCTACTACAAGCTCATGGATGAATTCTTCATGCCAGCCTACCGGTCCGGAGACACCATCCAGCTTATTGTGGAATGAGACGGATCCTCAGCATACTCCTCGCACTCCTCATCCTCCAAGGGTGTGGAGTGTGCCGACACTTCAAGCCAAAGGAAGAGACCAATGTGAGGGATTCCCTGGTGCTGCACATCAAGGACTCTGTGGCCATCCAGTATGTGCCGGTGGAAGTGCCGGTGCCGGTGGAAGTGATGAGAGAGATAGTCCCTGCCCAGGACTCCTCCCACCTGGAGACCAGTGTGGCCGAAAGCACTGCCTACATTGACTCTCTCGGCTTCCTTCATCACAGCTTGGAGAATAAGAAGGGCAGCACTGTCAGCACCACTGTGCCGGTGGAAGAGCACCACCACACCGAGGTGCAGCAGCAGACTCATGAGGAGGAGCACCATGAGAGCATCATCGAATACATTCCCAGAGAGCTTACATGGTGGCAGAAATTTTGGATAGGCTCCGGTAAGGTCCTCTGGGCCTTGCTTGCCGGAGCTCTGCTCTTCTTCCTGATCCGGCTCCTGATACGGATATACTTCAAGAGATAGATACCAATCTGTTTTGATATTATTGAATCGGTTTTGTGGAAGAGGCCTGCAGTGATGCAAGCCTCTTTTCGTATTCTTTCCCTCGCTAAAATGCTGCCTTCCTGTGCCGGATGGCATCATTGGCCTCCTCTATGTCATGTGGAGTGTAGATATCGGTCATCAGCAGGCTGTGGTGCCTTGCCTGATTCCTCACAGATAGGAGGTCAGTATTCTCCCTGATGAGGTCAGTGATGCCGGTATCCTTGAGGCTGTAGAATTTCCACTTCTCCGGCCACTGGAGAGGCTTCCTCACATAGTGGCTCCAGTAGTCAGTGAATTGCTTGGAGGAGTGGTGCTCCGGTCCAGGTTTTAGCGAGTGGGAGAATAAGTAGTCACTATCCGGATGGGAGAAGATATCCAGCTCGATCATGAGCTTGAGCACCACATCCGGCAGGGTGACTGTGCCATCCTTCCTATTCTTGGAGCTGTAGTCAGGGATGAAGATGGTGCCTCTCTTGATGGAGATGTGCTTGAGCTGGATGTAGCTCATCTCATTGGGCCGGATGAAGCAATAGTACAGGATATAGCAGGCCAGCAGGTAGTGCTTATTGGTCTCCAGGAGGTGGCTCCGGAGCTTGGCCATTGCATCCGGAGGCAGCACTGTGCGATTCTTCTTGCCGGATCTCTGGCCACCGAGTGTCTGCAGGCTGGCCGATGGATCATTCTCTACAAAGCTGTGGGATAGCAGCCACTTTGAGAAGGTCCTGAGCCATCCGACATAATTATCCCTGGTCCTGACCGAGAGGCCTTTGTCAAGCCACAGCCAGTCCACAAACCGGCCAAGGAGCCTGGAATCGAATTGGTACACATAGCGGATGGGAGAAGGCTGCTCCTCATTCCAGGCATTGAAGTTATCCAGGAAGGAGGTGTATCCCTTCCAGGTCTTGAGCCGGAGCACATCATCGGCCTTGCACCTGCTCAGGAAGCTCCGGTACTTATCGGTGACATCCTGCCAGGTGGCATACTGCTCCGGAGCAGCATACTGGATCCAGGGATTCCATCCTTGCTGGAGCTCCAGGATGATTCTCTCCAGGAGGTCATTGGCATACTTCCTCCTCTCGGAGACCTTGGTGAATTTCGGTGAGATGCGGATTCTCTTCCTTCTCAGTTTCCCGATGGCAGGATCAAAGGCATGGAAGGAGATGTACCAATAGCACTTGGCACAGGAGAGGTGTGGCATTGTGTAGGACCTGACAGAAGCAGGTAGGAGACCTTTACCGGTAGAAAGCATTTTTTTTTCTTTCGGGCCTGGGAAAGCTCGAAAGAAATGTGTCTCATTTGTGTCTCGGCTCCGAGTGGATTCAGCAGGGTAATTTACTGATATTGAATCACTTGGGCGGTGTTTTGTAGCGGGAGTGGGTTTCGCTTCCCAAGGTTTTGCTCTCATAACTCATTGAATATCAATAGTGACCGGAGCCAATTTTCGTGGCTCCTGTCTCAATTCTGTCTCAGAGACCGGCATCAAAAAACCTTTGCCAGAGCACTCTCAAGGGACTCTTTCAAGATGTACATCTTTCCGGATATCTTCACTCGGTGCTCATCATAGTCCACCATGCCATGCACCGTCTTTGTCTCAAAGAGCTTGACATCCTTCTTCCGAGCTCTGATGGTCTTTGCCTCCTGGCCATCATAGACATCCAATTCAATCCAATCTTCCATTGCTACTTGTTTAAGATTTCCAGATTGTGCTCACCGAAGATGAGCTTGAGCACCTGATCCTTCCGGTCCTTCTTCAGCTTTATCTGGAGGATGGCTTCCACCGGCTCCCCATCAGCCTGCTTCCGGTTATCCCCATAGGTGAGGATGTCAATCACCGAAATGGAAAGACCACTTGCCAGATTGGCAAGATGGTCCAAGGTGATGGTGGCCTGGCCGGAGAAGAGCTTTGATGCCGAGCTCTCTCCTGTGCCCATCATTTCTCCGATGGCAGCTTGAGTCAAGTGCCTATCATTCATTATTTTCCTGATTTTGTCCACTACCTGGTAGTAGAATTCGCTGTGCTCCTTTTTCATAGAACAAATTTAATGATTGGTAATCAGTGACTTACGATGAATCAGGAAAGAAACTTTCAAAAAAGTAAAGATTTTCTTTCCAAATTAGAAAGTTTCTTCCTATATTTGCACATCGGTTGGACAAATGATGGACAAAAGACCGATGCAAATATAACACTTAAAACCGATTCAATTATGAAACAAGGACCTTTTACTAGAGCAATCGAGCTCATCTCAGAGCACCATTCCTCACAGATTTCCATCAATCTCCCCAAGAATGACTTTGTGGGAGATCTTGGCAAAAATGACTGGACTATCCACATCAACAAGTGCAGTCATTCCGTAATAGCATCACTCATCAAGGAGGGATATATCCTTCACATGGGTGAGCAGGGCATCTCTGTGGACTACATTGGATAGGAGGGCCGGTCATGATAAGAGCAGGGAAATTCCTTAGCAGCCTCAAGGTGGGAGAGAGATTCACCATGCCATCCTCTCCCTTCCCTGAGCTGGTCTATACCAAGGGCCGGAAGAAGGTGGGATGTGACTACTACACCATCTATTGGGAATGGGAAGGTGAGAAGAAGAGCTCCATCATGAGAGGATGGAGATATTGCATACCTGTACCTGCCGAGGCACAAGAAGCATGATTGAAGGTGCTAGCATATTGGTCATTGAGACTCTCAAGAGGAGGCTCCATGAGCTGGAGAAGGACCTTACAGTGGGCAATTACTTTGACCGTATCGATGAGATAAACCGAATCAAGCAACAACTAAACACTTATAGCCATGACAATTATTAAGATTCTCTGCATCCTTGTGGCCATCCTCATTCTGGCTGGCTTTGTACTCTTTGCAGGCTTTGTCTGCTTCCTGATCCTGGAGAAGTATGGTGAGCTGGATGATGATGACATCTACCATGATGACATTCAGGACTGATTTCGGCCAGATGGATGTGGAGAGATCCGGTGAGGGCATGTACCTGGCCACTCTCCCTCCCTATGGCCATGAGCTCTATGTAGTGGCCTTCACCTATGAAGATGCAGTCAGGAAGGCCTGCGAGTTTTGGTATCACAGAAGGACTAAAAAACTAGAAAGAATATGACACAGAAAATTGAAAGAGTGGCTGGATGGTTTCTCATTCTCATAGCTCTGGCCACCATGTATCTCACCATCTGGGACTTCGACTGGAAGTGTGAGGGACTCTCATTTGTATTCATGCTTGTGTATCTCTTCTCCGGAGTGATGGGTGTGACTCTGCTCCTGGATGCTGGCCACAATCTGCCGGAGGAATTCTACCGAGAGGAGGCCTAGCCATGTGCACTGTCAAGGAATTCGGCCAGATGGTCATCGATATGAGAAGGTGGCAGAATGACTACTTCCGTACCAGGAGCAATTATGCTTTCACAAATGCAAGAGCTCTGGAAAGGAAGGTGGATGCTGTCCTTGAGGCCACTGATTTCTCATACTTTGAGAAGCAGCAGGCCTTCATTGACCGTCTGGTGGACCTTTCCGGATCCCTGATGCTTGCCTTCTCGGAGCTCCGGAGACAGGAGGGCGGTCTCTTTGCCGAGAAGGCCTCTCCGGAGGCCACTGAGGCACTTGAGCACTCCGATGTGACTATTTTATCATTGCAGCAATTAATCGACTTCCACAGGAAGAATAGAGGGTAATCATGGAGATTCGACCTATCACATTCAAAGAGGCATCTGCCTTTGTCAATGAGCATCACCGGCATCATCCTGCCAGCCAGGGATGCAAATTCTGTGTGAGTCTCTATGACATGGGCACTCTCATCGGAGTGGCCATTGCCGGAAGGCCGGTAGCAAGAAAGCTGGATGATGGCTTCACCTTGGAGATCACCAGGGTGTGCACTCTTGGCCACCGGAATGCCTGCTCTATGCTCTATGGCTCCTGCTGCCGGATTGCCAAGGCTATGGGATACCGGAAGGTCATCACTTACATCCTCTCCTCAGAGCTGGGCACATCTCTCAAGGCAAGCAATTTTGTGCTTGACTGCGAATCAGCAGGGAAGGAGCACTGGACCGGCATCCGGAATAGAGGCCAGCAGATTCCTGCAGAAATCAAGAAAAGATATATCAAAACCTTATAACTATCAATTTATGGAGAAAGAATTCGACTTCCGGTCTATCAAGACCATCAATGATGCCTGTGAGAAAACAGGTACAGACTTCGAGGCCTTCATGGCCATGATCGAGCCACTGCCGGAGCACATCCAGGCACTATGTGCTCTTACTCTCATCACCAAAGCTATTAATGATGGCTGGCAGTGGAAACTGGATGGAATTGGCAGGGCCTATTTCCCTTGGATATGCCTGTATCCTGATGCCATGAGAGACAAGATTGAGGACAGCAAGAGCCAGTCCCAGAGAGAGGACCTTATCCGATACACCAGACCGGATGGATCCTGCGGTCTCGCCTTTGCGGACTCGCCTAACGCCTGGTCGCGCTCGAATGCGAATATCGGCTCTCGCCTTGCCTGTAAATCCGATGAAGAGGCCACCTGGATAGCCACTCAATTCAAGGACCTTCTGGCATCATGGCTGCTCCCTATGGAGGACTGCCGGATAATTGAAAAGTACATCAAATAAAGATACCACCATGAAACTGAAACACACACAGAAAAAGAGTGCCAGAAGAGGGCCTTCAATCACCAGCAATCATCTCTATGCAATGTCTGTGGCGGAGAGACGGAAAATGGGCATTCATGCAGCAGATGCTGCCGAATACGATGAGAAGCATGGCATAGCCACAGCATCTCCAAGCAGGAGTAAGCTCCGGAGGGCATTCTCCAGGAGGCAATCATGACAGACAATTTCATCTTCCGGAGTGCAGTCAGATCGGCTCCACTCCGGAGGCTTCAAGAGAAGCTGGAGAAGCCTAGGCCGGTGGCCAAGACCTTTGTGGTATTCAAGACTGGAAACAAGACAAAAGTGATTTTGAAATGAGGACAATCAATTATTTCTACAAGCTCGATGCAGAGAAGAGCAGACTCATCATGGCTGCTATTGTGGCCGAGTGTGAGGTCTCTCCCTCTACTGCCTACAAGTGGATGGAGGGCACCAGGAAGCCTGGGGCCCAGGACCAGAAATTCATCCAGAGACAGGTCAAGAAGCACTTCAATGTGACTGTACCGAGAAAGGAGCTCTTTGCCTAGCTATGTATGCAGATATAGATAAGAATGGGCGAGTCTCCATCTTTGAGCTCACCGAGAGTGAGGTAGAATCTCTCTTGGAGGGCCTCAAGCACTACAAAGATTATTGTAACACTGCGACATCACTATTCTGTGACAGGGAGGATCTGTATTGGGATGGCCAGGTGATGGCGAAACTAATAGGACAGATAGAAAGTGTGATTCAGGAGGAGGAAAAATGAATCAAGACTACACAATAACAAAAGAGGATATCTGGCAGGCTACCGAGAATGGTAAGGCTGTCATCATCGATATCTATCCACAGTCGGAGGCCTGCTTTGCCTCCGGTGGCCGGAAGGGATTCAAGATCAGGCCGGATGATAAGAATCCTTCCTGTGCCGTATTCACAAATAAGGAAGGCATCTGGATGGTCCAGGATAAGGGTGGCTCCGACAATCAGGCCAGGACTGCCATCCAGCTTGTGATGAAGGAATACAATCTCACCTTTGGCCAGGCCATGACCTGGATTGCAGAGCACTATGCTCCACAGCTCCTGGATCAGAGGAAGGACTACAGGCCGGTGAAGCCGGAGGCCACCAAAGAATTCGTGGCAGCTCAGGATGAGGCCACCATCGAGATCCGGCCTTCTGGCAAGTTCACTGCTGCCGAGCTGGACCTGCTGGGATTCGAGATTACACAGGAGCTGTGTGATTCCTTCGGCCTCAAGCCACTGGACTCCTATACCAGAGCTGCCGATGGCCACAAGAATAGTGTGAGGTACTCTTCCAATGAGCACTTCCCGATGTACTACTTCGACTATGGCACATCCGGCAAGAAGGAAGAGGATGCCAAGCCTTGGGGAAAGATCTACCAGCCTCTGGGAGACCTTCGATTCATGTATCATGGCTCCAAGCCGGAGAATTTCTTCTTTGGGGACCTTGAATTCATCGATGAATACCACAAGGCCAAGGCCAATCCCGAATACAAGCGAAAGGTGGTGGAGATGGATGATGAGGGAGAGCCGGTGGAGAAGGAGACCAAGTGGGAGAATCTCATCATCTGCTCAGGGCCTTCTGATGCCATGAATGTGAGGAATGCTTCCAAGGCCTTCCTCCATCCGGATCATCCCACTGAGAAGAAGAATGACTACCATGTGTGCTGGCTCAATTCAGAGACTGCAGATCTCACCGAATACGAATTCTCCATTCTCCAGAGATTGGCCAAGAATATCTACATCCTCTATGACCTGGATGAGACCGGCATTGCCAATATGTACAAGATTGCTCTCCGGTACCTGGATATCCGGATCATCCAGCTTCCCTCCGAGCTGACCAGATTCAGGGACCGGAAGGGCAAGCCTTGCAAGGATGCCAAGGACTTCTTCCTCAAGTTCCGGAGACCGGAGAATCAGAGGCCTTTCCGGCTCTTTGATGACCTAGTAAAGCTGGCAGGCTCCCTTCGATTCTGGGAGGAGAAATACACCAAGACCGGCAGGGTGTATGATATCAACAATGAGCAGCTCTATGCCTTCCTCCAGGCATCAGGCTACTACCGGATTGCCACTTCCACCAATGCCAAAGGATACACCTTCTGCTTCATCAAGGACAATGTGGTGACTCTCATTGATGAGAATGCCATATCTGCCCATTGCTCCGGATATCTGCTGGAATACATCAAGACTCATCCGAAATACTACAATCAGCAACTGGCCAATACTGTCCACAGGTCCAATCAGATCCGGCTCTCCTCCCTGGAGAGGCTGGCCATCATCGAGCCTGACTTCAAGAGCTGGGGTGAGAGCTGTGACCACTTCTTCTTCCAGAATGGCATTTTCCGAGTCTCCAAGGATGGTATCCAGGCTGTCAAGCCTGCTGACTGCCCCTGCTCTGTGTATGCCTCTAAAATCCTCCCCAATGACTTCACTCCGATGGAGAAGCAGCCTGGCAAGATGCCATTCTTCGACATCGAATTGACCGATGAATATAAGCAGCTCCTGAGCCAGCTCAATGCTGCATCCCCCACTTCCCCCGAATACTCTTACTTGAAGAAGGAAATTGACACTTTGGGAGATTCAAAGCGGTATCGGCTGATCATCCACAGGGATGACCTTTCCTTCATGAAATACATCTACAACACCGGCAGGACCTACTGGAGAAAGGAGGAGATTGGCATCCCTCTGAATCCGGAAGAAGTGTCCGAGCATGAGCTGCACTTCATCAATAAGGTCATGGCTCTTGGATACCTGATGGACAAATACAAGGCCTCCGGCCAGCCTTATGCTGTATTCTGCATGGAGATGGAGCAGTCCGATGAGGGCACTCACCTTGGTGGTACCGGCAAGAGCCTCTATGCCTCCTCCCTGGAGAGGATCCGGAAGCAGCTCTTCATCGATGGCCAGAATCTGGATAGCAAGAAGGGAGACTTCCTCCTGCAAGGTGTGGAGAGAGGTGTCACTGACAATATCTTCCTGGATGACTTGAATCAGGCAGTGGATCTGCACAAGTTCATGCCGATGATCACCGGCAAGATGGTGGTGAATCCCAAGTATGTGGCTGCATTCACCATTGACTTCAAGGATAGTCCGAAGGTCATCTTCACATCCAATCATGCCATCAAGGGATTCGATGCTTCTCTCCGGAGAAGGACATGGTTTGCAGCCTTCAGTGACTACTACCATGCCGATGACATGCAGAGAGGTCTGAAGGAGAGGTCTCCATTCACCGAATTCAAGAAGAATCTCATCGAGGACTACACTCCTGAGGAGATGAATGCCTTCTACAATTTCATGTTCAACTGCCTGGCCGTATGGCAGAAGATTCGTACCAGGATCCAGCCACCTATGAAGGCCATCGAGAAGAGAATGATTCAGAGGGCACTGTCCGATGAATTCCTCTTCTGGGCAGAGGACTACTTTGATCCGGAGAAGAATCGGCTGGATACCTTGGTGGACCAGGATGTCACCTTCAATGACTACAAGGCCACCTTGAATCCGAAATTCGCCTCCATGATCAAGATGAAAACCTTCAAGCAGAAGCTCATCCAGTATTGCACCTACAAGGACTGGAAATTCAATCCTGAGAGGCTGCTGGCCACCGTCTCCGATAAGGAGTATAACCGTATCCACAAGAAGGTGAATGGTGAGGAGCACTACTACTTCTACATCGACACATCCGGAGAGTCAGATCCTGTGCCGGTGCCATCCCTGGGGAATGCCGAAAATACCATCTTCAATGAGGACAATGATGACATGCCCACCTTTGGCTACTAGGCCGAGTGTCGGAAGAATCTGTGAAAAATGGCTCCTGCCAGGGATGCCATTTTTCTTGGGCCGAATCCGGCAAGGTTTTGCTCTCGGTATATTTTTTCTCTTTTTTTGTGACACTCCGACACCGGAGAGAGAGAAAGTATTGATAGAGAAAGAGTTAAGCGGTGTCGGATTGCGGTGTCGGATTGGTGTCATTTGGTTTTCAGTGACACCGAGAGGTGGATGAAGTGTCAGATTGCCAAAATTTCCGACACCATTGATAATCAATGAATTAAGCCTTTCCGGTGTCGGATGGTGTCAGATTATAAAAATCAGTTCCGACACCGATTAACACTATGAGTATCAGCACTTTGACACTAGCGGTGTCGGAAGTGTCACACATTTTCAGAAAAAAAGTATTGTGAAATGGAAGAAAGCAGAAAATATCCATTTAGACTCGAAATCGGAGTATGGTGGAATGGTAAATCCAATCCGATATGGTGCTATGACAGGGTGCCGGATGGTATGGTCCAGGTGAAGAGCTTGAGAGAGCTCTGGGAAGGCAGGCACTTCCTCAGTGAATGCCTCCTAGGACCTGATAAGGGATGCTTCTATACCGGCATTGTGAGACCGGCTGTGATAGAGGCTCTGAAGGCCAGGCTCCAGCAAGGCATCCCTGTGTATGTCAGTATTTCAAAGTAGGACTCTTCTTAATTTTGCACAGATGAAAAAAGACAATCACAACACTGTAGATGTGAAGGTGGGCAGCTTCATCAGAAATTGGGTGGTATCCACCTATGACACAGACATTATTAAACTGGATAAGGACATGAATCTCTGGAGCATCATCAAGCAGAATCTTGATCTGCTCCCGAATGACTACCAGCCTCTCCAGGATCGGGAGGAGTATATCACCTTTGTGCTGCTGGCCGATGGCAAGGACACCTTGGCCTATGACTCCCAGAAGCAAAGGGAATACAGGGTGAATACACTCTATCGGTGTGCCATCTCTCAGAAGGGTGAGAATATCATCCGGAGATTCCTGACCAAGCAATTCAAGAATACCTTCCACAACTACATGAAGGGTGCTCTGAATAACAATGATGCCTTGAATATCACCGAGGCCATCACTGAATTCCTCACTGACTCCAATCAGGTGGTCACCGAGAAGGTGGTGAGCACTCTGTCGAAAGACTGGTACCGGTACCGGATGAAGTATCCGGATGAATTCAAGATACCAATCTTTTTTTAGTGGGTGTGGTGTCCTATGATTTTCGGCCTAAATGACTGAAAATAAAGTATTTTAAGTGGGTATGATGTCCTATAAAATTGGCTATATTATGATTCTGGGAATCCGAAAAATCGAGTATATTGACTCGGCCTATGTGAATGACTACAGCCAGGTGATCCCTGGCAGCAGCATCAATCTCTCCTCCTACCTGGTATCCGGCCATACTCTCTCACAGCTCCCCTTCACTCCGGAGACCGGAGATCTGCAGGAGAGCTGGGCCGATGATGATGCTGGGCAGCTCTCTAAGGTAACCTTTTCGGCCTCGATACGGAGGAATAAGGATTCGTACCGTACTATACTGCAGAGCCTGCTGGGCCGGAAGTGTGTGTGGGTGCTCACTCTGATATCCGGTGTGAAGTACATCATCGGCTCCAGGCAATTTGTGCCGAAATTTACCTATTCGGATGGTGTGTCAGGACTATCCAGCTCTGAATTCAGCATCAAGCTCGAAAATGAATCACTGCATGGCATTCTGCTCGATTCTGCCTCATAGGTAGTCCGAGCAGGCCATCATACAGTGGCTTAAATTTGCATTCACTATTAATTTGCAGGACTATGAATCTGTCTTTGTTCACCAAAAATCTCCGAGGTCCCTGGATGATCCATCCCCAGGAGGCAGCAGCAATGATGCCCCTGGTGCGTGGTGTCATTGCCGGTACTCACATCGAAGATATCGATGAAGCGGAGAAGAAGGCTGGGCAGAAGATCTCCTGTGCCGATTACTATGTAGGTAGCCAGCTCCAGGTGAATCCCTTCACCGATAAATCCGTCTATGTGGCCTTCATCGATGGCACCATGACCAAGTATGGCACCTGCTTCAGCTATGGCACCAGGGAGATTGCCGAAGAGCTTCTGAAGGCTGACCAGGATCCTGAGATTGTAGGCCATATCCTCTGTGTAGATTCCGGAGGTGGTGCTGCAGACTCGGTGCCTGAGATTGCCGATGCAATCCGGCAGCTCACCAAGCCTATTGTGGGATTCGTGGATGGCATGGCTGCTTCTGCTGCCATGTATGCCATATCCTACACCAGCAAGATCATTGCTCACCAGCCTACTGACCAGATCGGCTGTATTGGCACAATGGTCACCATCTCCGGCTGGCCGAAGCTCCGGAAGGACTCCGATGGCTATGTGGAGATGCGTATCTATGCAGACCAATCCGAGGAGAAGAATGCCGACTATGAGGCAGCTCTCGAAGGAGAGACCAAGCTCATCAGGGAGAATGTACTGAATCCTCTCTGTGAGATCTTCATCAGGGACATGAAGGAGAATCGGCCTTCTGCCACCGATGACCAGCTCAAGGGCCGGACCTACTTTGCCAAGGATGTGGTGGGGACACTGATTGATTCCATCGGCACTTTCGAGGATGCTATCAAGGCAGTCCTCGAATATGCCGAGCTTGCAGACAATAATTCTTCTTCACAGATGGGAAAATACAACAAACTCGAAAGCATACCGGAGCTCAATGAGCAAGTGTATGCTGAGGATGGCTCCACCATCCTCCAGGCCTGCCAGCTCGAAGCCATTGAGCAGGCACTCTCTACTCCTAGGGCCGAAGAGCAGGAGCTCCAGGCTCAGATGGACTCTCTCAAGCAGTCTCACCAGGAAGAGGTGGCCGGTCTCCAGCAGACCATCACCGAAAAGGATGAGACCATCTCCCAGAAGGATGCCAGGATTCAGGAGCTCGAAGGAGCACTGGAGGAAGCTGTGGCCAAGGCCAACGGTGAGAAGCCTGCATCCGTATTCCAGCCTGCAGACCAGGGTGATGCCGAAGCGGACTACAAGCCTGCCAAGACCTTTGCCGAGGCCGAAGAGGCCTGCAAAGCCTTCCTCAATCGTAAGTAACCAAAAAATCTTTTTTGCCGTATGAATCTCGAACAAGTTCTTGTAAACTCCGGTGCGAAGTTTCGCAAGGAGATCCTGGCCATGCCTGTTGTGGCTCTGGAAAAGACTCTCAAGCACATGACCATCCGCAAGGGTGTTCGTGGTGATGAGACTGTGGGCGGTTATGCTTCCGGTGCGGAGCTCCGGCCTTACAAATCCGATGGCAAGGGTGCTACCGACACCGGTGCATTCTTTGGCCGTACTCTGACCACCTACCTGGGTGATGTGGTAGAGGAATTCGATCCCTACCAGCTCTTCTCCACCGTTTATGGTGAATCCTTCAGCTCCCTGACTGACCGCAAGGAGGCAGACATTGTGCGTGACATGGCTCTGGCTATGGCCAAGCATGTCTCCAGCAAGCTGGGCAAGGCTCTCTTCGCTGCAGCTCGCACCACTCCTGCCGGAAGCACCACCATGACTCTCTTCGATGGCTTTGACACCATTGCTGCCAAGGAGATCTCCGATGGCAATCTGGCCATAGCTGCTGGCAACTATGGCGAATTCGATGCCATCACTGCTGCCAATGCCGGTGATGTGCTGAAGGCCATCTACTCCAATGCCTCCGATGAGCTCAAGGAGAGTGACAACCTGAAGATGTATGTCTCCCAGGCCATCCTCGATAAGTATGAGGAGTGGTGCCTCGCTACTCTCGGTGCTGTGGCCTACAATCAGACCTATGCCCAGAATGTGCTGCACTTCAATCGCAATGTCGAGATTGTGCCGATGGTCGGCCTGAAGGGCTCCAGCTACATCTACTTCTCCACCAAGGATAATATGCTGGTGGGCATGGACCAGCAGTCCGATGCCGAGAAGGCCAAGATCCGTGAATGCGACAATCCGAAGGCTCTCCAGTTCTTCATGTGCCTCTTCTGGGGTGTGCAGTTCCAGAGCATCAAGCCTGAATTCCTCTTCGTGGCCAAACTGAATGCTGCCTCCGATCCGGCTGTCACCGGTGATGCTCTCATCGATGGCCTGTCTGCCGAGGCTGGCAGTGTGAAGCGCACCTATGCCACTTCCGATGGCTCCGGTGTCACTGCTGCTGTGACCAGCGAGAATTCCTCCTGGCTGACCGTCTCTGTCTCCGGAAACAAGGTGACCTTCACTCGCACTGCCTATGCACATGGTGAAGGTGCAGATCCTCGTGTAGCCACTGTGCGTGTCTCTGCCAAGAGTGGTGCAGCCTACCTGGATGTGACTGTCAAGCAGGCAATGGCCGGCGAGTAGTCTCTGATCCCTAGAAATCCCATAGATTATGAATCTCGGAAATCTTGACTTCAAAATCGGTGGCATCAATCCCTCAGGGATTGGTGCTACCATCTATCGAATTGCCAAGAAGGACATCACTGCATGGCCTTCCATCGGCAATGATCCCGATGCCACCGAAGGCACTGTGGCTTCCCTTGCCAAGTACAATGGGAATTTCACTCTCGCCAATGGTGCCATCTGGGATAAGCTCTACTCCACTCAGGGAAAGGGCAAGGCCACTTTCGAGGTGACCGGTGAGGTGGACTGCAAGATGTACACCAATAAGGCTTCCCTCTCTTTCCCCGATCTCACTGCCGAAGCACTGGCCTTCTGCAAGGCTGCTGCCAATGGTGACTATGTATTCATTGTGAAGGCTGCAGGCCGTTTCCATGTCATCGGCTCCCCTGACTACAGGGCCACCATCTCTCCGACTGGTGACACCGGTGATGCTGCCGGATCTGCCAAGGGTGTGACCTTCGAGGTAGAATGCCCCGATGTGACTCCTCTGCCCATCTATGTGGGTACTCTGGCTGTCGAAGGTGGCTCCATCGACTGCTCCGATGGCAGTTTCACTCCCACTCCGGCTCCCGATCCGAATGCGGAATAGTGAATACTGAGATCCTATCCTATCTTCAAAGTGCAGAGCCAGATTTCAGTGCTGGCTTTGCACTTTTTTGCCGTTACAGCAGGAATGATGCTCTGAAGAATTGGATCTCCAGGAAGCTGGATATGCCAAAGCTCCTGTATGAGCTAGAGAAGCTCTCCAGGACCACAGTATCCATCAATCCCAAGGAATCCCTGGATGTGGCCAGATATGCCCAAAGCAGGCCTTCTCCGGAGCCTCCTGCACAGGATCCGGTGAGTGTGCCTGTCATAGAGCCTTCCATCTCCTTCAAGACCTTCGATGAGAGAAAGACCAGAAGGGCAGACCTTCCTGCCGAATTGCAGGCAGTGTATGATGAATGCGCCTCTGACTTCAAGCTCCGGAGAGGTCTCCATGAGAAGATGAAGATGGCCACCACCAATGCAGACAGGGCCATCTACCGGCAGAGAGTCATCGAGACCGATGCAAGGATTCGGGCCGGTTTTGCCGAGATAGATGACTATCTCACCAGGCAGGCCGAAGAGAAGGCCAAGGCCGATGACTTCAAGGAGAGCACAGCCAGGAGCTATGTCTCCAGAGCTCTCAAGAAGGCCAAGCTGACCGGTGCCCAGAAGGCCACTCTCAAGGCCAGGGTGCAGGCTCTCCAGGCTCATTGCTGTACACTGGATGCCAAGACCATCTCCAAACTCCAAGCACTAAAAATCCTTTAATTCACAATCACTATGGAAGTATCTGTCATTGACCTTATCAAGCAGATGACCTATGTCATCCCCAGCATCATTGCTGCCACTTGCACCATCACTGCTGCCATTCATGGCATCTTCAAGATTGAGAAGCCTTGGGTGAATCATCTCATCTCCTGGGTGATCTCCATCCTGTGTGCTCTCGGTTTCGTGGCCTTGAATGGCCTCACCTTCGGTCTCGGTGGCTGGGACTATGCCATCGGAGCTGTGTGTGGTCTCATCACCGGTGCTGCAGCCAATGGTGTGTATGATTGGGAAGCCATCAAGGCCTTCTTCGATGCCATCACCAATATCTTCACCAAGAAGTAGCCACTACCTAAGCCTCCAATAATTATTTGTCCCAAGTAGCCGGAGAAATCTGGCTACTTTTGTTTTGTGAATAGGTCAATTACCATATTGAAAGAAGAGGACTTGGAGAATATCCGGCATTGGGCCGAGCTGAGATTCTCCCTCTCTGAGATTGCCACCATGCTGATGGTAGATATCTCAGAGCTCAGGCTTGCACTCCAGAATCCAAAATCGGATATCTCCATTGCCTACAACTCCGGCAAGGTCTCCAGCCAGATCAAGAGGAGAGAAAAGCTCCTTGAGCTGGCCAATGCTGGGAATGAGTGGGCCATCAAGATCCTGGATGGCTATGAGGTCAAGCAGACCGAAGAAGAATTGATGCCATGAGAAGAGTAAACAGAGACAATGAGACACTGGACCTGATGGCCAGGAAGATGGAGAATGACTCCATTGTGCTCACTACCGGTCAGCAGGCTCACTTTGACCGGCTCAGAGATGCTTACACACACTGGCTCTCCAATCCACTGCTCTCCGATAACCGGATGAGAGACTACATGATGGCCACACATCATGTCTCCACCAATCAGGCCTACCGAGACATTGCTCTCCTGAAGCTGCTCTTTGGCTCTGTGGCTGTGGCCAATAAGGAGCAGATGAGATACAAGGCCAATTACCTGTATGATGCTGCTGCAGCAGCAGCTTTGGCCGGTAATGATGCCAAGGCCAAGGCTCTCACCAAGATTGCCGATGGCATTGTCAAGAATAACCGGCTGGATGAGGCCGAGGGTGAGGACTTCCCCTGGGAGGATATTGTGCCTGTGGACATGTCCCTCTCTGTGGATCCTTCGGTCATCGGCATTGATCCCATCCCCAATATCAGGGAGAAAGCTGCCAAGCTGCTGAAGCAGTACAGTGAGGAAATTGATGGACCGGCACCTATTCCCGATGAGCAGTAAGGAAAAATACCTGAATAGGGCCCAGCAGGAGGCTCTGGCCATAGCAGCTCACACAGAGATTGACATCTGTGGGAGAAGATTCGGTAAATCCTTCGGCATTGTCTCCCTCCGGATCAAGCGGAATGTGGAATTCATGCCAGGATCCACCGGATGCTTTGTGGCCAGCAGCTACAAGCAGGCTCACATGAGGACTCTTCCGGCAGCTCTCTCCGGCCTCTCCGAATTCGGCTGGATCGAGGGTGTGCACTATGTGGTGGGCAAGAGGCCTCCTGGCAGGCTAGGCTATGGCAAGCCAATCATTCCTCTCCAGAATTTCGATGATGTGGTCTCCTTCTACAATGGGGCCCAGATGGTCATTGTCTCCCAGGATGTGAGGATGAGCTCCAACTCCATGACATTCGATTGGGTGATAGGTGATGAGGCCAAGGGCCTGAATTTCGATAAGCTCAAGGATGAGACCTTCCCTGCCAATGGTGGTACCAGGAGATACTTCTCTGACTGCCCCTGGCACCATTCCATCCTCTTTGTCTCCGATATGCCGGTGCTCAAGAGTGGCCGGTGGCTGCTCAATTACCGAGAGAAGGCTACTCCTGACATCATCGAGACCATCAAGGGACTCCTGGTGCTGAGATGGCAGGTCAAGGCCTGGGAGGATGAGAAGAGACGGAAGGATGAGCTGGGCCGGATTGACTCCATGCTCTCCCAGCTCCGGAGGAAGGCTGTGCTCTACAGGGAGTGGTCCACCTTCGAGAATGTGGATGTGGTGGGCCTGGATTACATCCGGCAGATGAAGAGGGACCTTCCTCCCCTGGTATTCCAGACCAGCATCCTGAGCAAGAGGATAGAGAGGCTCAGGGATGGCTTCTATCCAAACTTCCGAGAGAATATCCACACCTATATCAACAACAACAATACTCCACTGCAGGACATGGGCCTGGGGAATCTGGAGGCCGGTACTGACTATGGCTGTCTCCTGGATGGTGATGTGGATCTGAAGGCTCCCATTGCCATAGCCTTCGACTTCAATGCCAATATCAACTGGATGGTGTGTGGCCAGAGGGATGGCATGAGGCTCAAGGTCATCAAGAGCTTCTATGTGAAGTATGAGAGGAAGCTGAGAGAGCTGGTGGATGACTTCTGCCACTACTACAGAGCTCACATCAGCAAGGAGGTGGTATTCTACTATGACACCACAGCCTTGGGCAGCAACTATGCAGTATCTGATAAGGACTTCAAGGCCATCATTGTGGAGCAGTTCAATAAGCATGGCTGGTATGTGGAAGAGCACTTCATCGGCAAGCCTCTCAAGCACACCGAGAAGTACACCATGATTGACCAGGGATTCACCGGTGCTGCCGGTCTGCTGCCGGTATTCAATAAGGAGAATAATGAGGCTCTGCTCATAGCCATCTCTATGGCAGAGGTCAGGATCACTGCTGGCCAGGGATGGCACAAGCACAAGGGCGGTGAGAAACTTATGGAGACCGAGGATGACCTTCTGGAGCACCGTACCGATGGCACAGATGCCTTTGATACACTCTACATCGGGAATTGCACCGATCCTTACAATATAGGCCTGATGGGTATCGGCTCTGCAATGTAGCTGGCCGAGAAAAAAAGTGTCAGGCATATATGGCGAATTCGATGAGGATTGCCGGTCCGGCCACAGGACAGGGCTTGGAAGAGGGAATCGCAAAACCTTCGACCTTCGGAAAAAATGTCCTATTCTCTTGATTGAATGTCAGATGGATGGATTCATCTTTGGCGGTATCCGGTGCTTGAATGTCCTAAATGCACCTAGGCCGGTAATGTAACTTTGTTTCCTACTATGATACATGCCTCAAGAATACATGAATTGGTGCAGCAGCTCCAGGTGTTTTCCATCAAGTGGGTGGCCACTGATGGAGAGCTGGTGAGTGTGGCCAGATGCCGGTGCACATCCTTTCATGGAGCCGGTGATACACTGAATATCCTCATCATTCCATCCGGAGAAGTGAGGACTGTGAATCGGAATACTATTGTGGAATTTAACGGAGAAGAAGTAATACTATGAGTATCAAATCATCTGCTGCTTTGTCCATCATTGATGGAGTGCAGCTCTTTCCAGAGATCCAGACCATCCTGATGACAGACTCATCGGATGCCTTCAAGGTGGAGAAGGACCTGCAGGCTGAGGTCATCGGGCCATACAAAGTGGCTCCCTGGGGACCGGATAACCTGCTTCCGAATCATGTGCTTGACCGAGTGGAGAAGGGTGACATTGTGGGTGCCAATCTTCGCTTCAATCGGGATGTGGCCTTCGGCCTTGGTCCCAAGCTGGTGAAGGCAGTGGAGAGGGATAAGTATGGCAGGGTGCTGGAATGGGCACCGGTGGAAGAAGGTCCCATCTTCGACTGGTTTGAGGCCAATGACATCCCCCTGTACATGCAGGAGCAGCTCACTGACATCACCTATTTCTACAATGCCTTCCCTGAGCTCATTCTCTCGGAGGACTTCAAGAGCATCCAGTACATCCGGCACAAGGAGGCTGTATTCAGCAGGTGGTCCATGATGACCAAGGATGGCCTGATCAACTGGCATTATTATGCCGATTGGGCCAATAATCCCACTCAGAAGGATATCACTGCCACATGGGTGCTTGATGAATTCGACACCATGAAGGACCTGCAGATCCAGGCAGCAAGGATGAAGAGCCGGAGATTCATCTTCCCTGTGTACATGCCTTCCCCTGGCAAGCCTTACTACTCCAGACCTGAATGGTACTCCATCTTCATGAGTGGATGGTATGACCACAGCACTATGGTGCCGGAGCTGAAGAAGGCCATCCTCAAGAATCAGCTTGGGGTGAAGTTTATCATCTATGTGGCCCAGGAATACTTCGACTTCATCTGCAGGCAGGAGGGAGTGGATCCTCACAACAGGGAGGAATACAAGAAGATTGTGGACCGAGAGAAGAAGGCCTTCAATGAATTCCTCTCCGGAGAGAAGAATGCCAATAAGGCCATCCTGGCCATGAAGCAGAAGATAGCCACTGCCTCCGGTACGATGGAGACCAAGTGGATTGAGATTGTGCCCATCGACAACAAGCTCCAGGGCGGTGAATACATCGATGACACCGAGAGCACTGCCAATATCATCTGCTATGCTATGGGTGTGCACTCCTCCCTCATCGGTGCCACTCCTGGCAAGAGCAGCTCCACTCTCGGAGGCACTCAGGCCAGAGAGCTCTACCTGATGAAGCAGGCCTGCATGAAGCCTATTGTGGACCGAGTGATGAGGCCTCTCCGAGTGGTCAAGGCCTTCAATAAGTGGGATAAGGATGTGTACATCAATGTGCCGGAATACATCTTCACCACACTTGACCAGAATAAATCCGGCAAGCAGGAATCAACTAACACTGAAGCATAAGCCATGATAGTATCTGGATACTCCGAGATGAAGCCTTTCCTCCCTGCAGTGGAGATGAAGAGTGCTTCCACCACCATCTTCGATGATGCACTTGAAGTGGCCCAGGATGACCTGGTGACCACCATCATCGGCACTGACCTTGAGGCTCTGCTGGAAGCAGCCAAGGCCACTCCCGACACACATGCCAAGCTCCGGAAGCTCTGCCAGCGAGTCATCTCCCAGCAGGCCTTCCTCAAGAGCATTCCGGATCTGGACCTGGTGCTCACTGATGCAGGCTTCGGTGTGGTCAGCAATGAAAAGACCACAATGGCCAGCAAGGACAGGGTGCAGAGCCTCACTACCAATATGAAGGCCAAGCTGGATGACAGCAAGGATGCTCTGGTGCTCTACCTGCTCAAGACCACTGCCTATGAATCCTGGAGAGGGACTGAGGAATTCGGAAGGATCTCCGATGGTCTCATCCTCACCTATGGGGAATTCAAGGATGTGGCTGTGCTGAACAATGTGACTGCCCAGGTCTATCCCCAGAGCTGGGGAGACTTCCTGAATCTCAATTCTGCTCTGAATGTGGCCTTGATGACCGATGTGGCCAGCTACATCTCCAAGGACTATGCTACCGAGCTGATTGAGAAGGTCAGGGATAAGGAGGTCATGATTCCCGATGAGAAGAAGGTGCTGAAGCTGGTGAAGATTGCCATCAGTGCCTTTGCTCTGGGAGACACTGCCACCGGCCTGGAGCAGACTCTCAAGGCTGTGGCATTCATGAAGGAGCATCCTACCGAATTCCCTACCTTCATCGATTCTCCGGAGGCCAATGCACTGGACCTGAAGCACAGTGATACACCTATATTCTCAATGCTATAATGAAAAGATTCTTTCAAGCCATCAAGCAATTCTTCACTCTCCGATTCAAGAAGGGTGAGAGACTGGATCTGGTATATCCCATCTCTTGGGAGACCATGAGCCAGGAAGATTTCCGGAATGTGTGCACCATCCTCTCCCAGCCTCATGGCCGGAAGGAGACTCTCTTCCTGTGCCTGTGTGCACTGGCTCACATCCGGCCTGACAATCCCATCAAGTATGATCCGAGAGCCATCAAGGATAACCTGGTATTTCTCATCGGAGGCAAGAGCTATGTCATCACTCCAAAGGTCATCCAGGAGAGCTGCAGCCAGCTTGAATACATCCTCGATGATGTGGGCCTGGCTCCCTGCCCACTCCCCAAGGTGGACCGGAAGATCTTCGGCTTGAGCTTCGAGAAATACTATGAGGCCGATGCCTACATGCTCCAGTATGCTGCCGATGAGGGCAAGAATGAGAAGTGGCTCAAGGAGACTTCCAAGGTGCTCACCGATGGCCGAGTCAGGAAGCTGCTGGACTGGCAGAAGAAGGGCCTGGTAATCTGGTGGAATGGTGTGAAGAAGTACATGATGCAGAAGTATCCCTATGTGCTCCAGGAGGGCCAGTCCATCTCTGACCGTACTCAGACCGATATCCTGTATGACTTGCTGGAGGTCATGAATGACCACAAGCCTCAGGAGAATGAGAAGATCCTGAAGAGTGATGTGCACTCGGTATTCTACACACTGAATCATATCTACTACGAAAATGCTCACAAGTAACTATCTGCTTTCCTCTTTTTCCTCCCTCAAGGGATTCGATTCCCCAGCCAATCAGATTCTCCAGGGCAATGGCTATGATGGTATCATAGATGTCCTGGAGAATATGAGAGGTGTGGTCTATCCCTGTGTGATTCTTGAGACCGGCAGCTCCGGCTCAGTCCAGGTCATTGAAGGGCCTGTGGACACCTACACTCAATCTCTTTGGGTGATGGGTGCTCTGGGCCGAGGAGAGGATGAATCCAAGCTCTTCAAGGACATGAAGGATCTTGCCATGAAACTCTTTGCCAAGCTGCTGCAGGATAAGGCAGAGGGTGGCCATCCGGAAGTGGAAGAGCTGGATCACCAGAGATTCACCTATATGCCCAGGTATGGAGGGCCCAATGCCAGAGGCTATGAGCTGGTGCTCACCTTCAGGGAGAATAAATCCCTGCTCCTTACCGATAAGGACTTCAAGCCGGTCCCTCCGGCACAGCAAGGAGAGTAACCGATGGCCGAGAGCAGCTCATACAAGCAGATGGCCGAGAGGTGGGCCGAGATTGTCATAGAGAGATGGATCCGGAAGATCCAGGTGCTTGACATCGGCTCCACCGGTGAGCTGCTTAAATCCCTGCAGTCTCATGTCACCTTGGATGCCAAGGGAGATCCGGCCAAGATCACCTTCACCTACCTGTACTATGGCATCTTCACTGACATGGGTGTGGGTAAGGATGTGAAGATTGGAGAGGCTGGCCGAGGCAATAACCGAAGGAAGAAGCCTTGGTATTCTTCCGTATTCGAGAATGAGGTGGCCACTCTTGGCAGGCTGATGGCCGAGAGGTATGGCTATGATGCAGCCACTCTTCCTCTCAGAGCTTTCCAGGGAATGACTCACAGAGGCTACAATGATGCAGCATACTATGAACTCTTAAAGAAGAAATAATGGCGAATACTGTCTATACCGAGAGTGTAGTCACTCTCAATGGCACTCAGGCTGAAGCCACCTTGAATGCTCTGAAATCTTCTGCCGATGACCTTCGGAAGAAGATGATTGAGGCTACTAAGGTTGGTGACACCGAATCTGCTGCCAAGTACCAGAAGCAGCTTGACCAGATCAATAAGGCCATGAAGGGCATCAAGCAGGAGACCAAGGATTACTCCGAGCTGATGAAGAATCTGAATGGTGCCAATCTGAATACTCTGGCCAAGGCCTATTCCAATCTGAATAAGCAGATCAAGAATCTCACTCCTGGCACCGATGAATTCATCAAGAAGAGCCAGCAGCTCAAGCAAGTGAAGGCCAGGATGGATGAGATCCAGCAGGGCATCAGAGGCAATCACAAGACTCTTGACTCCCTGAAGGGCCTGCTTCCCAAGCTGGGCCTTGCCACCTTCTTTGCTGCTGCCGGTAAGGCTGTGATTCAATTCGGCAAGGATGCCATCTCTCAGACACAGCTCATCGGTGACCGGTGGGGCCAATTCACTCATGGCATGAAGAGTGCCTACAATTCCTTTGTGGCAGACCTTTCCTCCGGCAAGGGATGGAAGGAACTCATCCAGAATATGAGGGACTCCTACAATGTGGGCAAGCAGGTGGAAGCCATGCTGGATGAGCTCTTCGAGAGGCAGAATTCCCTCACTCTCACAGAGGCCGAATACAATGTGGAGATTGAGAAGAATAAGCAGATCATGAAGGACCAGACCAAGACTGCAGAGGAGAGGCTTGCTGCCTCCAATGAGGTCTTGAGACTGGAGAGAGAGCTGGCCGAGGAGAAGAAGAGCATTGCCCAGCAGGAGGCCGATGCCTACAAGATGGAGCTCCAGCAGAGGACCAAGCTCACCGATGCCGAGATGGAGGCCTTCATCGAGGAATACAATCAGAATCGGGACCTGATCCAGCAGGCTACCGATTATCAGACTGAATATGACAGGCTTCAGCAGAGTGTGGAAAGATGGCATACTGCACTGATGACATCGGATGATGCACTCACAGATGAGCTCACTCAGAATCAGTATGACCTTGCAGTAGAGGCCTTCAATGCTTTCAAGGAAGGAGCTGACCAGACAGTAGCCTATTGGGCCGATGTCATCAATCGATACAATCTCGGCAATGATGAGATGGTATCCAACTATGTGCAGGCTCTGGCCAAGCAGAAGAATGCCGAGGCCGATTACTACCGGAGCACATCCAGGACTGCCAGCACCAATTCCTCCCTCCGGAAGCAGATCCGGCAGGAGCAGGCCAAGGCTGCTGAGGATGCCTTCAAGAAAGAGGTGGATGCCTCTGACCGGCAC